>Ga0316197_10002459_pt1 | contig 13256 bp, 12 predicted proteins | sample OudBiesiAoxic_MG_FD_204939 | JGI IMG/M metagenome (GOLD analysis project Ga0316197, IMG submission 204939) | Coastal sediment microbial communities from Oude Bieten Haven, Netherlands - site A oxic | ecosystem: Environmental > Aquatic > Marine > Coastal > Sediment | place: Netherlands...
TGTCAAGATTCCGATCCAGATGGCCTATCGCATGTTTAAGCCGGGTTTGCCCAACGAGAAAATCGGCGCCAATGAACTGGATTTCTGGGAAATTTGCCGTTCGATGATCGCCGATCCGTTGATGCCAAAAAAAGTGGCGGAAGGCAGGGAAGATGAAATTCGGCATTGTGTGGCCTGCAACCTCTGTCTGGCAAGGCTGTTCCGGGATGCTCCCATGACCTGCTATATCAATCCGGTTTGTGCCCATGAGGCCAATCCCGAGTTTGCCGATCCGCCGGCGGCCGAAGAAGAAAAAGAAATCATAATTGCCGGTGCCGGGCCGGCCGGTCTGGAATGTGCTTACACAGCTGCCCGACGCGGTCACGAAGTCCACGTTTATGATAAACGGGATGTTATCGGCGGTACCCTCAACGAGGCCAAAAATGCGCCTTACGGTGATGACGAGCTATGGACGTGCATCGAATACCAGCAGACTATGTGTAAAAAAGCCGGTGTTACCTTCCATCTGGGGACCGAAGTCACCGCCGATTTAATCGAAGAAGAAATGCCCGATTCCGTCGTGCTGGCTACCGGCCCGGCGTATTCAAAGATCGAGAGCGCCGCTGGGGATTCGGCCAAGCTGGTGAATTTGCTGGATGTGATGAACGGCCAGGCTGCCGTCGGTGAAAAAGTCGTCGTGTGGGGCAACCGCAAACCGGGTATCGGCTGTGCCCTTCATCTGGCCCAGCAGGGCAAAAAAGTGACCCTGGTCGGCAAGGACAAAACCGCCGGCTTCGATGTGAACCCGTCCTTTAAGTGGCGCTATGTCCTCTATATGCGGCAAAACGGAATTGTGACCTATAACGACGTTGATATCGAGGAAGTCAATGATGAGGGTATCGTGGTCAAATCCTATGACGGGTATCGCTGGCCGGTGAAGTGCGACACCATCGTCGCAGCCCAGCGAGAACCCAACGAGAGTCTGAAAAAAGTTGTCCAATCCGAGGGGATCGAACTGTTTGTCATCGGTGATGCCCTGATTCCTCGCAACCTTTCCAGTGCCATTCATGACGGCTACCGCATCGGGATGCGTATATAACAAGGAGGTTAACCATGCCAGTTGATGCCGAAAAAGAAATTACCAAATTGTACCGGGCGTTGCACAGCGCCCAGGATGAAATCGGAAAAACCTTTTACCGATGGCGACAGGTTGCCGTTGAATTTGCCGGAGCCGATACCAATCCGCAGGATGTTGCCCTGCGGGCGGCCGAGGTCTTTGGCAAGGATATCGGCAAGAGCATCCTTCCCCGGATGAACTGGTTGAAAGGGGAAGAGGGCTTTATGATGATTCTGGGCAAAGCCCTTGCCGGTCTCTGGAACACTGATGGCGGACAGGCCACCGCAGAAAAAGGCGAAAACCCCGGCGAAGTATTTATCAAATGCTCCCGGGACCCGTGGCCGTCATGGGCCAAACAATTTGGCGTTTCCATGGAGGAAGTCGCTTTGTGCCGCGAACGCATGTATCAAGCCGTTTTAGAGGATGTCAGCGTGTTTATGAACATTCCTTTGAAAATTGAATTGCAAAAAGCCATTTCCCGCGGCCAGGGCGAGACCGTGATGCGGCTATACAAAGCAGAATAGTGGCACCTGCTGTGCCAGCTGATAGCTCATAGTTGATAGCTGGGTTAGTGGTTTATTAAGTTGAATGGTTGATAGGAATAGTTCAGCAAACCCAATTATCTTAACCGATTTTTCAACTTTATAACCTCAACTGGTTAAGCGATCCTTACCATCTAAAACGAACAAAACCATTAATTAGGAGTTAGATTATGGCTGCTCAAATTGATTTAGATAAATGTGGCATGTGTGGTGGGTTCACCGAGCCCCTGTGTGTTGAGATCTGTCCGGACCTTGCCATCAGGGTGCAGGATGGCCGACCGGTGGTCACCGAGTTTCTGTGCGAAGACTGCAATGAGTGCGGCTGTGTTTGCCCGGACCACGCCATTACAGTGCCGCTGGAAAAAGTGACCTTTTAAATGTGTATCCGGAGATATCAGGCAAACTTAACCGATACCGCTTTTTAAAAATAAGTTCGAAATACGAAAAGGCGCTATAGGTGGTTGTAGAAAAAAACGTTTGAATAACGGAACATTTTCTTTGACAGCCGCTATAGATCGGAAAAAAACGGCATTCGGGGAAAGGGAGAAACGGTAAGGGCCATTATATCGAATCTGCTGCTCTCCGGTAGGCCGGTATTTTTTATGCCGGCAAATAAGGAGGTAAAAAATGAAAGTAAATAAGGTCGATCATATCTGCATTGCAGTTAAAAACCTGGATGAAGCGCGCAAAGTCTGGGAGCCGGTACTGGGCAAATCCAGTCCGGATGACGAGTACATTGATGAACCTGAAAAAATCAAGGTTGCCAGATACTGGGTGGGGGAAGTTGGCTTTGAATTGATGGAATCGACAACACCCGATGGAGATGTTGCCAAGTTTATCGAGAAAAGAGGCGAAGGCGTCATGTTGATCAGCTTAAACGTTGACAACACCCGCGAAGCCATGGGCGATTTGCAGCAAAAAGATTATCCTTTTATCGGGGGCGCCCGTCCGTTCCGGGATTGTGAATTTGCCTTTGTGCACCCCAAAAAGATGAACGGCGTTTTGCTGGAACTGATTGACTATAAATGGAGGGAGTTCGAGGAACGTTAAGCCGAGTTGCGGGTTGCGGGGTACGGGTTGCGGGTTGCACGGTGCGAGTTTTTATAAGGAATTCCATCGATTTTATTCCGCAACGCGTGACACGCGCCCCGCAGCGCGTAACGCGTAACGCGTAACGCGTAACCCTTAGCCTGTAACGCGCAAAATGGTGATACCATGACTATTTCCAAAAAGGTTGAAAAGATTATTGCCGGCTCTTCCTTTATTCGCAAGATGTTTGAGGAGGGGGCGCGATTGAAGAAAGAGTATGGGGCTGAGAATGTCTGTGACTTCAGTCTCGGCAATCCGAACGTGCCGCCGCCGGAAAAGTTCAATGAGCTCTTGCGGGATATCGTCAGCACCTGCGGACTTGATGATCACTGCTACATGCCCAATACGGGCTACCCGATGGTTTGCGGCTCGGTGGCCAAATACCTGGCTGAGGAGCAGCAGGTCCCGGTCACCGATAAAGAAATCCTGATGACCTGCGGCGCTTCCGGAGCCCTGAACGTGGCCCTCAAGGCCATCCTCGATCCGGGAGATGAAGTCCTGACGCCGATTCCCTGTTTCGTCGAGTATAAATTTTATGCCGACAATCACGGCGGCGTTCTGAAGACCGTGCAAACGACACCGGATTTTGAGCTTGACCTGGCCGCGATCAGCGCGGCAATATCGGCTAAGACCAAAGCGTTTTTGATCAATTCTCCCAACAACCCCACCGGACAGGTTTATTCTGAAACGAGCTTGAAGGCATTGGGTGAGATCCTGGGGCAAAAAAGTCGGGAGTATAACCGGACCATATATTTGATATCGGATGAGCCCTACCGCAAAATCGTTTACGATGGTGTTCAAGTCCCCAGTATTTTTACATCTTACAAAGAAAGCATTATCGGCACTTCCTATTCAAAGGATATTTCAATTCCCGGCGAACGCATCGGGTTTGTGGCGCTAAATCCGGCCGCAACCTATAAGAACGATCTGTTGGCTGCCATGGCGGTGGCCAATAGAATATTGGGCTATGTCAATGCGCCGGCTTTGATGCAGCGCGTGGTTGCCTGCATGCAGGGGATGAGCGTTGATATTTCCGAATATGCCCGCAAACGGGAAATGCTGTGTGAGGGGCTGGCTGGCTTCGGATACGAATTCGTAAAACCACCCGGGACCTTTTATCTGTTTCCCCGTTCGCCAATTCCGGATGATGTTGAATTTGCAGATGTGCTTAAAGAAGAGCGCATCCTGGTGGTACCCGGTACCGGCTTTAACGGACCCGGCTACTTCCGGATTGCATTTTGTGTGGATGACAACACCATTAAAAACGCCATGCCGGGGTTTGAAAGAGCGATTGCAAAGTTCAGGTAACATTCAGTCGATACTCGATAGGAATATCTGATTATCGGCCTCATCAAGCATCACGCATCGAAAATCGAGAATTTTGAGGTGGCTGACATGGCTAAGGTACTGAGAGATTATGAAGTTTACCTGGTTTACGTAGATGCAGATCGCTGCGATTCCTGCGAGGAATGTATCATCATGTGTCCGACGGATGTTTTCGAAATGCCGCACAAGGCTATCCCCGTGCGACCTCAAAATTGTCTGGGGTGTCTCACCTGTACGGCGGTTTGTAAATCAAAGGCGATTATTATTACCGAGATTTAAGAAAAGAATGGAGTATTGGCGTACTGAGGTATTGGGCAAAGCAGATTCGAAACCAGTTAAGTTGCTATCATCCTTTTTTTGCCCAGTAATTCAACACTCCATTACTCCATCACCTGTATGCACCATTTTAGAGCGGAGTTGATGCTTTGAGGTAACAAGATGAATGACTCTATTTTAGTCATCGGCAGCGGGATTGCCGGAATTAATTGTGCCATGAATGCTGCCAAATATGGGGCCAAAGTTTATTTGATCGATGATACCCCCAGCATCGGCGGGATGATGGCCAGATTGGATAAAACGTTTCCCACCAATGACTGTTCGATCTGCATCGAAGCCCCCCAGATGTATGAGGTTGATAATCACGAAAATATTGAGATTTTGACCAACACCGAAGTCCGCAAGGTCAAAAAAGCCAATGGCTCCTTCAAGGTTAAACTGGCCAAAAAAGCCATGTATGTCGATGAAGAAAAATGCACCGGGTGTGGGGCCTGCGTGGAGGCCTGCCCGGTCAGTGTGCCCGATGAAATGGACGGAAAAATCGGCGGGATGCGCAAACTGGTTTCATTGGCTTTTCCCCAGGCGGTTCCCAATGTGGTCAGGGTCGATCCCAGTTGTCGGTTTGGTGAGATGCGTGAAGCAGGAGCCTGTATCGGCGGCTGTGCCGTCGATTGCAGCCAGTGCCGCGAATGTCCCATAGCCCTGTGCGTCAAGGCCTGCGAAAAGGAAGGTAAAAACGCCATCATGCTGTGGCAGTCGAACAAGAACCTGAACCTCGAGGTGCAAAGCATTGTGGTGGCCACCGGGATCAAAGATGCGCCGCCGGCCGGTGATTTGCTCGGATACGATATTTATGACAACGTCATTACCAACACTCAGTTTGAGCGTCTCATGAATGCAGGGGGCCCAACGACCGGAGAAATCATCAGACCCTCTGATCAAAAGCATGCTAAAAAAATTGCCTGGGTCCAGTGTGCCGGCCGCGGTCTGGCCGAAGATAAGGGGACACCTTATTGCTCCAAGATTTGCTGTATGATTTCCGCCAAGCAAACGATTATTACCAAGGAACACGATGCCTCGGTGGAGGCCACTATTTTCTATAACGACCTGAAAGCTTACGGTAAGGGCTTCTGGGACTTTTTCCGCAAGGCCAACGAAAACGGCGTTCGCTATGTCAGGGGCCGGCCCTATGAGGTGACCGAAGATCCGGCAACTAAAAATCTGACCTTGCGATACGAAGATCTGGAATCCGGCGAGCTGCACAAGCAGGAAGTGGAACTGCTTGTGTTGGCCACCGGCGTCATCCCCAATGATCGCAACAAGCGACTGGCCAAAGTGCTGAAGCTGGAACTGGATGAACTCGGCTATTTTAAGGAAAAAGATCCGCTTTTGTTGCCGCTGGAGACCCGGGTGGATGGTATTTATCTTTGCGGGGGCTCTACGGGGCCGATCGATATAGCGGAGTCGGTTGTACAGGCCACAGCGGCGAGTATGAAAGCTGTCCTTTCAAGATAGTTTTAATGAAAATATTAACTGACAAAGACCCAATAGTCTCGGTCGATCTGGAATTTGTTAGGTGACTTTATGAGTGAGGACATCAGAATCGGCGTTTTTGTCTGCGATTGTGGTACCAACATCGCGGGGGTGGTGGACGTTCCCCAACTGGTTGAGTATGCCAAAGGGTTGGATCATGTTGTCTTTGCCGACGAGGGCCGGTGGTCATGCTCGGTCGACTACCTGGTGCGGATGAAAGAATCCATTCAGGAGCAAAAGCTCAATCGGGTGGTGATCTGTGCCTGCACACCCAGGACCCATGAGCCACTTTTTAAGCGCACAGCCAAAGAGGCCGGGGTCAATCCCTATCTTTTGGAATTTGTGAGTATCCGCGAACAAGTTTCCTGGGTGCACATGAAGGAGCCCGAGATCGCTACCGAGAAAGCCAAAGACCTAATTAAAATGGGTGTGGCCAAAGCGGCCCTGTTAGAGGAGGGGCAGGAGATCAGGCTGCCGGTAAAAACCGATTGCCTGATTATCGGCGGCGGCATGGCCGGCATGAATTCGGCGTTGAGTGTCGCCGATCAGGGATTTAATGCCTTCCTCGTGGAAAAAGAACCCCGACTCGGGGGTATCTTAAACGAGCTTTGTTTTATTTCCCATGATCATCATAAATCCCCGGCGGCCAAAATTGTTCAGGCCAAGGCGGACCAGGTGCAAGCCCATCCCAACATAAACGTCTATACCGACACCCGGATCGAATCTGTTGAGGGATATATTGGGAACTATAAAGTTTCGTTGGAGGGCAACGGCGACGGCGCTGCCGAAAACCTGGATATCTCGACGGTCATCGTGGCCACCGGAATGCAGGAGCTGGAGCCGGAGGGTCAGTTTGAATACGGCAAGCATCCCGGTGTGATCACCCAGCTGCAGCTGGAGAGGATGCTGCGTGCCAGGCAGATCGGCAATCAAAAAAATGTGGTCATGATCAGCTGCGTCAACTCTAAAAATGAAACCCGCGGCTGTTGCAATGTCGGCTGCCACACTTCCGTTAAAAACGCCGTGGCCCTGAAATATTTGAATAAAGATATCAACGTTCACATGCTTTACCGTGATATGAGCTTGATCAAAGAAGAGGGCCACGCTCAGCAAACAGCCAAACGGCTGGGCGTAAAATTTTTACGATTCCCGGAAGATCGCTACCCTGAGGTGATGAACCAAAACGGCCGGCTGATTGTAACGGTCTATGATTTTCTGGTGGGCCGGGAATTTGAAATTCCGGCCGATCTACTGGTGTTAACCACGGCTTTCAAAGGCAATGATACCGTAGAGCAGATTAAAGGGCATCTGAAAGTATCGGCCAATCCGGATGGATTTTTCCAGGAATCCCATGTAAAGCTATTTCCGCTGGAATTTGCCACCGACGGTATTTCACTGGCCGGCTGTGCCAAAGCCCCTATGACTTTTAAAGAAAGCAGTGAAGAGGGTATCGGAGCGGCCATGAAGGCATCCATACCCATGAAAAAGGGCTATATTGAGGCCGAAGGCATTGTGGCCGACATCGATCTGACGGATTGCAATCAATGTGGTTTGTGCTCCAAGCGCTGTCCTTACAGTGCCATTACCGTGGATGAAAACAAGAATCCCGAAGTCGTCAAGGCGCTTTGCAAAGGCTGCGGTCTGTGTGCGGCCGATTGTCCCCAGGAGTGCATCAGCATCGTGCATTACTCCGACGACCAGGTCTTTGCCCAGGTGGAGGCCGCCCTGGAAGAAAATCCCGAGAAAAAGATCATTGCCTTTGTCTGCCATTGGTGTGCACTGGGTGGGGTGGACATGGCCGGTGTAAGCCGCCTGCAGTACCCGTCCAACGCACGGTTGATCCGGGTGATGTGTTCGGCCAGGGTTTCCATGAAAATGATGCAGCGGCCTTTTGAGCTGGGGGCTGCCGGGGTGCTGGTGGCCGGTTGCGAGTTTCCAACCTGCCACTACATTACAGGCAACTATGCGGCCGAAAAACGGGTGAACCGCGCCAAACGCAAAATGACCAAAGCCGGATTCGAACCGGAAAAACTCTGGAATGTCTGGTGTTCGGCGGCGGATGGCCCCAAATTTGCGAATACTATGCGAGAAATGGTTAAAGATTTAGATTTGATAATTTGACTTGCTTTCATGTGAGGCCATGAATATGGGCGATGAATTACAATTCGCTGCTAGATTTAACGATATTGAAATGTTCAGATATTGTGAACAGTGCGGACGCTGCAGTTCGGCCTGCCCCATCACCGGTATTAACGGATTTAACATCCGCCGCCTGATTCGCCATGTTGAGCTGGATTTAATTGAGGAAATTGCGAATACACCGATGCCCTGGTTTTGCGCCACATGTGGACGGTGCGAGGATGCCTGCCCCAACGGAATTAAAATTTTAGATATTACCCGATCGTTGCGGGCCGAAGGTCCCCGGGAACGGGTTCCCGAAACACCGCTCTGTATCCAGGCGTGTCCGGCGGGCATTGATATCCCGGGCTATTTGCGGTTCATATCCCGGGGGGATACGGATGCAGCCTGCAAACTCATCATCGAAAAGGCGCCATTTCCGGGTATTTTGGGAAGGGTTTGCACCCATCCCTGTGAAACCGCCTGCAAAAGAGGCGAGGTCGGCGAGTCCATTTCGATCTGTGCTGCCAAACGGTATGCGGCCGATAAGGCGGGTGACTATTCCGACTGGATGTCGGCCACCGCCAAGGATACCGGTCACAAAGTTGCGATCATCGGTGCCGGTCCGGCCGGGTTAACCGCAGCATTTTATCTCAGAAAAAAAGGCCACCAGGTCACCGTCCTGGAGGCCAGGCCCCAGCCGGGGGGAATGATGCGCTATGGTATTCCCTTTTACCGCTTGCCGGAAGATATACTCGACAAGGAGATCGATCTGGTTTTGAGCACGGGTATCGAACTTAAAACCAATCAAAAACTGGGCATTGATTATGAAATTGAACAATTACAAGATGATGGTTTTGAGGCCGTTTTTATTGCCGTGGGAGCCCAGATAAGCCGTAGAATCGAACTTGATGGTGCTGATCTGGCTGGTGTTCAATGGGGCGTGGAGTTTTTATCGTCTGTGGCCGACGGCAGTGATGTTGCCATCAAAGAAAACGTCATTGTGGTCGGGGGCGGCAATGTGGCGGTGGATGTGGCCCTTACGGCCTTAAGGCTGGGAGCTAAAAAAGTAGCCCTGGCCTGCCTGGAAAGCCTGGAAGAAATGCCGGCCAACCCCTGGGAAATTGAACAGGCCCGGGAGGAAGGGGTGGAAATCCTGGGTTCATGGGGCCCGGACAAGATTATTGGAAATGACGGGAAAGTCGCTGGTCTTGAATTGGTGCGCTGTGCGTCGGTTTTTGACGACGAGGGCAATTTCTGCCCTTATTTTGACGACACCAGGAAAACACTTGAAACGGACCAGGTCATTCTGGCCATCGGCCAGTCCAGCGAAACAGCTTTTTGCCAGGATTTTTGTTTTCTGGATAATCAGGGATCATTAGCGGTCGACAGGGGACTGATTGCGATTGATAAGGACACCCAACAAACGGAGATGACAGGTGTCTTTGCCGGCGGCGATGCCGCCAACGGTCCGGCGACCGTGATTGAAGCGATTGCAGCGGGTCGGCGAGCGGCCGTTACGATTGATAAATATATCGGCGGGGATGGTACGATTGAATTGGGAATTGGGAATGGGGAATGCGGAAAGCGGAATGAGGCCACCGGCCCGGAGAGGCCTGCGCCCCGGAGGGAGAGCGGAAGTGGACAGCCCTACAGCGGCGAAAGAGAATTTGGGTTTGCGGAGTTGAAACGGGTTGAGGTACCGGCCCTGCCCCTTTCTGATAGAACCGGCGGATTTGACGAGGTTGAATTGTGTTTCAGCGATGAGCAGGCCAAAGCAGAATGCCACCGCTGCCTGCAGTGTGATCTGGAGATCAGCCTGGCTAAAGCACCCGTTGCAGGCAGATTAAATTAACCCCTTAGTTGCATAAACAACAAGGCAAAGGTGGATTAAGGGTTTGTAATTATTTTCAATATTGTAGCTATTGCTATGGTTTTTGGATATCCCCACCGGTGTACGCCAAGGATGGGGTCGATTTTGCCTTGTTCTTTACCCTGCGGGAAAGCCGGAGGACTTCAGATCCTGCGTTGTCAAGGGATCGCAGTCCCGCGGTCCCGCGGGACGGCTTCACCCTTGACGCCTTGACTCTGAAGTCCTCCGACTTTTGCAACGTTGGGGTAAATACCTGATCGTATTTACGAATCGATGGACTAGCCCACCGTGACATTGACGGCCCGAGGACCTTTCTGCCCCTCTTCTATTTCAAAGGTAACCCGGTCACCTTCGTTCAGGGATTTAAATCCAGGCGCGTTGATTCCTGAATGGTGAACAAATACGTCGGGACCCTCATCCTGTTCGATAAATCCATAACCCTTGCGTTCATTAAACCATTTGACAATACCATTGGCCATAGGGGACCTCCTTGGTCTGAGATTTTCACGGTTCCAAACTTCAGGTTGCCAAATGTCATAAATGGGTCTTTCCGTCAGAGCGAAACCGAACCGTATGTTGAAATACGGCGTTACCAATACATCCGAACCTTCATGGGCCGGCGCTTATGCCGCACCCGGATGTGCATGAACCTAAATTAATGATTGACTTAGAACTATTTCCAAACCCCTTAGGGTTTAAACCACCCTTCCGTATTTCGGAACTTATTTTTTGAAAGCGGAATAAATATAAGAAATTTTCCACTTGCTGAAATACGAATCGGTATTCCGGCAATTTGCAGTTCGTCAATAACATATAGTCGGCAAGGGGATTTGGATTCAGGTTTTCTGAAGAAGAATCGGTTGCGATACGGCTTTTTCTCATCCTAACAAAACACACCGAGGGTTTTTCGATTTAAAATAACAGTGAGTTATATTCGGTTCTAAATCTGAGGCCCTGCAGAGAGAAAGATCGGACACTGCGCTGTGGAATACTCGTCTGACGCATGAATGCTTTTGCAAGGTACCCAGTCAAACACGTTTGCAATATCATCATTATATTCCTTATCTTGAACCGATGCAAGGAAAAATTCAGGATGGAAGTGATGTTGACTGTTGCAAAATATATCTCGACTGATATATTTGGCACGGGATTTAGCAATATCAACTTCGGGTTTATCTAAAAATGAAAGGGGGGACGGTGCCAAAATTCCAATACTTCATCTTAACACCTAACAGATTACGATGGTTTTGGACGGCTGCACTGGTTGCAGCGGCGGCCTTGTTTGCGGATGCTGCCTGGTCCGCCGATGAGCCCAAAACCGAACCGGCTGGAAACGAACCCATACAAATTGTCGCTGACGAGCTGATTTCATACAACGAGGACAAGTATGCTGAATTTATCGGCAACGTAAAGGTAACCCAGGGAAAGTTTACAATCACTTCAGATAAATTAAGAATTTATTACCAGGGCGAGTTACTGGATCAAGAAAAGCAAGGCGGTGATGAAGAGTTATTGAAAAAGATCATTGCCACGGGAAACGTAAAGATTTCCTCTGAACAGTATAATGCGGAAGCTGAAAAAGCGGAATATGATACGGCGGCCATGACGGTAATTTTAAGCGGTGAAAACACCCAGGTAATCAGCGGCAAGAATTCAATCACCGGGTCTAAAATTACGTTGAATCGGAAAAGCAGCCAGGTTAAGGTTGAAAGCAGCGGAACCAAACGCATCAAGGCCGAGTTCTATACCAAAGATAATGCAACAGATGCCTTCAAGATTGAAAAATTGGAGGAGTAATGTTCACCTGATAATTTCCAATCACAGTTTACGGCGCAGCTTCTTCAAATTCTCTAGTTTTTCTTGCTGAAGCAAGAGTTCGATCCATTCTCTAAATAATGGCACGAGTTTCTCCGGCCTGGTGTCGGGTTGTACTTCCATTTGTCGCCGGGCGTGCTCAAGGGCATCAATCAAATCCTGACGCCGAGGCTCTGTTTGCACAAGATGCCGGTAAATTTCGACAGCCTTGGCCCAATGCCCCTGATCCGCATAAACTTTGGCCATTGTCTCGGTATAAATATCGACTTTCTGGTTCATTTTTTTTGTTCCGATGAACTTTGGGATTTCAGAATAATTTCATCCTCACCGATCATTCCGAACTCCTGCCTGGCAATACTTTCTATGTATGCAGGATCATACTTCAAGCGGTCGATTTCGACGCTGATCGTTTGATTCTGCCGGGTAAGTCTTTGGTTTTCTTCAACAAGCTTGTTGCGTTCTTTTTTTAGAAATCTCAAGTCTGCAAGCCCATGCTCGCTGACAATGATAAAAAAAAACAGGGCCAAAAGCAACAGAATCGAAATTGATATCAGAATATTTTGTTTTTTAGTCATTTCCTACCAATACCTTTGCGGGCTTCAGCCAGAACAACATGCAACTCCGGACTTTTTAAGACATAAGAGATACCGCCGTAAGCACAAATGCCGATGGCAATACAACCGGCAACTCCTCCCAAAAGCTCGGCCAGGGTCGGGTTCTTTCCAGATAGAAGTACCAGCCCGGCGGCCCAGACAGCAACACCCATGCCAATAGAGCCTACCAGTGTTTTACAAAAAGATCGGGCGATACTTTTCCACCCCAATACGCCCAGTTTGTTTCTCAAGGCTCGAACGAGAAGGCCCAGATTTAAAATAGAGGCAAGCGATGTTGCCAGAGCCAGTCCGCCGTGCCCAAGCGGCTTCATCAGAAACAGTCCCAGGATAATGTTGACGAGTATGGATAAGCCGGCCATTTTTACCGGAGTCCGGGTATCCTGCATCGCAAAAAATGTGGCCGCAACAATTCGCACGGCTGAAAATGCCCACAGACCTAAAGAATAATACAAAAGTGCCCGGGCAGTCAACTGGGTTGCTAAGGAATCAAATTCCCCCCGCTGAAACAACAAAGCGACGATGGGCTCTCTTAATATAATGAGGCCCATCATTGCCGGTATTGAAATGAAAAATACCAGTTTCAAAGCATGATCAAACGTATCCTTGAGGGCCTCAAAATCCCCCGATGCCGCTTGCCGGGAGAGGCTGGGCAAAACCGCCGTTGCCGCCGCAATCGCAAACACCCCCAATGGAAATTGCACCAGACGATCGGCGAAGTACAGGTAAGTAACGCTTCCTTCCGCCAACAGCGATCCCAGAATTGTGCCGATAACAATATTGATCTGGTAAACGGCACCGCCCAATATAACAGGGGGAATCAGGGTCCCTATCTGTCTTAATCCGGGGTGGAGCCATTTCGCCTTTTGCCAGAATCGAAAACCGATACGCAAAAGCACCGGTAACTGAATGGCCAGTTGCAAAACACCGCCGATGAGAACCCCGACAGCTAATCCGACAGCCGGGACGGACAAGGA
>Ga0316197_10002460_pt1 | contig 13254 bp, 12 predicted proteins | sample OudBiesiAoxic_MG_FD_204939 | JGI IMG/M metagenome (GOLD analysis project Ga0316197, IMG submission 204939) | Coastal sediment microbial communities from Oude Bieten Haven, Netherlands - site A oxic | ecosystem: Environmental > Aquatic > Marine > Coastal > Sediment | place: Netherlands...
GAGCTGATCTTTGAAGAGGTGGAAGTGCCCTTCGAGAATGTGCTGGGCGAGGAAGGGCGCGGCGTGGCCGTGTTGATGTCGGGGCTCGATTACGAGCGCGTGGTGCTGGCGGGGATTGGCCTTGGGATCATGGCGGCCTGTCTGGATGAGATCATGCCCTATATGGCCGAGCGCAAGCAATTCGGCCAGCCCATCGGGAATTTCCAGCTGATGCAGGGCAAGATGGCGGACATGTACACCGCGATGAATTCGGCGCGGGCCTATGTCTATGCGGTGGCGCAGGCCTGTGACCGCGGCGATGTCACGCGCCAGGACGCCGCGGCCTGCTGCCTTTATGCCTCTGAACAGGCGATGGTGCAGGCGCATCAGGCGGTACAGGCGATGGGCGGTGCCGGGTATCTGAGCGATAATGCGGTGGGCCGCATTTTCCGCGATGCCAAGCTGATGGAGATCGGCGCAGGCACCTCCGAGATCCGGAGGATGCTTGTCGGCCGCGAGATGATGGCGGCGATGGGCTGAGCGCTGTGCCGCGCTGGCTTTGGTGGGCGCCGCTGGGTTTGCTCGTCCTTGCATTTGCGCTGATTGGGCTGCGGTACGGCTGGATTGCGGCGACGACAACGGAGACGGATGTGATCAACCGGTATGCGACACGGTACATCAAAGAGCACGGCGGGACCGCCGCGCTGAACGATTGCGTGGCGTATCCCGGAACGGCTTATCCAGGCATATGGATGGTGGTCAGCTGTACGCCGACTGGGTCTGAGGGGCCAGGGCGATATGAATACTTTGTCAATCGACTGGGAGGGTTGGAATATCGCAATGGGCCAGTTTCTCCTTCGCTAACCGGGCCTGAAACATGAACCTGCCGGGGCTGGACAAGGACGGAAGCTGGCTCATCCCTGAGCGGCTCAACATGGCGGCCCAATGTCTGGGACAGAGTTCTGGCAAAACGGCGATCATTGATCTGACAGGACCCACGCGGCGGGATGTGAGTTTTGCTGAGTTGAGCGATATGACCGACGTTTTGGCGCGTGCATTGCGCGCGCGGATTTCGCCGGGTGACCGGGTGGGAGTGCTCTTGAGTCAAAGCCCATGGTGTGCGGCAGCGCATCTGGCAATCTGGAAAATCGGCGCGGTTTCAGTGCCTTTGTTCAAGCTCTTCAAGCGAGACGCGCTCGTGTCACGGCTCGGAGACGCAGGATGTGCCATCGTGCTAACCGACAGCGAAGGGGCGGATATGCTGGACGGTCTGGCAGAACCGTGGCTTGCAGACCGGGTTGGTATTGACGGGGACGCCGTGGCTTTTGCCGAGACGGGACCCGAAGATCCCGCCGTTCTGATTTATACCTCCGGGACCACCGGAAGCCCGAAGGGCGCGCTGCATGCGCACCGCGTGCTGACCGGGCATCTGCCGGGCGTCGCGATGAGCCATGATCATCTGGGTCAGGCCGACGATTGCCTGTGGACCCCTGCGGATTGGGCGTGGATTGGGGGGCTTTTCGATGTCCTGATGCCGGGGCTTGCGCTGGGCGTGCCGGTGGTGGCGGCCAGGATGGCGAAATTCTCAGTTGAAGAATGCGTCGAAGTGATCGCGAAAGGCGGCGTGCGCAACGTGTTCTTCCCGCCCACAGCCTTGCGGATGCTGAAAGCCGAAGAGGCCAAAGTGCCCGGCTTGCGATCTGTTGCCAGCGGAGGAGAACCGCTCGGAGCAGAGATGCTGGCATGGGGACGACGCGCCTTTGGCCTGGATATTAATGAGTTCTATGGCCAGACAGAGTGCAACATGGTGGCCTCGTCTTGCGGCATAGATTTTCCGGCGCGGCCCGGCTGTATTGGCAAGGCGGTGCCGGGCCATGATGTTGCAGTGATTGACGCGCAGGGCGCGCCAACTGATGAGGAAGGTGATGTGGCGGTGCGCCGTGGCTCTACGTCGATGATGCTGCGCTACTGGAACCGGCCCGATGCGACAGCTGAGAAATTCCGGGGCGACTGGCTGGTGACCGGGGATCGTGGCGTCTGGGAGGGAGATTATCTGCGATTTGTGGGCCGTGAAGATGATGTCATCACATCTGCGGGGTACCGTATAGGTCCGGCAGAGATCGAAGATTGCTTGCTGACACATCCGGACGTGGCAACTTGTGGCGTTATAGGCAAGCCTGACAAGCTGCGCACTGAGATCGTCAAGGCCTATGTCGTGCGCCGCGCTGGCGCGGAAGTGACAGAAGAGGATTTGCAGAATTGGGTGAAGGAACGGCTTGCAAGCTATTCATACCCAAGAGAGATCGAATTTCTTGAGGCGCTGCCGATGACAGTGACCGGCAAGGTGATCCGCAAAGATCTGAAGGCACGCGCCAAAGCGGAGGCCGCAAGATGATGCGGCCTCTTACAGATATTTCACGGCGCTTAGAACTTGATCACATAGGCGAGGTTGACGACGTAAGGGTCGATTTCGGCGGTGCCGATGCTTGCACCATTCAGCGAGACGTCAGCGTCGATATCCATCCAGCGGATGTTCGCACGCAAGGCGGCGGTTGGGCTCAGCTCGTAGTCCATGCCGACCTGAACCGCGAGGCCCCAGCTGTCGTCCAACTCCAGATTGCCAAGGGGCGACGCCTCTTCGAAGAACGTGGTGTAGTTCACACCGGCTCCGATGTAGGGCTTGAATGCCGAGGCTGTCGGGAAGTGATAATTAATCGACAGGGTGGGTGGCAGATGCTTGGTGCTGCCTGCAAACCCGACACCCGCGATATTGATATCGTGTTCGAACGGGGTCGCAGCAAGAAGCTCAATGCCCAGATTGTCGCGGATGAAGTATTCGAGTGTTATTGTCGGACGGACATCATTGTTGATCTCCGCGGCACCGCCGGCCAACACGCCGTTTTCCGATTTCGGGATCACGCCGCCCAGACCAAGGCCGAGGGTAAAATCGCCTTGAGATTGCGCGGCGACGGATGTCGCGCCGACAGTGGCAAGAAGGATGGCGGCAAGGCTGAGTCTCATGACTTTTCTCCGACTGATGTTGATAATGCCATTTTACGCCGCATCGCAGTATCGCTGAATGATTTGGATCAATTCACGCGACGAAATCGACCAATAAACGGCGGTGAGGCACCTCTCATCGCTGGTGCAGCATGAAAGGACTTTCATGAAACTGAGCTCACAAATTCTCCCGTCCTCCGAGACGTTCAAGGCCAACGAGGCTGCACATCTGCAAGCGCTGGATCAGGTCAGCGCGGCAGCGGAAGCGGCGGCATTGGGCGGTGGTGAAAAATCGCGCGCGCGCCACGAGAGCCGGGGCAAGATGCTGCCGCGGGAGCGGGTGGCAAACCTGCTTGATCCGGGGTCGCCCTTTTTGGAGATCGGCGCGACAGCGGCCCATGGGCTTTACGATGGGGCTGCTCCTTGCGCGGGTGTGATCGCGGGTATCGGCCGGGTGCAGGGGCACGAGGTCATGGTCGTTTGCAACGATGCAACGGTGAAGGGCGGCACCTATTACCCGATGACGGTCAAAAAGCACCTTCGCGCGCAAGAAATCGCGGAAGCCAACAATCTGCCGTGCGTGTATCTTGTCGACTCTGGCGGCGCGAACCTGCCCAATCAGGACGAGGTGTTTCCCGACCGGGACCACTTTGGCGCGATCTTCTACAATCAGGCGCGGATGTCTTCCAAAGGCATTCCCCAGATCGCCGTTGTAATGGGGTCCTGTACCGCTGGCGGTGCCTACGTGCCTGCGATGTCGGACGTGACAATTATCGTGAAAGAACAGGGAACGATCTTTCTGGCTGGCCCGCCTCTGGTCAAAGCGGCGACCGGCGAAGTTGTGTCCGCCGAAGACCTTGGCGGCGGCGATGTGCACACCCGATTGTCTGGGGTGGCCGACTATCTGGCAGAGGACGATGCCCATGCGCTTGCCCTGGCACGCCGTGCGGTTGGGCAGTTGAACCGGGCCAAGCCCACGACCGTGCAATGGGAAACGCCGCAAGAGCCCGCCTATGATCCTTCCGAAATCCTCGGGGCAGTGCCAGCGGACTTGCGCACGCCTTATGATATTCGAGAAGTCATCGCACGGCTGGTGGACGGATCGCGGTTTGATGAATTCAAATCACGTTTTGGCGAAACGCTGGTCTGCGGCTTTGCACACGTCAAGGGGTGCCCCATCGGGATCATCGCCAACAACGGCGTCTTGTTCTCGGAGGCCGCACAGAAGGGCGCGCACTTCGTTGAGCTATGCTCGCAGCGCAATATCCCACTGGTTTTCCTGCAGAATATCACCGGTTTCATGGTGGGTAGGAAATACGAGAACGAAGGCATCGCCCGTCATGGCGCCAAGATGGTGACGGCGGTTGCCACCACAAATGTGCCAAAGATCACGATGCTGGTTGGCGGCTCTTTTGGCGCTGGTAACTACGGTATGGCGGGGCGGGCCTATCGCCCCCGTTTCCTGTGGACGTGGCCAAACTCCCGGATTTCCGTGATGGGCGGGCCGCAGGCGGCTGGCGTGCTGGCCACCGTCAAGCGCGACGCGATGGAACGCGCGGGGCAGGAATGGTCGGCTGAAGAAGAGGCAGCGTTCAAGCAACCGACCATCGATATGTTCGAAGAACAAAGCCACCCCCTTTACGCGTCGGCCCGGCTCTGGGACGATGGCATCATCGATCCGCGCAAAAGCCGGGATGTGCTCTTCCTCAGTCTCTCGGCCAGTTTGAATGCACCGATAGAGCCGACGAAATTCGGCGTCTTCCGGATGTAGTCGCGGTCCAACACGAAACGCTGCTCTGAGTGAGCAGGATTGCTGATCAAGGAGAATGCGATGATTTCCGTACCTGACGCTCTTGCCCGTTTTCCGGGCTCAAGCACTTTTACCTTCGGGGACAGCCACGAACTGAACGTCAAGATACTCCGCCTTGTCTCGAACGGCTTCAAAACCGTCAGCTGCGACGCCGTTGCCAATTTTGAACAACGGGGCGAACGGATGCCGGAGCCGGGGCGTGTGGATATCGCCCTGCATAACAACGGCTTGCCGGTTCTGGCCATCCGTACCGTCGCCGTCGACCTGATGCGCTTTGATGAGATTACCGAAGACCTGATCGCCGATCAGGGAGAGTTTCGCGATCTGGCGCACTGGCGCGAGGGGTATGAGGCGTATCTGACGCGGGCGGGGGTCTTTGCGCCTGATGCAATGATGGTTGTGGAACGGTTCGAGGTAGCGGACCGGTTCATGTGAACGCGATAAAGAGCCACAAGCCCAAGACAGAAGAATGAAAAAGGAAACAGCGCATGTTTGATACGATCCTGATTGCGAACCGGGGCGAGATCGCCTGCCGCGTGATGGAGACGGCCCGCGCCATGGGTGTGCGCTGCGTCGCCGTCTATTCGGATGCCGATGCGGGGGCCAAGCATGTGGAGATGGCCGATGTCGCCGTGCACATCGGCGGCTCAGCGCCTGCGCAAAGCTACCTTAAGGGCGACGTGATCATCCAAGCCGCTTTGGACACGGGCGCGCAGGCGATCCATCCGGGCTATGGCTTTTTGTCAGAGAACCCGGACTTCGTTGAGGCAGTCGAAAACGCCGGGCTTACATTCATCGGTCCGTCGGCCAAGGCCATTCGCGCGATGGGCCTCAAGGATGCGGCCAAGGCGCTGATGGTCAAGGCCGGGGTGCCGGTCGTGCCGGGGTATCACGGTGCGGATCAGGACGATGGTCTGCTGGCGAAAGAGGCCGAAGCCATCGGGTATCCTGTGCTGATCAAGGCTGTGGCAGGGGGTGGGGGCAAGGGCATGCGGCTGGTTGAGAATCCGGATGACTTCTTTGCGGCGCTGAAAAGCGCACGATCCGAGGCCAAAACCGCTTTCGGCAATGCCGATGTTCTGGTTGAAAAATTCGTCTCCAAGCCACGCCACATCGAAGTTCAGGTGTTTGGCGATGGCAAGACTGCGGTGCATCTTTTTGAGCGCGATTGTTCCCTGCAACGTCGCCACCAAAAAGTGATCGAGGAAGCCCCGGCGCCCGGTATGACCGAAGAGATGCGCACGGCCATGGGGGCCGCGGCGGTCCGTGCGGCAGAGGCGATCGGCTATGCGGGGGCGGGAACAGTTGAGTTCATTGTGGATGGCTCAGAAGGGCTGTCGCCAGACGGGTTCTTTTTCATGGAGATGAACACGCGCCTTCAGGTCGAGCATCCGGTGACAGAGATGATCACAGGTGTTGATCTGGTTGAATGGCAGCTGCGCGTGGCTGCTGGAGAGGCGCTGCCAGCCGCGCAGGAAAATCTGTCGATCAATGGCCATGCCTTTGAAGCACGGCTCTATGCCGAAGATGTGCCAAAAGGCTTCCTGCCTGCGACAGGGACGCTGACGCATCTGGCTTTCACACCTCAGACGCGGGCGGACTCGGGTGTCCGGGCAGGGGATACGATCTCACCCTTTTACGACCCGATGATCGCCAAGGTGATCGTTCATGGCCCGACGCGGGACGTGGCTCTGGCGAAACTGCGCGCGGCGCTGGCGGGCTGCCAGGTTGGCGGCACGGTGACCAACCTTGCGTTTCTCGGTGCGCTGGCCGGACATGACGGCTTTGGACAAGGCGATGTTGATACCGGGTTGATCGCGCGGGACATTGATGCCCTGACCGTCGCCCCCGAAGTCGCTCCGCGTCACGCCGCGCTCGCCGGGATGGCGGCGCTTGGATTGCTGGAGACCGGTGCCGAAACCGGCTTTCATCTCTGGCGACCTTTGCGCAGGCAGGTGCTCTTGCGGTGGGATGACGCGGAACATTTGCTCAAGGTGCGCGTGTCGTCGCCCGACAAGCAGATCTGGTCCGTGGGCGATGACGAGGTCACCGCGGAACAGCGGGCCGGCCGTTGGATCGTCGGCGGACAGATCGCTGCTGACGTGACGCAGGCAGAAGACACGATCACGGTATTCGAGGGGTACGGATTGACCTTCGATGTGGTCGATCTGCTGGATCGCGCGGCGGGGGCGCAGGGTGACGGCAACTTGATCGAGGCGCCGATGCCCGGACTGGTCCGGGCGGTCGACGCGAAGGTCGGTCAAGTCGTTGCGAAAGGTGACCGTCTGGCCGTGTTGGAGGCCATGAAGATGGAACATTCCCTGCTTGCCGCACGCGATGGCATCGTGGCCGAGGTGCTGGCCGCCGAAGGCGATCAGGTCGAGGCAGGGGCGGCGCTGGTCCGGCTGGAAGCAGAAGAGACGGAGGCCGCCGCATGATCACGCTGCATCATTGCCCGCAGACCCGTTCCATGCGCACGCTGTGGCTGCTGAATGAACTGGATGTGGATTTTCGCGTGCATATTCACGCCTTTGACCGGTCCTTGCGCGCGCCTGAATACCTCAGCCTGTCTCCTGCGGGCCGTGTCCCCGCGCTTGAGATCGAGGGAGAGCGGATGTTCGAGACCGGCGCGATCACCCAGTATCTGTGCGAACGTTTCAGCCCTGATCGGCTGGGCCGCAGCCCCGGAACACCCGACCGCATGGCATGGCTGGTCTGGGTCCATTTTGCCGAGACGATCAGTCAGCACACGGCCGCATTGACCCAGCAACATGTAGCCTTGCGTGAAGACCACATGCGCAGCCCCATCGTGATGAAGCTTGAAGCCGCGCGGATCGGCAAATGTTTCGACGCGATCGAGGCGCGGTTGAGCACACCGGTCGAGAACCGCGATTACCTTTTGACCTCAGGATTTTCGGCAGCGGACATTTCGGTGGGGCAGGCCGTCTATATGTCGAAATTCTTCGTCAAGCTGGATGATCATCCGGCGTTGGCCGAATGGTACGAGCGTATCACTGAGCGCGAAGCCTTTCAAAAATCGCTGCCTCATGGTGACGGAATCTATCAGCAGGATTTTTATCCACCGTGGCCGGTGGATTAGGTCTAGGGTGACCAAAGAACATCAATCAATGACGGGGGAGCGCCATGAGTCTGGGGCCATGTGAAATTTTCGAAGTAGGGCCCCGGGACGGGCTGCAAAACGAGGCGCGCGAGATACCGATGGCCGAAAAGGTCGCGCTGGTGGACAAGCTGAGTGCCGCAGGATTCCGGCGGATTGAATGTGCCAGTTTCGTCAGCCCCAAGTGGGTGCCGCAAATGGCCGGGTCGGGCGACGTACTGGCGGCCATCAAACGGGTCGATGGCATCCGGTACGCAGCCCTGACCCCGAACATGCGGGGTTACGAGGACGCGCTGAAGGCGGGGGCGGATGAAATCGCGGTCTTTGGCTCGGCCTCCGAAGGGTTCAGCCAGAAGAACATCAACGCCAGTATTGCAGAGTCATTCGAACGTTTTGCGCCCATCCTGGAAGAAGCGCGGCACGTGGACATCCCGGTGCGGGGATACGTGTCTTGCGTGGTGGAGTGCCCCTATGACGGCCCTGTCGCCCCTGCAGCGGTGGCAGAGGTGGCCGACAAGCTTTTCGCCATGGGCTGCTATGAAATCTCGCTTGGGGACACGATCGGCGCAGGCACACCGGATAGCATCGCTCGCATGTTGCTGGCGGTGCGGGATGCTGTACCGGTCGGGCGACTTGCCGGTCACTACCACGACACCAAGGGCCGGGCGTTGGACAACATTGATGCCTCGCTTTCCATGGGGGTGCGGGTGTTTGATGCTGCCGTGGGTGGCTTGGGTGGATGTCCTTATGCGCCGGGTGCTGCGGGCAACGTCGCCACAGAGGCGGTCAACGCACATCTGACCGCGCTGGGCTATCAGACAGGACTGGATCAGGCAGTCCTGGAAGAAGCCGCTGAGATGGCGAAGGCAATGCGGGGCTGAGACGATGTTTGAGACGATCACGATCGACACCGACGCACGGGGTGTCGCAACACTGACACTGAACCTGCCTGAAAAGCACAACGCCATGTCAGCCCAGATGCTGGCCGATCTGACACAGGCTGCGGGCGATCTGGCGGCGGATGACGCGGTGCGGGTTGTCGTGTTGACTGGTGCTGGCAAGTCTTTCTGCGCAGGCGGCGATCTGGGCTGGATGCGTGCGCAGCGCGACATGGATGCCGAAACACGCTCAGCCGAAGCCTCCAAGCTGGCTGGTATGCTGGGGGCGTTAAACCGGTTGCCCAAGCCTCTGGTCGGCAAGGTACAGGGCAACGCTTTTGGCGGTGGGGTCGGTATGGCATCCGTCTGTGATGTCGCAATCGGTGTAGATACATTGAAGATGGGCTTCACCGAGACGCGGCTGGGCATCATACCAGCAACCATCGGACCCTATGTGCTGGCCCGAATGGGAGAAGGGCGCGCCCGACGCGTGTTCATGTCCGCCCGGCTTTTCGGGGCTGACGAGGCAGTTGACCTCGGGTTGCTGGCCAAGAACGTGCCAGCGGAAGAGCTGGATGCCGCGATTGAGGCAGAGGTGGTGCCCTATCTTAGCTGCGCGCCGGGGGCGGTCGCTGCTGCCAAGAACCTTGCGCTTGATCTGGGCGGTGCCGCAACAGAAGAGGCGGTTGCGATGTCCATTGCTGCGCTGGCTGAGCGGTGGGAAACCGAGGAAGCTGCGGAGGGCATCGGGGCCTTTTTTGACAAGCGCAAGGCCGCGTGGATGCCATAGGAGCGGGGCTGTTACCCCGCCCAAATCTGTTGGCTGCGTAAACTGCTGCGGGCGCTAGAACAGGAGCGATTGCCTTTGAAGGCCCCACAGCACATGCCAGCAGAGGTAATAAATCAGACGTAGGGCGATCATTGATCCGGCACCGAACCGGAGAAATAGCCAAATCTGTACAGCACTGATCAGGCTGACGTTGCCAAGGACCAGCCAGCTTTGCAGCGTCGCACCAGAGTTAAGAGCGAACTGAAACAACGGTTCAGCCGCAACTGCGGGCAGAAAGACCAGAGGTGAGCTTGGTCTTCTCGACGCGATCACAGACAAAACAGCGAGCGGTATCAGGTGAAAAGTAACCTCGGCCACAAGGGCGATGGCAGGATAAAACAACAAGGCCTCAGGCAAGGGGACATTCAGGTCCTGCGGGAATGGTATCGCAAGATCGATCAAAATGGCTGGAAGGGTGAGGACGCCCCCAAGAACGCACAATCCTGAAATAGCTACCGTGCTGATGGTGCCTGTATTCTTCGATTGTCGGGTTTCGATGATGTTCAAAAGCGGCAGCAGGGCACCGGCCGCAATGACAACCACAGGCAACAGCGGCATGTGACCAATGCCTGGTAAAGGGCCTTGGCCGTATACCAATGAGAAAACCGCGGCGCAGGCGGTGGCCGCTATGGCGAAGACCACGTATCCCGATTTTGAACCCCGCAGAGGGTTTATCTGGTGCATGGCCATACAATAGCTGCAGGCCCTGCTTTGTGATTGAGGTGCGTCAATCGGCTGATATCATTCGCCCGACCAGCATTCACGTATAAGGCTCATGCGTAATGTGTCGCCGCAATCTTGCGGGCTTGCGGCTGCCGCATCTATCGGCACAAGGTGTCGGACAGCAGTGAAACAACGGCGGCGACATCCTGTGACACCACTTTCAAGGCTCTATACCCCCCGCGAGGTCAAACGCACCGGTGATGACAGCGCGGCATCTTCAATTCGCGCGTATGTCTGGCGGATGACGGGCTGGCATCAGGTGGCAACCTGCGCGATTGCGGTCATGGTCGCGGCCCTCAACCTTGCGCCGATTGAATTGCAGCGCCGGATCGTAAACGAAGTGGTCGAGACACAAGACATTCCGTTGCTTGTCCGGTTTGGCCTGATTTATCTGGCAATCATCATCCTCCATCAGGCGGTGAAATTCGGTCTGCGGATGTATCAGGTCTGGCTGACCGAAAGCACGAATATCTACACGCGCGCCCATCTGCTGCGGCTTTACGGTGGGCAGATAGAGGATGATGAAAACGCTGAAGGGCGGGTTGTCTCTATTGTCGGATCCGAAGTCGAAAAGCTTGGCGGATTTGTTGGTGAGGCACTCTCGCAAGCCTGTGCAAACATTGCGCTTTTACTGGGTGTTCTGGTCTACATGTTCGTGGTGGAGCCACAGATCGCACTCTATGCGCTGGCCTTCATGGTGCCGCAGATCGTGTTGACCCCACTGATGCAGCGCAAGCTGAATGAATTGGTGGAAGAACGCGTCAGCTATGTACGTAGCCTTGGTGATCGTGTGTCGAACATGGAGGCCCCGGTATCGGAGGATGATCCGGCAATTCTGTCCAAGATTTATGAGAACCGGATCATGTTCAATATGTTGAAATTCACGTTGAAGGCGGCTCTCAATCTGACAAATGCGCTGGGACCGCTGTCGGTCCTGTTGTTTGGTGGTTATCTGGTGATGATCGGTGAAAGCCAGGTAGGCGTCATCGTTGCCTTCATTTCAGGCTTTGAGCGCATCAGCGGTCCGGTGCGCGAACTGGTTGGTTTCTACCGGGTGACAGAGCAGGCCCGCGTGCAACATGACATGGTCGCCAAGTGGATGTCCAAGGTCATTGATTGACCGCCACGGAGAGGGTGTTCGCAACGGCTCTCGCAGTCTTTTGGGCATTCCATTGCCAGGTGCGAATTTAGCCGTTGTCCCCAGACGTATTTGTTCCAACCTGATACGCAAACTGATCAGCATCGAAACGGGTCTGGGCTGGAAGGCCAATTTGCGCAGGGAAAATACGGGTCAGGATTTCGGTACCAAAGCCTTTTCTGTCAGGCTGACCGTCGATCGAGATGTTTGTCTCAACCCAGGAAAACCAGAAATCAGACTCCAGTGAACCGCCCCAAGTCACCGAAAGCTCGCCCGATTGCTGGAAGAACGCACCGTATTTTGCTGCGTTAGCCGTGAGTTCATGGAGTGCGAGGGAAAACGACTGTGCGCGATCTGGATGTATGTGAAGGTCTGGTCCGGAAATACGGATCGCAGTCTTGGACCCTTCGCCAAGATAGGGATCAAGGTGCGCACGCAGCAAAGCCTCCAAGTTGAGGCCATGTAGGTTCTTACCGGTAAGCAACTTGCTGGTGGATGCCAATGCGATGATCCGGCGTTCATAATTCGCCATGAACGCCTTCAGGTCGCTTTCTGACTGGGCAGTGCGCTTTGCGACCGTCAGCACCAAAGTTAGCAGATTGCCGATCCGGTGCTCCAGCTCTGACGAAATGGCTGCTGACATGCGGTCCGCCTGGACTTTCTCGGTGACCGGCTCTGATGCCTGGATGACATGGGTGATCTGACCTTGGGCGTTGCGCAGGGGGCGATGGGTCGCGGTCCACCAGACGTCGCGCTGGGCGCCGGGTGGCCCATCAGAATCTGGCATCGGGTAATACAACTCGACGACAGAGGTTTCCTTGCCATCGAGTGCAGCGCGCAGTGCCTGCTCTACCGGGGCGCGGTGTTGCGGGTCCGCGGGCAGAACGTCAAAGATTTTGTTACCCATGATCTGGCCCCGGGTACTGCCGGTATTTTTGAAGAACCGTTCGTTCGCATCGGTTGCCCGCAGATCGTGGTCAAGGATGAGTAGCTGGACAGGGTATTCTTGGAAGTGTTGACGATAGTCGAGGGAATCGTCCCGCTCGGGGGCATCGTCAGATTCAAATATGTGAACAGCGGCCTTTGCTGATGAAGCCAAGAATGACGGCGTTAACCCCATTTTAATTCAATTCCCACGTGTAGCAAGCCGCTTGAGGGCAGGGGAATACGGGTTCCAGGGGTGGCAATGCCTGTGATGCTGTGTTCAAGATCAGTCACGTGCTCAATTCCACCGCAACAGGCGCCCACCTGCGGCCTTTTACCCGCCCCATCCCGTTGACCCTTGCCGTGCATGAGTTTAGACCCAACTTCAACGACGTGATGTCGGTGTCCGCGCCTTGCCATGCGGATGCAAAGCCAAAAGGAGCCTCCCTTGGACGACATGCTGCGGGAATACCTGCCTATCCTTGTTTTTCTGGCTGTTGCGGTCGGTTTCGGGATCATCTTGATCCTTGCTGCCGTGATCATAGCCGTGCGCAACCCGGACCCCGAAAAGGTGTCTGCCTACGAATGTGGTTTCAACGCATTTGACGACGCCCGGATGAAGTTCGATGTGCGTTTCTACCTCGTTTCTATCCTGTTCATCATTTTCGATCTGGAAATCGCCTTCCTGTTCCCTTGGGCCGTGGCCTTCAAGGACATCTCAATGGTGGGTTTCTGGTCAATGATGGTGTTCCTCGGCGTGCTGACCGCTGGTTTCGCCTATGAATGGAAGAAAGGGGCGCTGGAATGGCAGTAACCGACGCAGGCGCCTACAAGGCTGGACCCGACCGGGAGGTC
>Ga0316197_10002461_pt1 | contig 13247 bp, 16 predicted proteins | sample OudBiesiAoxic_MG_FD_204939 | JGI IMG/M metagenome (GOLD analysis project Ga0316197, IMG submission 204939) | Coastal sediment microbial communities from Oude Bieten Haven, Netherlands - site A oxic | ecosystem: Environmental > Aquatic > Marine > Coastal > Sediment | place: Netherlands...
GGTGAACATCACTCACGACCTCGCGCCGGTTGGGTTCGACCAGACCATCACTGCGCCGCTCCGGATGAACATCTCCGTGGCGCGCGGCGACGTCAGCTCAGCGCTGGCCCTAGCACGAGAGATGACGACCAAGCAGTTCGAGTCCCACGGTTCCGAACTCGCAACCGCCGCGGGTGGTGTCTACATGTGGGCTGGGCAAGCAGCTGAAGCAAGAACGACGCTGGCTCTCGCGGTGCAACAATCTGCTGTGGAAGAAGTTCGGGCCACCCACGTGTTGGGCCGGATCTATCAGGCGATTGTCGACTTCGACGAGACGGGAGATGGTGCCGCGGCGATCAACGCCCTCCACATCGCAGACGAGATCGGGATGGCGACTTACTACCGGATCGGGCCCGCCTACGCCATACGAGGGCGGACCGCCACCGACCCGTCGTTGGCGCGCACCGACGCAGTACACGCCGTCGAGCTGGCTCGGAGGATTCCCGGTGACCTCGCCTTGGCATACGTCCTCACCATTTGCGGTGACACACTCACCGATCTCGGTGACGCCGCGGGACGCGCGCTCCTCGCCGAAGCAAGGGCGGTGGTCAATCGGTGCCCCGACCCCGGAATCGCGGGGCGGCACCTCGCCCGCATCGAGTCCCGACACAACATCGCCGACCCAACCGTGGCCCGGGCAGAGGCGCTGGTCGAACAACTGACCGAACGAGAAACTGCCGTTCTGCGATACCTACCGACGGCAATGTCTCAACGAGACATCGCTTCCGAACTCTACGTATCTCTCAGCACCGTCAAGACCCACAGCAGCGCCATCTACCGCAAGCTCGGTGTCGGTGACCGCAAAGCTGCCGTCCAGGCCGCACGCGACCACCAACTGCTCTAGATGTGACAAGCAGGGAGGTTGTCCCTGGAGTGAGCCGCGCACATCGCGTGGACGATGCAGCAACAGGTCTTCAAGCCACGCATACCGCCGGCCCGCAGCACGCCCTTCACCCGCTCGCGAACGGCACATTCGATCGCTATTCCGGCGCGATATCAGCGAGGACGGCTGCGATGTCCTGTGCGTCGGCGAGCAGGCGGACGACATCAACGCGATCGCCGCTGGCGAAGTAGAACCATCCGCACGGGAAGTTCGGAACGCGGCGGACACGCAGCCCATCGATGCCGCACAACTCGCCGACACGCGGCGACCCCGCACCGGGCATCCGTCCGATCGCATCCAGCACATCGATTGCAGTATCGAAGAAGCGTGCGGCGAGGTCGGCGCCGCCCTCATCGCGGTAGTAGTGGGTTCGTTCGACGAGATCGACTTCGGCTTGCGGTCGAAGAATCGGACGCGTCACGCGTCAGCGCCGAGCGCTCGCTCGCGCAACTCAGCAATCACGTCGTCAGTCGCTTCGCGACCCTCGCCCGATGCGAGCCCGTCCGCAATGAGATCGCGGAGCCGTTGGGCTGCCTGCTCGTGCTGGTCGCGACGAATCAGTTCGCGCAGGTACTCACTCGTGTTGCCGTAACTGCCGTCGCTGACACGCGCGTCGATGTAGTCGCGCATGTTCTCGGGGAGGGCAAAACTCATCGTGTTCCGGCTCATGACCCCAGTGTGCTCGCGCTATCAACTGTTGTCAATGCCGCTCATATCAACACACGGTGACACCACCCCCGACCGAGAAAGAACGGCACTTCTTCGGGCGGCGAGGCGCTCAGAAACGCGCAAATCAGGGTGGACTCGCCGATGCCAGCGTCACCGCCACGGTGACGGGTGTCATGCAATATTCGGTGGGGAGAGCGGTTGACCTTTAGGCCGGAAGAGGTCCGGCACGATGGAGGATCACGATGAACATCATGGATGTCGCTCGCTCTCTAGGACTTGTTGTCTCGAACGGAACGGTGGCTGGCACGATTGACCAGCAGAAGGTGCTCGGAGCGCTCGTTGAGCTCGCGGAAAGTGACCCGGCGCACGCCGACCTGTACGCCGAGGCCGCCGAGCACGTTCGGAGCGTTCGCTCCGCTGGAATGGAAACCCACGAGGGCAACAGCATCCATACGCGCCATAGCGCAGAGGCGACAACCCAGCTTCGCTACCGATCCGAGATGGCCGACCTGTTCACCGACCTCGCGATCGACGTCGGACTCCGACTCCACAATCAGGCACTCGTCACCTCCGCCTGAGCGAAGGAGCTCGGAACGGGTGTCAGCCAACAGGTGACTCGCAACGACGGCGACGCCGCCTGCTTCTCCGATGGCCATGGACGAATGTCTACGGCGTTCGGCGCGGTATTGCGATTCACGGAGTGTGAGCAGACCCACTCGATATCGACAGCGTGAAGGGGTCCGCCCCCGTGCGCTAGTTCGGCACATCGGATCGCTCGCCCCCGCTCAGATCGTGCGATCGCCGCCCCGATGGCCTGATGCGCTCTCCACTGCCGGATCTCGGTCGGCGTGTCGCGGCGTCGATATGCGTGCCCATCGAGCTGGCGATCGGTGTCAGCTCGACGGTGCAACTCATGGCGTTTGCGGGTGGTCGCTCCGGGCTGCGAGACCGCTGCCCTGCCTTTGGCGCTGACCGATTTAGGATGACCGGATGGACGCCGTCGAGGATCCAGCATTCATAGCCCAAGCAATCGCCGAGGAGTTCGTCGAGGGATTCAACGCGCGGGATGACCAGCGGCACCGTGACGTGATGAACTTCCCAAGCGTCATCCTCGTTGACGGCCAATTCAAGTTGTGGGAGCGGCCTGAGGACTACGCGCTCCCGTGGGATCGCTTCGTGGAGTCCGAGGGGTGGCATCGCTCGACACTCGATGCAGCCGAGATCGTCCAGCTCGGACCTGACAAGGTCCACTTACAGGTGACCTTCTCGCGGTACGACGCAGACGGCGTCAGGTACTCGACGCGCCATGGGCTCTGGGTGATCACCAGAGTCGAGGGTCATTGGGGTATCCAATGCCGCTCCAACTTCATTCCCGACCAAATCAGCAGCTAGCTACCTCCGACGTTTCGACGAGGGACACGCACATCGCTCCCCGGTCCAACCTTTCGGACCTGCCCGGGTCCGGCACATCCTTTCTCAACCTCACTCGATCCGATCGCGCACTCGACCAACACGACGGAGGTGCCGCTCGCCGCATGCGAGTCGCTACGCGCTTCTCGAGTTGCTTCGCAGTTGTGGTCTTGCCCGAACCCGCGATTCCGCAGAGGAGTAGAAGTTGGCCCCTCACGGCAGCGGCACGAATTGAGTCACCAGCGGCAGTGTGTCACGACGGCAGAACTCGAATATGGAAACTCCAACTGAGCTGACCCCAATTGCGCTCAGAACTAGATGTACCCAGCCAAGCAGTCTCGCCGCTCCTGAACGGCACGACTGTGCTCGCTCAGGCGCTCGAGAACCGCCAGCGCCCGATGATGACGCGTTAGTTGATTGTGCTCGTCGCTGTCGGCGTTTTCGACCAGTTGCTCAGCTGATCTCGACCGGCTCGATCTCGTCGGCGGGCTCGAAACCGAGCACGGATCCGTAGAACCAGAGCTCGGCCTCGACAGCTCGCACGAGGTTGTCGGCGCGGCGGAAGCCGTGGCCTTCGCCGTCGAATTCGATGTAGCCGACCGGGAGCCCGTTGGCCCGCATCGCCTCGACGATCGTTTCGGAGTGTGCCGGCGGCACGACCGTGTCGATCGAGCCTTGCAATACCAGCAGCGGTGACGAGATCGTCTCCACGTGATTGATCGGCGAGCGTTCGGCATAGACGTCGACGCCCGCGGGCCACGGTGCCACCAGCGACACCGAGTACTGGGATTCAAACTTGTGGTCGTCTGACATCAACGCAACGAGGTCGGCAACGCCGAACAGGTTCGTTCCGGCAGCGAACACGTCGTGCAAGGCGAGCGCCAAGAGCGTCGTCGTGCCGCCGGCGCTCCCGCCGCGGATCAAGAGACGGTCGCCGTCCACGTCGCCGCGTTGCGCGAGATACTGCGCCGCGGCCACGGCGTCGTCGACATCGGCACGGCACCAGTTCCCGCGCAGCAGATTCCGGTATCGCCGCCCGTAACCGGTACTCCCGCGGTAGTCGACGTCCACGACGGCGAATCCTCGGCTCGTCCAGTACCGATGCCCGAGGCGCGCGGCGTACTCACGCACCGCAGCCCCCGTCGGGCCGCCGTGGATGAACACGACGAGCGGCGGGCGTTCGTCCAACGGGAGTTCGACGTGCGAATGGGCCGGCGCGTAGTACAGGCCGTGCGCATCGTCGCCGTCGGTCGTCGGGAACGTGATGAACTCCGGCGGCGTGAGGAACGCCGCGTCCAGACCGAGGTCGCGGGCAGGACGCAGCACCTCCACGTCTCCCCCTCGTAGACGCACGACCTCGCCCTCCCGACCGAACGATGCGCCGACAAAAAGCAGGGCGTCGCCCTGCTCGCGCAGCGACCTGATCGACGTGTACGGGAGGTCGACGTCGGAGGCCAGCCGGTCACCGGTCGGGCCACCGACGACGTGATCACCATGGGTGTACCGCGAGCCACCGAACAACCAGTGGGGCTCAACGATGTCGTATTCGGCACCTGCGCGGTGTGACAGGTCACCCGTTGCGAGATCAACGTCATAAAGGTTCCACCAGTTGGTGCGATCGGTGACGACGGTGAGCGTGCCATCGGCGTGCCATTCGGGCTGCTGCAGCGCCTCATCACCGTCACCGGCAAGTCGGCGGCCATTCGACGCGCGACCGTCCGCGAGCTCGGCCAGCCAGAGTTCGGTCGAGTCCCACGGCATGTTCGGGTGCATCCACTGGATCCAGGCGACCTGCCGACCGTCAGGCGAGATACGTGGCGACGCATAGAAATCTGCACCACTCGTCACAGGGAGCATTTCCATCGAACCGTCCGTGGCGACTGCGATCAGGCTGTTGGCCGCCACCGACCGGTCGGCCCCGTGCTGTTCGTGCACACACACGAACCACCGACCATCGGGAGTGACCCGACCGTCAGCGAACCGCAACGCCCGGGCCTCGTCCGGCTCAGGTGACAGCAGGACAGGTTCACCCCCCACTTCGATCCTGCGTAGCCGCTGGTCATCGAACTCGACGTAGAACACCACCCCGTCGTGCACCCACCACGCGCCACCCCCGTACTCGTGGACGGACGTGCGGACGTTCGAGCCCAGCGGAGTCACGTCGAGGCGATCACCGTCGCGCCAGCGAACGAGCGCCGTCCGGCCCTGCTCCTCAGGGCGCTGCTCCGACCACCAGACGTCATCGCCGGCCACAACGACCTCCCCGATGCCGACGGCCCCACCAACCAACGATGCGGCCGTGACGGGAGACGGCCAGGTTCCGGCAGGGCGCTGTTCCATGACGGCCATCATGACATCCGACCGCAACCTCGAGGTCGATCGAGGAAACACGCGAAGTCGTCAACACCCGCTCGATACGACCGATCAGAACAACGCCCGTCCAGCGGTCCCATACCCGCTCCTGATCGGCACGACTGCGAGCGGTCACGTGCGCAAGAACGTGCGGGAGGTCGGGGTCGCCCGGGCCGCAAGAGACGCGGAGCGATACGGAAGTCCTCTTGCTCGCCCAGGTGCGGTCGCCCGCGCCAGACCATGCGGAGAAGCGCGACTCGGTGCTGTCAGGCAGAGGCAGCTCGTGCCGGAGTAGCCTGACGAGATGGAGGTCGAGACGTTGGAGCAGATTGCTGAACGGTTGGGTTGGAGCCCAGAGCGTTTGGCTGCGGCTCAGGCCCGTGTAGCGGAGCCTCGCCCGTCCAACGTCAGTGACCGAGACCGTTCGCGGGCCGAGGCGCTTTCGGAGTCGGTCAACCGGACTCGTCAAGCGGTCGACGCGGCGTCCTGACGAAGTGGTCGCTCCCGATTGGCGGTCGCTGCGAGTCATTCTCAATGACCGCGCTGCGATCTTCGCAGAGGACTTCCCAGCGGCGGTCACGGCTGTTGGCGCTGAGATGGTGGAGTTGTTCACCCAGGAGGAGGCGCAGGGCCTGCTGTTCACGTTCGCCGGGGCTTGGCCGGTTCTCGGACAAGATGCCGGCGATTCGTCGGCCCGCTTCGTCTATCTGTCGGTGGGCCAGCTTGTTTGCCGCTTTCGAGGGGTCGAGCTGGCGCCCGGCGCGATCGTGATCGACGACGTCGCGAGCCTCTGACTCCAGACGGGCAAGCGTCGGCTTCGCGCACGCATATCAACGTGCTGGCTGGACAGCGCGACCCGCTGCATAGCGGCACCTACGAGCGGTTGCTCCCGCCTAATATTTCGTGTGTGGCGGCGGTACGAGGGCGATCTCGGCTGCCGGATCCTTCGCTGATCACCGGTCACCGGGGTGAGTCGACATGCGCTACGCCTGAGAATGTTGGAGGCGTGGTGCAAATGGTCTGGTTCGGTGTTGGTCGCGCTCCGGCTGCGGTTGCGCGGCGGTGGTCAGGTAGTGGTGAGGCGTTCGCTTTCGATGGCGAGGCCGTCAGCGAGTCCGCCGAGGCCTTTGCGGAGTTGGCTGTCGGTCACTCCTTTGGCCGCTCGTCCCAGCCGGTTGAGGGCGTAGCTGTAGTGAATGGTGAGCGCGGTGCCGTCGCGTTCGGCCGCGAGCTTGAAGTCGGCGGTGGCGTGAGAGATGGGGAGCTTGAACGTTTCGTAGAGATCGATCGTCATTCGTTGGTTCGGTTCGTAGCGTTCGATGCGCTCGTTGACGGCACCGAACGGCTTGAAGTCACAGTGCCGGGTCGATCCCTCGGCAACCGCCCCGTCTGAGGTTTGTTCGGAGGCTTTGACGCCGGCGTTCCATTGTTGGATGTTGCCGAAGTCGTCGAGCACCTCCCAGACGGTCTCGACTGGTGCGTCGATGTGCTTGGTGATGGTGAATTCGTTCATGTCGGAGTGACCCTTTCGGTCTTGGTGTTGATGTTTGGACGGTGCCGAGTCATTGTTGGATGAGCCACTCGAGGCGGCTCCGCGACGCGGCGTAGTGGGCCGCGATGACCAGGGCGAATACGATGCCGAGGTCTCGGCGACCAGCGAACGCGACGGCCGCGACGCCTCCGCCGAGGATTGCGAGTTCGATCGCGAGTCGTACCCAGCCGCCGACTTCGATAGGCGCGGCGCCTGAGCGGCTTGGATCGTCGAGGACGTTGAAGATACTCCAGATGGCAGCGGCGCTGATGGGCACGACAATGACGGCGGCCCACCGGATCGGGCTGCCACTGAACTTCCAGGCGGCCAGGCCAAGTCCTGCGAGTGCAGCGAGTTCGAGACCGAACCGCAGTGCCAGGTTCCAGCCGGCCATGGTCGGCGGGTTCATGACGTGGCCTCAGAAGCGGCTTCGGCTCGTGCCTTGAGTGCTTCGTTCATCGCGACGAACCCGTTGCGAGTCTTGGTGTCGAGCGACTTACGCATGATCCTGACGAGGACACCGTTGAAGTGTTCGGAATGCACCAAGCGTGTACCTCCCGGCGGCGATGCTTCGAGTTCGAAGCGGTGTCGCCCGTCGAAGATGCCGGGTACACCGATGCGGCCCAACCACTCGAAGGCCGTGTCGGTGTCGACAACGGTGACGGTGGGTTTGATGGTCATGGCTTTGCCGTCCGGCGGTTGGAGCCGGTTCGTGAGCCGTTCGCCGACATCGACGGTGCCGGCAGCCGAGACGACGAACGGGTTCCAGTTCTCGTACTCGTCGAGGTTGGTGAGGATGTTCCACACCGTTTCGGGTGTGGCGTCGATGTCGATTTCGGTGTGGAGGTCGTGGTGCATGATGCTCTTCTTCCTGTTGCTGTTGCTGTTGCTCTTGAGGTGGTTGTCGGGGGTGGGTGCGGACGGCAGCCACGCGCGGTGCCGGTGGGTTGCAAACGTGTTTCAGTGTCGGTTGCGGCTGCCGTCGGAGTTGCGGAGCCCGTAGCCCGCGGCCCGGTCCATGGCGATGTGGGCCATCCACGACAGTCCACCGATGAAGATCGCCAGGGCGAGTGGTGCGAGCGGGGCGAGGCCGATGCCGATCGCGGTGGTGAAGGCGAAGGCGATCAACATGCGATGCATCGCGTTGTAGCACGGGACCGCCCGGGCGGAGATCGAACCCTTGGCCACGGTGTCGCCGGCTCCGATCAGGAACGTCAGATCAGGAGCGACAAACGACCCCACCGCAGTGACGGTCAGAGCAATGGCGTAGAGCGGGGACCCGTTCACGAAACCGTGCTTGGCGACTTCGAAGACGGCGAACACGGTCAGGAATGCCCAGAGACCCAACCAGCCCCAGCGAAGCCGGAGCCCCGGCGTTGGCTCGCCGGTCTCGGAGAGCTGGTTGGGATCGACGAGTGCGCTGTCGAGTGCTGCAATGGTGTGAGTCATTGGTGGACCTTTCTCTATTGTCGCAACTGTGGTTGCGTTATGAGTATGCATCATTGATCGTGCAAACGCAACCTGTTTTGCGATAAGATCTGAGAATCATGACGAACACTGAATCCCGCGTCGGCGAACAACGCCCCGGAGGCCGCGCAGCCCGCGTCCGAACCAACGTCCTCCGCTCGGCTGCCGAACTCCTGACCGAGGTTGGCTACGACAAGATGAGCGTCGAGGACGTCGCGACCAGGGCCGGCGTGCACAAGACGACCGTCTACCGACGCTGGCCCACCAAAGCCGTACTGGTCGCCGAAGCAGTAGCCGAACAGAGCGCCGAGGCCGTACCTATCCCCGACACCGGAACCGTTGGCGGCGACCTTCAAGCGCTGGCGCGTGAAGTTGCAGCGAACATCGGTACCGAGGGCGGTTCACGGCGATCTCGATCAATCGTCGCGGCAGCCGCCATCTCCAACGAACTTGCCGAAGGCATGCACGCCTTCTGGGCCGACCGGCTCGCCCAGTCTGGCCGAGTGGTGGAACGCGCCGTCGACCGCGGTGAACTCCCCGCCGGAACCGACCCCAACCTCGTCATCGAAACCCTCATCGGCCCGCTCTGGGTCCGGCTCCTGCTCACCGGAGAACCCATCACCACGGACCTCGCCGACCGAGTCGCCACACTGGTCACGGCCGGTGCCAACAACCCCCGGTAGTAGCAAACTACACCTGCCTCCACAGGAAGAGATCGTTCTGGCTCCGCTTCCAAGGATGACGGGCCGTCTCAACGGCAGTAGCCATTCGGCCAACGAGCGCATTTCGGCGCACTGGCGGGAACCGCGACCGATCAGAACAGCGGCTGAACGACCCACCGTGAATCCGCTCCTGAACGGCACATTCGAGCGCTGGTACCAGTCCCATAACGAGCGCCTAAGAGCCGGCGTTCTCGGACACCTTCTCGGCGTCCTAACGTCTGGTTCTGGTGGACGTTCCGGACATCAGCCATGCGAAGATCGATGGGCTGCGGATCGCGTGGCAGTTGTTCGGCAAGGGTCCCCGCACCGTGTAAGTGCCGCCGATCGTTTGACTGACGAGTTTTTCGCGCCCCCGGACGTCGGGTTGTGTCGGCGTGGTGGACTACGCGTCGGAACCGTGCGGTCGCCAGCCCGGTGGCACAGCGTTGACCCGTCCGGCCGGGGTGAGTTCGCGGGCGCGCGACTTGAAGAACAGGTACGACCCGATCGCTATGACGGGGCTGGCGAGAACCAACGCTGGCGTGTTTGGGGATTCGAACGACGCGTAGTCGTTGACAGAATGGAGTGCCATGACGGCGACGAGCACGCCGACGACCTTGGCGGTGATCGCGACTTGGCCGCGACGTGCCCATTCGCTCCACAGAACAATGGCGGCGACGCCGGTCCAGACCAGATGACCGAACGGGGCAAGAAGACCGCGTCCAAGCGGGACGAGGGCAGCATGTTCGAGATCGCCGCCCGCTTCGTTGAGCGCGTTGAAGCCGTATCCCATCGACTCCATGATCGCGAACCCAGCCGCTGACGCCATCCCGAGGACGAGGCCGGCGCGCGCGGTGCGGTAGCGGCCGCTCAAGAAGATCGCGACGGGCAAGATCAACTTGGCGGTCTCCTCGATGGGCCCGACCCAGAAGATCTGATGAGACGATGGGTCGTCGATGATGAGCGGGTCGAGCAGGCCGCTGAACAGGATGCCGATCGCGCCCCCGTACAGGATAGCCGCGGCGACAACGTCGAAGGGCACGGTCCCTGCGAGAGCAAGTCGGTCCGACACGAACATTCCGAATGCCATTGCACCGCTCAGCGCTCCGAACAACATCATCGCCGGGATAACCGTCGTGTTCTCTTCGACCTCGTACGAGATCAGTAGCACGACCACCACGGAAGCGTTCAGCACCCAGAAGTGGAACCAGCGCTGCCGAAGGAATCGGAACGGGTGACGCTCCCACTCGGCGGACTCGTCGGGGGCTAAGGGAACATCGGACATCTGGGGTCTCCGTCTGAGAAGTCTTGGACTGCCGAAAAGCTAGCTAGTGTGACACATGCAATGAAAACCGGTGAGCCGGTCCACCGATGTATCCCCACTCAACACGGTGAGTGTCCCCGAAGTGCCGCTGGAGGGCACCCATATCCGCGGCCGCGAATCCGGCGGCAAGGTGCGAAAGAACGGCACGTACGCGCTCGGCCAGGTGCTCGATAACGACGGACTAGCGGCAGTCGACCGCAACCTCGAGTGCCTGGCAGATCTCTCGCATCCGTACGCCGCTCAGTGCACCGATCCGCTCGACCAGCACTGCGGTTGACACCGACTCGATCGAGTCCAGGTTCACGGCACAGCGAGGTCCGATCGGGTCGTCGCCGGGCTCGAGAACAACCTCACTTGGCAAGCCTCGGATCGTGGTCGTGCATGGTGCAATGAGCGCACGACGCAGTCGCGGGATGGCCGCGTCACGCGACAGGATCACGACTGGTCGTCGACCGATCTCGGGCGGTTCGCACCACCACAACTCACCTCGGACCGGCAAAGCGCTCACGTCGCCGAAGCCGCACTTCGGAACGAAGCGAGGTCGCCCCAGTCATCTTCGCCGCCAATTGGGTGGGCTTCGTACGCAGCTGCATAGGTGGCATCGATTTCGGCAGCCCGGTAGCTACCGAGGAGCGCTGTCAGTGCCTCATCGACGAGTTCGGCATCAGTGGTTCCAGCATGGAGTCGGCGAGCGTCATCGAGGAGGGTGCGGTCAACGGTCGTACTGATCCGAGCGCGAGTCATGCCACAATCATGCCATGATCACGCCACCTTGAGAACCCGCCCGAGAATGTTCAGCTCCCCGCCGCGCCCAACCTGCTCCTGATCGGCACGTCCCGGAGCGTTCAGGTGCGCGATATCAGCCGGCCGTGATGACGCTCCCGTCGCGCTGCTGTGCGGCTTGAGCTGAGGTCCCGAGCGGCTCACCGATCCGCGTCCACGACACGTCTTTGGTGCGGGCGGCTGTGATGGCATCGACGATCTGTCGTTCGCTGCGTGCTCGTGCGAGTGCTGCGCGTTGCGCGCGCACGTGGAATCTCGATCAATCCACGAAAGAGAACTGCCATGGATCCCACCACCGTGCATGCCAGTGAGGTCGTTGGCCAGCTGGTGCTGATCGTGGCCGATCCGATCCACGAACGAGTCCGGCACGCGATCGCCGGGTTCTTGGCCGGCTACTCCGGCACAACACTCGAGGCGTATCGGCTTGCCCGATATCCCTCTGCGTTGAACGCAGGAGGTGAGGGGTGCGTGCGGACCTCCGTGTTGGTGTGTCTCGCCGGTCAAGAGTTGCTGAGTGAGTCGAGGTGCCAGGTCGACGGTTCGAAGAGCTGACCCATCCGGAGGTTGACACGGAGCTGCTCGCCGGCAGCGATGTGCTGGTCGAGACGAAAGATTCGGTTGCCCCAGCTGGTGAGTGGTGCCAGGGGGCTCGTCGACAGGGTCGTGGCATCGTCGAATTCGGCTTCGAACCAGATGCAGCAGCCGTCGACGATCGTGTCGGCCGACGCGGTGCGTTCGATCAGATGATCGGTGTCGAGCGAGTCGAGCGACTGGAGGGTGTGCAGATCGAATTCGAGGATGGGTCGTGGCTCGCCGATGGTGGACGCCACCGACCCCGGGCGGATCCAGAACTGTTCGTTGCGGCCGGTGTCGAATCGCCCGGCGACGGGGGAGTGCTCGGTGGCGCTGAGGTCGATGCCGTCGGGCAGGTCGATGTTCCAGAAGCGCCGGATCCGCATCGACTCGTGGAAGGTCACCGGCTCGGCAAAGAGCCGAAACGTGGCGGGCAGAATGCGCCCACCGGGTCGAAGGACGCGGTCGCGCAGGTCGAGCACGTTCTGCAACATGTTCTCGTTGAACAGCTCGTCGCCCATCTGTTCGTGGAGAACGACGTCGATCGGCTCCGGTGGAGTGAACTCGCGGCTGTTGGCCTGTACGAACTCGATGTTCGTGAACCCGTTCTGCTGGGCGATCTCGCGCGCGACCTGGATGAAGTCCGAGTGTTCGACCGCGTAGACCTTCTTGGCTCCGGCCGTGCTGGCCATGAACGCCAAGAGACCCGTGCCGGTTCCGAGGTCGAGCACCACGTCACCCGGCCGCACGTTGCGCTGGATGCCGCGGTGGTAGGCGTCGACGCGGACCGAGTCGCTCAGCATTTCTTCGTGCTCGGCGAGACCGGCGAAGTTGGTCTCGTTCATGTGGTCGTAGACCACACCCATCAGCCACTCGCTCGAGGCGATTCGTCGTGCGGCGAATCCCACGGTCGATCTGGCCGCCTTGGTTGCAGCCTGCGCGGCCCGATTGCCCATCAGGCGAAGGCTACGGAAGGCTGCGTCCTCCCGCTCTGGTTCAGTCGGTCCCGTCGCTGGCCCGCCCGTGCTGCGTGCGGCACTGAGGGCGCGGGTTCACGAACCGGCGTGCTCGGATCAACTCGACGTCACAAACTCGGAAGGTCACCCGTGCGCAGCATCGCAAGGGTGCCGGCATACAGATCTTGTTTCAGGCGTCCGAGCACCGGAGAGGCGGTCGGGGCCAGCGAGCGGGCGAGTTCGATCGCCCGCGGCCGCAGGTTGTCGGCGTCGTGGATCTCGTCAGCGATCGATCCCGCAAGCGCCTCCGGACCGTCGAAGCGGTGCGCCGTGAGAATCGCGCGGCGAGCGGTCGGCGCCGGAAGTCGCGCCTGCAGAATCGCCTGCATTCCCGGTGCCAGTGGAAGCTGGAGCAGCACCTCGTTGACGCACCAGAAGCCTCGATCAGCGCGCATCAGCACGTGGTCGTGCGCGAGTGCGAACATCGCGCCGCCGGCGAACGCATGCCCGTTCACCGCCGCCACGGTCGGGATCGGGAGTGACATCACCCGAGCCCACA
>Ga0316197_10002462_pt1 | contig 13246 bp, 14 predicted proteins | sample OudBiesiAoxic_MG_FD_204939 | JGI IMG/M metagenome (GOLD analysis project Ga0316197, IMG submission 204939) | Coastal sediment microbial communities from Oude Bieten Haven, Netherlands - site A oxic | ecosystem: Environmental > Aquatic > Marine > Coastal > Sediment | place: Netherlands...
CAACGACCACCTGAAATCACAGCCGATATGGGCGGGTTAGCTCTCGGAGGTGCCCCCCGTCCGCCAGGAAGCTGTCCACCATGACCCGGTTGTCAACGTCGGGAAGCACCGTGACCCCGCCGATCTTAATCGTTCACCGGACCGACCGTCAGAAGCCGCCCATATGTCGCTCTGGTGCGGGGTCCGTGTGCACATCAGTCGGTGTGTGAACAGCGGTCTCCTCCCCTGTCACGATGCTCTCTCTCACAGGGATGATTGCCGTGAGTACGCCGCCAACGAGCCACACGCCGAGCATGAGGGCTGTGGCAATCCCCCCCGAGTACAGGTCTGTGGTGTAGCCGATCAGCCCCAGTACCAGGCCCACCCCAAACACCAGCCAGCCAATCAATCTTGCACGTCTACGCATTGTCCCTCCTCCGTCGCTGCCTACTCCCCACCATCGGGCTGGACAAATGAGCGATGGCTAGTCGGTCGCCTTGCGTGCCGTCCCGACCTCCCCACTCAAGCGTACGCTCATTCGGCTCTGCTCAACGAAGCATCTCAAGACCTCTTCCCACCGGCGCATGCGCCGCCCATAGGTGCGCCGATATGTGGCTCTTCTGCTGTATCTGTGGGTGGGTTTGGGGGGCGTTGATGTGGTTGCACCCTGTCTGCTTCTAGGTTTCGCGCTGTCTAACGGCTCGGAACCATGGGGAGCAGATCAGCCCGGCCCGTGCGCAGACACCGCCAGAGTTCCTTACGCAGTGCACCTCGGCCCTGGACGAACAGTGATTGGTAGATCGTCTCGTGTGACACACGCATCTCCTCGTCACCAGGGTATGCCTCGACGAGCCACGACGAGATCTGTGTCGGCGACCACCACTCATCGAGCTTCGCCTCAACCACCTCACATAGCCGCTCGTTGACGACCAGCTTCGCCGGCTTCGGCCGATGAGCGCGCTGCCTCGACGCCACATGCGCCACGGTGGCCCGATACCGCAGACGGCCACCGTTCGCAGCGACCTCGCGAGACACCGTCGATGGAGCCCTCCCCAGCTTGCGAGAGACACACCGCAGCGACACTCCCTGCGCAATCCCGCGAGAGATCTCCTCACGTTCCGCAAACGACAGACGCCTCGGCGACCACTCCGCAGGCGGCACCGGCCGCTTCCACCCCGCCGACACGACATGGGTCCGGATCGTCGACGGCGGCCGACCCAACCGGCGGCTAATCGACCGCAACGACTCACCCAATTCGAACCGATCCCAGATCTCCGTCCGCTCCGACCCAGACAATCTCCTCACCACTCACCTCCAAGAGAGACACAACAACTCTCGTCGAAAGTGATGCAACGACCACCTGAAATTACAGCCGATATGGGCGGGTCACTCGCTCGCTTTCACGTCAGCGAGCGTCGCAATCCCGTACCTGAGCCGCACGCCCCCACGACCTGAGAGGCGACTAGCCCAGGTTGACTGCGTTCCAGCGCCTGGCCGCGACTGCATGGTCACAGAATCCGTGTATCACTGACTACGTGAATATCGCGTTGATGTTGTCCTTCTGCTCGACGGTCAAGGCGTCCATGACCTCAAGAGCGTCGAGATTCTCCTTGAGTTGGCCGACATGACGAGCACCAAGGATGACCGAGCTGACATGCGGATTCGAGGCGGTCCATGCCAACGCCAACTGACCGGGTGTGCAACCGACCCCTTGGGCAACAGCGAGGAACTCGTCGACCTTGGCAAGCTTGGCGGGATCGGTGAGGAAGTCCTGGAGCCACTCGACGTTCTCTCCGCGACTACCTTCCGGGATTCCGTTCTGATACTTGCCGGTCAGCAGGCCTGAGGCGAGCGGGCTCCACGTGGTTAGTCCGAGCCCGATGTCTTCGTAGAGACGGGCGTACTCGGTCTCTACCTTGGTGCGGTTGAACAAGTTGTACTCCGGTTGTTCGACCACCGGTTTGCGCAAGTGATGCCGCTCGGCAATCTCCCACGCCGCCCGGACCTCCTGGGCAGACCACTCCGAGGTGCCCCAGTACAACGCCTTGCCAGAAGCCACGATGTCGGACATGGCCCACACCGTCTCCTCGATCGGAGTCTCTGGGTCGGGGCGGTGGCAGTAGACAAGATCGACGTAACCGAGCTGGAGACGGTCGATCGACTTGTCGATCGCCTCCATCAAATACTTGCGGTTGAGCGTGTTGAAAGCGTTCGGGACATCCCTGTGGATACCCCAGAAGTACTTCGTCGATACAAGGTAGGTGTGACGGGGCCACCCGAACTCCTGCAGCGCCTGGCCCATAACGGTCTCCGCCTTCCCCCCGGCATAGACCTCGGCGTTGTCGAAGAAGTTGACTCCCGCGTCGTATGCAGCGTTCATGCATTCGAGACTGTCGTCCCTCTCCTGCTGACTCCCGAACGTGAGCCATGACCCGTACGAGAACACACTGGTCTTGATCCCGGCATTCCCCAGGCGGCGGTACTGCATCTCCATATCATTTCCTCTCGATGCGTAAACTACTCCACCCTAGGATTCCTCGTGTCGTGACTAGCCACGGCGGTTTGGTGGACCCCGATCGTCACGTGGGTGTCCGACGGCGCGCGCTCCGAGGCCGCCGATACGTGCCGACACGGGCGACCCGTCAAGCTGGGAGGTGTTCGGGCTGATCCCAGCGTGCCTGACGCCCGCTTTGGTAGCGTGAACCAATGCGGATGGACTCGACCAATTGTCTGATGTACTTGGGGTCCGCCTCCTTCGGTGTCCTCGGAACATTGGATTTGCACCGTGGAACCCATCTCGTCCCGGTGGTCTTTGCGCTACGAGGCGATGAACTTGTGATCCCGATCGACTCTCTGAAGCCGAAGGGGAAGAATCGGCTGCGTCGAGTCGACAATCTGCGTAACGACTCACGAGCATCATTGCTCATCGATCACAGGGACACCGATTGGGGAGCGCTGTGGTGGGTTCGCGTCGATCTCGAGTTCAACGGCAACACTGAGCCTGAAGGTAGTTGGCGATCGGCGCTTGCTAGCAAGTACCCGCAGTACGGTCCGGAGCACACCATCGATTCTCTTCTGCTGTTCACGATCTGCGCGATGCGAGGTTGGAGGGCGACGTAGGATTGTCATCGACCGACCTGACCATGGTCGCTGGGACGGTTGAGATCCGTGATCGACAGGAGACTTGATGGACGAGGCCCATGCTGCCATGTCGACCGGGCGGCCTGCCGACACCATGCGGCAAGCGACCACATCGATGGGCACAGACCAATCGAACACCAACGACGCTGATGTCGACCAATGGGAGAACGAAGGCGGCACAGTACTCGCCCCTGCCCGCCGATAGTTCGATCGCCAAGGACGCCCATATGTGACTCTCCCGCTGTATGTGTGGGTGGTTTGGAGAGGGTTGGCGCGGCTGCACCCTGTCTGCTTCTAGGTTTCGCGCTGTCCAAAGACTCGACAGCAAAGAACGCAAAACGGGGTGCAGAACAGCAGAGTTTGACAACGCGTCTGCGAGTTGGCGCGCACCGTTGTCGAAGGCGTCCACGTCGATGACGCCAGCACAATCGTCGTGTCAGTACGACCTAGCGCCAGGGCACCGAGTCGTTGCGGCCTTCGATCATCCGGCTATGGCCGAGGTGCCGGTCGGCGACGTCGGCAAGTTCTCAAAGCCAGCACAGCTCCGCTTTTCATCAAAGCCGGCCCCCCACGGACCCAGTGCCGACACCAAGATCCGCTTGCCACCCGGATCGCGTTCGCGTTCCACGGCCCCGAACCCCTCATCGCCTTCGCACTCCTCGCCCTCGGCAGCCACCCACCACGGCTCCCATGCCGAAACTAACCCACACATACAGCAGGAGAGCCCCATATGTGCTGTCGCCTCAAGGGGTCATCGCGACGCTTCGGCAAGTTTCTCTGATGGTGTCATCCATCCGAGGGTCCATGGATGTGGACGGGGTTCGCGGAGTCGAGCGGCCGTCACGGTCGCTCATGTAGATCCTGCCAAATCCGTGAAGAACTGCGATGTTTCCGGCTTCGAGAACGGTATCCGACTGGGCTCAGCCGATGGCAACGTAGTTGTTGACAACACGTCGCACGGCAATGGCGAGAGGATGGCCTCTCGTTCAGGAGGTTGTTGTGGCGTTGTTCACTGAGGCGGAGCGGGCAGCGGTGCGGGATCGGGCCGATCAGGCCCGGTGTTGGGCCCCGCTACTGGACTGCACGCTCCCGAGCGATCATCTCGCCCTGCAACTCCTTGACCTGACGGGTCAGGGAAACGTGATAGACGTGTGGGTTGACGAGCCTCCGCACGCCGGGGTCGAGCCGCTCGAGATCGAGCGTTCGACGAGTCCGCATCTCATCGAGCGATGGTGTCGGACCAATACGGTCCCCTTCGTCGTAAACGGGCACCACAAGCTCTTCGACATCCTGGATGCCGTCGAGGTGACGGGCGATCCCTTCGCGGTGCGGGTGATAGAGCTCGAGGCTTCCGCCGGACGAGAGGTCCTCGTCACCGGCCGAGACCACGTCGGCCGTCGCCAAGCCGCGCTCGTCGTAGATGCGCCATACCCGTTTGTCGCCGGGGATCGGCATCTTCTCCGGCGTGTCGGAGATCTTCATCGCCGGGATCCACTCCCCCGCCCCGTCGATCGCAACCAGCTTGTAGACGCCACCCAGTGCGGAATAGCCGTGAGATGTGATCAGCCGTGTTCCGACGCCGTAGGTGAGCCGACGAAGCACCGCCTCCGCATTCACTCCGTAGCGGGGAGCCTCGTCGACGATCTGCGCCCGAATCTGCCACATCGCCAGCTCGTCGAGTTCGGAGGACAACACGATGCGGGTATTCGGGAATCCGGCCGCGTCGAGCATCTGTGCCGCCCGCACGGCAAGGTGGGCAAGGTCGCCGGAGTCGAGGCGTATCCCGACCGGCTCGTACCCGTCGGCTCGGAGTTCCTCGAATACGCGAATGGCGTTCGGGATGCCGCTCTCGAGTGTGTCGATCGTGTCGACGAGCAGCACACATTCGGTCGGGTACGTCGCGGCGTATGCCCGGAAGGCGCCGATCTCGCCCTCCCCCAAGGCCATGAAGAGCTGAACCATCGAGTGGGCGTGGGTGCCCTGCGGTTCAATTCCCATCGCGAGCGACGCGCCCACGTTGCTTGAGGCATCGGCACCTCCGATGAGCGCGGCTCGTGCACCGGCGTTGGCGCCGACGTCGGGGCCGCGGCGCATCCCGAACTCCAACACCGGACCCCCTGCCGCAGCTTCGGCGACTCGGGATGCCTTCGTCGCTACCAGCGTCTGGTAGTTGAGATGATTGAGAAACGAGGTCTCGAGAATCTGAGCGACGGCAAGTGGCCCCTCGACGACCGAGATCGGTTCGTGGCCGTGGACGACCCGCCCTTCGGGGACCGACCGTATGGAGACACCCTCAAACCCGCCGGCCTCCCCGAGCCAGGACAGGAACCCCTCGTCGAAGCGTCGCCGGCCGGCATAGTCCTGCTGCTGGCGGAGATGATCGAGATCGTGCTCACGAACGCGCGTCGCATCGATCCAGTCGAGCAGCCATTCGAGTCCGGCAAACACTGCGTATCCCGCCTGGTGTCGGCCGTAGTCGGGATAGCGGCGGAAGAAGTAGTCGAACTGGGCGGTGCGCTCGTGGAGGCCGTACTTCCAGTACAACTGCGACATGGTGAGCTGGTACTGATCCGTGAAGAGGAACCCCTCCGTGAGATCGCGTCGGTCCGTGGTCATTAACCACAGACTAGGAGATACGAGACCCGAGACCCGAGACAGCGCGTCTCAAGTCTCATGTCTCGAGTCTCGTGTTCTCGTCAGCCGCCTTCGGTCATGGGGCGGACGTCGAGGGCTGCGTCGAGTTCATCGGGTGGCATGACCTCCATCTCGAGGGCGACCTCCCGGACACCCCGACCTTCGGCGAACGCCTTCTTGATCAGAACGGCAACGGTGTCGTACCCGATATGCGGCACCAGGGACGTCGCGACAATGGCGTTCTGGTCGAGGAGGAATGCGGCCCGCTCCTCGTTGGCGACGATTCCCTCGACGGTCATGTCCTTGAGTACACGTGCGCCGGCTGCGAGGAGCTCGATGGACTCCAGCATCGCGTGGGCCATGACGGGCATCATCACGTTGAGTTCGAAGTTTCCGTTTGCTCCGCCCCAGGTGATGGTGACATCGTTGCCGAAGACGCGAGCGGCGATCATCATCACCGCCTCCGGGATGACGGGGTTGATCTTCCCCGGCATGATCGACGAGCCGGGCTGAAGTGACGGAAGGCTGATCTCACCGATGCCGTTGCGCGGGCCGGATGAAAGCCATCGAAGATCGTTGACGATCTTGAACATCGACGTCGCCACGGTCTTCAACACACCCGAGGCGCTCACGTAGGCGTCCTTCGCCGCTTGTGCCTCGAAGTGGTTCTCCGCCTCGACGAAGGCATACCCGGACCGCCGGCTCATGATCTCGATCGTGCCGGCGGCGAACCCCTCTGGCGCGTTGATACCGGTCCCGACCGCTGTTCCGCCCAGCGCCACCTCGAGCACTTCCGGGAGCACGCCCTCGATCCGCTCGATGCCTTTGCCCACCTGTGCCGCGTAGCCGGAGAACTCCTGACCGAGCCGTATCGGCGTCGCATCCTGAAGGTGGGTCCGACCCGACTTCAATACGCCGTCAAACTCGACGGCCTTGGCGGTGAGGCTCACCTCGAGAGCTCGCAGCGCGGGAAGCAGGTCCTCCTCCATCGCAGCGACGGCCGCCACATGCATCGCGGTCGGGATGACATCGTTGGACGACTGGCCGGCGTTGACGTGGTCGTTCGGATGAACCAGCTTGGAGCCGATCTCGCCCCCAAGGACCTCGGTCGCCCGGTTCGAGAGCACCTCATTCGCATTCATGTTCGTTGACGTGCCGGATCCAGTCTGGAAGACGTCGACGACGAATTGGTCATCGAATCGCCCTTCCATGAGTTCGTCGGCCGCGACGACGATGGCCTCAGCGTGCTCCTCGCCCACGATCCCCATGGATGCGTTCATCTCAGCCGCTGAACCCTTGATCAGCCCGAGCGCCCAGATGAACCTCCTTCCGAAGCGAAGGTCGGAGATCGGGAAGTTATCGACCGCTCGTTGTGTCGAGGCGCCGTAGTAGGCGTCATCGGGAACAGAGACCTCTCCCATCGAGTCACGTTCGGTCCGCATGCGCGCTCCTTCGTAGGGGGTATACACCAAGGATACCGTCGCCGTAGCCCGCCGCGAAAAGCTCGAATCGCCTGGTATCTGCTACCGCAAAGCCTCGTCGACGGACTGGGGGAACACGGTCCCGACATCACCTTCGATACGCAACGAGACGAACGGCGACGTGTCGTGCTCAGTGGGGCCCCGATTGACGATCGCGTAGCACGAGCCGGAGCGAGCGGCTTCAAGCGGTATGTCGGCCGCGGGAGTCACCATCAGCGTCGATCCAAGGGCGATGGCCGCGTCGGCTCGTCCGGCAGCTTGAAATGCGCGCGTGAGATCGGCAGCACGCAATTGCTGGCCGAAGGAGATCGTCGCCGGCTTCAGGAATCCGCCGCACGCACACATCGGAGGTTCCCCGGTCTCGGAAAACGTGCGAAATGGCCCGGCCGGATCAACTCTCTCTCCGCAGGTCTGACACTCGACGAGGCCGTTCGTGCCGTGGATCTCGACGAGTGCTCCCTCCGATGTGCCGGCGACGCGGTGAAGCCCATCAACATTCTGCGTGACCACGAGCTCCACCCGACCGGCGCCTTCGAGCGCGACGATCGCGGCATGCACCGTGTTCGGCCGTGCCGAGCGAAACGACTCACGGTCGTCCGCCTTCTGCGACCAGTATTCGATCCTTGCGTCTCGGCTGGACATGAAGTCCTGGTAGAAGACCGGCCGGCGACTGTTCCACACACCCTTCGGGCCGCGATAGTCGGGAATGCCGCTGGCCGTGGAAATACCCGCACCCGTGAACACAAGGAGTCGCTTCGCCGATCTGAGGATCGACGACAGGCGCGTGATGCCCTCTTCTTGGGCGACGGCCGCCGTCATTGCGGACCCTGGAGCACAGGCAGAGGTACGGAGAACCAGTTCACATCACGAGTCTACGGGCCCGGCGCGCCCCCAATGGCCAACAGCCGGTCAGCTGCCGGTGTTCACCGGATGGTTGTGTAACCCTCGGTTTCGAGGCGCTCGGCGATCTCAGCGCCACCCGACTCGACGATCCGGCCGTCGACCATGACGTGGACCCGATCCGGTTTCATGTAGCGAAGAATGCGGCTGTAGTGCGTGATGACCAGCACACCGAGCGACGGGCTGCGGAGGGCTTCCACCATCTCGGCGACTTCTCGAACCGCATCGATGTCGAGCCCGGAGTCGATCTCATCGAGGATCGCGGCCTTCGGCGCAGAAACCGCGAGTTGGAACATCTCTGACCGCTTCTTCTCTCCGCCGGAGAGGCCAGCGTTGATGGCACGGTCCATGAACCGGTCCATGTCGAGCAAATCCCCCGCATCGGTCGTCCGTTCGCGTGCCTCGACCGGGTCGCCGGCAACGTCGATCATCTCGACAACCAGATCGTCGAGGGAGACTCCCGCGATCTCGGTTGGATACTGGAACGCCTCGAACAGCCCGGCTTTGGCCCGTTCGTGAACGGGAAGGCCCATCACGTCGACACCTCCGACAAGAGCCGAACCGGTCGCCTCGTAGGCGTCGTAGCCCATGAGCACATGGGTAAGTGTGGACTTGCCGGACCCGTTCGGCCCCATCAAGGCGTGTACTTCACCAAATGGGACAATGAGGTCGATCCCCTTGAGGATCTCGAGTTCCCCCAGCCGGGCTTTCAGATCCGTGATCTCTAGCGCGTTCGCCATCAGGACGCTCCTTCAATGGTCAGGTAGACGATTCCGTCCTCCACAGTGGCGGGATAGACGGGCACCGGAGTTGTGGCGGGAAGCGCCCCGGGTTTCCCAGTCTCAAGATCGAACGGCGATCCGTGCCTCGGGCACTCCACTTCTCCGTCGAAGAGGTCTCCTTCGGCGAGCGAAGCCTCAGCGTGGCTGCATCGATCCCCGATGGCGTGGACCGTTTCGCCGGTCCGAAATAGGGCGATGCGGTCACCACCAACTTCGACGAGAACACCGCGCCCGTCCGGGAGAGCATCGATTGGTGCGATCTCTACCTGCATCACACCCTCCCCTCGTCCTGGGCCGTTTCGTACTTGCGGTTGATCCACGCACTGACCGGCGACGCCAGTTCGGGATTGGGAAGTTTCGCGAGTGCTTCCTGAAAGAACCCCCGAACCTGCAAACGGTCGGCGCGTTCAGGAGCCAATCCTCGGCTCATGAGGTAGTACCGCTGGTCGGCATCGAGCGGGCCCACGGTTGAACCGTGTCCGCATCGCACGTCATTGGCGAGAATCTCGAGGTTGGGAACCGACTGTGCCGACGCCCCATCGGACAGAATCAGGTTCCGGTTGGTCTGGAACGCCTCGGTCTTCTGCCCGCTCTCTTCGATCCGGATCATGCCGGTGAACACCGAGCGGGCCTGATCCTCAACGGCACCCTTGAGGAACATGTCCGAACGAGTGTTGGTGCCGACATGCCGCATGAAGTAGCGGTAGTCGAGAATCTGATGCTCCTCTCCGAAGTATGCCCCGACCACGTTGGCTGAGGAACCGCGCCCTTCGAGACCGACGTCGAGATGGAGCCGAGCCAGCCGCCCACCGAGGCCGATCTCTCCGAACTGGAACCGTGCGTCCGCTCCCACCTCGGAACGGAGATAGCCAAGCGATCGCGCCGAGTACCCAAGGTTCTGGACCAAGCTCAGCGAGACTCGCGCACCAGCGTCGACAACCGCGGAGAATTGCGGAACAACGATCGCGTCGGCGTCGGCGTGTGACCGGAGGTGAACAACAACTGATACGTCGGCGTGCTCTCCCGCGGAGATCACAACCGCTGGGAACGTCACCGAACCATCGGCGCCGGCATGGAGATCGATGGCCACGACGGACGGGGCGGCGACCGAAGAAGCGACGGACACGAATACCCCATCACCACCAAATGCCCCTGCCGCCGCTGCAAACAGACCTTCGTCAGCGGAGATTCCGGCACGCTCGACGACGTCACGTACGGCATCCGGATGCTCGACCCCCGCCCGACGGAGCGACATGACGGTGAGTCCTTCGTCGACGTGATCGGGTCCGACGTACACATCACCAACGACGCGGACGGCGATCGGATCCGTGAGGTGTTCGAGCAGCGGATCCATGCCAAGGTCGGGGGTGTCCGATGTCGGCGTCGTGAAGTCGTTCAGATCGAAATCGAGATCGACGTAGCGCCACACCTCTTCGGCTTGGTCGGGCATCGCACCGGCCGCGAACGCTTCGAACGCGGCTGATCGGAGAGCAGATCGCCAGGCTGGGTCGAGTTCGCCTGCCGTGGTCGAAGCGGCTAGATCTAGGTTGGACAAGGGGTGTACCTCAGCTCGAGAGCGGGCGTGAGAATACCGACGCACGACCCCCTATCTGGCACCGTTATCTGAGGTTCTTGCCTACGGTTTCCCCTTCGAGCTACCAGAGACCGGATGCCGCGGGTCAGGAACGCGGGCATCGGACGGAAGGAGCAACCCCCATGAATGCCGCGATTCGCTATTTCGCGCTCGGAACCATCGCTGCCGCCGTATTGGCGGTCGCCGTTGTGATGCCGACCTCACCGACCCACGCCGCTGGGCCGGGAGACGGCGACGACTTCATCATCAAGGTCTTCCCTCACGAGACGTCGATTGTCGAGTTCTCGGACACGTGGGGCGCCGGACGGTCGGGCGGCCGCAGCCACGCAGGAACGGACATCATGAGCCCGAAGGGGTCATGGATCGTCGCTGTGGAGGACGGGATCGTGGAACGGCTCGAGTGGAACCGACTCAGCGGCTGGAACATCATGATCCGCCACGCCGGCGCCTGGACCAGCCACTATCTCCATCTCAACAACGACACCACCGGAACCGACGACGGCGAGGGGGGCCCTCAGGCGGCCTTCGCAGAAGGCCTCGAAGTCGGTAGCTTCGTGAAGGCGGGTGAGGTCATCGGTTTCGTCGGGGATTCAGGGAATGCCGAACACACCGGATCTCACACCCACTTCGAGCTGCACGTCGACGGACGTAAGGTCAACCCGTATCCATACCTTGCTGCGGCACTGGAGCGGAAGCTCATTGAGTCAGAACTCGCCCGAACGATGGAGTGATCCGAGCGCAGCGATGGCGGGAGGGGGCGGCCTGGGAGTCGGAATCGCGCAGATGAGGCCCGCCGCGGTCCCCGTCACGCCCAAACACAACCCCCTCCCCGGCCGAGCATCCGCTCGACCGCGCCTCCCCCACTACGTGGTGGAGGCGAGAACTCGGGCACGGGAGAAGACGGCGTCGAGCATCTCTTCGGTGAGGCGGCCGGTGAAGGTGTTCTGCTGGCTTGGGTGGAAGCTTGCGATGACGACTCGGCCGCTCGGAACGGCCACTTCGAGGCCGTGGGCGAAACGGGGCCGGGGCTTCGGCACGTCGTAGTCGCGATCGACGAGATATCGCCAGATCGAGCGGTACGCGAAGTCACCGAGAGCCACGAGCACCGTCGGCTCGAGGATGTCGATTTCGCGATCGAACCACGAGGCACACAGGTCGCGCTCTGCAACCGAGGGTCTGTTCGCGGGTGGCGCACAACGGACCGGCGCCGTCACCCAAGCCCCTGTGAGCACCAGCCCATCACCCGTCGTGGTGGATTCTGCTTGGTTGGCGAAACCTGCTCGCCACATCGCGCGGTAGAGCCAGTCCCCGCTGCGATCGCCGGTGAACATCCTCCCCGTCCGGTTCGCGCCGTGTGCTGCCGGAGCAAGGCCCACAATTGCGACGCGCGCATCAGGATCCCCGAAACCCGGCACGGGGCGGCCCCAGTAGTCCTCGTCGGCGAAGGCGGCACGCTTCTCGATCGCAACCTGCTCGCGCCATTCCACCAACCGTGGGCAGCGCCGACAGGAGACAACCTCGTCCGTGAGAACGGCAAGTGCCTCCGTTCGGTTCATTGGGCGGGCAGCAATCCGGTCGGATACGACGCGCTGTTCGACCAGAGCATCCACCCGTTCGCACGGTCGTCAACGCGACCTTGGATCGCTCGGACCTCGGCCTCGGGAACGGTCCAAGTCTGAATCCATGGCCGGTAGTACGCGTACCCTTCGAGGCGCGTGTTCCCACTCACCAAGGCCGAGTCGACGATTTCCGACGCATGGTCATTCGGATCGTCGTAGCCCTTCCAGCCTGATCCGTAGTTCGTCGAGTACAGCATGGGACTCAGGACGTCGATGGAGCGCGACATGAGCCCCGGCCGTTGCCCGACACCCTCATCACTCCCGGACTCGAGTGTGATCCCCAGCACGTTCGCCCCGACGGCACATCGTGGACTCAGAACCGAGTATGCCCGCTTCAAGAATGCCTGGATCGAACCGACGCGCACCTCTTCCGTGTACTCATCGTCGAATACCGCGGTCGAGACATCACCGCCGAATGGGAAGGAAGCGAAGTCGAACTGGATCTCGTCAAATCCGGCGAGGCATGCCTCCTCGGCCAGCGCCACGGGATACTCAAACGACACCGGATCGGTCGGATCCATCCACGCATCCCCGTTCCGTGTCCGCCAGAGATCGGACCCGCCGGCATTCAGAACGGCGTGATCGGGCTCGATAGTCGCCATCGGTGTGTCCTGGAACGCGACCACCCTGGCGATCTTGTAGATGTTGTGCTCATCCATGTCGGCGACGACCGCGTCAAGCACGTATTGGAGGGTGACCGCAGACGCCTCGTGAGCCCGCTCGACACCAGTGTCGTGGAACACCGTGCCGTACTCGTCCTTGATGTCGACGACGAACGAGTTGATGCCGGTCGAATCGGCGAGGTCGAGCAGGGATTGCCAATGCTCCGGATCACCCGCCGCGACACCGCCAACACGTATGCCATTGACCTCAATGGGTTCCATCGTGGTATCGATCTCGCTGTCCACACCGTCCCACGGCACCGACGCGTCCTGCCACGCCGCTCGGGAGAGCAGGAGATCTCCCGGCTCTGCCCGAACGATCTCGAAACGACCGTCGTCGTTGGTGACGTCCCGACCGAAGCCGAGCGATACCGAGACCCCAGGCAGGGCAACACCTCGATGGGTCGAGATCCGGCCTGAGAGGACAATTGGCTCGAGGCGGAACTCGATGCGG
>Ga0316197_10002463_pt1 | contig 13242 bp, 10 predicted proteins | sample OudBiesiAoxic_MG_FD_204939 | JGI IMG/M metagenome (GOLD analysis project Ga0316197, IMG submission 204939) | Coastal sediment microbial communities from Oude Bieten Haven, Netherlands - site A oxic | ecosystem: Environmental > Aquatic > Marine > Coastal > Sediment | place: Netherlands...
GGAGACATGGCTGACCTGTCTTGCTTCGAGGCGGGGCGCTTCGATTTTATCTTCCACCCCTGCTCGAATGGGTTCGTGCAGTCGTTGGAGCCAGTCTGGCACGAGGCCTACCGGGTCTTGCGCCCCAGCGGCGATCTGGTATCGGGATTCTGCAATCCGCTGCTCTACATCTTCGACGACGAGCTGCGCGAGAGGGGCGAGCTGTTGGTCCGGCACCGGATCCCTTACTCCGATCTCACCAGCTTGAGCGATGAGGAATTTGCGCGCTATGCGGAGCGGGGCGATCCCGCGTCGTTCGGGCATTCGCTCGACGATCAGATCGGTGGACAGATCGCCGCGGGATTCGCCATCACCGGCCTTTACGAGGATGATTGGGGTGCCGGGTCGGATGAGGTGATCTCCAGATACATCAAAACATTCATCGCCACGAAGGCGACGAAGCCGGCCTGAACTGGGGTGCCATCGGGCTGCTTCCCGATTGAACACATTCTGCGACTGCTTGTCAGAAGCATTAGTGAAAAGGACGAGTGTGAGTGCTTATAAACGCGGGACGGCTTTGTAATGGAGATGTCTTCCAAAGAACAGGATGATGGGTTCATGAAAACACAGGATAGGATTGGGTTGAATCAGCGAATGCGACAAGTTGGCGCCGTGCCACTGGCACGGGAGCCGCTGGTTGCGGGCTGCGCCCACTGCCGTAGCCGATCGATGTTTTCTGCCGATCAGGTTGCCGCAGCGCAGCGGGTATGGGAACTCGGTAGCGGCCAGCCTGGCCGCGCGGCGACCGATCTGCTCGGGGGCGATGGAACCACGAACCAGTGTGGCTGTGGAATGGAGGGGGAGGTGGTCTGCACGGGGAGGAACCGTTGGGAGGTGCAGTGGCGCCACTCGCGTACCACAAGGCGCGCCCTGCCACCGGGCGATTCGTCAGCGTTGAACGTCTGACAAGGAAGTGAAACCAAATTGCAAATCCAGCCTCCTGTGCCCGCCTGGGAGCTTGGATTTGCAATCCGAGTTCTGGACGGCCTCAACCCGCTGGGGCACTGAAGTCTTCGATGATTTTGAAGATGGAGGGGATCAGGAAGAGGATGACGATGGAGGAGACGAGGGTGCCGATCCCGACGGAGATCGCCATGGGGACTAGGAACAGCGCTTGGATTGAGGTCTCGAAGATCATCGGACCGAGGCCGAGGAAGGTGGTGATCGAAGTGAGGAGGATGGGGCGGAAGCGGCGTTCGCAGGCGAGGATGGTGACCTTGTTAGGGTCGCGGCCTTCCGCAATGTACCGGTTGCGGGTGATGGCGAGGACGAAAGCCCCGTTCACGACCATGCCGCAGAGGGCGATCATCCCGAAGAGGCTGAAGACCGATAGCTCGAAGCCGAGAGCGATGTGGCCAATCACGGCGCCGGCCAGGCTCCACGGGATGGTGAGGAGGACGACGACCGCCTGGACGTAGCTGCGCAGGAGCGATGCGACGATCGCATAGATGACGAAGAGGGAAGCGAGGAGTCCCCCTGCGACGGCGCGGATCGCATCGCGCTGTTCGCGCTGTTCCCCCTCGAAGGAGTGTCGCAGTCCGGGGAATCGATCGAGGATGCCTGGCAGTTCGTTGCGTGAGAATGCGGAGAGGACCTTGTTGCCGCTGGTGGTGCCGGGGATGATGTTGGCGGTGATATTGAGGACGCGTGCGCCATCGATGCGCTCGATCCGCACTGGTGCGGTATTGCGTTTGACGACAGCGGCCTGGCCTAGGGGGATCTCGCCGCCGTCCGGGGTCTGGACCAGGAGATCCTCGAGGCCGGCGATCGAGCGGCGGGTCGTCTCGGGGAGTTTGACCATGACGCGCAGTTCATCCATCCCGCGCGGTTGGCGCAGGGCTTCCGCACCGTAGAACGCGTGGCGGATCTGGCGGCCGAGGTCGCTGGCGGTGATGCCGAGGCTGCGGCCCTCCGGCTTGATCTCGAAGTTGATCTGGGGCATCTCGCGGCCGAATCCCTTGCGGACGTCTTTGACTCCCGGGTAGAGGCCGATCGCGTCGGCGACGGCGCCTGCCGCCGCGCGGAGGGAATCGATGTCCGGGTGGGTGAGTTGGATATCGATCTCGGCCGATCCGCCAGGACCGTAGAGGTAGTCGAAGAACAGCGATTCGATGTCGGGGATGGTCCCGATCTCCTCCCGCCACAGGGCGGCGAACTGCTGGCCGGTGATCTTGCGCTGGCTCTGTGGGACGAGGTTGACCGATACCTCCGCCTCGTTGCTATTGCGTTCAGCGACCTCGACGAAATACCCGACGAGGATGTCTTCCTCGCCGGTGCGTGCGATGGCGCGTTTGGCGGCGGCTTCGATTTCGAATGCGACCTCGCGCGAGCGGGAGATCGGCGTCCCCGAAGGCATCTCGATCTCTGCCTGGATGAAGCTGGTCTCGATCGTCGGGCGGAAGGCGAAGTCGATGCGGCCGCTGCTGACGTAGGCGATGACGATGGCGAGGGCGGCGCTGAAGAAGGCGACGGTGAGGTAGCGGTGTCCGACGGCACGATCGAGGAGGGGCCGGTAGAGCCGCTCCATGGCGGCGTCGAGGCGGGAACGAAGGGCGGCCTGGCGACGGTCGAACCTGGCGAACCAGGAGCCGCCGCTATCTGATTTGCGGTGGCTGAGAGCGAGGTGGGCGGGTAGGATGAGGAGGCACTCGACGAGTGAGACGGTGAAGACGGCGATGACCACGGCGGGCAGGACGACGAAGAAACGTCCGGATTCCCCAGTGACGAAGAACAGTGGGATGAAGGCGATGATGTTGGTCGATACGGCGAAGATGACGGGGACGGCCATCTGGCGCACACCAGCGACGGCGGCGTCGAGGCGGTTCATGCCTTGGCTGATCTTATGGAAGATGTCTTCGCCGACGACGACGGCGTCATCGACGACGATGCCGAGGGTAATGATGAATCCGAACAGCGAGATCATGTTGATGGTCGCGCCGAGGAAAGGGAGGAGGATGAGCGAGCCGAGGATGGAGACCGGGATGCCGATCGCTGTCCAGAACGCGACGCGCAGTTCGAGGAACAGGCCGAGCGCGACCAGGACGAGGAGCAGGCCGATGGTGCCATTCTGGAGCAGCAGGTCGAGGCGTTCTTTGTAGTCGTCCGAGCGATCGCGGGAAAGGGTGACCCCGACCGAGGGGGGGAGCGTCGGGCGGATCTTTTCGATGAATCTGCGGACGGCCTGGGCGACTTTGACGGGTGACTGGTTCTCCGAGCTGTTGACGGCGATGAACACCGCACGTCTGCCGTTAAAGTAGGCCTCGCGTTGGGATTCTTCGAAGCCGTCGTAGACCGAGCCGAGGTCGCGCAGCCGGACTTTGGTGCCGTCGGCAGTGGATAGGATCGCTAGATCTTCGAACTGGCGGGCAAAGTCGCGGCGTTCCGTGGTTTTGAGGAGGACGTCGCCGGACGGGGATTTGAGGGTGCCGGCTGGGACATCTAGAGCCGCATCTCCGACGCTGCGGGCGACTTGTCCAAGGGTGAGGCCGAGCGCGCGCAGCTTCGGCTGGGGGATCTCGATATGGATCTCTGGGCGGCGCAGGCCGTAGAGTTTCACCAGGGCGATGTCGGGTTCGGCGAGCAGGCCGTCCTCCAGCTCGCGGGCGAAATCGACAAGCGTCCGTTCGTCGAGGTCGCCGTAGACCGCGATGCTCATGACCGAGCGGCTGCGGCCGGACCCGAGCGAGATGACTGGGGGTTCGGCATCGTCGGGGAACAGGCTGACGCGTTGGACTGCGGCGGTGATATCTTGCAGGGCCCGGTTGCGGTCGTAGCCCGGATTGATCTCGACCTCGACCGAGGCGCGGTTCTCGCGGGCGTTGGCGATGATGCGGCGGACGAGTTCCAGACCGCGGAGCTCGGCTTCGATCGGGAGGACGATCGCGCGTTCGACCTCGTCGGGTGAGGCGCCGCGGTACTCCACCTCGATGTTGACGGTATCGATCGCAAAGTTCGGGTAGACCTCCTGTCTGATGCGGGTAGCCATCACGAGCCCGAGGCCGACGATCGCTACCATGAGTAGATTTGCGGCGACATGATTCTTTGCGAACCATGCTAGGATGCCGCCGCCGATGTTGGGCTGGGGCGTCATTCGCTGGCGGGGGCTGGTGCAGAGGCGGGTTGGGGATCGACGGCCATCCCCGGCAGTGCCGCGCGCAGGCGGCTGACAATCAGATCCTCTCCTGGCGGGAGGGTGTTGGTGACGAGCAGGGTCTCGCCCTCGACCCAGCGCAGTTCGGTGTCGTGGATCTGTAGCTTGTTGTCAGCATCGACGCCCCACAGCCGCTGCCCGTCACGCAGGGCGGCGCGCGGGATGGCGATGACGTCATCGAGCTCCCCGGCCTCGATGTCGACGCGGACATAGCTGTCGAGGAGGAGCGGCAGCCCGTTGGCCTTGCCGGAGCCGGCGAGTGGGTCGGCGACGGCGACCAGGACGCGCGCCATTCGCCCCGAGCTTTCGAGGTCGCCGAGGAGACGTTCGACCGTGCCCTCCCACGAGAAGACGGTGCCGGAGTCACCGGTGTCGAGGGTGATCGAGGCCTTGGCCCCGGTGGCATTCTCACCTCCAGCAGACTCCGGGAACTGGATCCACCGGAGATCCTCGATCGGGAGGGAGATCTGGACCCAGAATTCGTCCGTCCCAGCGAGGGACGCGATCGTCTTACCTGGCTCGATGAGCTGCCCGATCTCGACCGACTCGTTGATGACGACGGCATTGAAGGGGGCAGTAAATTTCGTGCGCGAGAGGTCGAGTTGGGCCTTGGCGATGGCGTTGTTGGCCTTGTCGACGGCGGCCACGGCCCGCATGAGGTGGGGTTCTCGCAGGACGAGCGAGCGATTGACTTCGCTCTCGTCGAGATCTGTCTCGAGCAGTCTCCACTCGCGGCGGGCGACGACCTGGCGGCCCCGCTCGAGAGCCAGCTCATACTCGGCTTCTTTGAGCTCAGCCTCCCGCTCCGCGACCACGAGTTCGTAGTCTGCCGGGTCGATCATGATCATCTGTTCGTCGGCCGCGATGCGCCCGCCCGGGACGAACTCCGGATGGTGGTGGACGACACGGCCACCGACCTCGGGCTGGATATCGATGCGCTGCGCGGGTACGACGGTGCCGTATGCGGTGACGGAAATTTTTGCCGTATGGGATTCGACGGCAATGACCTGGACGATTTTTGCGGATCGAGATTTCTCTTCCGGCGCCGTCTCGGGGGCGGTTACGAACAGGCCGATGGTGATACCGATGGCGGCGACGAGTACGACGAGCGGCAGGAGCAGGCGTGAGCGGAGGTGAGGCTGCGCGGTCATTCTCGAGATCGGCTGGAGGGTTTGAGCTTGCCACTGCCGACCGGTCCGCCGAGCGAGCGGTGCAGGGCAATCCGGAAACTGAGCCACTGGCGACGGCTGGTGACGAGATCGCGTTGCAGATTCTGTTCGGTGGTGACGGCTGCGATGACTGGTAGATAGTCGGTGAGACCCTGCGAGTAGCGGTTGCGGGTTTCCTTGAGCAGGCTCTGCGCGATGGTGAGCTGGCGTTCGAGAAGCTCGATGCGCTCGCCCTGTTTGCGTTCGCCCACGAGCGCGGTCTCGACATCGCGCACCGCGGTGAGGTAGCTCTGCGAATAGGCGTCGATGGCTTCCTCGTAGAGCGCGCGGCGGCGATCGACCTCCGCCTTGCGAATGCCAGCGTCAAACACCGGGCCAGCGATCCCTGCGAACGCGTTGGCGATGAGCGTGTCGATTCCCGCGCCGCCCGAGGCGGTGCCGGTGACGCCGATCACGAAGCGCGGCAAGCGGTCGGCGACGGCTTCGGCAATCTGGGCGTCGATGGAAGCGAGCCGGAGCTGGGCGGCGATGAGATCTGGCCTGTTCTTGAGCAGGTCGGAGGGGACCCCGGTGGCGAGCCCCTCCGGTGGGGGGCGGAGCGAGCGGAAGCGGATCGGCTTGCCTGAGCCCGGCGCCTTGGAGAGCAGGGTGTCGAGGGCGAGTTCGAGTTGGCGCAAGCGAGCTTCGATGGTGGGGGTGAGCGCCCGGGTGGCGGCGAGTTGTTCGCGCTGTTGGAGGACATCGACGATTGACGACTGCGCTTGGCCGAAGCGGAGTTCGGTGAGATCGAGGAGCGTCTCGCCGGTCTCAATCTGGTCAGCGATGAGACGAAGTTGTTGTTTTTGTTCGAGGATCTCGAAGTAGATTTCGCTGACGGCGGCGGAGAGGATGAGGCGGGCGCCCTGCCAGTCGGCGATGGTGGCTCCCTGTTCGAATTGCTTGTCATCGACCGCGCTACGGAGCCGGCCCCAAATATCGATCTCCCATTCGAGGAGCGCTCCGAGAGAGACCGAGTTGTCGGATCCGCTGGCGTCGTCTGCATCGGAGTCGAGCCAGCGCCGGCCAGCGCTGCCGGTAGCATCGAGACTTGGGAACAGGCGACCCTTGACCTTGCGCAGCTCGGCATCTGCCTGGAGGACCCGAGCTGCGACCTGCTGGAGATCGAGGTTATTTTCCAGCGCAGTGTCGACGAGCCGATCGAGAGTCCTGTCGCCGAAAGTGGACCACCACGGCGTGCTTCCCTCGGGGGCGAGGGCGCCGGCCCGCGCTGAGGCCTCGGCCTCAGAGTAGGTTCCGACGCGAACCAGCGGCTCGGATCCGCCGTCCGGTTCGGATGGCGAACAGCTGGACGAGCAGGCGATGATCGCAGCGATCACGGTGCTGCGCCCTCCTAATCCGATTGGTTCAACCATGGCTGCTGGGCGCGGTCGCAAGATTCTCAGGCATGTCTGGAGACCCGAATCATCACTCGAACCGATCCAGGCCCAGAAACACGGTCGATCCTGATGGCGACTGCTCGGACATCTGGTTGTGGGGGAGTGGATTCATGGGGAGAGCCTGAAGGGTAGCGGAAGGAGAGGTGGATTTAGTCAGCCGGGCAGGCATCTGGCTGGGGGTTTGCCCTGCGGGGCGTCGATCCGGCAGCAGGATCCTGCGATTGGCTGAAAAAGATGTCATTTCCCTGATTCCGAGACCATAGAGATCCGGGCAAGCAGCGTCAATGCCCGGTGGTGTCCTAGATGGGTCCCCTACCGGGAGCGATGTTCAATTCAGACCCCTACGCTGCGTTCGGGGGGACTGGGTGAGGGGACGAAGTCTGGGCAGCGCCAGATTGCCTGCCTGATGGCTTCCCAGTTGCATCCTCGCAGATTCAGATCGGGCTCATCTGGATCCTGAGAGAATGGAATCCGACTGGGCGGTCGTATTCGGCCTCATGTTCGACCAGTTCCTCTGCCTCGACGAGGGTGATGACTCCGACGCGATCACACAGTTTTGCCAACAGGGTCCGCGTGATCAATCTGGCGTGGGCGGCACCGAGACACAGGTGGGTGCCGCTGCCGAACGCGAGGTGCGGGTTCGGCTTGCGGTCTAGGCGGATCTCCTGTGGGGCATCGAACGCGGCCTCATCGTAGTTTGCCGATGCCCAGCAGAGCGATGCCCGCCCGCCGGGTTTCACCGAGAAGCCTTGGACGTCAGTCGTCACCGGACACACGCGGCCGATATGGGTCAGCGGCGAGATCGTCCGGAAGAACTCCTCGCCCGCATTGACGATCCGTTTCGGATCCTCGCGCAGGAATTCGAGCGCTTTCGGATTGTGTGCGAAGTATCCAATGATCGAAGCGATGGTATTGATCACGGTGTCGCGCCCTCCGGCAAATGTCAGGTTGGCGAACCCGAGCATCTCTTCGCGCGTCAGCTGGCGGCCGCGGAAGGTCGCCCGGCTAAGGGCGCTGAACAAGTCCTCGCCCGGATCAGCTGCTGCCTCGTCGAGGCACCGGTTGAGGTACTCGTCGAGGGCTGCCCCCTTTTTTTCTCCTGCGCCAACGTCGCGGAAGACGTGGGTCCCCCAAGCGATCCATGTCTGCGCCTCGGCTTCGGGAACATTGAGCAGGTAGGTGAGCGCGTGCGATTGGATCGGCAGTGCGAACTCGCGGACGACCTCGATCGAATCCATCTCAAGTGCCTCGTCGATCAGCCGCCCGATGAGGCCTTCGACTTTGGAGATGACCTGCGGATCCTTCGCCCGCTTGAAGAACGGATCGACGATCTTGCGGTAGTCCGTGTGGTCCGGGGGATCGACCTCGATCGGCAGCTGTCGCACCGTGCGGACATCCTCCTCGGACGGGATCGGGATCCGGAATGGCGCGTCCGAGCTGAAGGTTTTCCAATCCTTCGCGGCGCTGCGCACGTCGGCGTGGCGCAGGATCATCGGCACCGTCTCGCCTTGGAAATCGCATGGGAGGACGCCGTCCGCGCGTCGTCTGTCTTGGAAGGGATCTCGTCGTGTCGCCATGGGCTCTGTTCTTAGTGGGATAGGTTGGTGCTATTCCAAGTGGGAATCTGACGACTCCTTGGAACTGGCATCATGTTGGTTTATCCTCGATGAATAAAGAAAGAACTCCAAGCCCTGCTGAGGAATGGGGAAGAGCCTGCGCCAGCATTTGACATTGCCGGAGGATTCTGCGTCATAGGCAGACCATGAATACACTCGAAGCAATCCAGTCTCGCCGCTCCGTCAAGCACTACGATCCCAAACACGAGATGAGCCAGGAGGAGGTGGAGCAGCTGCTCGGCCTCGCCATGCTCTCCCCGACCGCTTTCAACATCCAGAACTGGCGCTTCGTCGTGGTGCAGGACAAAGAGCTGCGCCAGCAGATCCGCGCCGCCGCCTGGGACCAGGCGCAGGTGACCGATTGCTCGCTGCTCGTCATCCTCTGTGGCGACTTGAAGAGCTGGGAGCGGGAACCGCGCCGCTACTGGCGCGACGCCCCCCAGGAGGTCGCTGACTTCCTCGTGCCAGCCATCGATGGCTACTATCGAGACAAGCCACAGATCATGCAGGACGAGGCGATGCGCTCGTGCGGGATGGCCGCGCAGACGATCATGCTCGCCGCGAAGGCGATGGGCTACGACTCCTGCCCGATGGACGGGTTCGATTTCGAGAAGGTCGGCGAGCTGATCAAGCTGCCGGAAGATCACTCGATCGCGATGTTCGTTGCGGTCGGGAAGGGGACGAAGGAACCATGGCCGCGCCCTGGCCAGCTCGAATACAGTGAGGTCGTGATCAAGGATCGCTTCTAGGTTGCGATCGCATCGGCGAAGGTCTCGCTCGACCAGTGGTCGGCGACGTGCCTCGCCCGATGTGCGCGGACGATCTGCCCGTCTCTGACCAGGAAGGTCCCAGGTAGTTGCAGCCCGTCGCCCGCGAGCGCACCGCCCCGGTGGCCCCGCGCGGCAGCCATCACGCCCCGCACCCAGACTCCCGGTCGCAGGGCCTGCCAGAGCGTCGCTTTGCTCAGGCCGAAGCTCCGATACAGTTCGCAGTGGGGGTCGTCCAATTGCTCGATCTCACCAGAGATCGGGAGTTTCCCCCCGTCCGGCTGCATGTGCACAACGACTAGCAGCCAGCCTTTTGCAGCGATCCATTCTCTCTGCTCGTCCAACTGGGCGAGCTGTTCCCTTGCAAAAATTCATCCGTAGTGGCGGACGAAACAGATTAGGAGCGGCCGTTGACGCGAGGCGTCCGCTAGGGATTCACCGTTCGAGAGGTGCTGGGATGCGAGGGCAACATCGAGTTCCAGCGGCTCCCCATTCTCATAGGGGCGCGAGATGGCTTGGCGCATGGCCGCAGCGAGGATCAGGCCGAAGGGAACCCACCAGATGAGATCGTTGCTGAGGATGAGAATGCCCGCCTTCAGCGAAAACGTGCCGTCGATGAGTGCCTTGGCGAACCCGAGCGGGCCAAGGATTTTTCCCAGCAGGCCGACGAAAACGATCGGCCAGTGTCGCATCGGGTTGCTTGCGGCAATTGCGTAGCCGACCCCGTAAACACCAACAATCATCCCGACGCACTGCCAGATCTCCGGGTAGTTGAGACGCTCCATTCCAGCCCAGTCGAAGTAGGCGTCCGGGAACAAGACGACCCACGCGCCCCAGATGAGGTTGTAGACCGCTGCAAGCAATAGGGTGATCGCCATCCACGGAGGGGCTCCCCCCCCCGCAGCCGATGGCGGATCTTTCATCTGCATTGTTCGAGATGTCTAGATCGAGCCAGTTCAGGCCGGACGACCCTTTTCGTATTCTGTCAGGAATCCGAGGAACTCCCTGCGGTGATCCTCTTCTCCAGAAAGGAGGGTGATCGCCATGTCTTGGGAGACGTAGTCCACCCCGTCGCAGATCTTGATGATTTTGTTGTATTGCGCCATCGCGCCCTCCTCAGCTTCGATGACCCCCTTGATTACGCTCACCACATCGGTCGTATCCTCGAGCGGCTGCAACGACTTCTGGTTCCTCTCGAGGTCGAATGAGCCCGGCACAGTCCCGCCGATCGTCTTGATCCGGTTGGCGAGCTGCTGCGCATGTCCAAGCTCCTCCACAATGTCGGCGGCGAGGGCTTTTTTAATCACGTCGGAACGGACGCCATCCAGGTTGACCGAGCATGCGATGTAGTTCTGGACGGTCTCGAGTTCCATCGCATAAGCGACCTTGAGTTCACGGATAATCTCTTCGTTGGGCATTCTATCTGGTGTTTGGTTGACGGGAAGATATCAATATTCTCTTCGCAACACCACCTAATACGCTACCCGACAGGATTTGGATCGGGTGGTGATGGTGGGAGTCTTCAACTCTGGATGGGAGAATCAGCGAGCCCACCCCTCCAGCGTTCCGGCCAGCCTGCGACTCCGCACTCGGCTCCGAACAGGGCGCCGAGCAGGCTGCCACGATGCACATTGTCACCTCCGAGTGCGGTATTGGCGATCAGTCCTGCCTCTGCTTCCCCAGAGTATTTCAGCGCGAGATAGATCGCTGAGGGGACGGCGCCTTCGACATAGCAGGCAGTCGAAAGATGCCGCCCGACGACCACCTGATCCGCTTTCTTCAGCCACTTAAAGTAGGGGAAGCCGAAGTGTGGATTGCGTTGGAGTGCACATTCACCCCGGATGGCTTCCTCGAGGGTCTCCCCATGGAGGACGCGGAAAAGGAGAGTGAGAACTGCCTCTGCCGCAAGTCGCATCCGATTGCCCGCATGGGTGAGCGCCAACTGCTCGAGCGCGTTCTGCTGGCCCACTTGGGCCTGGTCCGCATAATACAGGGCGACTGCGAGCATCGGCGTCAGGCCTCCGACGTGCTTTTCCTCGATCGCGCATTTTGCAGGTGCATTCCCACGCCCGAGATTGGTAAAGAATCCCCGATGGCACTCTTCGAGGTAGGTGTCGCCGTGACGTTCCGGGTGGGTCAGCAGATCGATGTAGCGCTGCAGGGATTCGTTGGCGTCAAATCCGTCGCAGGTCTGGAGCGAGCGCCAGACCTCGATCGCCAACTTTGCGGTGAGCGTTGATTCGCCGGCCTCCAGATTCTGGTGGTAGTGGATCCCACGCTGTCCCCAGAATGGTCGCTGGTCGCCGAGGATGTCGAGCTCGGGGCTGGGCGGATGCCATTTCGACCGCCACAGGATGCTGTCCGGGTGCGGGCTCTTCGGTGCCATGAAGTCGGTGATCTGCCCGTAGTCACGCTGCAATGCAGCGCGGTCGTAGTACCAGTGCGCCGGCATCGCTAGAGCGTCCCCAATCTGGATCCCTACCAAGGCGCCGGCCACCTTCGCCTCAATCGTCTCAGTCGTCTCGGCGGTAATTGCATTGCTGGGGGGCTTCGGGTCGTCTTCGTGCATCAGGATTATTGGTTACGTCTGGGGCACGACCTCGGACTCTAGGAAGCAGATTCTCATCCAGCCGGCTGTGGAAATTTTGGTCACCCCGCCAAGGGCTGGGCAGCACACCAATCTGTGCCCACTGCCTGGATGCTTGGACGTCTCCGGTAAACTGGTCTATGTCTCCCCATGAATTCTCCGGAAGGGTTCGACATCATTGACCTCAGCGTGGCTCTCCAGCACAGGGCGACCAGCGGGGCGCTCAAATCGATGATCAATTACATCGACCACCGCAAGGGCTAACGGCACCTGTGCTTCCTGTTTGGTGTCGCGCGGTTGTGCTCGTCCCGAAGCCCAGCGCGGCCGGAGGAGATATGGATTTGCTATGATAGAAAACGACTCCGAAAGGCAGCTACGGCGTGATTTGAAATGGGCGGTCGCCAGCCCGCTTTTGATGCGCGGCGCGGACCTCGGGCAGGTCGTATCTGGTCACGGTTTGCCCGCTCCGCAAGATCGCTATGCGGGTCACCGTGTCGGGCACTATTTTGAGACCCTCCTCGACTACTGGTTGAGGATTGAGGCGGGTGTGGAGATGTTGGCGCATGGGCTCCAGATCCGGGATGGCGGCCGGACGCTTGGGGAGTTGGACTTTGTTTTCCGGAACCGTCAGGATCGGGTCTGCCACTGGGAGGTCGCGGTCAAGTTCTACCTCTACTGCGCCGATCGGCAGGTGGCGGGTAGCCATTTCATCGGGCCGAATGCCCGCGACACCTTCGAGCGCAAGTGGGATCGGATGCAGCGGAAGCAGCTACCGCTGTGTCGCCAGGTGTTCCCCCACGTGGAGGAATGTTCGGCCTTCGTGAAGGGGCGGATTTTCTACCACCCGGAGCAGGTGGAGCCTGCCAGGTTGCCAGAAGGGCTGATGCCAGATCACCTGAAGGGGATCTGGTTGCGCCACTCGGAATTGGCCTGGTTGGAGGCGGCCAGCCAGGAACGGGAGTGGGTCTTCTGTGTCCTTCAGAAACCGTTGTGGCTCGCTCCTGTCAGCCTGGGAGAAACCGACACAGCACCCATGGGATTCGAGCCATTCAAGTCCGATCTAGATCGCCATTTCCTCCACTGCGACCACCCGATTCTGGTCGGCGCCCTGCGCCAGGGCAACGGTGGCTGGGAGGAGCACGAGCGCCTGTTCATCGTCTCCGACCTTTGGCCGGGTAGCTGAGGCGCAAGCAGATAGCCTGAGGGGCCGCTGCGGCATGCGCCTGGGAATTCTCTCTGCCATCGAAACCCTGGACAATCTCGAGCCGGGGAAGAAGATAGTCCCAAGAGACATGAATATTTGCAACCTGCGCCCATCCCGCTTCCGCCTCGCCCTCCGTCTGCTGCTCAGTCTCGCCCTCGCAGCGACCGGCGCGACGGCGGAGGTGCACCCAGCGGCGGCACCGGACAGGCCGAACATTCTATGGATCACGATCGAGGACTGGAGCCCGGATCTGTCTTGCTACGGGACGAAGGGC
>Ga0316197_10002464_pt1 | contig 13242 bp, 4 predicted proteins | sample OudBiesiAoxic_MG_FD_204939 | JGI IMG/M metagenome (GOLD analysis project Ga0316197, IMG submission 204939) | Coastal sediment microbial communities from Oude Bieten Haven, Netherlands - site A oxic | ecosystem: Environmental > Aquatic > Marine > Coastal > Sediment | place: Netherlands...
AAAAGGCTCAAACAATCGCTCGTTTAGGTAATTGGTATTTAGATATATTAACAAATGAAATTGTTTGGTCAGATGAACTATATGAAATGTATGGTTTAGATCCGCTACGTCCTGTTCCTCCTTATGAAGAACATGTTAAATATTTTACACCTGAAAGTTGGGAGTTATTAAGCACATCTATTGAAAACACAATTAAGATAGGTGAATCTTATAGTATTGAACTACAGGCGAATGAGGCTATTGAAAATCTTAACTGGAAATGGATGGCTGCTCAAGGCGAAGCAGTATTTGATTCTGAAAATAGAGTTATTGCAGTTAGAGGTACGGCTCAGGACATTACAGACAGGAAACTTGCTGAAGAAAATATCAAAGAAACATTGATGCAGTTAAATTTGGCAGTGAATACAGCCAAAATTGGTGTTTGGACTCATGATATTGCAACTAGTGAATTGGTTTGGAATAATGAACTGTTTGAAATATACGGAATAACTTCATCTGAATTTGATTATTCTCAAGATTCGTTTAAAAAATTGGTGCATCCTGAGGATATAGATTTATTGATGAATCAACAAGAAAAGCTTATCCAAAATAAATCAGTAACTGGTCTTAATTTCAGAATCATTCGTCCTAATAACGAGGTGAGATATATTTTTGGATCGGCAACTCCAATATTTGATGAAGAAGGAAATCTAATTAAAATTATTGGGATTAACCTTGATGTTACAGAAGATAGAAAGGCTGAAAAAGAACTCAAAGAAAGTAAGGCAAAATTTGAAATACTATCAAACGTAACCTTCGAAGGGATATTAATTCATGATAAAGGTGTGCCTGTTGATATGAATACATCTTGTCATGATATGTTTGGCTATACCAGAGATGAGGTTTTTGACAAAGATTTAATAGAACTTATTGTTCGTAAAGATTATCGTAAGGTAGTTGCTAAAAACGTTCTGAATGATTATGAGTTACCTTATGAGATAATGGCTATAAAAAAGGATGGCGCAGAAATGCCTATTGAGCTAGAAGGTAAAACATATTATTCTGAAGATAATAAAAAACTTAGAGTTACAGCGATTAGAGATATCACTGAACGTAAAATAGCTGAAGAAAAAATAAAAGAGGGAGAAGCTAATGTTACGTCTATATTAAATTCATTACCAGCCAGTATTTGTGTTATTAATAAAACTGGTAAAATACTTCAGGTAAATGATGTTTGGAAACAATTTGGTGCAACAGGTAGTCCAGAAAAAAAACCGAAGGCTTATACCGAATATAATTATTTTGATGTATGTAAGGTCGATTGGGAAAACGAACATTCCAAAGCAATTTTAAAAGGCTTAAAAGGCTTGCTTAAAGGGGGAACAGGTGTGTTTGATTATGAGTATCCGTGTCATACGTCTGATAAAGAGCAGTGGTTTTTATTACGTGCCAATTTAATGAAAACAAAGGACAAACAAATTGTAATTTCTCATTTTGATGTTACAGAGCGTAAACTGGCAGAGCAAAGTATAATTGAAAGTGAAGCAAAGTATCGTACGCTATTTGAACAATCATTAATGGGTATTGGTATGGCAATAGGGCAAAAAATAGTCATGGCTAATAAAGGGATGCTGGAAATATTTGAGTACGAAAGCGAGGAAGAAATGTTAAAAAAACCCTTATTAGATCTTATTGCACCAGATTATAGAGATTATATTATAAAAAGAATTAAAGAAGGTCAAACTAATATGGGCAAAAACTTGCCTGCAGAATATCAATATGATATTTTATGTGGCAACGGAAAAACAAAAACAGTAAGAGGGTTTACTTCCTATATTAATGTTGGCGGTCAAGTATTTTCGCAAACCATTGTTACTGACGTAACCGAGCGTGTTAAAGCACAAAATGAACTTGTAATAGCTTTAGCCGAAATAACCGAGCTAAAACAAAAAGTTGAAGCTGAAAATATCTATTTAAAAGAAGAATTGAAGTTAGAAGGCAGCTTTGAAGAAATTATAGGGGCAAGTAAAACATTAAAAAAAGTATTAAAGCAAGTAGAGCAAGTATCCAAATCAAATACAACTGTATTAATATTAGGCGAAACAGGAACTGGAAAAGAGCTCATTGCAAAGGCGATTCATATGACAAGCGATAGAAAAAACAAACCGCTTGTCAAGGTAAATTGTTCGGCATTACCAAGTGAGCTCATTGAAAGTGAATTGTTTGGTCATGAAAAAGGCGCGTTTACAGGTGCAATAAATAAAAAAATTGGCCGGTTTGAATTAGCTAATCAGGGAACCATTTTTCTCGATGAAATAGGCGATTTACCGATTGACTTACAAACACGATTATTACGCGTGTTACAAGAAAGCGAATTTGAACGTTTAGGTGGCGAAAAAACAATAAAGGTTGATGTTAGAGTTATAACAGCTACAAACAGAAATTTAGAAGAGTTGGTTGTTGAAGGCAAATTTAGGCAAGACCTTTATTACAGATTAAATGTATTTCCGGTAACAAGTCCGCCATTGCGAGATAGAAAGGAAGATATCCCAAGTTTAGTAAATCATTTTATCAATAAATATGGTAATAAAGTAAAAAGTAATATAAAATCGGTACACAAGCCATCTATTGATCGTTTAATGGATTATGATTGGCCAGGAAATATTCGGGAATTAGAACACGTTATAGAGCGCGCTATTGTATTAAATCAAGGTGAACAACTTCGTATAGGAAATTGGTTTGTTAATACAAATTCAGAATTAAAGAACACGCTTGTAACCATGGAGGAAACAGAACGAGATCATATTATTAAAGTTCTTGAGAAAACTAATGGTAAAATACGTGGTGTAAATGGTGCAGCTGAAATTCTAGGATTAAAGCCAACTACCTTAGAGTCAAGAATGAAAAAGCTCAATATTTCTAGAAAAAATTAGATAAAACAACGGCTTAAAAACTCTGATATATCGTGTATCTACGAAATATCGGAGTTTTTTTATAAAGATAATTTTATTAATATAATTAAGTACTTATTTTAAGTTACTGTAAAACAAATACTTATGCGTATGTATTTGATATTTGTCAATTTTGGCATTCAAATTGCCTAGTAAATGTTACTGACAATTAACAAAGTCAGAACAACTCAATGAGATCTAACCAGTCTTCATATACCAAAACAAAAAAACTAAACAACAGGTTAGTTACAGAATCAGCGCCCAATGATACCCTAAACTTATACCCATTGCTTAAAAATGTGTACGAGTTAAGTAATGATGCTATTGTTGTGTACGATTTGTCTAAACGTATTATTATTGATGTAAACAACAAATTCACAGATACATTTTATTTTACAAAGGAAGATGTTTTAAATGAGCCTTCTATTTTGTTAAATATTTTTACAGACGAATCTGAATTTTTTAATATATGTGAAACGCTCGAGGAATTTGATATTATAAAGGATTATAAAATTGTCTTAAAAAATAAGGACAACGAAAACCTAAGCATACTATTATCTGCTCAAACACAGAAAATATTAGATAAGACGTATGTGGTTTGGGTTTTAAGAGACGTTAGCTATAAAAAAAATATTGAAACTATTTTACGAACACATCAGGAACAACTTAGTAAAGAGGTAAGTGAACAAACTGAGAAATTAAAAATATCAGAATCAGCATTAAAAGAGATATTATATACCGAAAAGTTGTATGGTAATATGTTTAGAAATGCACCAATAGGAATTGTTAAAGGTACTGGTAAAGGAAAATTAGAAAATCCTAATCAGGCGTTTGCTGATTTAGTTGGTTACACCATAGACGAGTTAAAAGACATTAATTGGATTGAAACTCTTACACCAAGTTATTGGAAAAAAAAGGAGGAAGCTATGGCTAGAAAGTTGTCTCCATCTAATAATGTTGTAACCTATAATAAGGAATATATTAGAAAAGATGGTAGTCTAATACCTGTTGAAATAACCACTATTGCAACTTTTGAAGAAAATACGGATGTATCTTATATAGCATTTGTGCATAGTATTGAACATAAGGAACTATATTATCAATCTTTAAAAGATAATGAATCATTAGTTAATAGTTATTTCTACGCATCAAATACCCCAATTGCTTTAAGCGTAGATGGTGTTTTATACGAAGCTAATCAAGCCTATTTCGATCTTTTTAAATATGATAAACATGATGCGTTAATAGGGAAATCAGTTTTAGAGTTTATAGATCCTTCAGAGCATTCTAAAGTCGAAAGTTATATAGCGCTTAGAACTAGCTGCGATAAAGCTCCAGAGAATTATAAAACTGTTGGTTTAGCAAAAAACAAAACAAAAATTCCGCTTGAAGTAGATGTTACAGAGTTAGTACGAGGAGATATTAAATTTACCTGCGCCTTTTTTAAAGATTTAACCTTAGATCAACTATTAGAGGAAAAGATTAAAGACGGAAAAAAAATATTTGAGCAGTTGGTAGAAAATGCAGTAGTAGGCGTTTCTATTACTAACCTTAATGGAAATATTATTTATGCCAATAATGCCTTCGCTCATATTTGTGGTTTTAAAACAGGAGATGAATTAATTTCCAAAAGTATTTTAAGTTCAGATAATTGTTTATGTGGTTGGAAAGATAATACTGAGCGCCTACGTATGCTTCAAGTAATTAAAGAAAAAGGCGAAGTAAGTAATTTTAATGTCGATTTAATCAATAGAAACGGAGAAACCAGACATATTTTATATTCTGCAAAATTATCTGATGAATTAATATATGGTATGTTCATGGATATTACTTCAGAAAAAGAAGCAGCGTTGTTAGTAGAACAAAGCGATAGGTTAAAAACGGCCTTTCTAACAAATATTAGTCACGAAATAAGAACACCCATGAATGGTATTCTTGGGTTTACAGGGCTGTTAAAAGACAATCATCTAACAGGAGAAGAGAAACAAGAATATATTGCTTTAATTGAGGAAAGTAGTGAACGGATGCTCCATACCATTAATGATATTATTGATATGTCGCGAATTGATGCAGGAGAAGTTAATTTTAATTTTTCCAACATTAATTTAACCGATCAAATAGCGCACTTGTACAATGTGTTTTACGATGAAGCGAGTGAAAAGAATATTGAATTTTGTTGCCAAAACTTGGGGGACGAAGAAGCATTAATAATTAATTCAGATAAAACCAAACTGAATTTTATTTTCACAAGTTTAATAAAAAATGCTATAAAATACACCAATGAAGGACGTGTAGATTTTGGATGTACTATTGAAAATATTGAGGGACAGAAATCTTTAAAATTTTATGTAAAAGACACAGGTGTAGGTATTCCATCTGAAAAACAAGAGCTTATTTTTGAAAGGTTTATGCAAGGTGATATTCGGCCAAATCGAGATTATGATGGTTCTGGATTGGGGCTTTCAATTGCAAAAGCATATGCTGAAATGCTAGAAGGCCGCATTTGGGTGAAGAGCGAAGAAGGAAAAGGAGCTACATTTTATGTGTGTATACCACTTGAATATAATGTTAAAAGCATTAATCAATTAGACGTTATATATTCTAATATTTACGAAGAAGAAAAATTAGAAAATTTAAAAATATTAATAGTTGATGATGAATTATTGGTAAGGAAATATTTAGGTTTAGTTCTAAAACCAGTTACACAGGAAATATTATATGCCGAAAGCGGTCAAGAAGCCATTGAATCCTATATGGCAAACCCTGATATTGACTTGATTTTGATGGATTTGCGATTGCCAGAAATGAATGGTTTTGAAGCGACACAAATAATTAGAAAACTAAATAAAGAGGTACAAATAATCATGCAATCGGCCTTTATGGAAATAGGTGAAAAAGATGAAGCTATTAGTGCCGGAGCAAATGATTTTATTACCAAACCAATTGATAAAAATAAGCTGATGCGTATTATAAAAAGTAGTTTTAAAAAGAAAAATGTAAACACTAAAACAGGTATTTAAACTTAAGCACTAATTAAAACTAAAACTGAATTAATCAGAAAACATTAAGTTGGTTAATAGCGGTAAAATGAGTTTTCATTTTACATTTACTCGAAGGGCGCATTGTGAGAGGTTGCGCCCTTCTATTAAAAAATAAAATAGAACAAACTAAATAATAAGGGTTTAGTTTATATAACATATTAAGTTGTTAATAGCGGTAAAATGAACTTTCATTTTACATTTACTTGAAGGGCGCATTGTGAGAGGTTGCGCCCTTCTCTTTTTATAGAAATTATGTTTTTAGCATTTTTTGATTAGATTCTGCTATTTTTGCTTCAAATTAAAGGCTGCAACTTGAAAGAAAATAAAATATTACAAGTTTCCGAGCCTGGCTTTTTAGATTATGTACATAGTTTTAGAGGACTGGCCATTTTAAAAATTGTATTGGGCCATGCTATGGCGGCAGCTTTTATTGGTGTTTATGGTCAGTTTGATGATTCGCATTTAGTTTTAATGACCAGCGAAATATTTTATCATGATAGTACACTTTACTTCGCCATAATTTCCGGATTATTATTTTCGAAAATATTAAAACAAAAAGGGTACGTACATTTTTATAAAAGTAAATTAAAGCACATTTTACTGCCGTATCTATTTGTAACAATCGTCTTTACTTTAACTAAAATTGACTTTAACCATTTTTCTGGTTTTAATGAGGGATTGGGATATGTATTACATAAAATTTGGTTAAACTTTGTATTTGGCCAAGCGAGTTTTGCCTTTTGGTATATTCCTGTTTTACTGTTTTTATATGTAATTACGCCCGTTTTAGATTTTCTTCAAACTGATAATAGTTTTAGTAAGTATCTGTTTTTTATAATAATACTTATGCCGCTTTTAATTTCTCGAATACCTATAATGCGCGAGTATAATTTGAGGTTTGAAACCTTAGTTTATTTTACGGGTGCTTATAGTTTGGGCATGTTTTTAGGCAGCCATTTAAATAAAAATTTAGTACTCATTAAAACCAATAGAGTATTGATACTCATAATTGCTATAATTAGTACAATAGGGCTTTTCTATTTATATATGGCTAAAATTGATGTAGTAGGTTATGTTAACATAAAGGAAACGATTTTTTACATTCAAAAAACATGCTTAACCCTTTTATTTCTTTTGTTTTTCTATACTTATAGTAAGCAACCAGAATTTTTAAAACCAATTGCTCGTGATTCTTTTTCAATTTATTTTTTACATGGGCCCATATTATATGTAATATTGCCGCTATGCGTATTTGTTTTTAAGGACATTATCATTAAGCCCTTAACAGTTGTATTTAGTGCAATAGTCTTATTTATACTTTCTGTTTTTATTAGTAGAATAATCGTGTTTCTGTTTAAGAATATATTTGGGAAATATGCGAGAATGATAATTGGTGCATAGTCATGTTGTTTTAGAATTCAAATATTAGGTGTTATCATTTTATCAATATTACGTTTATAAAATTTACGACTTATAATATTAATTAGTTTTATTTCTTGAAATAGTAATTAATTAAATTCAGTCTTTTAAATCTTTTCAACTTTTACACAAAAATGTATCTTTAGAGAATACTAACCGTTATTTAACAAACATGAGAATTGGCATTATTATAGGAAGAATTGGAGGTGTGGATGGAGTGGCACTTGAAACAGAGAAGTGGATAGAAGTTTTGAGAAAACTTGGTCATAAAGTATTTATTATGTCTGGTGAATTTGACTCTTGGCAAATGGATTATGATTATGATTATTTATTTCCATCATTATCCTTTTTTTCAGTAGAAGCAGAATGGGGTCAGCGAAAAGCATTTTTTGAACCAGATAAAGATCCAGATGCCTTGCTTGAACATGTTGAGAATGCCTCGAACCTTATTGAAGAAACCATGCAGAAATGGGCAGCAGATAAGCGTTTAGATGTGATACTTTCAGAAAACGCTTCGGCGTTGCCCTGTCATCTTTCAATGGGAGTTGCTATTAAAAAACTCATTAAAAATACAGGACTGCCAATTGTAACCCACGATCACGATTTTCATTGGGAACGTGGTAAAAGGTATGTGTCTGCTCATCCAGAAATTAACCAATATATTGATGATAATTTTCCGTTATTATTGCCAGATGTAAAACACGCAGTCATTAACACGTTCGGCGTAGAAACTTTCAAAAAGAGGTTTAATATAGATGCCACCTTAGTGCCAAATGTGATGGATTTTAATCGAAAATATGGTGTTCCAACCCCCGAAAATCAATTTTTTCTTAAGGATGTTGGTGTCAAAAAAGATGAAATAGCTTTGTTGCAAGTTACCCGTATTGTAAGACGTAAAGGGATTGAAACGGCCATTTCGTTAATAGATGAGCTCGATGATAAAAAACTAAAACTTGTTATTACTGGTAATAATTATGATGATGAAAATAAAGAATATTATAATGAATTAATTGACCAAATTCATGATTTGAATCTCTCCAGTCAAATCATATTTGCTGCGCATAAAGTGCTCGATCATAAAGATTTATCAGATGTCTATGCGCATGGTAGAGCCTGTACTTATTTTAGTACCTACGAAGGTTTTGGAAATGCATTTGTAGAAAGTGTGCTGGCCAAAAAGCCAATATTTGTAAACAACTATAAGCCTGTATATATGCAAGATATTGGCGTTAAGGGATTTGAAACGGTAATGATTGAGGGTAGTAATTTAACCAATGAAAAAATTCAACAAATGGCCAATATCATCTATAATCCAAAACGATGCAAGGAGATTGGTGAATATAACTTTAACCTTGGGAAAAAATATTTCTCATTTGATGTCCTCGAGGAAAAATTAAATAGCTTATTTACATTTTAACAAACTCAATAATGACTCATAAAAAGACAGCGATTACTAACATTTTAAAAGAATTACACGATGAAAAAATAGAAACCTGGTTTGATTTAGGGTTATTTATCGATAGGTTTAAAGAAAAAAAATCAAAAGCAGGGTTTCATGGTGAAGCCAAATCGTTTGATGCAAGTTTAACAAAAGGCGGTATGGCATTTTTAACTTTTTACTTCACCATAGATGGTATTACCGTTGAGACTGATAAATACGCAAAAACTTTTAAGAATATTTATCCTAATATTCCTATTCATTTTGTAGCTGGAGACATTAAACAAGAGGCTGATGAGTTAATTCCGAAAGATGCCTTTAAAAAAGTTATTCCAGAAATGGAAGCTTTTGATGCGTGGCCATTGTATAATGATTTCTTTAAGATTAAAATGGAACGTGGTAGTGAAGCGTATAATAATCTTATTGGTAAGTTTTGGAAAGAAGTTTTGGTGCTTGTTGAGAAGTTAGGAAGTTATATTGAGGAAAATGATATTTCGCTGCTATATTTAATCAATGTGTGCTCTAATCCAGGCAATGTTTCTTTAGCCTTGGCTACCGTTTTAATTTCAGAATATTTAGGGTTACCAGTCATTAATAATAATCATGATTTTTATTGGGAAGGCGGTAATAGAGAAGTAGAAATTAAAAAGAAAGGACTCAAAAAAGGACCACGAGATTTCTTTTTTCATAATGCACATGTAGGAGAGTTTTTCTCCATTATAGAAATGGTTTATCCGTGGGAAAGTCGCTCTTGGATGCAGGTAAACATCAATAAAATACAACAAAACCATCTTATTGACATCAATGGTCAAAACCCTGCAAACGTAGCGTTAATAGGAACAGCAGTAGATACAAAGCTACATCAAATGAGTAAACGTGATATTATTAAAGCGTTTATGCAAGTGTCAACTATTTTTGCTAATAAAAAAGATACTATTACCGTTCATACTGCCGCACATCACACAAAAAGTGAACGGTCATTAAAACCCATATTACTCGGATATAAAACCATTAAGAAGTTTGACTTTGTTAATAACAACATTGTTTTTTTACAACCTACTCGCGTTATTAGCAGAAAGTCAATAGAACTTAATTTTAAACTAATCAAGCGTTTGTTTTCTTACCATTCATTTGCCGAAAAGTTTGTTACCAATCCGCAATTAAAACTGTCACTTATCGTCTCAGGACCCATTCCACACGGACAACAAAATTATTATCATGATTTAAAAAAGGATTTTAAAAACTTTCTAAAGGAGCTCCCAAAAGAATTCAGAACCAGAGTACTTTTAGGGTTTTTATTTAGTGAGTTTGATAAAAACGAATTTAAGAAGAAGTTTAAAAAGCCCCTTGATATTGAACAATTATATGACGTGGCTTCCTTGATATTGTTACCAAGTCAAACCGAAGGAAGAGGCTTGCCAATAATTGAAGCCGCCGCTTGTGGGACACCTATATTTTGTCGACAATATGAACCAAGAGAAGTTTATGACCAGGTTATTGGAAGACATTTAGACGAATCATTACGTTTAATTGTTTTAGAATTTGAAGGTTCAAAGGTGCCAAAAATTTTAGCCGAAAAAATATGCGACCATGTATTTTATCCTCAAAATAGAATGGTTGATGTTACCCATAACCGGAATGTTATTAAACAGCGATATAGTATTGAAGCCCTTCAAAAGAATATGGAATATATTTTAGAAAGGCTGCATTTGCAATTAAAGGCTATTTCTAATGATGTAAACCCTCAAGTAATTCATTTTTTAGAAAAGTATAAAGAAAAGGTGAGTTTTGAGAATGACGATCTTCATGCAATTCTTAACAAAAAAACAAGGCATTATTTACCAGGTTATGGACGCTTGTCATTTATGATCTATTTAAAATCTTTAATTGACCCTAGTTTCTTTAGAGTTGAGGAGCAACTCATAAAAGGAAACGTCATGAGTTATGCAAGGATGATGGAAAATGATATTCCAGATTTAATAAACACCAATTTAAAGTTAATTCATAAATACTATAATGCCATTGATGATATTTTTAAATATGTAGATGGAGAAATCTCGATAAGACATGATCATGCTTTAGCCTATAGGCATAGAAATAAAAAATCATTTGCTTATCAAGCATTTACTTTTCAAGAAGTAACTGGTTTAGTCAATATGATTTATAGTGATGTTTTTAAACCAAAAAACCTACCAGATTTAACTTTAGCGCCACAATTTTTTGCAGATTGGGAATTAGCATTGTTTCAGCTTACCAATAGTAATTATTTAGGAATTGACGACCGAAAAATATTAACTGAAAAATTAAAAAATAATGTGCCTAAAGGGTACTTTCCTGGACGATATATTAAGCATGAACTGGAATATTTTGTGTTACAACCAATTCGCGCACAACTCGGTTTAAATATACAGGAAGAACTTTCAAAAGAAGTGCTAACGTCCAAAGGGCAAAATTTAAAGAAGGTTTATATTTTTATACACGAACCAAGATTAACAAAGTGGTTTTCAAGTGCTAATATTAAAGAATATTTAGAAAGTGATAAAGAACCAGAATTAGGTTTGTTATATAAGGCAGGTGTTGTTCAAATAATTGAAACCAAGCAGTGGTCTGAAGGTGTTCATTTCCCTCAAATGGGAGCAAAAGCTATCAAGATATTAAGAGAAATTAAAGAATCAAACGGCTTTATAATTACCAATGGCGAGTACTCCGCAATGATGACGGATATCATAGAAATTGATCATTTCCATATAGGTAAAGTTGTGCATCAAATGACGGCTAGAATTATGGGTATTCCAAAAGGCAGCGGATTTATTCAATTTGTTCCGGCAGGTGTTAGAACTACTTTGGCATATCCAACACCTATTCAAACAGGAAAAGATTTTGATAAAGCCTTGAAAAGTGATTTATACAATGAATTAAAAAATACCTTAGGAAAAAAAGAATTATTGGAAATAATTTCAAAGGATGCTATAGAAAATGGAACTCCCATAGTAAAACTTTTAGAGCAAATAAAACAGTCAACTAGTGGCGACAAAACAGTTAAAAGAGTAAAATCTTCATTTGCAGGTGGTGTTTATGAAGATGGATTACCTTGGAGTGGTGTGCTTGCTGAAATTGACACGAAAAAGCATCAATGGAAATTTGCAGCTCATATTGCAAATAATAAGCCTAAAAATGTACCTTCACTTATCAATGAGTATAGGAAGAAAAGCAATAATTCAAATAAAATAGAATTAGCTTGGAATGGCGGTTATATTTTAAATCCGGAACTCGTTGGGAAACTTGGTTTGCCAGAAACCTATATAGGGTCGCCTTTAGGATTATTAATTATGGATGGAAAAGTATTTTGTCCACCACTGTTTAACAAGCCAGCCTTTATTATTTATAAAAATGGCGAGGTAGATATAAGAAAGGTAAATAGCAAATCAGGTTTTGTGGTAAAAGGAAAACAATCTGAACTGGTTTTTAAACCAGAAGCCTATAATACCTATCGTAGTTCAGAACCTTGTTATTACGATTTGTCTTATAGAGAAGAAATGATTCAATGTAATGGCCATGTTATTATTAGAATAGCAGGAAATACCGTTAAACAGATTATAAAAACAAAAGCTAAAGAAACAGTGCCTATCATTCCAGTCGGAATTACCTTGTCCATTCCTTCAAAACTTTTTTCAGTCGATCTTTTTAAAGAAGGCGAGCCCATAAATATGAAGTTGTTAGAACCAGAAGTTAATCCATATAAATGGGATGAGATTTCCTATGCCATTGAAGCTGGGCCTATGCTAATAGATGATGGAAAACAAATTTTAAATATGGAAGATGAAGGTTGGAAAACTACAAATTCTATTAAAACGCAGGCTGCTCGATTAGACTTTACAGATATGCGTGGGCCTAAAATTGCTGTTGGTATAACAAAAAAAGGTAAACTTATGGTGCTTATGGTTAATGGTAGAATCAGGGAATCTGTTGGTGCTACGCATTTTGATATGGCAGATATTTTACTGAAGTATGGTATGGATAAAGCCATGGGATTTGATCCAGGCGGAAGCAGCACACTAGTGGTTGATGGTGAAATCATGAACATTTCTCCGTATAATAAAGATTACGAAAAAGATATTTATTCGTTACCTCCCGAACCTCGGTTTGTTGCTAATGCCATTATGGGTTGGATTGAAGGGTAGAGAATAACTAATGAAAATTTAAAAAGAGTGTTTTAATACTCTTTTTTATATCCACGTAGTCAGGGTTGTTTTATTTTGACTAAATAAAAAAACTAAATAATTGTGGATTGTCCTAGATGGATATTGGTAAAGTTTAAGTTTGTTTCTTCTGGGTTATTGATAAAATCTTCAATAAAATCTCCAACTTTATTTGTAGAGATATTATCATATTTGGTATTTAAATCAGGTGTTGT
>Ga0316197_10002465_pt1 | contig 13240 bp, 11 predicted proteins | sample OudBiesiAoxic_MG_FD_204939 | JGI IMG/M metagenome (GOLD analysis project Ga0316197, IMG submission 204939) | Coastal sediment microbial communities from Oude Bieten Haven, Netherlands - site A oxic | ecosystem: Environmental > Aquatic > Marine > Coastal > Sediment | place: Netherlands...
TATTAATAGTACAAGATCCATTTACGAGTTTTTACGAAGCCGAACTAGTAGAAAGTTTTATTACGTTAATAACCCAGCTTGGTAAAAAACCAATTCTATTACCTTTTAAACCAAATGGTAAACCTCAGCACGTAAAAGGTTTTTTGCATGAGTTTAAAGTTACAGCAAAAAATGCCGCAGAGTTTTTAAATAAATTAAATGATATTAATGCGCCATTAGTTGGTTTAGATGCCTCACTCGTTATGTGTTATCGCGATGAATACAATACAATTTTAGAAAATAACCGTGGTAAATTTAATGTGCAACTTGCCCATGAATGGTTAGAGTCGCAATCGTTTACAGGGTTAACTGCGAACCAAAATACAGATACCGAATTTACATTATTAAGTCACTGTACTGAAACAACTGCATTACCGAAAGCTGCAAATGTATGGCAAACAATTTTTAATGATATTGGGTTAACATTAAAAACAACAAATACAGGCTGTTGTGGAATGGCGGGAACTTATGGCCACGAAGCACAAAATCAAGATAACTCACGTGCGCTTTACGAAATGAGCTGGAAACCAATTGTAGATAAAAATAAGCCTGAGCAACTTTTATCTACGGGCTTTTCGTGTCGTAGCCAAGTTAAACGTTTTGAAAAGTTTAAACCAAAACACCCAATTGAATTACTAGCACACGTTCTTAAATAACTTATTAAATTAGTTCTTAAGAAAAAAAGGCGTAACGATTAACTTCATCTATGATGAAATAATGGTTACGCCTTTTTTAAATCTTTTATTTTAAATTATCTATTTTAAATAATCGTTTCAAATAACTATTTTTTAGCAAAGCTGTCAGCAATAGGTTTAGTACTAATGCCATGTATAAACACACTAAATAAAATAGTTGTCATTGCTATAGTCGCAATTTGATATTTATTTTCTATTTGCGTGTCTATCACCATCAATGTAAAAACAATAGATGCTAATCCTCTTGGTCCAAACCACGCAAATGTAAAACGTTCTTTAATATTCAACGCCGTAAACTGTAGTGACAACATGACCGGAATTATTCTAATTAATGTTGTGCTCAATAAAGCGTAAATTATAATTTCAGTATTTAATTTAGGAATAACTAAGTAAGCGCAAACAAACCCGAACAAGCACCAAATCATTAGCGATGTAAAGTCGGCAATGTGTTCTGAGTCCTCAATTAATTCTGTTCTTACTTCATCGGTCGAAAATTTATCAAATAATAAACCTGCAACAAACACTGCAATAAAACCACTACCGTGAAAATACTGAGTAATCGAAAAAACAGCCATCGCAAATCCCAGTAATAAAAATGGGCTGGTGTTTTGTGCAAAGTAATGACGTTTCATTGCAAAATTTAAACACGGTATAAAAATAGCGATACTTGTAATTGCTATTAATAAAGCAAGCCCAAGCTCTCGGCCAAATACGCTTAATGTTTGTGTTGCGGTAATAGCTGAATCAGGATTTTTAGCGAGTAATATAAATATCAAAAATATGGGTACGCATAATCCATCGTTCAAACCACTTTCAGTATTTATTCCTTCACGAATTTTTTCAGGCACTTGTGTACTTGCTAATAGCCCTTTGCTTAATGCGGCATCGGTAGGTGTTAAAATAATAGCGAGCAATGCCGCTTGAATAAGTGAAAGCTCAGCAAATAAAAATAAAGCTATGGCAATACCTAGCAATAAAGTTAAGGGCAGGGCAACAAACAATAATAAACTAGGATACTGAAAACTATGCCTTAAAACACTTAACTTTGATTTAGCTGCATCTGAAAATAAAAATATACTCAGCGTGAGTTCTATAAAGGGCAGTAAAAGGTCAATGCCATCTTTTATCTTATGCCCTTCATTGGGTAACAACATTGCTAAGCATATTCCGCCAATAACAAAAAACATTGGCCCCGTTACTTCTGTTTTTTCTAACTGGCGAAGTGTTAAAGAATAAATTAAAAATAGTCCGCCTATAAATGCAATTACTAAGTACTCCATTAAATTTTCCTCTTTAATCCTGACTTTGCTCGCTCTTTAATGTTTGTTTGAATATAAATTTGATCGGTAGTCGCAATTTTAGAATGGCCTAAATCTTCTGATAAATGTTTAAGCGGTCTAGTTTGCGCATCATGTGTGGCACCCGTATGTCGAAGCCAATGGGCAGTTGCAGCACCGAGTTGTTCAGCGTCATCTTTAAAACCATCATCAAGTAATGACTGCTGTGCATAATCAAAACTTTGTTGAACTAAACGCCTAATTTGCCTTACAGTCATCCCACCCTGGCCACGAATTTTATGCACCAGCGGATCTGATTCATCTACACGGGGAAGGGCAGGCAAACCTCTGTATAATCTATAGCGTTTTAAATATTCAACAAAATCATCACTTAACGTTACATCACGTAATTTATTTCCCTTACCCATAATACGTAAAAACCAAAAACCATCGTTATCCTGCCAAAAATGAGACATTACCGGTGACCATTGCGGGCGCTCAGATAATTCAGATATTCGTAAATATAAACCTTTTAAACACGCGAGCGTAAATAAGTTTCGCTCTAAATCAGGGTTCTGTTCGCATAAATCGCGCGTTACACCAAAAACATATTCCCACTGTATATCGCTTAACGTATCAGGAATTTGAATTTGAGATTGCACTACTAAGTACGGGCTATTTTTTTTAACTACAGGCACAAAGTTAGCAAATGTTTTTTCTTCTAATAGGGCAAACTTATAAAATACATTTAAAGCAGTAAACATAGACGATAAAGTTTGTTGGCTAGCAATAGATTCTTTGAGCATAAAAGGGCGCCAATTTTGGTTTAATCGACGAATACCTTGCTCATCTTTATATCGCCATTGCACTGAAGTGGCAGCCCAGGTTTTATCGGGTTCGACCATAAAATCAACATAGGCTTCAATATCTTCGCGTTTTAAATCAAATACTGATTTTTTTGCTATTAACCAAGACCATAAATAAAAGCGTTCAAGCTCATTTCGAAAACGACTATAAGTGGCTTCTGATTTTCGGCCATAAACATACAAAAACTGATATAAAAAGATCAGATCGGCCTTTGATTCAGTTACAGTCAAGCCAACTTCCTGTATAAAGGATGCAAGTTCTGGGTATTCTGAATTTAAAGTACCGTCATCTAGATGGGCAATTTGATATCTTAATTGTTTTAACGTATCAACCAAAGCAACAAGCATAATGTATAAATATTCAATTAAATAATAGACTTACAGAATAACGTTAAAGTCCGATACTGTCTAGTATTGGACATAGTGAAACTCTAATTATTTTAATATCGTGATTATTCTATGGTTTTTAGTTGCTGCTTGCTGGTTGCTCTATCTTATTAAGGAAAAGTTATGAAAAAACTAATTATACTAAGCGTGCTTGCTTTCACTGTAGCATTAACAGGTTGTGCTACTACAGGTAGTGCATCACCAAGTGAAAAACGTTCTTTGGTTCAAAGTATGAAATCAAATACACTTGATAAATTATACGCAAAAAAGCCTGATGTTAAACAGCAAATTGCTAATTCAGCTGGTTTCGCTGTTTTTGATAACGCTAATGTAAATGTAGTTTTAGCCAGTTTTGGTGGCGGGTATGGTGTTGTTAAAAATAACCTTACTGGTAAATCGACTTACATGAATATGGGTGAAGCCGGTTTAGGCCTTGGTTTAGGCGTTAAAGATTTTAACGTTGTTATGGTTTTTCATACCCAAGCCGCGTTAAATAGATTTATTGAACATGGTTGGGCATTTGGCGGAAATGCAGATGCTGCAGCAAAATATGGTGATAAAGGTGGCGCTGTAGTTGCCGAAGCGATTGCAGATCAAGTTACTGTATATTCTGTAACCGAAAATGGCCTTGCGCTACAAGCAGTATTAAAAGGTACTAAGTTTTGGGTAGATTCAGAACTTAATTAACCCTAAATTACTCTCCTAAAAGCGAGCTGGTTTGCATAATCACGCTCGCTTTATTACAAAGCACTCAATTTAACATAACGTAATTTATGGGTTGTTATATCGCTTTATTTTCCATGTCATCCGTATCAATTGTATTTTAAACAAAATATAAAATGTTATTATATATTTTCGATAATTCGATTTACAAATATTCCATGGCTGCTACTTAAGTCGTTCAAGTGATCTGTAATATCTTTGACCTCGAAATGAGATAAACCTACATCTATTTTTGTTATTTTATTAATAATATCTAGGCATTTAGTTATTAGCCAATCATTGTTATTACTAGTATTTAACTTATTATCCTCATTGCATAATTTAGAGAGCTTAATCGCTTGTGCTATAGTATTACGTTTAACGTCTAAGATTTCACTAATTTTAAGATTGATAAATTCGATATCTATTTTTGCGGATCGAACTTTATTGTTAGTATACTCTTCAAGTTTGTCACTTTCAGTTTTGATACTTTCATTATTGACTAATATCTTTTTATTCAATTCTTCATACTTAGCTTTGGTTGAGTCATTAACCTCCAATAGCCTTTCAGTAATTAATTTATTAAATTCATTATTCTTATTTTTTATCTCATGTATTTCATTTTTAATTATTTCAATATTTTGCAAATGATGTTCTTCAATTATTTTATTTATTGTTAAGATCTCGTTTTCTATTTTATTGTTTAACATTGTTTCAAAGTTGTTCTTTTCATCATCAAATCTTCTATTTGCAGAATAAAGATTTATCCCTAGGAAGACTAATAAAAATGTTGCTGAAAACCCTAATGCCCAGTAGTAAGAATTCCTAAGGTCGCTGGAAGAACTTTTTAGTATTTTATTTTGTTCTTCTAATTTGATTATTTTTATCTTTAAATCACTACTTATATTTTCACTAACTTTTTCATCAATATTTCTACTATGAATGCTAGGAGCTTTATACTCTTTCTCTCTCTGTTCAGCTGCTATAGAAGTGAAAGATAAAAAAATACAAATAATTACAGTCAATCGTTTCATTTATTTTCCTTTTTATAAATAATTTTTCGTTTAAGTATTTACTTTAAATAGTTATCAAATGCCTCTGCTAATTTCTCAGTTTCACTAAAAACTGTATTCCAATATTTAATTCGCGTATCGGCATCGAGATCGGTAAAGTCGGTTCTGTCTGGAATTTTTCCGTAAGGTAGGCTTGCTACAAATTCTTTTGATGGGGTGATCATCACTACGTTGTCGTAATTAAGTGGTGATACTTTGCGTTTTAAATTTTTATCGAACCACCCTGCTTTTGGCTCACTATTAAAGTGTGGATATAAAATTAATCCTGGGTTATTAATTTTTAAATCAAAGTGGTAGTCAATAATTCCGCCGTCGCGGTATATGCCAGGTGGTGAGCCTGCAATATTTTTTATGCCCTGCATAACAAGCGGTATAGAGCCTGATGCAAGTAATGCATCTTTTAAGTTTGTTTGTGTGAGTGCTATGTTTTGTGTTTTAAAATTGTAGTTGTCGGTAATTGATAAGTCACTAGTTGCTGGGCCAAATATAAAACGCTCATACTGCGAGCCTAATAATTTTCGGTTAACGCGGTTGAGCATATAACTTTTTGATAAACCCATAAGCTGTATTAATTTATTTTCGCTGGCAATAAATCCATTTGATTTAGCCACTATAAAATGCGCTTTAAATACGGGGTTATTTATAATTTCGGTTACGCCGTTATCGCCAAAAACATCTTCAAGTAATGCGCGCGCTTTTATTGTTATTTCACTTGGTGTTGGCTTATTACTTGAGTAGCGAGTTTGCGAATACGATTTTGCTAAGCGCTCAATGGCAGCAACAGGATCGTTTTGTGCAAAACACGCAGAGCGAAAAGCGCCGGCAGATGAGCCAATTAAATTAAGTGGTTGAGTTCGGTTTTTAAAAAATTCACCAAAAATGTATTTATCTAACCCGAATAAAGTAAACCATTTGGGGCCGCCACTCGCGCCTAAAAAAGAGGTGAAAAGCTCTGGTTTAAAGCCTTGTTCGTTTATTATTTTTGCTGCGGTTTTACCTACGTGGATCTCGATCATCTAAAAAACTATGCCTTTATTATTGGTGATTTTAGTTGTTTATTTAAAACTCAAAGTGAATAATTATTCAAAACAAAAAGCGGTTTTATGTTGCCATAAAACCGCTTTTTATAGTTAAAGGTGCTTAAAATACGTTAATTAGTCCCAAATGCCGTCTTCGCATTTACCCTGTACTTTTACATCTTTTACTTTAAATTCGGGCTCTAAACCTTTGTCTCTTTGTGCGTGGTAATCGCTGGTAACAGACAAAATAGTCGGCGTTAACAGTATAATAGCGATAACATTAACCACTGTCATTAACCCTAAGGCAATATCGGCTAAATCCCAGACTTCTTTTAACGTGGCTGATGCGCCCCACAACATCATTGATAAATAAAGCAAAGTGTAAATACCGCGCCCTATTTTGTTGTCGAGCTTAAAGAGGTGTAAGTTACTCTCTGCATAGGCGTAATTTGCAACCACCGATGTAAACGCAAATAAGGTAATTGCAGCTGCTACAAAGTAAACACCACCTTGTGCTAAATGAGCGGTCATCGCGCTTTGAGTTAAACGAATGCCTTCCATTTCGCCGCTAATGTCTATATCGGCTAATAAAATGATCACTGCGGTACAGCTACATAGTACGATTGTATCGAAAAATACACCTAGCATTTGTATGTAGCCTTGCGTTACAGGGTGATTAGGAATTGGGCTAGCACTTGCTGAAGCATGGGGTACACTACCTGCACCTGCTTCATTAGAATATAAACCACGTTGAATACCATTTTTAATAGCTGCGCCCATTGCACCGGCGCCAGCTTCTTGTAAACCAAACGCTGATAAAAATATATCTTTAAGCATGGCAGGTACTTGCGTGAAATTTATAATCGTAATAATAACGGCGGCAAGTACAAACACAATGCCCATTATGGGCACTACGCGCTCTGCAAATCGGGCAATTGCTTTAAAGCCACCGAGTATAATTGAGCCTGCGAGTACGGTAATAACCAGGCCTGAGTAAAAGGTTGGTACTTCAAACGCATAGTTTAGCGCGTCTGTAATCGTGTTAGTTTGCATGGCGCTAAAGGTAAAACCGTAACCTAAAAACAAGCACGCAGCAAACACAATCGCAAAGGCGCGACTGCCTAAACCTTGCTGAATATAATACGCGGGGCCGCCTCTAAAATCGCCACTGCTATCGCGCACTTTGTATACTTGCCCAAGTACGCTTTCGGCAAAGCCTGTTGCCATGCCGAGTATGGCTATTACCCACATCCAAAATATTGCACCGCTACCACCAAGCGAAATTGCAACCGCTACTCCGGCTAAATTACCAGTGCCTACACGTGCACATAAGCCGGTACACAGTGCTTGGAATGATGAAATGTCGTCTTTTTTACATTTGCTACTGCCTTTTAATAGGCTAAACATATGTTTAAATTTAAGTATTTGAATTGCTTTTAAACGTACTGAAAACCATATTCCTGCAAATAGGAGTATGTAAATAAGGACTTGCCCTTCTCCCCATAAAAGGTTGTTTACGCTTTTGACGACGGTATCGAACATTGCTAATTCCTTCTTATATTTTTTGTATTAGGCCTGTTGCGGTATAGCGGTATTTACATTTACTTTTGACTAAATGCAAATAAGGCAGCTTAGGCTGCCTTAAAACTATACATTATTTAATTTGCAAATGAACTCCCGCAATCATGCATCTAATCGAGCCGCCTGCCGACTCAATAGTGGGTATAGGTAAAGGCACAAGCTTAGCCGTTTTTTGTATGGCTTTAATTTGTGCTGCTGTTAGCGCATTAAATGCAGTTTGCGATAAGGCTAAAATACGGCCATTTTTACCTTGTAACTCAATGGCATTGCCACAAAAGTGATTGATTTGATCGTGTGTTAAATCAATAACTTCGTGATGGCTCTTCAAAAAGTGACTGGCTAACTGTGCACGTTGACTACTTGGCACCATATTTAAACTGATCATGGCAAACTCGGTGGCAACACACATTAAAACATTAGTGTGATAAACCGCTGTGCTTTGCTCGTCATATGCGTTAAACACCACGGGTGTTAGTTTTAATTGCTCGCATATTGTATTAACCACTGATGCGGTAGTACGCTTTGATTCTACCGCGTAGGCCAGTTTATATTGATGATCGATAACCAGTGAACCAGTGCCTTCTAAAAATGCATTTTCTTTCGATAAAAATGAATAATCAGTCACAGAAGACACTTTATAGTGATCCGTTAAAAAATCAATAATATCTTTTCGATATTCTAACCGTCTGTTTTCTACAAACATTGGGTAGATTATTAATTGGCCACTTTGATGAGTAGAAAACCAATTATTAGGAAAAACAGAATCGGGCGTATGTGTGTGCTCGTCTTCAAATAAATGAACAGTAACCCCTTCGTTTTTTAATAACTGCACTGCATTTGTGACTTCTTTATATGCTTGCTCACTTTGGTTATGCGCTAAACACTCACTTTGAAATGCGTTGTCGAGCATAGTTTGCGGGTTAGACCTAAAGTGATGCGGGCGCACCATAACAACAGCACTCGGCGCTTGATTTACGTGGCTCATGCTAGTTTCTCATGTGCTGATGTTTGCTCTGTATTAAGTACCGAAAACAAATTACGCGGATCGGCTTGCTGGGTAATTAAGTCAAGCAATGTAAATTCGCCGCTTTTAATGAGCTGATCGCGTATAAATACAAGCGCAGTAAAGTCTTCGCTTGCAAAACCTACACCATCAAAAATAGTTAGCTCGTCTTGGCTAGTACGCCCAAGCGATTGCTTATTAACAACTTTATGAAACTCAGTAACTGCAAAGCTTTCGCTCATTTGTTGAATTTCGCCCTCTATTCTGGTTTGTGGCTCGTACTCTACAAATACATTAGCGCGCTCAAGTAATTTAGAATCTAACTCTGTTTTACCAGGGCAGTCGCCACCTATGGCATTAATGTGCACACCTTGAGGGATCATGTCGTTTGTTAAAATGGTGGCATTGGTTTTATCGGCGGTGCAGGTTGTAATAATATGTGCACCTTGCACTGCTTCCTGCGCGCTATTACAAATAGTTACGTTTAATCCGCAGGCACTTAAATTAGTAAATGCTTTTTTAGACGCGTTTGCATCTATATCGTATAAACGAATATGTGTAATGCCCAATACCGCTTTAAATGCCAGCGCTTGGAACTCAGACTGCGCACCATTACCTATTAATGTAAGTGTTGTTGCGTGTTTTGGTGCTAAATATTTAGCCACCAGCGCCGATGTAGCAGCTGTACGCAGCGCTGTTAGTAGGCACATTTCGCTGATCATTACCGGGTAACCACTATCTACATCGGCCAAAATACCAAATGCAGCCACAGTTTGTAGATCTCGAAACGTATTTTTTGGGTGACCGTTTACATATTTACAGCTAAACATTTGACCATCGCTCACGGGCATTAATTCTATTACACCCTCTGGTGAATGAGCTGCATAGCGAGGTGATTTATCAAACTCTTTCCAACGTGCAAAGTCGGCTTCTAATTTATGAGTAAGCTGTTGTAACACATTTTCAATACCCAATTTATTTATAAGCTTAGCCATTGCCTCAACGCTAACAAATGGAACACCTTGTTTTGGCTGTGCTATAAAATGACTCATGTTAAAACCTCAGTAATAAATGTATTAATTAATTTAAAACAAGTTTAGCGAGGCTACACGCTATTTAATATGGCAATTAATTACACAGATAGCATTGTTTTTTATCATTTTGCTAGGCATTAATGTACAAATTTAGTATTTTAATAAGTAATTTAACGCTAGGCCTATTTTATGACTCCTTATATTTACGACTCACTCGACAATGCATTAATAGCTGAATTACGTAAAGACGGACGCGCGTCTATTTCAGCCCTTGCCAATACATTAAAAGTTTCGCGCGGGACAATACAAAATAGACTCGACCGATTAGTAAGCTCAGGCGCTATTTTGGGGTTTACCGTAAGAGTGCATGAACACATAGAAACCGAAGCTGTTCGTGCAATTATGATGGTTGAAGTAGTGGGTAAATCGACCTCTCAAGTTATGAAAACTATGCGAGGTATACCCGAACTAACAAAACTGCACACCACTAATGGCGCATGGGATTTGGTAGCAGAAATACAAGCCGCAAATTTAAGCGAGTTTGATGGAGTACTTAGGCAAGTAAGGGAAATAGACGGTATTTTAAATAGCGAAACAAGCATATTACTTTCATCAACTTAATCTTTTATTTATATTTGAAGTGATTCTAAGAAGTTTTAAGGAATTTAAGTGATAAGGAATTTAAGTGACACCGAGGGTGTAACTAATTTTGTGTAACTGCCTATCATAATTTACTCTATCAAGAGTTTAAGGATTAGGCGATGAACATGAATAAAGAAGAACTCGAAGCGTTTGCTAAAGAAGCTGCTAAAAGTATTAAAACACCTGACGATTTAAATCAATTTAGCCAAATGTTAAAAAAATAACGGTTGAAGCGGCGCTTAATGCAGAAATGGATGAGCATTTAGGCTATCAAAAACACAGTAAATCCACGAACACCAATAGCCGAAATGGTAAAACAAGCAAGCGCATCAAAACGGAAGACGGTGAGTTTGAGCTTAATACGCCCCGTGACCGTGAAGGCTCTTTTGAGCCACAGCTTGTTAAAAAGCATCAAGCTCGATTTACTTCAATGGATGATAAGATTCTGTGGCTATATGCACAAGGTATGAGCACCCGCGATATCGTTAATGCATTTGATGAGTGGTATGGCGCTGATATTTCTCCTACATTGGTGTCACGTGTAACCAGTGCTGTGATGGAGCAGGTTACAGAATGGCAATCCCGGCCACTGGATGCCATTTATCCTATTGTTTATTTGGACTGCTTGGTTGTAAAAATACGCCAAGATAAGCGCGTTATCAAAAAGTCTATCTACCTTGCCTTAGGTATTAATATTGATGGTCATAAAGAACTGCTTGGCATATGGATTTCTGAAAATGAAGGCGCTAAGTTCTGGCTAGGTGTGCTCACTGAATTAAGTCAACGGGGCTTTGAAGATATCTTAATCGCGTGCGTAGACGGCCTGAAAGGTTTTCCTGATGCGATAAATACAGCTTACCCGCAAACACATGTTCAGTTGTGCATAGTGCACATGGTTCGCAACTCATTGAAATATGTTTCATGGAAAGATTATAAAGCCGTTACGGCAGATTTAAAGTTGATTTACCGTTCGTCGACAGAATAAGAAGCGTTGCTAGAGTTGGAGCGATTTGCAGATAAATGGGACAGTCAGTACCCTCAAATAGTCAAGTCATGGCGTGCGAATTGGGATAATCTAAATACGCTATTTAATTACCCTGAGGCAATACGCAAAGCCATTTATACAACGAATGCTATTGAATCACTTAACAGCGTTATTCGCCGAGCGATTAAAAAACGTAAGCTCTTTCCAAGTGACGATTCTGCAAGAAAAATGATTTATTTGGCAATAAAAGAGGCATCGAAAAAATGGACGATGCCAATTCGAGACTGGCGTAATGCAATGAGTCGTTTTATCATTGAATTTGAGGAACGCCTCAGTAAGCATATTTAAAATCTAACAACGGGCAGTTACACAGAATCCGTTACATGCTCGTGACACCCACTTATATATTGTCTAACTGAGCTTAAGTGCCGTTAACATAGCTAAATATATTTTTACTTTAGATAATAATTGAATGACACCCATTTAAAATTACCAGTAAGTTAATTTCCTAGATTCTAATTGGAAGTGCACCACCTAATTCATTATAGACTTCATTTGGTGTTTTAAATCCTAAACATTTTCTAGGGCGATTATTTAGTTGCTCCTCTACCTTTTTTAATTGCTGATGGCTTACTTTGCTAAAGTTTGTTTTCTTCGGATAATACCTTCTAATTAACCCATTTATTTGCTCTACAGCACCTTTTTCCCAACTGTGATAAGGCTCACAAAAATAAGATTTATTTTTCAAAATGGCTTCTACTTTTTTAAACTCTGTATTTTCAGAGCCATTGTCATAAGTTATCGATAAACAAGAACTTGGTGGGTAAATAGATAGTTTTTTACATATTGCATTCGATGTCGCTAGAGCTTTTTTAGATGGTAATTTAATGATATGACACACTCTAGAAACTCGTTCAAGTAACACATTTAGCGCACATTTTCTGTCGCTAGATTCAACAGAGTCACTTTCCCAATGCCCAACGTTTTTTCTGAGATTAATGTCATCTGGTCTGTCTAAAATACTACATCTTTGACCCCAAACTGTTTTCGTTTTACGGGTTGGATATTTTTTCTTACGCTTTTTATGTTGCCTAGCTAAATATACAATAAGTGATGGTTCATTCTTGTATATATATTGATAAATGGCCTCGTGAGATATGCTGGGTAAGGTTTTATCAAATTTTATTCGCCCAGCTATGATCTCAGGACTCCACCCAAGTTTGAGTTTATCTGCCACATAGCGTTGAGCTTCAACAGACTTAAGCTTAACTCGCTTAGCTCTCTCCCTTACCCTTACTTCGTAATACATTTGAGCTGGATGAGGGTAATAAGTTGGTACGTAATAATCATATTTATTACGCTTTAGCTCTCGGCTAATAGTGCTATGTGAGCGATTTAGTAATCGGCTCACCTCACGTATTGATTTTTTTTGGTAATGATACCACTCAAATAAACGACAACGTTCAAAGTTAGATAAATGTGAATATTGGGCACCCATGGCACACCTCCTGAACTTATAGTTTAGTAAAGGTGGTGCACTTCGACCTTGAATCTGGCACTTCGAAAAGTGCAAAGTTTAGGATGGGTGTCACTATAATCTTTCCAAAGTTTAGGATGGGTGTCACTATAATTTTTCTTTTGCGCACATTGATCTATTTAACATTACTCACAAGTTTTAGAAGACTTAGCAATAGTAATACCTTAGGTTATTTGTTAAAACTATATAATGTAGAAATATGAGTGTGGTGTCGGCAGAAATATGCGCCATGAGCGCACTATTAAATTAAATGTGTTAAATTTCTCGAGAGGATAGGATGAGAATCGGTGTTTGTCAAACTAGTTGTCGCGATCACTATGTTATGCACTCTCCGCTTTGACGATTTCTTGTTCAGGGTTTAAGTACACTTCTTTTGGTAAATCCCAATTACGAACATTAC
>Ga0316197_10002466_pt1 | contig 13237 bp, 9 predicted proteins | sample OudBiesiAoxic_MG_FD_204939 | JGI IMG/M metagenome (GOLD analysis project Ga0316197, IMG submission 204939) | Coastal sediment microbial communities from Oude Bieten Haven, Netherlands - site A oxic | ecosystem: Environmental > Aquatic > Marine > Coastal > Sediment | place: Netherlands...
CGAAAACAGCCGCGCCATCGGGGTAGGTCTCGCTCAGCGCACGGGTCACTTCGGCCACGACATCGGCCCAGATCGTCGGGTTCATCCAGATATGGGGGTCATATTTGTCGGCATAATCGTCATGTGCCAATAGCCTGTCTTTTGAAATGGCTTCGGCCACGGCCACCACGTTGCGGTTGCGCGCCAGATCGTGAAAGAAATCTTCCATCTGCGCTTCAAGGTAAAGACCGTGCCACAGCACCAGATCGGCGCGGGTCATGGCGACAATATCGCTGCGGGTCTGGCGATAGGCATGCGGATCAACGCCCGGCCCCATCAGCGCGCGCACCTGCACAAGGTCACCGCCGACAACGCGTGCGGCATCCGCGATCATGCCGGTGGTGGCCACAACCTTGATCTGCGTCTGCGCCACAGCCGTGGACCCGATGCCAGCCAGCACTGCCGCCGCCATCGTCAAACCCAGAAATGAACGTCGAAACATCATAAATTTACTCTTTCCGCGAGGAGACTCGCCCTGTTGCTATTGAATATGAGAGCCATTCGCAGAAAAGTCAATGAAATTGCGAATAATTCGCAACTGCAAATGCGCCAAAATCCGCCTGTGGATTGGCGCAAAGTGGACCCGACGGCCATCTTGCCTTGGTTTCCCAGCCGTGACACGCTGCGACAGAACGACGTGGCAGGGAGCCATCATGCACAGCCAGACAGAGACCCCGACCACCCATTTGCCGCTGGTCACCGAAGCGCGCAATCCCGGTTTGCCGCTGGACCTGCACTGGGTGCGTGCGGTGCAGGCCAACACATCGGCCATCGAACGCCGCGCCGCCACGTTGCCAGGGCGTCGTTCGGTCAAGAAAGACTATCAAGCGGCGTGGTTGTTACGGGCGATCAGTTGTATCGATCTGACCACGCTGTCAGGCGATGACACGGCGGCGCGGGTGCGCCGGTTATGCGCCAAGGCACGCCAACCGGTGCGCGCCGATATTTTGGCCGCGCTGGGGATGGGTACGATCACCACAGGGGCGGTCTGTGTTTACCACGATATGATTGCGACGGCGGTCGACGCCCTGAAAGGCAGCGGCATTCCGGTGGCGGCCGTATCCACCGGTTTTCCTGCCGGATTGTCGCCGTTTCATTTGCGGGTGGCGGAAATTGGCGAAAGCGTGCAGGCGGGCGCGCAGGAAATTGATATCGTGATTTCGCGCCGCCATGTGCTGAACGGCGACTGGCAGACACTGTATGACGAAATGGCGCAATTCCGCGCGGCCTGCGGGCCTGCCCACGTCAAGGCGATTCTGGCTACGGGTGAATTGGGCACCTTGCGCAATGTCGCGCGCGCATCGCTGGTGTGTATGATGGCAGGGGCGGATTTCATCAAAACCTCGACCGGCAAGGAAAGCGTGAATGCGACATTGCCGGTGACACTGGTGATGGTGCGCGCGATCCGCGATTATTATGACCGCACCGGCTATCGCGTGGGGTACAAACCCGCTGGCGGGATATCAAAGGCCAAGGACGCGCTGGTGTATCTGGCGCTGATGAAGGACGAATTGGGCGACCGCTGGTTGCAGCCCGATCTGTTCCGGTTTGGCGCATCATCGTTGCTGGGCGATATCGAGCGGCAGTTGGAACATTATGTGACGGGGCAGTATTCGGCCGGTTACCGTCATCCTGTGGGGTGATCTATGCACACCAAACCTGAAACCAAGGGAACGGGCAGAGTATGAGCGTGGCAGATATTTATGAATCGATGGACTATGGCCCCGCCCCCGAAAGCGCGGCCGAGGCGTTTGCGTGGCTGGTGGATCAGGGCGACCGGTTCGGCCATTTCATCAACGGGGCCTTTACCGCCCCCGGCACCGGATTTGAAAGCCGCAACCCCGCCAATAACGAGGTTCTGGCCACGATTAGCCAGGCCAGTGCCGCCGATGTGGATGCAGCCGTGGCCGCAGCGCGGGCCGCGCAACGCAAATGGCAGAACATGGGCGGGCCCAAACGGGCGAAATACCTCTATGCGTTGGCCCGGTTGCTGCAAAAACATGCGCGCCTGTTTGCGGTTCTGGAAACGCTGGACAATGGCAAACCGATCCGCGAAAGCCGCGATATCGATATTCCACTGGCGCAGCGGCATTTCTATTTCCACGCGGGTATGGCGCAACTGATGGAAAGCGAACTGCCCGATGCGCAGGCCATTGGCGTGTGCGGGCAGATCATCCCGTGGAATTTTCCGCTGCTGATGCTGGCGTGGAAAATCGCGCCGGCGCTGGCGATGGGCAACACCGTTGTGCTGAAACCGGCGGAGTACACATCGCTGACCGCGCTGCTGTTTGCCGATATCTGCCTTCAGGCGGGCCTGCCCAAGGGCGTGGTGAACATCGTCACCGGTGACGGGGCCGTGGGCGAAATGATTGTGACGCATGACGGCATCGACAAGATCGCGTTCACCGGATCCACGGCGGTCGGGCGGCACATTCGCGAGGCGACGGCGGGGTCGGGCAAGGCGCTGACCTTGGAACTGGGCGGCAAATCGCCCTATATCGTGTTTGACGATGCCGATCTGGACAGCGCAGTCGAAGGGCTGGTGGATGCGATCTGGTTCAATCAGGGGCAGGTGTGCTGCGCCGGTTCGCGCCTTTTGGTGCAGGACAGTGTGGCGGTGCCGTTTTACGAAAAACTGCGCACGCGCATGGATAAACTGCGCATCGGCAACCCGCTGGACAAATGCATTGATGTCGGCGCGATTGTGGACCCCAAGCAGTTGGACATGATCACGCAAAAGGTCGCGGGAAATACTGCAGGCGATACCTATCAGGCCAAGATCGAAATGCCGGTCGAGGGGTGTTTTTATCCGCCGACCCTGATCACCGGCCTGACGGTATCAGACCCGCTGATGCAGGAAGAAATTTTCGGCCCCGTGCTGGTATCGACCACATTCCGCACCCCCGCCGAGGCGGTCGAACTGGCCAACAACACGCGCTACGGGCTGGCCGCCACGGTATGGACGGAAAACGTGAACCTTGCGCTGGATATCGCGCCGAAACTGGCCGCCGGCGTGGTGTGGGTGAACGCAACCAACCTGTTTGATGCCGCCGCCGGGTTCGGCGGCGTGCGCGAAAGCGGCTTTGGCCGCGAAGGCGGATGGGAAGGGTTGGCCGCCTATACCAAACCCAAGTCACAGGGAAAGCGCCTGAAACCGGTTGCCGCCTTTGATGGTGATGGTGCGCCTGCAGATCCGATTGACCGGACGGCCAAGCTTTATATCGGGGGCAAACAGGCGCGGCCCGACGGGGGCTACTCGCGCCCTGTTCATGGCAAGAACGGCGCGCTGCTGGGACATGTATCGCTCGCCAACCGCAAGGATGTGCGCAACGCCATCGAAGCAGCCCATGGCGCCAAGGCATGGGGCAAGACCAGCGGCCATTTGCGCGCGCAAATCCTGTATTACATCGGCGAAAACCTTGCTGCGCGGGCCGGAGAATTTGCCGACCGTCTGAACAAGATGCAAGGCACCCGCACTGGCAAGGCCGAGGTCGACGCCACCGTCGAGCGGTTGTTTACCTATGCTGCATGGGCCGACAAATATGACGGGCAGGCGCATGGCGTGCCGATCCGCGGTGTCGCGCTGGCGATGAAGGAACCGGTGGGCGTGATCGGCGCGCTGTGCCCTGATACCGCCCCGTTGCTGGGGCTGGTTTCGGTGATGGCGCCCGCGATTGCGATGGGCAATTGCATCACGCTGGTCGCGTCCGAGCCGTTCCCGCTGTCGGCGACGGATTTCATTCAGGTGCTGGAAACTTCGGATGTGCCTGCAGGCGTCGTGAACATCCTGACCGGCGCGCATGAAGAACTTGCCCCGGCACTGGCCGGGCACATGAACATCGATGCGGTCTGGTCGTTTTCATCTTCGGATCTGTCCGGCGTGGTCGAACGTGCCTCGGCCAGCAACCTGAAACGCACATGGGTGAACAACGCCCGCGATACGGACTGGTTCGCGCCTGGCGCGCAAGGCAAACCGTTTCTGGCGGCCGCGACCGAGATCAAGAATATCTGGGTGCCTTACGGCGAATAGGGACCGGTTGACCCGCCCCTATTGCGTGACGTCCGGCAGGCCTTCGGGCTTGCCGACAACCACAAAGTGCAGGCCGTCCGGGTCCAGCAATTCGCCCGCAACCCGTTTGACATCGTCCACCGTCACGGCGTTGACCTGATCGTTGCGGGTGGCGATGTAATCGACCGGAAGGCCCTGCATCTGCATGGCCACCATGATGTTCGCAATCGGGCCGTTGCCGTCAAAGCGCAGCGGGTAGGCCCCCGTCAGATAGGTTTTTGCGTCAGCCACTTCCTGTTCGCTTGCGCCCACTGTCGCCATGCGCGCCCATTCATCGCGGATCACCTGAATGCTTTGGGCAATCCGGTTATTGGCCGATGCAACCGACCCCATGTAGGTGGCCGCATAATCGCGTGGCACCAGATAGGAATAGACACCATAGGTCAGGCCGCGCTTTTCGCGCACTTCGGTCATCAGACGGCTTTCAAACGATCCACCGCCCAGAATATGGTTCATCACATAGGCGGGGAAAAAATCATCATCATCCCGTTTGATGCCCTTTTGCCCGAACAGGGCAACCGATTGCGGCGTATCGAAATCAACCACGGTGATGCCGCCCGCAAGGGTCACATCCGCCTCTTGCGGCAGGGGGGCGCCGGTGTCGGGCAGATCACCCAAAAGCGTATCAATCAACTGCCCCAGTTCTTCGGGCGTGATGTCACCCACCGCGCTGACATACAGACGATCGCGGGCAAACACCGCGTTGTGCGCCGCCAGCAGATCATCGCGCGTCAGGGCCGCCACACTGCTTTCGGTGCCCGACAGGGCAGAGCCATAGGGATGATCCCCGTACGCCATCGCGGCGAACGCATCACCCGCGATATCGTTGGGGTCCTTCGCGTTGGACTGGATATTGGCGATCACCTGCGCGCGCACCCGTTCAATCGCGTCCGCATCAAAGCGCGGTTCCTTGATCGTGGCCCGCAACAGAGCGACCGCCTCGTCGCGGTTTTCGGTCAGAAAGCGCGCGGAAATGCCCAGTGAATCGTCATCAACGCTGTAACTGAACGACGCGGCCAGCGCCTCGGTCGCGCGGGCAAAGGCGCGCGCATCCAGATCACCGGCGCCTTCTTCCAGCAAGCCGGTCATCAGATTGATCGCGCCGCGCGTTTCGGGCGCATCCAGCGATGCGCCACCGGCAAAGCGGATTTCAAGCGCCACAAACGGGATCGACGGTTCCTGTACCAGCCACGCGTCAATGCCCGACGGCGATGTGATTTCCTCGATCTTGATTTCGGCCCAGGCCGGAAAGGCCAGAAAGACCGTCAGCGCCGCTGCCAGAAGATGTTTCATTGCAGCACCCCTTCCTCGGGTCGCATCAGCCAGCCTGTGACAGACGCATTGCGATCAAAGACATCGCGGGCCGCCTGCATGATGTCGTCTTCTGTGACGGCTTGCAGCAGGTCGGGCCATGCCTGCACATCCGCCACTGTCAGGCCCGATGTCAGGGCACGGCCATAACGGTTGGCGATCCGGTCCACGTTATCTCGCGCGTAGATTTGCGCGGCGCGCAACTGCATCTTGATCCGGTCCAGCTGTTCGCTGTCCACACCGGTTTCCATAAACTCGGCAATCGCCGCATCCATTGCATCCTCGGCCTCTTGCAGGGACACACCTGCACTGGGCACGACAACGACATCAAAGGTCGTGTCATCCAGTGACATGCCATTGTAAAACACACCGGAATAGACCGCGATCTGGCTTTCGAATTGCAGCTTTTCCGTCAGCACCGATGTCTGCCCGCCGCCCAAAACCTCGCTTAACATGGTCAGGGCCGCCGCCTGTTCCTGTGCGCCGCTGTCACGTTCCGGTGCCAGATAGGACCGGCTGACATAGGGTTGCGCCACACGGGCATCCCGCATCGTCAAACGCCGTTCGGCGCGCTGGGGCGGTTCGATGGTGCGCAGCCGTTCGGGCAAGGCGGGATTGGCAGGGATCGCACCGTAATACTTTTCGGCCAGTTCGCGCACGTTTTCGGGATCAACATCACCCGAGACAACCAGAACCGCATTGTTGGGCGAATAATAGATATCGTAAAACGACAGCGCATCATCCAGATCCAGCGTTTCCATTTCGTGCATCCAGCCGATGATCGGCACGCCGTATCTGTGGTTCAGATATTGCCCCGCCCCCATCTGTTCGTTGAACAGGGATTGCGGATTGTTTTCCACACGCTGGTTGCGTTCTTCGATAATGACATCGCGTTCGGTGATAATATCGGACTCGGTCAGGCGGATGTTGACCATCCGGTCCGCTTCCATCTGCATCATCAGTTCAAGCCGGTCTGCCGCGACCCGCTGGAAATAGGCGGTGTAGTCATAGCTGGTAAAGGCATTGTCGCGCCCGCCATTGGCGGCCACCGTTGCAGACAGTTCGCCCGCTTCCATTGTATCGGTGGCCTTGAACAACAGATGTTCCAGAAAATGCGCCACACCGGATGCGCCCTTGGGTTCATCCGCCGACCCCGCGCGATACCAGACCATGTGTTGCACCACCGGCGCACGGTGATCTTCGACCACGACAACGTCCATGCCGTTATCAAGGGTAAAGTGGGTCACAAGTTCGGTGATGTCCTTGGCCAGCGCGGGGGACGCGGCCAGCCAGACGGCGGTCAAAACAGTAATAAGTCGACGCATAACCACTCCATTCGCGGGTTCTGAGACTTAAGTACGTTGCAAGCCGCCGTGTTCAAGCGGTCCTGTCGATTTTGTGAGAAAGGCCGGGCGCAGCCTAGGGTGGAGAAGATGGTGTTCTGATACCGGCCCTGCGGAAGCTGTCGGCCACCTCGAACGGGTCGATCGCAAACTTTTTGTAGACCTTGTTATACTGATCCACCGGCACGATCCGGATTTGCGTAAACCGCCCGCGGTTCTTGCGGAACTTGGCGTCCTCTGCCGCCAGAGACTGGCGGATATCAGGGGCCACGCCAAAGCGGCTGGCATATGTGACAACCGCGCCGTCCGATCCCGGAATCGGTCCGGTCGGTGATCCGGCGGCCCGCCCGCCCAGCGCCGTGGCTGCATCGTCAATCGGGCGCTGGTCCACAAGGTTTGCGCCGCCCGGTGTGGGCACCGGCAACGTTGTCAGCCCCGCGGGCTGCTGCAGCGGCTTCACGGTTTGCACCTGAAATTCATCAGGCCCGCTTGAATCACTTTTCAGGTCGCGCAAACCGGTGTCTGCGCAGCCCGCCAAAACCACGGCCGATGTAATTGCCAATACCGTACTGCGCAAAAGGCGCATTGCTGCACTCCTGACTGTTTGAAACAGGTCTAGCCTATCCGTCTTCCAAGGTCACGGGGCCTTTTTGCCGTCTTTGACAAAGAAAACCAACCCGATTGCCCCCGCAAAAATGAAAATATCCGCAACATTGAACACAAAGGGATTGCGGATGCCACAGCAGGACATGTTCAGGAAATCAAGCACATACCCGTACCAAAGCCGGTCAATCACATTGCCCAATGCGCCACCGATCAGCAAACCGGCACTTAAATAGCCCCAGATGCCGGTTTCGGATCGCCGTATCCAATAGGAAATCGCGGCAATAATGATCAGCGCCACAGCAATCAGAACCCAGCGGCTCAGCTCTGAACCCTGATCAAACAGGCCGAAATTTACCCCCCGGTTTTCGCCGTAACGGAAATTCAGCAGCGGCGGCCAGACATCAATGGCGCGCACCCGCGCCAGCGCCAGACCATGAATAACCCAGTATTTGGTGATCTGGTCGATCAGCACCGCCGCAAGTGCGGCCCATATGACAGTGCGCATGGGGCTCAACACATTCACCTAGTGCCTGAAATGGCGCATGCCGGTGAACACCATCGCCAGCCCGGCCGCATCGGCTGCGGCAATCACCTCGTCATCGCGCATCGAACCGCCCGGCTGGATCAGCGCTGTGGCCCCTGCCTCGGCCGCTGTGATCAAACCGTCAGCAAACGGAAAGAACGCATCCGAGGCCACAACAGACCCGACCGTCAGGGGCGCGCCCAACCCCAGCGCTTCGGCCATATCTTGCGCTTTTCGCGCCGCGATCCGCGTGCTGTCCACGCGGCTCATCTGGCCTGCACCAACGCCGACGGTCGCGCCGTCCTTGACGTAGACGATTGCATTGGATTTCACATGCTTGGCCACCCGCCAGGCAAACAGCAGATCGGCCAGTTCCGCGGCACTCGGGGCACGCTGTGTCACCACCTTCAGATCGGCAGCGTCAATATGGCCGTTGTCACGGTCCTGCACTAGCAGCCCGCCCGAAACCTGCCGCACCACCTGCGCGGCGGCGCGTGGATCGGCCAGACCGTCGGTTGTCAGCAAACGCAGGTTCTTCTTTTTGCCAAAAATACGGATGGCGTCGGCATCTGCACCAGGCGCGATGACAACTTCTGTAAAGATACCGCTGATTTCTTCCGCTGTGGCCTCGTCCAGCGGCTGGTTCAGCGCGATGATGCCGCCAAACGCGCTGGTGCGGTCGCAATCAAAGGCGCGCCCGTAGGCCTGCGCCAGTGTCTCGCCCGTGGCCACACCGCAGGGATTGGCGTGTTTCACGATCACACAGGCCGGGCCGTTTTCCGGCGCAAATTCGCTGACCAGTTCAAAGGCGGCGTCGGTGTCGTTGATATTGTTATAGGACAGTTCCTTGCCCTGATGCTGGGTGGCATTTGCCGCGCAGGGCGCGGTGCTGCCATCGGTGTAGAACGCCGCAGACTGATGCGGGTTTTCGCCATAGCGCAGGGATTGCGCCAATGCGCCCGCAAACACGCGCCGACGCGGGGCGGAAACGTTTAGCGCGGACGCCATCCATGTTGATACAGCCGCATCATAGGCCGCTGTGCGCGCATAGGCGGTCTGGGCCAGTGTCTGGCGGAAAGAATAGGTGGTTGCGCCGCTGTTAGCGAACATTTCGTCCAGCACTGCGGTGTAATCCTGCACATCAACAACCACGTTCACAAAGCGGTGGTTCTTTGCAGCGGCGCGAATCATCGCGGGGCCGCCGATATCGATGTTTTCGATACAGGTGTCATAATCGCCGCCCTGTGCCACCGTTGCCTCGAACGGATAAAGGTTGACGACCAGCAGGTCGATTGCACCGATGCCATGTTCGGCCATTGCGCTTTGGTGATCCTTGTTGTCACGCAGTGCCAACAATCCGCCGTGAACCGCCGGATGCAGGGTTTTGACGCGCCCATCCATCATTTCGGGAAAGCCGGTAATCTCGGCCACATCCGTCACATCCAGACCCGCGGCGCGCAGGGCCGCCGCTGTTCCGCCGGTGCTTAGCAATTCAACGTGGTGTGCGGCCAGCGCCTGCCCCAGTTCGATCAGCCCGGTTTTATCGGAAACAGAAAGCAGGGCGCGGCGGATGGGGTGCAGATCGGTCATTCAGGTGTCCTTAAAGGCTTAGTCGATATCATCAAGGTCATCCTGTTTCAGGTCGCGCACCGCGATTGCGGTGTCTTGCGCCTTGGACAGGGACCAGCGTACGCGCGTCGCATACTCGATTGCGCGGCCAGATAGAACGATCTGTTTTGTCGCGCGTGGTTTCAGACGGCCATTTTCAAGATAAACGCTGGGATCCAGCGACAGTTTGTACGATCCATCATGCCGGAACACCCAGATTTCACCGCTTTTCAGCGCCATCGATACGGCCGACCCGCCCAGATCAAGCGCTGCGTCCACTTCGGGGTGCAAATGGAACCGGATGTCAAAGCCGACGCCCATCAACGCGGACTTTTCCAGCGCCATATCAAAGCTTTTCATACTGCTGTCATCGATTGCCAGCAACATATCCTCGCCCACCATACCGCGGCCATCAAAGGTCATTTCCAGAATACGCGCATGGGTCAGGCCGTGGGTCGGGACATAACCGTCATGGCCGCTTTCCAGCCGCATCCCGTCGGACGCGATGGACATTTCAATCGGCACATGGCGGGGCGCGTCGATCAAGGCCTCTTGCTGCTCTCCACGGGTCAGGCTGCCCAATCGCGCGCTGGAATAGCCATCAAGGCACAAGGTGGAATGGGACGGTGTGGCGCGCCCGGCCCGACGCCAGTCTGCGCCGAAAGAGCCACCCGATCCGCAGTTCACCACCAGAGGGCGACGCCCCGACGTCAGTTCGAACGCAAGGGTCGATGCGTGCGCGTTATAAGATGCCTTGCCCTTGGGGGGCGGGCTGGCGTCCATGATCACGCTGGTGCGCCCGCCTGACAGACGTGCATACCCCATCGACATTCCGTCCGGGTGCCGGGTTTTGACATGGCTGGCCGCCAGCGCATGATCCAGCCACCCTTCCAAGCCGCGCCCACCGCCGTGAAAGCGGGCCAGCCCGCCATCGCTGTGGCGCAGCGTGCGCAAACTGGGGGCAATCCGTTCGATCGCGCCGATATGGCCGGCAGGCACATCCCGTCCCGCTTCGCGGAGCGCGGCCGCAGCCCATGTCAGCAAGGTGAACACATCCAGCAATTCTTCGGGGTTGCGTGTGGGCAGGCCGCCTTGTGCGTCGATCTGGCTGCCACATTCCCGCGCCAGCGCGCGAATGGCCGGTTCCGCCAGCGATTCCATGCCTTCCAGCGACATGCCCGCATAGATCAGGCCGGTCAGCGCCTCGAACCGGGGCAGGCCCGGCGCAGCGCTGTGCCAGCGTTTGGACAAGAACCGCGTCTGATGCGCAAGCGACATGAAAAACGCATCACTTGCGGCAGAATCCTGCCCCCGCAGCAAAAAAATCGCGTGGTTGATCCAGCGGATCAGGCGGCGCCCTGTCATATCCGGCGACCAGCCCGGCCCCGATCCGTTGCCATAGCGTTCGATCCAGCCCCACAACCAGTTCTGCGCCCTTAGCCGTGCCGCGCCATCTCCGACGGCGGCCAGATCGTCCAGCCAGCCAAAGCCATGCAGTTCCCTTTCATAAGCGCGATCCGGCGAGCGCTGATCCCAGACATCGCCATTGGGGGCTTCGATCAGGTATCCGGCGAACAGGCAGTTCCCCGCAACCAGTTGCCGGCCCCGTGCAAAGCTGCCGATGGTGCGCGGTTCGGGTTGCGACACAAAGCCCTTGGCCGCTTTGGAACGCGCTGCAAGACGCGCGTAAAAGCGGTTCATGAATTGCGTGCGTCGCACCGAAAATCGTTCTGGTCTGGACATCTGCTTGCCTCATACGCTCTGCTGGCGTTTGGCGCATGTTACTGCGCTATCGGGTCAGTGTCACCGATCAAGATACCCAACGTGCAAAACAGCTTGGCGATCATCCGCCCATCTTGCGCAGGCACGCCATGTAAAATCCATCCATTCCGCCCTGCGCGGCCCAATAATCAGGGCGCAGACGCAGCCCGCCTTCGGATGTGACCCAGTCCGGATCAACACCGTCGATGTTAAGCGCGGCCCGCTCGACCTGCATATCGGCGTGACGGCCCAGCGCCTCTTCTATTTGCACTTCGCCTTCGTCGGGCAGCAGCGAACAGGTGCAAAACACCATGCGCCCGCCCGGTTTCAGAAGGGTCCACATATGGTCGATCATCTGCGATTGCAGTTCGATCAGCGCGCCGAATTCCGATCCGTCCTTGGCAAAAGGCAGATCGGGGTGGCGGCGGATGGTGCCGGTGGCCGAACAGGGTGCATCCAGCAGAATGGCATCATAAAGGCCGCTGTGGGTCAGCCCGTCGGCAACGACCAGATCGGCCTTTAAACCGGTGCGGTCCAGATTGTCCTGAACGCGGGCCATGCGCGTGGCAGAATCATCGACCGCCGTAACCTGCGCGCCGCTGGCGGCAATCTGCATGGTTTTGCCGCCGGGTGCCGCGCACATATCCAGTATGGTTTCGCCCGCCTTGGGCGACAGAAGGCGCACGGCCAGCGCCGCTGCCGCATCCTGCACCCACCAGTCACCTGTCGCATATCCCGCCAGCGCGGTAACTTGCCCCGCGTCGGCCACCCGCACCGATCCGGTGGGCAGAACGATACCATTCACTGCGGCGGCCACAGCCTGCGGATCGGTTTTGGCCGTCAAATCCAGTGGCGCGCCGGCAAAATGGGCGGCTTCGATGGCGGCGATGGTTTCGCTGCCCCACGCATCGGCCAAAGGGCCACGCAGCCATTTGGGCAGGCGTGGCACCCGCAACGCGGCCCAAGCCTCGGGGCCGTCGGTCGCAATCTTGCGCAGAACGGCGTTGACCAGCCCTTTCAGCTTGGCATTGCGACGGTCGCTGGCAATTACATCGACCAGAGCATTGACAACACCATGTGCCGCGCCGCCCTGACACAGTTCAACCGTGCCCAGACGCAGCGCGTTGCGCACCGTCAGCGCAGGGGGTTTGCGCAGGTGTTTGTGCAACAGACGATCCGCACGCTCCAGTCCGCGCAACGTGTCCAGCGCCAAGCGTTGCGCGCGGGCGCGATCATCGGCGGGCAAGCGATCCAGCGCGCCAGCCCCGACCAGTTCGGGCATCAGGCGGCCCTGCCCCAAAATCTGATCCAACAGGTAAACGGCACTGCGCCGCGCCGCGACGCCGGTATCGGAAGCTGTGGGTGGTTTGGCCATCGCTGCGCGCCTTTTTGGTGGCTTGCCCAAGTCGGACGGGCGCATATATCAAGGGCACAGCGCAAAAGGAACCCCGAGATGGCCGACGACACGCCCGAAAAAGATGCACTGCCCCCCGCCGCACAACGCGCGCTGGCCGAGGCCGAAGCCCGCCGTGCAGCATCAGACGAGAAAAAACTGCCCAAGGAACTGGGTGGTCGGGACGGGCCAGAGCCTGTCCGCTATGGAGATTGGGAGAAGAAAGGGATCGCGATCGATTTTTGACGCGATCGCCTTGCGTTAGTTCTTCAGACGGAAGGTGGCAGAGTCGCCCTGGCCCCGGTCCGAGATGAAACGCACGCGGCTATCTTTGACCTCGACTGCCTGACAATTGTAGCCAAGATCGCTGCCTCCCCAGTTGATATCGCGGCAGAAATAACCGTCTTGCCAGCTCCATGTGCCGTTCACGGCCCAACGCGCACCTTTGCCCGTGATCTTGCCATTGGGGTCCACCTCAAGATTGACAAGCGGCAAAGTCAGTTGCTTGCCACTGATCAGTTTGACGAAATGTTCACGTTCGTCGACCTTGGTAAAATCGGCAAGAGCAGGCGCTGCTGAAAAAA
>Ga0316197_10002467_pt1 | contig 13236 bp, 11 predicted proteins | sample OudBiesiAoxic_MG_FD_204939 | JGI IMG/M metagenome (GOLD analysis project Ga0316197, IMG submission 204939) | Coastal sediment microbial communities from Oude Bieten Haven, Netherlands - site A oxic | ecosystem: Environmental > Aquatic > Marine > Coastal > Sediment | place: Netherlands...
CAATATTGTTATCGCCGGTGCTTCACGGACGCCGATGGGAGGGTTTCAAGGCGATTTTTCTGGTCTGAGCGCACCCGAGCTTGGCGGCATAGCATTGCGCAAAGCGCTTGATGGCGCGCGGGTAAATGCCATTGACGAACTGATTATGGGGTGTGTGCTGCCGGCGGGTCAGGGGCAGGCACCTGCGCGTCAGGCGGGGTTTCATGCAGGGCTGTCAGAAGACGTTCCAGCGACGACGGTCAATAAAATGTGCGGCTCTGGTATGAAGGCTGCGATGATCGCATTCGATCAAATCCGGCTTGGGCAGTCTGATGTCGTTGCAGCGGGCGGTATGGAAAGCATGACGAACGCACCATATTTGTTGCCCAAAATGCGCGGCGGGGCACGTCTGGGGCATGGGCAGGTTGTCGATCATATGTTTCTCGACGGACTAGAAGATGCCTATGACAAGGGCCGTCTGATGGGGACGTTTGCCGAAGATTGCGCCGAAACTTTCCAATTCACGAGGGCGCGGCAGGATGAATATGCGCTTACCTCGCTTTCACGCGCCTTGGACGCACAGAAAACCGGTGGGTTCGACGCAGAGATCGCACCGGTTGTAGTGACGTCGCGCAAGGGCAGTTCAATCATCACAACCGATGAGCAGCCCCAAACAGCCCGGCCAGACAAAATTCCGCAGCTTAAACCTGCTTTTCGAGAGAATGGCACGGTGACAGCCGCCAATTCTTCTTCGATATCCGACGGGGCCGCAGCTTTGGTATTGGCGGAAGAGGGGATTGCGGAAAAACGTGGATATTCAATACGAGCACGTATCGTTGGCCACGCAAGTCACGCTCAGGCGCCCGGGCTGTTTACCACCGCACCGGTGCCTGCTGCGCAAAAGCTGCTGCAGAAAATAGGCTGGGAAAAAGAAAGCGTCGATCTTTGGGAGGTCAACGAAGCTTTTGCCGTGGTGCCGCTTGCCTTTATGCACGAGATGAGTCTCAGCCATGATATTGTCAATGTGAACGGAGGGGCTTGCGCACTTGGTCATCCTATCGGGGCTTCTGGCGCGCGCATCATCGTGACGCTTCTGAACGCGATGGAGCGTAGGCATGCGCAACGTGGGGTCGCCGCGATCTGTATCGGTGGTGGCGAAGGAACAGCCATTGCGCTTGAGCGTGTGTAGATTCTTTTGCAGGGCTGCTGTGACATGTGCTTAGTCAGGAATTTCAGATGAATATTGATTATACGGCGCTGGCCAAATCTATCGCATCTTTAACAGAAGGCGAAACCGATGTGGTGTCGCTGATGGCAACTGTCGTTTGCGAATTGCATCACGCAGACGACCGCTTTGACTGGACCGGGTTTTACAGGGTGACCGCACCTGAAACGCTCAAGATCGGCCCCTATCAGGGAGGGCATGGTTGTCTTGTGATCCCCTTCAGCAAAGGGGTTTGTGGCTCTGCGGCGCGGTTGAACGAGACGCAGATCGTTGCAGATGTTGACGCCTTCCCGGGCCATATTGCATGCGCCGCCTCAACCAGATCAGAGATTGTTGTTCCCGTACGTACCGCGCGCGGGACGCTTTTGGGTGTTCTGGATATAGATAGTGATCAGCCCGACGCATTTAATGCTGCCGATGCTGCAGCGTTGGAGGCTATTCTTGCTGCTACGTTTGCGCAGGTTGAGACGCCCATAAGTTAGCGTTTAGTTCGGTGAAATTTTTCTGGATATTTTCATGATTCTACTCCATCGTGAAAAAACGGAAGGATTTTTCATTGATGCAGCATGCTATGCCCGACCAGCCGATGACCCTTGGGGCCGATCTGCGCGCGTTGCGTAAAACACGCGGTATCACCTTGGCAGATTTGGCGGATCAGTTGGGGCGGTCTGTCGGGTGGCTTAGTCAGGTCGAAAGGGACAAGTCCGAGCCGTCGATCACTGACCTGCGCCGGATTGCCAGAATATTGGATGTTTCGGTGTCCATGCTGTTTCGCCACGAAGCGGCCCCCGCCGATGAAGCGGGCTACATCGTCCGCAAGACTGCAAGACGGCCCATTGGTCCCACGATCGAAGGGCTGATCGAAGAATTGCTGTCCCCTGATCTGACCGATGACTTTGAGATGGTGCATTCGACCTTTGAACCCGGAAGTGGCCTTCGAGAGGCGGTGAGCCGACCCACCCAGGAAGTCGCGTATCTTGTATCAGGTCAGTTGCAGATCGAGATTGCAGGCAAAAGCCATACCATACACCCCGGCGACAGCTTTCGTGTGCGCGGAGAAGCATTGCGCTGGACAAATCCCACCACCGAGCCCGCTGTTGCGATCTGGGTGATTGCCCCGCCGGTGTATTGATGAGTTTTGAGGCTTGGATCATATTTGCGTTGTTCTGGGTGGTGTTTGTCACAACGCCTGGCCCGAATGCGGTCAATTGTATCCAGAACGGGATGCACCTTGGGTTCCGGCGTGCGATGATTGGTGTGCTTGCCATTTTGACCCAAGCTTTTGTGTTTCTCACGTTTTCTGCTGTTGGTGTCACGGCGCTAATTGCGGCGTCGCCTACGGCTTTCTTCGTTGCAAAGCTGCTGGGTGCCGGGTTTCTGATTTATCTGGGGGTGCGCGGATGGCTCATGGCGGGCCAACCTGTCGAAGTAAGAGACAGGCCCGCCAAGTCGGTCTATCTCCGTGCGTTGGCCATCGCGACGATTAATCCCAAAAGCGTTGCAGGATATCTCGCGGCGTTCTCCCAGTTCGTGCAACCCGACGTGCCCATCTGGCAGCAGATGAATGTCATCATGCCAACCGCACTGACGCTTACCGCGCTCAGCTATACAGGCTTTACCGCTTTAGGGGCAGGCCTTGGGCGTGCGGCCTTGGGTGCCGTGTTCCATAAATGGGTCCGGCGAACGCTTTCGGCCTGTTTTGTGATCTATGGTGTTCTGCTTGGCGCATCGTCCACACCAGTGAGGGTTTAGTATGAGAGGATCATGCAACTGCAGCGGTGTTACATTCGAAGTACAGGGCAATGTCCAAGGCGTTTCGATGTGCCACTGTGGACAATGCCGCAAACAATCCGGCGGTATTTGGTCCTCTGCCTATGTCAGTGACGACCAGATCGCGATCACTGGCGATGTCCGCTGGTACCAGTCCAGTGCGACCGCCAAGCGCGGGTTCTGCCCGACCTGTGGTGCTTTTCTTTTCTGGAAGGATACCAAAGACCCTCATATCAGTTTTTCGCTAGGCGCTATCGAGGGGCCCACTGGCTTGAAACTGGAAAAACACATCTTTGTCGCTGACAAAGGGGATTACTATCAGATTGCGGACGGTGTCCGGCAAGAGGAGAACTGAAAATGGCTGAATTTCCAACAACGGCGCGTGTTGTCATTATAGGAGGCGGGGTCGTCGGTGTGTCCGCGCTTTACCATCTGGCCAAGGAAGGCTGGACCGATTGCGTTTTGCTTGAAAAGAACGAACTGACCGCAGGCTCGACATGGCACGCGGCGGGCAACTGTCCCTCTTTTAGCACGTCCTGGGCTGTGATGAACATGCAGCGCTACAGCTTGGGGCTCTATGCGGGCCTCGCGCAGGAAGTCGACTATCCGATGAACTATAACGTCACGGGTTCGATCCGTTTGGCGCATAGTAAAGAGCGGATGATGGAATTCGAACGCGCGCGGTCCATGGGTCGGTATCAGGGACTCGACATCGAAATGATGAGCGTATCGGACATGAAGGATGCCTACCCCTACCTCGAAACCCATGATCTGGAAGGCGGGCTTTGGGATCCGGATGACGGTGACATTGATCCCGCGCAACTTACGCAGGCCTTGGCTAAAGGCGCGCGTGATATGGGCGCACGGATCGAACGGTTCTGCCCCGCAACTGGCGTAAGCCGCGATGGTGACGAATGGATTGTCCACACTGACAAGGGCGATATCCGCTGTGAGAAAGTCGTGAACGCGGCGGGCTACTATGCGCAGCGCGTAGGCGAGTGGTTCAAGCCCTACGGGGGCCGCACTGTACCAATGGCTACGATGAGCCATCAGTTCTTCCTGACCGGCGAAATTCCTGAACTGGTCGAATGGACCAAGGAAAAAGGGCGCAAGGTGCCACTGCTGCGCGACGTGGACAGCTCGTATTACCTGCGGCAGGATAAAAATGGTCTGAACCTTGGGCCCTACGAACGGAACTGCAAGGGCCACTGGATGACGCCAGATGATCCGATGCCGGAAGATTTCAGCTTTCAGCTTTACCCCGACGATCTTGAGCGGCTTGAGTGGTATATCGAAGACGCCATGGCGCGTGTACCACTGCTTGGTACGGCTGGCGTTGAACGTGTCATCAACGGCCCCATTCCATACGCCCCCGACGGTTTACCGCTTATCGGGCCAATGCCGGGTGTACCAAACGCATATGAGGCCTGTGTCTTTACGTTCGGAATCACGCAGGGCGGCGGCGCTGGCAAAGTGCTCGCGGAATGGGTCGTCCATGGTCAGACCGAGTGGGACATGTGGGCGGTTGATCCGCGTCGCTACACCGATTACACCGATCAGGATTATTGCAACCGCAAGGCCATCGAAGTCTACGGCCATGAATACGCGATGCACTTTCCGCATCACGAGTGGCCTGCCGCGCGCGACAAGAAACTGTCACCCGCCAATGACAAGATCCGTTCGCTCGGGGGCGTTATGGGGGCCTACAACGGTTGGGAACGCGCCAACTGGTTCGCCAAAGATGGTGATAACCTCTCAGAAGACGCAACGCTTACATGGGATCGTGACGGGGCATGGACCCAGCGCGTCAAGGAAGAATGCGAAGCGGTACGCGACGGCGTCGGCGTTCTCGACCTGCCCGGCTTCTCCCGTTTCAAGATATCCAGTGAAGGCGCCGACGCATGGCTGCGCAGCCAGATCACGGGTGCGCTGCCCAAGGTCGGTCGTGTCGGTCTTGTCTATTTCTCGGATTCCCGGGGACGTATTGTTACCGAAATGTCTGTTACACGTGAAAAGGAAGATGCGTTTGTCCTTGTCACAGCCGCTACTGCGCAGTGGCATGACCGCGACGTTATCCTGAACGCGCTGCCGGACACATTGACCTGTGAGGATTGGACAACAAAGATGTCCACCCTCATTGTGACCGGCCCCAAGTCGCGCGACCTGCTGTCGGGCCTGACCTCCGCTGATCTGACGCTCCCCTGGCTTAGCTTCCAAGAAACGGATGTCACCGGCGAATGGGCCGCACTTTTGCGGGTCTCCTTCGCGGGTGAACTTGGGTGGGAAATTCACGCCGAGAACAAAAGTATCCCGGCGATCTATGACGCCATCATTGCCGCCGGTGCCACGCCGTTCGGAATGTATGCGTTGAACTCAATGCGCATCGAAAAAGGGTACCGAACGTGGAAAGGTGACCTGAGCAGCGATTATTCCCTCTTTGAAGCAGGGTTGGACCGCTTTGTGAAGCTCGACAAACCTCAGGACTTCCCCGGAAAAGCCGCTTTGCTGAATGAAAAGCAGCAAGGCAGCAAGAAACGTTTTGTCACATTGGTTGTCGATGCTGGTGAACAGGACGCGCCTTACATGTCGACGGTGTGGCACAACGGTGAAGTCGTGGGAGAGACAACATCAGGTGATTGGGGCTACCGCGTGAACGCCTCCATCGCACTTGGTGTGATCCGGACAGACCTTGCACAACCGGGCACACAGCTTGAGGTGGAAATCTTTGGGCAAAAACGCCTTGCCACCGTGCAAGAAGAAAGGCCCTTATGGGATCCCGAAAATGAAAGATTGCGCGCATGACCGAAGTCACCCTTCTTGATGGCGGCATGGGGCAAGAACTTGTGCATCGCGCAGGTGACCGCCCTACGCCGCTTTGGTCCACACAAGTCATGCAGGACCACCCCGGTATGGTGCAGGGTGTCCACGCCGATTACTTTGCGGCCGGTGCCACGGTCGCGACGACAAACACCTATGCGATCCATCATGACCGGCTGCTCGGCACCGGTATTGAAGGACAGTTTGCCGATCTGCACGCCAGAGCGATCGCAGAAGCTCAGGCCGCACAAAAGGCACATGGCTCGGGCCGGATTGCAGGGGCAATTGGCCCCCTGCGGGCCAGCTACCGCCCGGACCTGCATCCGGTGTCGCGCACGGCCGTGCCTCTTTTCGCCGAAGTAGCACAGTTGCTGGCCCCGCACTGTGATCTGCTTATCCTCGAAACGGTTGCATCCATCGCGCATGCAAACGATGCGCTGCAGGCCGCACGGGAAACGGATCTGCCTGTCTGGCTTTCCCTTACGGTGTCTGACAGCGACGGTACCAAGCTGCGCTCCGGTGAAGATCTCGCAGATGTTCACCAGGCTGCAGCTCTGTCTGACGCGGTGCTGGTTAATTGCTCGGCGCCCGAAGCTGTCACAAAAGCGATGCCCATTCTGGCAGATTTTAAGAAACCCTTCGGCGGTTATGCAAACGGCTTTGTCCAGATCACCGAAGATTTCCTGAAAGACAAACCAACCGTAGACACGTTGACCGCGCGTCGCGATATGGGACCGCGCGCTTATGCCGGTTATGTCATGGAATGGGTCGCGGCAGGTGCCACGATCGTGGGCGGGTGCTGCGAGGTCAGCCCCGCGCATATCGCCGAAATTGCCTCGCGCCTTACGGCAACCGGCCACCGGATCGTCTGATGCTCGTCTCATCTTGCCGAAAAAACTCTGGGGTGAGGCGCGCCAGCGCCGAGGGGCAAAGCCCCTACAGGACACCTCTCATATGGAAAGGAACTCCCTCGTGAATGTCATTCCTTCGCATGCCCGCGTCGTCATCATCGGCGGTGGTGTGATTGGTTGTTCTGTCGCTTATCACCTCGCCAAACAAGGCTGGAAAGACATCGTCCTGCTTGAACGGAAACAACTTACTTCAGGCACGACATGGCATGCAGCAGGCCTGATCGCGCAATTGCGTGCCACGGCCAATATGACCAAACTCGCTAAGTACAGTCAGGAGCTATACGGCAATCTTGAAGCGGAAACAGGCGTGGCGACAGGCTTCAAACGCGTGGGCTCCATCACTGTCGCCCTGACAGAAGAGCGCCGTGAAGAAATTTACCGTCAGGCTGCAATGGCCCGCGCGTTTGGCGTGGACGTTGAAGAAATCTCGCCCGAAGACGTTAAAGCACGCTATGAACATCTCAATATATCCGATGTGACGGGGGGTGTTTACCTCGCAAAAGACGGGCAGGGCGATCCTGCAAATATCGCTCTGGCCTTGGCCAAGGGTGCCCGGCAGAACGGCGCAAAAATTATTGAACGTGCGCGCGTTGCCAAAATCACGCGAACAGGTCGTCGTGTCACTGGCGTTGACTGGGAACATAACGGCGAGTGCGGTCATACGACCGCTGACATGGTCGTGAACTGTGGCGGCATGTGGGGCCACGAAGTCGGTCGGATGGCGGGTGTCAACGTGCCGCTTCATGCATGCGAACACTTCTACATCGTAACCGAAGCCATCGCAGGGCTGACCCAATTGCCGGTGCTGCGCGTGCCGGATGAATGCGCCTATTACAAAGAAGACGCAGGCAAAATGCTTTTGGGGGCTTTTGAGCCTACTGCCAAACCTTGGGCCGCAGGCGGTATTCCCGCTGATTTTGAGTTTGACCAGTTGCCCGAGGACTTTGATCACTTCGAGCCAATCCTGGAAAAGGCCGTTGAACGGATGCCCATGCTGGCCGAAGCGGGCATACATACTTTTTTCAACGGACCCGAAAGCTTTACACCCGATGACGCCTACCACCTCGGGTTGGCTCCCGAGCTTGATAACTTCTGGGTTGCGGCGGGCTTTAATTCGATCGGTATCCAGTCCGCCGGTGGTGCCGGCATGGCGCTGGCGCAGTGGATGGATGCTGGCGAAAAGCCGTTTGATCTGGGTGATGTGGACATTTCGCGCATGCAACCCTTTCAGGGCAACAAGACCTATTTGTTTGAACGCTCCAAAGAAACATTGGGCTTGCTCTATGCAGACCACTTTCCCTACCTGCAAAAGAAAACCGCACGCGGCGTGCGGCGTACACCTTTCCACGGGCAGCTTTTGCAACAGGGTGCGGTGATGGGCGAGCTGGCAGGCTGGGAGCGCGCCAACTGGTTTGCCCGTAGCGGGCAAGACCCTGCCTACGAATACTCGTGGAAGCGCCAAAACTTCTTTGACAACGTGGCTGATGAACTTGCTGCCGTCCGCAATAACGTCGGCATGTATGACATGTCGTCTTTTGGAAAAATAAGGGTGGAAGGTCGCGATGCTGTTGCCTTCATGAATTATATTGGGGGCGGCCAATATGATGTGCCGGCCGGCAAAATTGTCTATACGCAATTCCTGAATGATAGGGGCGGCATTGAAGCGGATGTCACGGTCACGCGTCTGAGCGAAACCGCGTATCTTGTGGTAACACCTGCGGCTACGCGCCTTGCAGACCAGACGTGGATGATGCGCCACTGTGGTAATTTCAACGTGGTCATCACGGATGTCACCGCCGGAGAGGGCGTCTTGGCTGTTATGGGGCCCAATTCACGGGATTTGTTGCAAAAGGTATCGCCTGCAGACTTTTCCAACGAGGTGAACCCCTTTGGCACAGCTCAAGAGATTGAACTGGGCATGGGGCTCGCGCGGGTGCACCGCGTGACCTATGTGGGTGAGCTGGGCTGGGAGGTCTATGTATCCTCGGATATGGCGCAACATGCCTTTGAGGTGCTGCATGAAGCAGGGCAGGACATGGGGCTGAAACTATGTGGAATGCACATGATGGACTGCGGCCGCATCGAAAAAGGCTTCAGGCATTTTGGCCATGACATCACCTGCGAGGATCATGTTCTGGAGGCGGGGCTGGGCTTTGCAGTAAAGCTGGACAAAGACAATTTCATGGGTCGTGATGCCGTGCTGCGCAAAAAACAGTCGGGATTTGAAAAACGTCTGTTGCAGTTCCGCCTGACCGATCCCGAGCCACTGCTTTATCACAATGAACCGGTTTTGCGGAACGGTGAGATCGTGGGATATCTCAGTTCGGGGGCGTATGGTCACCATCTGGGTGGGGCGATAGGTCTGGGTTATGTACCCTGTGCCGGCGAAAGCGCAGCAGAGGTGTTGGCGTCGTCTTACGAGATTGACGTGGCGGGCACGCGCGTTAAAGCAGAAGCGTCCTTGAAACCGATGTATGATCCAAAATCGGAACGCGTAAAGGTGTAGACGGGTGTGCGTGACGGCTTGAAAACACCGGTGAGTTCTGCGAGCAGACGCCATGGATCAAAGCTATACGCCACCTGACACGCCCCTTTCCGTTTTACACGAAGACGCCGAGGTTCTTTTAATTGACAAACCTGCGGGGCTTTTGTCCGTGCCGGGGAAAGGGCCGCATCTTGCGGACTGCCTGTTGTCGCGTGTGCAGGACGCTTTTCCGGATGCTTTATTGGTGCACCGGTTAGACCGTGACACCTCGGGCGTCATGATTTTTGCACTCACCCCGCATGCGCAACGGCATCTGGGGCTGCAATTCGAAAAGCGCATGACAAAGAAGACATATGTGGCACGGGTCTGGGGAACCCCGGCGGAAAAGACCGGCACTGTGGATTTGCCATTGATCGTCGACTGGCCCAACCGCCCAAAGCAGAAGGTATGTTTCGAGACCGGCAAACCGGCGCAAACAGACTGGCGCGTGCTTAAATCTCAAGGAGAGACGTCGCGCATCAGGTTGCAGCCCCATACAGGGCGCAGCCACCAATTGCGCGTGCACATGCTGGCCTTGGGTCACCCGATTTTGGGCGACCCGTTTTATGCCTCTGGCGCCGCAGGCGATTTCCCACGCCTTATGCTGCATTCGCAAGAACTGCGGTTCAATCACCCGCAAGGCGGCCGCTCGATGAAAATTCGCGCGACCGTGCCGTTTTAAATTACGCGTCAAACCTTACTCGGTGACCCAGCCGGATACGGCTTTGACCTCCAGAAATTCCTCGATCCCGTATATGCCGCCCTCGCGCCCATTACCGGACTGCTTGTAACCGCCGAAAGGTGACCCTTTGGCAAGACCTACGCCGTTTGTTTCGACCATGCCTGACCGCAGCCTGCGGGCGACGCGCCGCCGTTTTTCGTCGTCTTGGGTCTGTACATAGTTGGTCAGACCGTAGGGGGTATCATTCGCGATTCTGATCGCTTCTTCTTCGGTCTCAAACGGGATGATGGACAGGACAGGGCCGAATACTTCTTCGCGGGCGATGGTCATGTCGTTGGTGACGTCGGCAAAGACCGTGGGCTTGACATAGTATCCTCGGTTCAGGCCATCGGGCCGCCCCAAGCCGCCTGCAACAAGCCGTGCCTCGGATATGCCTGTTTCGATCAGCTTTTGTATCTTTTTAAACTGAGTTTCGGACACCACGGGCCCGATGTGCCGCCCTTCTTCCGAAGCCGGACCAACGCGGGTGGCGTTCGCGACGGCTGCGGCTGTTTCAACGGCGTCGTCGTAGCGTGACTTGTGAACCAACATCCGTGTCGGTGCATTGCACGACTGCCCCGAATTCTGGAAGCAATGGCGTGCCCCGCGCGTGACGGCTTTTTCATCCGCATCTTCAAAAATGATGTTGGCGCCCTTGCCGCCCAACTCAAGACTGACGCGCTTCAAGGTATCTGCGGCGGCTTTGGAAATGGCGATGCCCGCGCGCGTGGAGCCGGTGAAGCTGACCATGTCCACATCCGGGTGTACGGACAGCTGCGAACCGACGCCAACACCATCACCATTCACCATATTGTAGACACCAGCAGGAAAGCCTGCCTCGTGTATGAATTCTGAGAACAAGATGCCGGACAGTGGTGCTATTTCCGAGGGTTTCAGCACCACGGTGCATCCGGTTGCCAGCGCAGGCACGACCTTGAGCATGATTTGGTTCATGGGCCAGTTCCAAGGCGTGATCAGGGCGCAGACGCCGATCGGCTCTAAAAGCGTTGTTTCTGTTGGGGTGAATGCCCGCTCGAATTCGAAGCTGTCGAAAGCATCGAGGAACCCCTCAAGATGCCATGATCCTGCGCCAACCTGGGACGACCGGCTAAGATTAATAGGCGCACCCATCTCTAATGACATGGCCTGTGCCATTTCTTCGGCGCGGTCGTTGTATATTTTCAGCAACCGTTTCAAGAGTGCGACGCGATCTGTTTTGGATGTCTGGGACCAGGCGTCAAAGGCGTTGCGCGCGGCTTGAACGGCTGCATCCGTATCTTCTTGATTTCCAAGGGAAATCACAGCGCATTGCTCTTCGGTTGAAGGATCTATCACGGCAAAGTCATTGCTTTTTTCAGGCGCAACCCACTGCCCGTTTATGTAGAAGTTTGTCTTTTTAATCATTGCTTTAACTCCTGGTGTATTTTTTGCTCACGGCGTATGTCGCGGCGCTAATCTGGTAGAAACAAGGAAGAGGGGTGCAAGTCAAATCAATAACCCTTAACTGTGGGTCAAGATGAAACACAGCATTGCACCGGAGGGTATTATGGGCTTGCGCATCAACGACACGGTTCCGAATTTCACGGCCGAGACGGATCAGGGGACTATTCAGTTCCATGACTGGATTGGTGACAGCTGGGCTATCCTGTTTTCGCACCCCAAAGATTTTACGCCGGTGTGCACAACCGAATTTGGCGCTGTGGCGCAATTGGCGGCAGAATGGGAAGCACGTGACACCAAAGTTATCGGCGTTTCGGTTGATGGCGTTGAAGACCACAAAAAGTGGAAGGGTGACATCGAGAAAGTTGGTGGGGCCGCTGCAGGCTTCCCCATCATCGCTGATGAAGGGCTGGACGTGTCCAAAGCTTTCGACATGCTTCCTGCTGAGGCTTATCTACCTGACGGGCGTACTCCGGCAGATAGTGCCACGGTACGTTCTGTCTTTATCATCGGGCCTGACAAGAAACTTAAATTGTCGATGACCTATCCCATGACAGTGGGTCGCAATTTTGCCGAAGTGCTGCGCGCGTTGGACGGCTTGCAGACGTCAATCGGCAAAGGCGTGGCCACACCGGCCAACTGGAACGTTGGCGATGACGTCATCATTCCGGCAACTGTGTCAGATGAAGACGCAAAGGCGAAATTTGGTGAATTTACCAAGGTTCTGCCGTATCTGCGCACAACCAAAGCACCTTCTTAACTGGTGCCACGCTATAGGCCGGAGGTGCTTAGTCTCCGGTCACGGTTTTATAAAGGTCCGAGCGTCGACCGAAAAGAGCGTCGATACGCCCGGCGACCCAGCCACTGGTCCGCACCACATCCAGCAGCGTGCGGCCGCCGGTGAAAGGGAGGGCAACAACCAGCCCCGCAATGATCACGAGTTTGATGGGAACACTGACCAGCACGTTCAGCCTGGCCTTGGCATTGCCGTCGATCTTGCGGTGGTAATTGGTCGAGGACTGGTCGCGCCCGCGCTTGAACTGATAGGCGATAGACAGTCTTTCGGTCGGGATTTCTTCGTAGACAGCGGCGTCCTTGGCCCAGGCGGTCGGCAGCCCCGCTGCTTTTACCTCTGCGCTAAGCTTGGAATCAGTGCCGCCTGTAAAACGCATTTTTTCATCGAACCAGATGTTGTGGCGGTCAAAGATCGCGGTTTCCCCCAACCAGTTATTCGTAACGATCGTCACACCGGGGGTGCCTGTCAAATCAGCGCGCCGGGCGGCGCGTGTTTCCTTGCGCAGGTATCTTTGCGCGATGCACGTGTCCATCAAGGCATCTACGAATGACAGTGTGCGTTCCGTCTTTTTGACCCTGAGCGGTCCACCGATGAGAACGGCATCGCTGTTGCGGTAGGCGCCAATAAGCTGCACCAGCCAGTCTTGTGCGACGACCTCATCGTCATCGACAAAGGCCAAGAGATCAGCGCCAATGGCAATCGCTTCTTTCGCGGCGCGATTGCGCCCGAAGGGGATGCCCAGCTCGGGCTCATGCACATAGGTGACTTCGGTCCCGTTTTCCAAAGTCCCGTATTGCGCGATATGGTCGGCACTGCGCGGTGCGTCGTCATTTTCGACGATCAGCAAAACGATCTGCGTGTTGTCGGGAATGTCCATCGTGCCCCACGACCCGATCAACGACCCCAACATCTCGGGCCGTCTCCGCGTAAGAGCCGACACAACGACTTTCAAGGGTTTGATGCGATCGCTGTTCATATGAAATCCATTAGACATGGTCAGTTGATGCTGCACAAGCCTTGCAATACGCCGCGCAGACATGTCGATGTGTCAAG
>Ga0316197_10002468_pt1 | contig 13236 bp, 13 predicted proteins | sample OudBiesiAoxic_MG_FD_204939 | JGI IMG/M metagenome (GOLD analysis project Ga0316197, IMG submission 204939) | Coastal sediment microbial communities from Oude Bieten Haven, Netherlands - site A oxic | ecosystem: Environmental > Aquatic > Marine > Coastal > Sediment | place: Netherlands...
CGTCGCCGAATTCTCTACTCTTCCGATTGTCGACAAGGGCGCTCCGGTTCCGTTTGAATTCGTGCGGCACAGTAAGTAGCCCCTCGATGAGAAAATATTTGATCTGAAAAGAAGTGACCTACGTATCCTGTAGACCATAACATAATAGGAACTAACCAATGAACCGCAGATCAGCTTTGAAATCAGTCGTCGCCGCCGGCGCCCTTGCCTTTGCCGCGGGCTGTGCCACAACCAGTTCAGGCCCCGGTGACATCGTTGACGTCGCTTCGGGCAATGACAGTTTCTCGACACTTGTGGCTGCCGTATCGGCGGCTGGCCTTGTCGAAACGCTTCAGGGTCCGGGCCCGTTCACTGTTTTCGCACCGACCAATGAGGCGTTTGCTGCGCTGCCAGCGGGTACTGTCGAGAGCTTGCTGCTGCCAGAAAACAAAGATCAACTGGTCAAGATTCTTACGTATCACGTCGTCCCCGGCAACTACCCGGCCTCTTCGATTGTTGGCAAGCGCGGAAGCTTGGCGACAGCTCAGGGTGGCAACTTGCACGTCGATGGTCGTAACGGTGTGAAGGTCGAAAACGCCAACGTGATCATCCCGGATGTGGCCGCGACCAATGGCACGATCCATGCAATCGACACGGTTCTGCTGCCGTAATTCGATGCAGAGCGCAGGAATACAGAATTCCCCGCTTCCGCGGGGTGTTCATCGAATGAGAATGAAAGGCGATCTTCAGTTCGAGTGAGATCTTGGATCGCAACACTTTCAGCCCATTCTTTTAAGCTTTGTCTGAGTTGGTGTCGCGCGTGTGTTAACACCATTTGCGGCGAGCGAGTTCCCACAGGTGGCTGAAATGATCTCAAATCTGGTCCGTTATCAATCTAAAGGGGACTGCGGTCCCAGAGTTCACCGGTAAATTCAACGATAATCCGCACGCTCTTGCTCCAATGATGGTCTGTCAGGCGTGCTGCTATCCTTCATGGTCAGTGTTTGCATCATGCCCATGTGATCGAGAGTGACATGTCCACCGTCTAACAACTTCTCGCCGCTCTCTGTGATCTCGAACGCCTCAAACTCAAACCCAGTTTCGGTGGGCACCAGCCTGCGCCCCATCTCACGTGTTCTGCCGTCCGCACGGGTGGCGGTATAGGTACAAGTACCTACAACTCGAAAACAGTTATGCGGCTTGTAACGCACCGGCTTGCCGCCGGATTGGGTGTATCGGAGCATCCGACCGTCGCTGTTAAATAACGCGATGCCAGTGATGCCCGCGTCGAGTCCTTTGCCACGGCCTTTCCAGAAGCTCACTTCGTAACCACCCGCGACAGGGCCCTCGAAGTGGTACGTCTGGCGGATATGATTGGTCATCATATATGTAACCGAGGACCCTTTGGCGATTTCTTCGATCTTGATGCGATAGTCTTCGGCCGCGACCGGTGCGGCAAGCAACATTGCCATGCAAAATATGGTGTTTCGCAAGAGGACCTCCTTTGGGAGAGCGGGTGCGCATCTGGAAATACCCCCCGCAGACTTCTGGCATTTTTCGCATTGAGACCCAGCACTTGTCAAAAAGGATCGCGTGCATCTGCAGCCCCACGCTGAAAACCGCTGCAATCCGACAGCCAAACTTAAGGAAACGGGGGTATCTGGGATCTACAAGACGCCGTAGTGCGTACTTACGGCCGTGATCAAATTTCGGGGCAGAGGGCATGCGACGGCGTGCGGTCCTAATATGCGCTGGCTCCGCTACGCCTTCACGCGGGTTTGCCCCCTGTCTCAATGGAAGCGTTCAAAGGTCGTCAGGTGGGAACCGCCGGCTGCGCAGCCAAGGATCGCATTGACTGCCGCATCAATTGAAAGCCATGGGCTTTAGCCCTGCAGTGCCTTCACCCCGATCTCATCCTCGGCCTGCGCCTTGATCGCCAAGGCAGCTGCATGGCTTCCGGCGGCGGTCGTGAAATAGGGGATCTTGTCATAAAGCGCGATGGAGCGAATGGATTTGCTGTCCTCGACCGCTTGGCTGCCTTCCGTGGTATTCATCACCAGATGAATGCGTTCGTCTTTCATCATGTCGGTAACATCTGGCCGGCCTTCATAAACCTTATTAACGGTGCCGCAGGTATGGCCATGCTCATTGAGCCACGATGCCGTTCCGCGGGTGGCGACAAGCGTAAAGCCTTGATCTAGGAGAATTTCAGCGGCCTTCAGCATATCGTCGGTCTTGTCCATGTCCTTGATCGACAGGAACGCGCAACCGTTGCGCGGCAGGAGTGTACCGGCGCCGAGCTGTGCTTTGAGGAAGGCGCGCGGGAAATCTCTGTCCCATCCCATCACCTCACCGGTGGAGCGCATTTCGGGGCCAAGCAATGTATCAACGCCGGGGAAACGGGCAAAGGGCAGCACCGCTTCTTTGACTGAGAACCACGGCATGTTGGGATCAGCCAGTGTCATTGGGTCGCCCAGTGGCAGAATGTCCGAATAGGAGGTTTGCTGCGGGTAAGGCGCGCGGGCAGGGAAATTCGACAGCGGCTCGCCGGCCATGATGCGCGCCGCGATGGACGCAATGGCGGAGTCGGTTGCCTTGGCAACAAAAGGCACTGTGCGCGAGGCACGGGGGTTGACCTCAATAAGATAGATGTCGCCATCTTTGACCGCGAACTGGATGTTCATCAGGCCGACCACATTCAGCGCCTTTGCCAGTGCGCGGGTCTGTGTCTCCACTTCGGCAATGATCTCGCGCGAGAGTGAATAGGGCGGCAGCGAACAGGCGCTGTCGCCGGAATGCACCCCGGCTTCCTCAATATGCTGCATGATGCCCGCCACATGTACGTCGGTGCCGTCGCAGAGGGCGTCAACATCAAGTTCCACCGCGCCTGAGAGGTAGCTGTCGAGCAGCACTGGGCTGTCCCCCGAGACCACCACAGCGCTGGTGATATAACGTTCAAGACTGGTCTGATCACGCACAATCTCCATCGCGCGGCCGCCCAGCACATAGGACGGGCGGATGACCAGCGGGAAGCCGATATCGGCGGCAATCTCAAGCGCCTGTGCGTCAGAACTGGCGATACCGTTGTGAGGCTGCTTCAGGCCAAGCTGCTGAACGAGTTGCTGAAAGCGTTCGCGGTCTTCAGCCAGATCGATCATGTCAGGCGTGGTACCAAGGATCGGGATGCCGGCCGCGTGCAAAGCACCTGCGATCTTGAGCGGCGTCTGGCCTCCGAACTGCACGATGACCCCGTGGAGCGTACCGTTTTCCTGCTCTACCCGCAGGATTTCCATCACGTGTTCAAACGTCAGCGGCTCAAAATACAGCCGGTCTGACGTGTCATAGTCGGTGGAAACCGTCTCGGGGTTGCAGTTGACCATGATTGTCTCATAGCCCGCAGCGGTCAGCGCGTAGCAGGCGTGACAGCAACAATAATCGAATTCGATACCTTGCCCGATGCGGTTTGGGCCGCCGCCGAGAATGACCACCTTCTGCCGATCTGAAGGTCGCGCCTCGCATTCAACCTCGCCCATCATTGGCGCTTCGTAGGTGGAGTACATGTACGGCGTTTGCGCCTCAAATTCAGCGGCACAGGTGTCGATCCGTTTGAATACAGCTTTGACACCGACGTTGAGGCGGGCGACTCGCACATCAGCTTCTGAAAGCCCGGTGAGTTTTGCAAGGCGCGCGTCGGTAAAACCCATCATCTTGAGGTCGCGCAGGCCGGTTTCATCCGAGGGCAGGCCAGTAATACGCACCTCAGCTTCGGCGTCGATGATTTCGCGAATGCGCGCAAGAAACCATGGATCGAACATGGTCACGCTGTGGATGTCATCGTCAGACATCCCGTGGCGCATGGCCTGCGCGATGGTGCGCAGCCGGTCCGGTGTCTGTTGGGAAATCGCCTTAATCACGGCGGCGGGATCCGGCGCGCCGGGAATGTCAATCTCGTCAAAGCCGGTGAGGCCGGATTCCATCGAAGCCAAGGCTTTCTGCATCGATTCGTGGATCGTGCGGCCGATGGACATCGCTTCGCCAACCGACTTCATTGCGGTGGTCAGGTTGGGTTCAGATCCGGGAAACTTCTCGAAAGCGAATTTCGGGATTTTGGTGACCACATAGTCGATTGTTGGCTCAAAGGACGCAGGCGTGACACCCGTGATGTCATTGTCGAGCTCATCAAGCGTGAAACCCACGGCAAGCTTGGCGGCGATCTTGGCAATCGGGAAACCGGTCGCTTTGGAGGCCAGCGCAGAGGAGCGTGACACCCGCGGGTTCATCTCGATCACCACCATGCGGCCATCGGCGGGGTTCACCGCCCATTGCACGTTGGAGCCGCCCGTCTCCACGCCGATCTCCCGCAGCACCGCGATCGAGTGGTTCCGCATGATCTGGTATTCTTTGTCCGTCAAGGTCAGGGCCGGGGCGACTGTGATCGAATCCCCGGTATGCACGCCCATCGGATCAACGTTTTCGATTGCGCAGACGATGATAGCGTTGTCGGCGGTGTCGCGCACCACCTCCATCTCGAACTCTTTCCAGCCCAGCAGCGATTCATCGACCAGAATCTGACCCACCGGGGACGCATCCATGCCCGAACGGCAAATCGCTTCGTAATCATCGCGGTTATAGGCCACACCGCCGCCGGTGCCGCCCATGGTAAAGGCCGGGCGGATGATGGCGGGCAGGCCGACATCCTCGAGCGCATCCATGGCGAGGCGCAAACCTTCGGTCATGTCTTTTTTGCCGTTGACCTTTGGCGCAGTCACGATCGTCGCGCGGGGATTTTCGATACCCAGACGGTCCATTGCCTCGCGGAAAAGCTTGCGGTCCTCCGCCATCTCAATCGCTTCACGGCGTGCGCCGATCATCTCAACGTTGAACTTCTCAAGTACGCCCATTTCCTCAAGCGCCAGCGATGTGTTCAGGCCGGTTTGCCCTCCCATCGTAGGCAACAGCGCATCGGGGCGTTCTTTTTCGATGATTTTGGCGACGATTTCGGGCGTAATGGGCTCAATATAGGTGGCGTCCGCAAGGCCCGGATCGGTCATGATTGTCGCGGGGTTGGAATTGACGAGGATGACCCGGTAGCCTTCCTCCTTCAGCGCCTTGCAGGCCTGTGCGCCCGAGTAGTCGAATTCGCAGGCCTGACCAATGACAATGGGACCGGCACCAATAATCATGATCGACTGGATGTCGGTGCGCTTTGGCATGGGCTTGCCCCTCGGAAATTTTCAAATTCTCCGCCTTATAGGGGTTGGGCTGTTGGGCGCAAGAGGGGAAGGCCCGCCAACGCTTGCTTTGCGGCGTGTTGCCAAGGTCAGTTTGGGGCGCGGTCCCGAGCACCAGGACATATTGAGACCTAAGACGCTGCGGTGGGCGATCAGTTGGCCGGGAAGAGGTAATTGCGTGTAAGTGGGACTGCACTCCGGCTATGGGCAAGTTGGAACTGGTAGACAGCCTGCATCTGGTCTTCGAATGCCACGATACAGACGGTGAAATAGTAGCGGAACATACGAACAAAGCGCGCGTCATTCACTTTCAGAATTTCCGCCTCGTGCGCATCGAACCGGTCCCGCCAGTGGCGCAATGTCAGGGCGTAGTGCAGACGCCAGATTTCGATGTCGCATTGCCAAAGCCCGGATCGGTCAAGCGGACCGGCTATTTCGCTCAGCGATGGCACGTAGCCGCCCGGAAAGATGTACTTATTGATCCAAGGATCGTGGTGAATCGGCGGCGCGCTGCGGCCGATTGTGTGTACGAGTGCGACGCCTTCTGGCTTGAGCAAATCCGCCACTCGAGAGAAATAGGTATCGTAGTTGGGCACGCCCACATGTTCGAGCATCCCGACACTGACAATGCGGTCGAACCGGCCTTTGATGTGGCGATAGTCCTGCAATTCGAAAGTCACTCGGTCGGAGAGGCCCATCCTCTGGGCGCGCTGGCGGGCGGCGGCGAGTTGGTTTTCAGATAGGGTGATGCCGGTAACGTGCGCGCCAAAATCCTTGGCAAGGGTCAGCGCCATGCCGCCCCAACCGCAGCCGATATCAAGCACGTGACAGTTTGGCGTCAGGCATAATTTGCGCGCGATAAGGGATTTCTTGGCAATCTGCGCTTCTTCCAACGACATGTCAGGGTCGGAGAAATAGCCGCAGGAATATTGCATATCGGCATCCAGAAAGAGCCGGTAAAGATTGTCCGAGAGATCGTAATGATGTGCAACATTGGCGCGGGCGCGGTGCGGTGTGTTGCGCTGGATGAACCGGCGCATGTGATATTGCACATAGTTTCTCGCACGCAGCCACGCCGGAAGCCCTCCCTTCGTCCTGTTTCGATAGAGCAGCTTCAGTGTCTCTTCTAACCCGGTCTCGGGCAGGGTGACGCGCTCGTCCATATAGGCCTCGCCCAAGGCCAGCGATGGATTGAGGCAGAGCGCACGGACCACTGCATCATCCGCAAAATGCAGCGTTGTGGAGCTGCCGGTGTCCGGTCCGTAGACACAAGTTGTGCCATCGTGAAAACGCACGGTCAGTTGGTCGTGGACCATCATGCCATTGAGGAATTTATCGAAAGCCTTCCGCCACATCGTGCAGTCTCCGACGCTTGAAACGGCGCCGCCTCCACGGGCGCCGTGAATAAGTTCACGATTCACCCGCAGGTGGGCTTCGTCAAGTGGCGTCGAGAAATGCGCGAAGAGTTGCTTCAAATTCGCGCGGTTTTTCAGCATGCAGCCAGTGGCCAGCACCGGGTATCTTGGCAAAACGAGCTTTTGGAAAGAGCGCCTTGATGGCTGGGCGGTTGGCGGTTGAGACATAGTCGGACGCGCCGCCTGAGAGAAAAAACGCAGGGCCTTCGAAAGGACCGGTGACATGCGCCGGCCAGCCGATGATCTTGTCCATTTCCGCCTCAAGAACGTCAAGGTTCAGCCGCCATGTCTTGTTTGGTACATCAAGCGACTGGGTGAAAAAGCTCTGCAGCGCGGGCTCAATGCCCTGAGCACCGAGCTGTTCAGCCGCATCTGAACGACGCTCCACCGCGTCAAGATCAACGCGGCGCATGGCGTCAATAAACTGCTGTTGACTGTGGCCATAGGCGATGGGGGCAATATCGGCCACGATTAACCGGTCCACCAGCGCGGCGTGCTCAAGGGCCAGCACCATTGCGGCTTTGCCACCCATGGAGTGACCGCAAATGTCGACTGGGACGCCGAGGTGCTCAATGAGCTCGGCAAGATCGCCAGCCATCTCGGGATAGCTTTGCGTTGCGGCGCGTGGGCTGGTGCCGTGATTGCGCATGTCCACAGTGATCACGCGGCGCGTGTCGCTGAGACGTTTTGCAATCACACCCCAGTTGCGCCCGGAACCGTAAAGGCCGTGAACGATCATGAGGGCAGGGGGACCGGAAGGCACCGGGGCATCCCCGAATTCGGAAAAACTGAGCATGCAGAACAGGTAGAGCCATTGCGCAGAATGTGCCAGAGGCTTATGGGGGGGGGCGATGTTGGAGCAAGCGGACATAGAAACCAAGGCGGAAACCCTGCGCAGCCAGATGCAGGCTAAGCTGGGCGTCAAGAGCCGTACGCTTGCACAGGCGATGCGCCGGGCTGGCCGTCGATTGCCGCGTCAAGTGCGTGCGCAAGGGGCTTTACTGGCCCAGGCCGAAGTTATGGCAGGCAATCCCAAGCAGGCCCGGACGGTTGATCCGCTCGAGGTCAACGCGGCGTATGACACTGTTTTGGCATATCTGCGCGGCATCAACGTGGCTGAAAGGCGCAAGGGTCGGATGCTGGACCTTGGCGCCGCGATTGCCCTTAACATTCTGGTAGTCTTTGCGGGTTTTGTCTTTTGGCTGTGGTGGCAGGGGTATGTTTGACAGGTTGTGCCCTGCGCGAGCCTAGAAACTGAGGCCCATCCGCTCGCGTCTAAGGGGCGCCCGCATATTGCGCGTCGGTCACGTGTTCAAGCCAGTCAACCGCATTGCCATCCTGCGCTTCCTGAATGGCAAGATGCGTCATCGCGCAGGTCGGGGCTGCGCCGTGCCAGTGCCGCTCACCTGGGGCGAACCAGATCGTGTCACCCGGGCGCAGCGATACCACGGGGCCACCGTCGGTTTGCGCAAGGCCCTTTCCGGACAGGATGTGCAACGTCTGACCCAGCGGGTGGGTATGCCACGCGGTGCGTGCGCCGGGTTCGAACGTTACATTGACAGCGCGGGTGCGGGCAGGCGTCGGCGCGCTGAACACCGGGTCAAGGCGCACATTGCCGGTAAAATACGCGGGTGAGCCTTGCTCGGACGGGCGGCTGCCTGCGGGATTGATCTGCATTCGTCTCTCCGGTTGTTGGAAGCGGCAAGCCCAGAGGATCATGATTGGACAGTGCCGTGCAAGCTGCTTCGACTTTAGGGTGCATGCGCACTACATTTAAAGGATTGTCCATTCCACCTGAGAAGAAAGAGAGCTCACTATGTCCAATACTGCCCTCATCACCGGCGCGTCCTCTGGCATCGGGAAGGCATTTGCCGAAATCCATGCTGGCAAGGGAAACGATGTCATTCTCTGTGCCCGGCGCACAGATGCGCTGAATGCGCTGAAGGTTGAATTGGAAAAAGAGCACGGAATCACAGCACATGTCTTTGCACAAGATCTTGAAAAGGCAGACGGGGCCAGAGCGCTTTACGAAGCTGTCAAAAAAGCCGGACTTGAGGTGGACATCCTGATTAACAACGCTGGCTTTGGCGGACATGGTGTCCACATTGAGCGGCCGTTGGACGACGAGTTGTCGATGATCGACCTTAACGTCAAAACGCTGGTCTCGCTGACGCATATGTTTGGCGCTGACATGGCGTCGCGTGGCAAAGGCCGCATTCTGAACGTCGGATCAACGGCAGGCTTCATGCCCGGGCCCAATCAGGCCGTCTATTTCGCCACCAAAGCGTTTGTGGCTTCGTTCAGTCAGGCGATCGATCAGGAACTGCGTCAGCGTGGCGTGACCTGCACGGTGCTTGCTCCGGGTTATGTCGAGACCGAATTTGCAACACGCAGCAATCTGGAAGGCACCAAACTGGTGAGCGGTGGTGGTGCGACGCCGCGCAGCGCGGCAAAAGCCGGTTATGATGCAATGCGCGCAGGCCAATTGGTCAAGGTAAACGAAATGATGCTGGGCTTCATGGTGGATTGGGTCATTCCGCTGCTGCCGCGCCGTATCGTGTTGAAAATGGTGGAGAAGATGCAAACCAAGTGACGGAACGAGCAATACAACTTTTCTCCGAGTGAGGACTGACGATCAGCAATTAACAATGCGCGCAGTGCTGCAAAGCATACGCCCGCTTGGCTTGGCGCAACTTTGTATGACCCTCTAGCTGGCCCAGAGCGTTCCCTAAGTGGTGCTCTGCGCCAACCATGCTTCCGCGGCTTCAATTTCATCAAATTCAAAACTTTTGATATCGAGACCCGGAAAGAGCGCCCCCTCCATTGTGGCGGCTTTTCTGAGCCAGTTCGAGTCGCTGAGCACTGCGCATTTGTCGTACTTGCCAAGCAACCCGAAGAGCTTTGGCAGGCGGGTCATCTCGACCCCGATCGCACCGAGGGTCGGCATTGAAAAATCGGAGATTTTGTAAAGCATACATCCGTTGCTCACGTCTTCTGATTTTTCGATGAGCTCATCCAGAGCGATGCGCATGCTATCTGCGTCCACACTGCCGCTTAGCTCTATGTCCACCCGCTGGGCGGATTTCTTTGTGATCTTAAACATGTCGGCTCTCTCCTGTCTTGATCCACATTTTCACAGAAGAGATCGAAAACGAATTGATTTCAATCAATGAAGATAGTGTTGCGCAACGGTGCTGCGCTTGAGAGGACGCCGTCTGAGAAACGAGTATTTCAAGATCAAGAGGTTACTCGATCCCGAGTTCAGCCGAGAGTTGGCCGCGCAGGGTATGGCAGGCCAGACCAGACGCCCCGCCAAATTTGCCGAAACATCATGCTTTCATGGCGTATTCTCATCCCCGTGACTGACAGAACAGCATCTCGAAAATGCGCGTAGATCGGGTTTTCAGTGCATCAATCGCACCTTACGGCGCCTGTTTCCCCACGTTAGAGGTCAAGAGCCGCGCCAGAAATTCGGCGCGGCGTTCGATTTGATATCAGAACTGAAAACCAAGCCACATGAGCAATGGTCGATCACCACTGCGGGTGGCATGGTGCAAGTGCTAAAGTTTCGGATAGATTGGGAAGCGCGCACACATGGCGGCGACTTCGCCTTTGACCTTTTCCTCGACAGCGGCGTTGCCCTCTTCGCCATTGGCGGCCAGGCCATCAACAACCTCGACGATCCAGTCGGCAATTTGACGGAACTCTGCCTCGCCGAACCCACGCGTCGTACCGGCTGGAGAGCCCAGACGGATACCACTGGTGATCGTTGGTTTTTCAGGATCAAACGGCACACCGTTCTTGTTGCAGGTGATGTGGGCACGGCCCAGCGCCTTTTCGGTGGCGTTGCCTTTGACACCTTTGGGACGCAGATCAACCAGCAACACATGGGTGTCGGTGCCGTGAGTCACCGTATCAAGCCCGCCCTTGATCAACTGATCAGACAGCGCTTGGGCATTGCGGATCACGTTCTTCTGGTAGGTTTTGAACTCGGGACGCAACGCTTCGCCGAATGCCACAGCCTTGGCCGCAATCACATGCATCAACGGGCCGCCCTGAATGCCGGGGAAGATGGCAGAGTTGAACTTTTTGGACAGAGTCGCATCGTCCGTCAGGATCATCCCGCCGCGTGGGCCGCGCAAGGTTTTGTGGGTGGTGGTAGTCGCCACATGCGCATGCGGGAACGGCGAGGGGTGTTCGCCTGCAGCCACCAATCCAGCAAAATGCGCCATATCCACATGCAGGTAAGCACCAACCATATCAGCAATCTCGCGCATGCGTTTGAAATCGATCTGGCGTGGGATGGCGGAGCCCCCGGCGATGATCATCTTGGGTTGGTGCTCTTTTGCCAGTGCCTCAACCTGATCATAATCCAGCAGGTTGTCCTCTTTGCGCACGCCGTATTGCACAGCATTGAACCATTTGCCCGACTGGTTGGGGGCCGCGCCGTGGGTCAGGTGACCACCTGCGTCGAGGCTCATGCCGAGAATGGTATCGCCGGGCTGCAACAGCGCCTGAAACACACCTTGGTTGGCCTGGCTGCCAGAGTTGGGCTGCACATTGGCAAAGCTGCAGCCAAACAGCTTACACGCCCGCTCAATTGCAAGATTTTCCGCCACGTCCACAAACTGGCAACCGCCGTAATAGCGCCGTCCGGGGTAGCCTTCGGCATATTTGTTGGTCATGATCGATCCCTGTGCCTCAAGAACAGCGGCGGAAACGATGTTTTCCGATGCGATCAATTCGATCTCATCGCGCTGGCGGGTCAACTCGTCCGTGATCGACGCGAAGAGGTCGGGATCGGACTGCGACAGCGTATCTGTGAAAAAACCGGACATGTGTAGTGTTCCTTTGCAGCAGGTCAAAAGCTCGCCGTGTGGTATCGGAAAGCAGGCGCGGCGGAAAGAGTGCAAACCGACGCATTCGGAGGATTGTGCGGCAGCGCTGGCAGTGCTGCGAAGAATGTGATTGGTTTGCGAACAAGAGTGTACGATTGGAAACTTGAGCTGATGAAGATCGCCTTTGCCGCCAGCAGCGCCGACGATGCCCAAGCCGCGCGCCGCGCCCTGTCGGAGCGTTATGGCGACGTGCCTTTGGCCGAGGCAGATGTGATCGTCGCGTTGGGTGGCGACGGCTTCATGTTGCACACGCTGCACGACACGCAAAACCTATCTGCGCCAGTCTATGGTATGAACCGTGGCACAATCGGGTTTTTGATGAATGTCTACTGCGCTGAGGAGCTTGAACAGCGCCTGTTGGATGCAGAAGAGGCTGTGATCAATCCCCTCGTTATGAAGGCAACCCACGCCGATGGCCGCACATCCAGAGCGCTTGCGCTGAACGAAGTGGCGCTCCTGCGCGAGGGGCCGCAAGCCGCCAAGCTGCGCATCAGCGTTGATGGTCGGGTGCGGATGCAGGAACTTGTCTGTGACGGGGCGCTGGTGGCCACACCTGCCGGGTCGACCGCATATAACTACTCTGCCCATGGGCCAATCCTGCCAATCGAGGCGGACGTGTTGGCCCTCACCGCAATGGCGGCATTCCGCCCGCGTCGTTGGCGGGGGGCGTTGTTGCCAAAAACCGCCAAAGTTCGGTTTGATGTGCTGGAGTTTCAGAAACGTCCCGTGATGGCGGACGCTGATGGGAAATCCTACAGGGATGTTGTGAGCGTCGAAATTACGTCGGATCCCAGCATCGAACACCGGATCTTGTTTGACCCGGGGCACGGTCTTGAAGAACGATTGATCAACGAACAGTTCACCTGAAGACCACGGCCCGTATCTTGTCTGGCTAAGAGCAATCCAAGCCGTCGTCTGGTAAGAATTTCACAAAGAAGCGCTGGTCTGTCATAGCTTTCCGGCGCAAGATATTTCCACGCAATCTCTGTCGCGATTCCCGTATCCATCACCGGCGGGATCAGTGGAAGCACGTCCCCGGACCTGTCCAGCAGGTATATCACCGAGACATGGGCATAGACCGCGCCATATTCTGGATTCTCATAGGCCAGTTCGTGTTCGATGGAAAAAGACGCATAGGCCTTCTGCAAGGCGGTTTCGCTACCAGTCAATCCGATAAAATCGGCATGAATCTGGACCAGCGGCGTGACTATTTCCGCAACAGTGTCGCGCGCCGGATCGACCGTGATCATTGCCCGGCGCAGCGCGACACCCCGTTCGGCCATCTTATCGGTGATATCCGCCAACATCGGCATGGCGGACGAACAGATCCCGGGGCAGTTGGCATAGCCAAAAAACAACATCTGCGCATGACCGTCCGGATCGGACTGCGTTCGGGTCTGATCATGCAGGAACGCACAACTCATAGGAGCCGTCGACATCGAAGGGCAGAGGCGTTTCGGCCATGACCGGGCCTGCCAGTGACATCGCCATCAGCGCGACTCGCACTCGAAATATTCCTTGATGAATGCCGCGTCCGCCTCCAGCCCAAGGCCGAGATATCCCTCTTCAGCGATCGCTGCGTTGACGCGCGGGTCGCGTCGGAACCATGGGCCTTTGCCTGCGGCGTCGGGGTTGTTTGCGCCCCAGACCTTGGTGAGTTGGTTGGCGGCGGCCCATTCTCCGCCGTCGGTCTTGACCCGCTGGGCGAGGTCA
>Ga0316197_10002469_pt1 | contig 13235 bp, 12 predicted proteins | sample OudBiesiAoxic_MG_FD_204939 | JGI IMG/M metagenome (GOLD analysis project Ga0316197, IMG submission 204939) | Coastal sediment microbial communities from Oude Bieten Haven, Netherlands - site A oxic | ecosystem: Environmental > Aquatic > Marine > Coastal > Sediment | place: Netherlands...
GGCCGGCGAGCCATGGCCGTCCAGGTTCATAATCAAGTCGATTTGATCGTGCAGTTTTATCGTTTCTTTATCTGTAACCATACCCTCGGTAAACGAGTGCACCATCAGTATCTTTTTTCCGCTGATTCCATTTTTATCCATATAATTGATCATGGCAGATTGCACCAGGTTCACATCCTCGCCGCTAATATGCCCGATCTTCCTTCCGGGAGGAATATTCAGGCCGTTAACTTCAAACTCCGGGTCGACGGCCAGGTGTACGCTGTTGTATTAAAGATATTTCAATACCGGTGTTATCGCCTCAACCGGTGTTTCGGCACCCAGTTGGGTATCGATAATGACGAGAAAGCCATTGTCCTCTGCTGCGTTGATATATTTCATCAGTTTTGCCTCTGACAGCGGTAGCAGGTAATCCTTTTTACGCCCCGGGTCACCGGTCGCCAGACCATATATCAGGTGGTAGGTGGGTATTACTTGTTGATCACCATTGATCTTGTCGTATTCATCCGCTTTCGCCTGGATTAACGGCGTCAGCTCTTCAATTGTGTGCTGACCCAGCACACCCAGTGACTTGGCATCCGGGCCACCATAGTAAACAACGATGAGTTCATCACCGGTGTACCCGGTCGATTGGGAAAATGATGGGTTGGAGAAAGAGGTACAGGCCACCACCAATAAAGATGGGGTAACATTTTTTCATATCTCAAATTCCTGTGTGGTGAGCATTAGAAACTTGTGAATCTGATCAAAGCATACTATCTCTCTTTCGAGGGGACAATCTACTCGGAAAGGTACCGTCGGGTGACATATAATTCAAATCGCGTAACTGAGAAATAGTAACCCGACCTGTTCTGTGTCATTCAAATATACGCTATTATGATGGATGTTTCCGGCTGTGTTCGCGGGTAATGTGAAACACAGGAAAGTTCAGGTTTTTGATTTTTGTGAAAACGCCTGTCAAGTGAGATAACTAGAGCTTTCTGAGGGCGGGAACAAAAATCGAAATGTTGCCAATGATCAGAATACTCAGGCAGCAGAGCAGTCAAGACTGTTGTCTATAGTTATTCGCTTTTGTTAAATTTGAATCGAGATATAGGATAAGGAATATATAGAACATGAAAACCACGCTAAAGAGTCTCCATACTGTCGTGCTGCTTGGCCTGATGCTATCTGTATCAGTTGCAGCCAATGCCGCGTCCCAGTTCGATGGCTCAACAAACCTGCTTTGTGCTGCCTTCGATATAACGGCCTGCGTTGATGGAATTACATGCGCAAAGGGTGAAGCAAGAACGTTTGACATGCCTGAATTTCTGATGGTTGATTTCAAGAAGAAGAGCATCCACGCTGATTATGATGGTGGAAAAACCGCCGATTCACCATTCATGAACTATCAATCCACCGATAATCAACTCATCATCCAGGGTGTTGAGAACGATCATGGCTGGTCCATGGCAATTAGCAAAAATACCGGCAGGATGAGCGTATCCTCCGTGGGCGAGGAAGTCACTTTTACAATGTTTGGCGCCTGCAGGGCACACTAGAGGAATACGACTATGTTAAATATCAAATTGAACTTTAAAAACATGATGCTGGTGACTTTTAGCGTCATCGCATTCTCCATAACTGTTCCGGCCCAGGCCGATGGTGCCGGCGCATTTCTCGGTGGTATTGCGGTAGCGAGAATAGGGGAGGCCGTCCGGGACAGTAACGATGCCCAACAGCAAGAGGCTGATGCCGCATCGCAACAGGCCTACTATGCCCAACAACAAGCCCAAGCTGCACAGCAGGCGCCTCAGACGGCTGAAGAAAAGATTGCTCAGCTGGATAAACTGGCTGCAGGTGGCTACATTTCACCTGAAGAATACAAGTCCAGGAAAAAAGCCATTCTCGACAATATGTAAGAACTTCTGGAAGCGGTGAAACAATTCGGGCCCTGATTCCGGGGCCCGAATTTCTAACTGGAAACCCTCCACTGTGCTTATGACTGCATTTCTCTTCATGAAAGAAACACGCTTGGTTCTACCACAATCTCCGAAAACATGAACATCGCCACGATTCTAGCCAACGTACGGGCAGTGCTGGCCGTATCGCTTGTACCTTTCAGTGTGGCTGGTGGAATCAGTGCGTTGCTATGGGCAATGAACGCCGGTATCGACCCCGAATTAGCCATATTCCCGATCACCCTGGCCAATCTCGTGCTGGTGGCAGTGATGGAGCGTATCCTTCCCTACCGGCGGGAATGGAATCGATCCCATGGTGATCTACGCACGGATTCCTTGTATTTTCTGACGGAGATTGTTGTTGGCGGGTTAATGGCGCCGCTGCTTGGCGTGCTCACGATCATCATTGGTGGCTGGTTATCCGCTAACATGGGTGGCTCCCTCTGGCCCGCACACTGGCCAATCCTGGCACAGGTTTTATTGGCTACGGTTGTTCGTGAGTTTTTTGACTACTGGGCGCATCGCAGCATGCATCACTATCACTGGCTGTGGCGTCTGCACGCGACCCACCACAGCGCCCAGCGGGTTTACTGGCTTAACGCCACACGCGCTCACCCGGGGGAAATTGTCTACCGCTTCTGTTTCGTATGGGTGCTGCCGCTTGCATTACTTGGCGTACCCAAGGACGTATTGGCATTAGCAACAGTGGCAGCAGTACTGGCCGATGCATACCAACATGCAAATATCGCGATCCGGCTCGGGCCGCTCAGTTGGATCTACAGTATCGGCAACCTGCACCGTTGGCACCATTCACGTGACCGGCATGAAGCCGATACGAATTATGGTAATGCTTACATATTCTGGGACACCATTTTTGGCACACGCTTCCTTCCCAAAGACTGTGAGCCTCCAGAACAGGTAGGCATCGAAGGGTTGGAAGCGTTTCCGAAGGGGTTCTTCGCCCAATGGATTTCTCCATTTCGCTGGGCGCGAATTCGGCGTGACAGTGCATCGCCGGAGCAGACCAGGCCGGTTACTCCGAAATAAGGCACTATCGGCACCTGCCACCTTTTTGGTATCTGCTACCAACATCGGTTGAATTAGTGTATGTAAGTTATGGGTTTTTTAATTACACTCAGTACTCGAAGAGCCAGCGAGCAGAAATCGCAAAAAGACGGTATGACATGATGAATAGCCCCCCCGGCAAAACAATTGAAATCAGAGAAGTGACCGGAAAAAAAGCACTGAAGACGTTTATCCGTATTCCCTGGGCGATTTACAAAAACGATCCCAACTGGATACCACCCTTGCTGATGGAGCGGAAAGAAGCGTTCTCGAGCAAACATCCCTATTTCAAGCATGCAAAATGGAAGGCCTGGATCGCGTACCAGGACGGCCACGCTGTCGGTCGTATCTCTGCGCAAATCGATGACCTGCATCAGCAACGTTATAACAACAAGACCGGTTTTTTTGGTTTGATCGAGGCACCGGATAACGATGCGGTATTTTCAGCATTGTTTGAAACCGCCGAAAACTGGTTGCGCGAAAAAGGCATGCAGCACATTGTTGGACCGTTCAACCTCGGTATCAACCAGGAGATTGGTATTCTGACCGATGGTTTTGACACACCACCGTGTGTTATGACTAGTCATTCGCCGCGATATTATGGTGCTTCCATCGAACGCTGTGGCTATCAGCCTGCGCAGGAATTATTGGCTTATGAACTCGACATCCATACCTATAGCGCGCCATCGATCAAGCAGGAGCTCGCCGACAGAACAGCAGGCCGGATAAGCGTCAGGCAGCTGAATCGTAAAACAATGGAGGCCGACTTTGAGGTGATGCGGGATATATTTAACGATGCCTGGCAGGATAACTGGAATTTCGTTCCATTTACCCGCGAAGAATTTGCTGCTGTTGGCAAGGAGATGCTAACGGTCGTGCCTCCTGATTTTCTGCAGATCGCTGAATTGGATGGTGAACCGGCTGCTTTTATAGCAATGCTGCCTGATATCAATAGTGCGATAGCCGACCTCAATGGACGTCTTTTACCGTTTGGGTGGGCAAAACTTTTATGGCGTCTGAAGGTGCGTTTTCCTAAAAGGTGCCGGATTGCGCTGATGGGTGTGCGAAAAAAATATCAAAATACAATATTTGGTCCGGCAATGGCCTTCATGGTAGTCGACTCAGTTCTCACGCCCGGTCTCACCAAGGGCGGTGAAACTTGTGAACTGTCCTGGATTCTGGAGCAGAACAAACCAACCAGAAACATGATTGAGAAGTTCGGTGGCAAGATTACCAAGCGCTATCACATGTATTCAAAAAGCCTGGTGTAGTGTCAGCCCTAAAAGGCTGGATCAGTGGTTTCCGGATTCAGTTGCTCCGAATGCAAAACTGCATGACATCGATGGTTCCTTTCCGGAACTGATCCGCACAGCCAGTCAGGTACTTCTGGTAACGGTCATAAACGGTTTGTGAGGTAATTGCGATGGCCTGATCTTTGGCTTTGGCCAGGCTTTCAGCCCAGCAATCGAGTGTACGGGCGTAATGTAATCTCAAAGGCTGGACGTGATAGACATCGAACCCATTTTGCGACGCCAGTGACGTAATTCTTTCTGGAGGACAGAGTTGTCCACCCGGAAAAATCTCATCGCGGATAAATCGGGCAAACTTTACGTCCTCGTGGGTAAATTCAATACCTGACTCCCGTAAACTTGCAAGAGAGGGTGTCACGATACTGTGCAGCATCATGATGCCGTTGGCGGAAAGGATTTCTTTGCACTTTTTGAAAAAGGCATCGTGCCGGCTTTTCCGGAAATGTTCAAAGGCTCCGATGCTGACAATCCGGTCGACTGGTTCGTCGAATTCTTCCCAACCCTGAAAGCGAAACTCTATATGTTTTGATGCACCTGATTGACGGGCAAGTTGTGTCGCGTGTCTGTACTGATTTTCACTGAGCGTGAGACCTATAACATTGGCCTGGTAATGTTCGGCTGCGCGCAGTGCCGTGGCACCCCAGCCACATCCGATATCAAGTAATTTCATTCCCCATTTTAGTTCGCACTTACCCAGGGAAAGGTCAATTTTGGCTCTTTGGGCTTCTTCCAGAGTGGCGTTTGGATCATTGAAATATGCACAGCTATAGGTGCGGGTCGGATCGAGGAAGAGAGCGAAAAAATCGTCAGAGAGATCGTAGTGTGATTGTACGTCTTCAAAATACGGTTGCATGTCTGCCGGACCATGGTTCCTTGGAAAAAGGCATTATGCTAAGTGCAGTCTAAGCCGTCAACAAATTTTGCCCCACTTTTTTCGTTGGCCTGGTTGGTCTCATAGAAGGTGGGTGGTTCGTAGGTCCAGCCGTTGGCGAGTCGCTCCTCTTCACGTCTCAAGGTCCGGTGAAGATAACGGCCCACCAGCGGTGCAGCCAGACGTGACTTCCAACTAAATTCAGCATGGAATTCGTCTAGTATCTCGTTGATCAGTTGTTTGCGATGTGGATCATCCTGGTATCGACGGCGTGATGCCCACAGTACACCTGCATAGCGTATGGGCAGGTTGGCCGCTTCATGTGCAAAACGTTCCCTGATGCGCCGGTCGGGATGGTTCTTATAGCGTTGCCAGCCGTGCAGTGTCGTACGGGCAATACGTACTACGCTTGGACCGTTCACTTCGAAGTCACGCTCAAATGCCTGCAGGAGATACTTGCCTTCCTCTCCATTTTTGATATGCGGGTGCTGATAGTTGAAGGTCAATTGACCGTGGGTATCAGCCACCGGCACATCGATAAAACTCCGCAGGGTATCATTGGCCTCGTGTTCGGCATAAAGCGGTGTGCCAGGTATCGGCGTGTAAAGCATAAACTGGTGAAAATCACTGCCGTGGTCAATGGCGTCTTTGATGACCTGGTCGATATTCTCGGGGGTGTGCTCCTCAAGGCCGATGATGCTCGAACCCAGCACGCGGATACCGTGGGACTGTAGATCCCGGATCATTTGGTAGGGGTCACTGCCCGAGAGCTTGGGGTATTTTGAGCCTTTGCCTTCCAGTCCTATCCAGACCCAGGATACACCCAGGGCAACCAGCTGTTCGGTCGTATATTTCCTTAGTATATTGGCGGAACTGAAGACATACAGAGACCATGATTTGTTGTTTTTTTCCATCAGGTCGAGCAAGCCGAGTGCTCTTTTTTTGTCCAGCAGGAAATTCTCATCCATCACGAAGAAGGATTTGACCTTCAGGTTGGTCTCCAGGGTACTCATCAGTTCGAACAGTTGCTCTCCGGTCTGGTAGAACTGGACGGACTTGCCTTTGCCGCCAAACATCGCAGAAGTTGAACAGAAATTACAGCCTATCGGGCAGCCTACGGACGGGATCAGTGTCGCGCAGTGATCACCTGCGTGGTTGCGCAGGTTTACGCCCATGATGCGGGTGCCGATATTGCCCAGTATCTGCGGATGCCGGATCGGTTGGTTCGTGTCTTCGCCGAGATACTTTCGCATCCATTGAACACCGTCACCCTTTGCTATGTAATCCGCGCCTGTCCATTTCGTCAGTTCTGCTATGTTGGCGATGTGTCCGCCAATGACGACCTTCGCATTCGGTTGGTGTTTGCCAATCAGGCGCACCATCTTGCGAACCTTTTGCAGGTTGGTCATGATCGAAGAGATGCCGATGACGTCGTATTGACGTGTTTTGAGCTCTTCGATAAAGCGGGTCAGATCGGGGAAATCAAGCAGGGTGCAAGCGGCTTTAAGATTGGCCTGGATCAGCATCAATCCCCAGGAGCGTTGAAAAGTACGCATCGAAAACGCAGCCTGAACACGTGTCACCTGGTTGTGATACAACTCCATCGGGTTGATCTCGCGACTGCCGTAGGCATCGTCCTGTGCATAGGGACCGAAAACACTGACAAGCAGCACACGGGCATCTGACCCGAGTGGGTGGGTTGGATGTTCCGGTTCCTGATGGTCCAGGTTCAGTTCAGCCACGATTTGGGTCTCACAACTTTCCTGGCTAGCCCGAACCCTTCGAGAACGCGGATAACCCACCACGACATATCGAGTTCCCACCAGCGATGACCATGAGAGGCTGAGCGCGGGTCGGCATGATGATTATTGTGCCAGCCTTCGCCATGCGCGATGAGGGCCACCAGCCAGTTGTTGGTGCTCTGGTCACGGGTTTCGTAATTACGATAACCATATAAATGCGCCAGTGAGTTCACAGCCCAGGTTCCGTGCAATACGAAAACGGTGCGTGCAGCTATGCCCCATACGGCCCAGCTTGCTGCGTAACGAAGGGCTACAGCGGTTCCGCCTTCGAGATACCCGACCACGGCACCGATGGCGATGATGACGATAGCGTGGAAAAAATAGACCATGAACCAGCCGCTATTGCGTTCAAGGCGACGATAGTACGGATCACGTAACAGGTCAGGTACCCATTTGGCGTAACGAATGGTGCGGTTGGTATCTTTGTGCCGGTAAAGTACCCAGCCCATATGACCCCAGAAAAAACTGACAAGAGGTGAGTGGGTGTCGCCCTGTTGATCACTGTGCCGGTGATGAATACGGTGAATGGCAACCCAGCGTGCCGGGCTGTCCTGCAGATTAAACATACCCATGGTTGCAAAAGTGTACTCAAGCCACTTGGGACAGGTGAAGCCGCGGTGCGTCAACAAACGGTGATAGCCGATGGTGATGCCGAGCATACCGAATACAAAATGTCCGAGTATTGCAACCGTCAGCCCTGACCATGTGAAAAACCAGGGGATAAAAACCAGCAAACTGATTAAATGCACGGCAGTGAGCACCGTTACGTGCTGCCACAGGATTTTTGGTGGTTGTGTTTTTTCAGGTCGTGGTAAATCGCCGCGTGCAATCTTGCTGACTGCTTTGCCGGAGCTTGAAGCGGCTGATGTGGGGGCTTCTGAACCGTCTGACACGGGAATACCGGAGACCTTACCCCGGCCTGTAACTTGAGATTCTGACATGCCGCGAATAGTTCACCTTTTCGCTGTAATAGTCCAGATAAATAGGTCGTTTTGATGAAAAATACGCGTAAAACATGATCTGTGTCGTTATTGCCTGTGTTTTATGCACGTAGATTGCCGAGTGGGAAATCGGCGATAATATACCCTGTTGTGAAAATCAATCTGCGGCCTAATGTAACGGGGTTACATCCAAGAGAAACTATCAACCATGAATACAAGCAAAACAGAACGCATTCCAGAGCACATGGCCCCCCAGAGAGGTGATATCAGGTTGTTTGATAACCCGCTTCTGGAACGATTGAGTAAAATTTCACCGGTGACAGTACTGGCCGTCTACCTGCCGATTATCATTTTCTTTGTCTGGAAAAGTTTCGCCATCGATATACCGGTTCGTACCTTTGTTGTTTTGTTTATTTGCGGGCTCGCGTTCTGGACCCTGTTTGAATATTTTTTCCACCGTTATGTGTTTCATTTCAAGCCAAAAGGTGAGCTTCAGAAACGTATCAGTTTCCTGTTTCACGGTGTACATCACCAGTATCCCAATGATAAAAAGCGCCTGGTCATGCCAATAACCCTAAGCCTGGCGGTTGCAGTTTTGCTGTTGTCTTTGACATGGGTGTTATTTGGTACATGGACCTGGGCATACTCTGCCGGTTTCACCACCGGATACCTGGCATATGACATGACCCACTACAGCATCCATCACTTCAAGCCACCAAAGATCAAATTTCTCAAGAAAGTGTGGAAATCACACATCGATCACCACTACCGTGACTCTACCAAGGGCTATGGTGTGTCGTCGGCATTTTGGGACCGGGTGTTTGGTACCTTGCAGAAACCCAAAAAGCCATTAAAGACAGCTTAAACCATGTCTTTTTGGCCCCTTATTATTGGCACATTCATGATGGGAGTTACCGTGGCAATCCATGCTGTCGGTTCAGCGAGATGGCTTGCATATATGGGAACCTGGAAAACTCGACGGCATCATAACAGCGGTTCTGGCATATTGTTCAATGCCATTGTCCTGACAGCACTCGCGCTGCTTCTTCTTCACCTGGTCGAGATGGTTCTGTGGGCGGTTTTGTACGTTTCAATGCAAGAGTGGACCGGACTGACAGATATGAGTGAAGCCATTTACTTTTCCGTGATTACGTTTACCACGGTGGGTTATGGGGATATCACGCTGAATGAGAGTTCGCGGCTGTTGAGTGGAATGGAGGGGATGGTAGGAATAACTGTCTTTGGCCTGACTACCGCCACACTTTTTGCAGTCATACAACGGATATGGAGATTGGAGCACACTGCTTCAAAAGATAGCTAGCCATTGCTGAAAGACATCGTTTCAGATACCGGTGGCGATCGTATAATTTTGTTCCGTTGCTAGTTCTTTTTGGATATAATTAACGAAAATTTAATGCTTTTTTACTGCTAACTTCCATGTGCTGTTTTTTTGTAAGTTATGGTAATAAAATTTTTTAACTTATTATTTTAAAAATCAACAATTTAACAAGATAGAGGCCATTATGAAAAACCTGGAACAGAAACTAACAGTGATTGGTGGTCGTACTTGCAGTGCCCTGCAAAAGTGCATACTGCTTTTAGTCACTGCTTTGCTTTTACTCGGGGTCGCGCCCGTTTCTGCGGAAGAAAAATCAGCGGATGAAACAGAGTTTGGTTTTGAGGCTTACATGTGGATGGCAAGCATAAGACAAACCACCGCGACAGGTGATCGTGTCGTGATAACTTTTGGTGACATTGTTAAAGCTCTCGACTTCGTGGCAATGATCCGCGGCACTGCCCAGAAGGGCAGGTTTTTTGGTGCTGCTGATGTGATTTACATGGGTATAAGTGACTCACAAAGGCATCAGGGAGAGTTTTTGGGAAAACCTGTTACGGGCAAACTCGAAGTTGGAATTAATTCCTGGATATTGAATTTGGTTGGTGGTTATGAACTGATTGACAACGGCAAAGATAAATTCGGACTAACTGCTGGCGCACGTTACCTGGATCTCACACTTGATACGACCGTCAGAATTGAAGATCTGAAACGTAAGGAAAGCTCAAGTGGAAGCGGCTGGGATGGTGTCGTTGGTTTCAGAGGCAGGCATAATTATGATGACGGGCACTATCTGAATTACTACGCAGATGTGGGTGGTGGCAACGCCAAACTCACATGGCAGGCAATGGCAAACTTCTCCTATGATTTCAAGAAATTCACCGGAATAGCCGGTTACCGTTATCTGAAGTGGAACTTTTCAAACGATGCGCCTGCCGTTGACGATATGACCGTTCACGGTCCGTATCTTGGACTTAAGTGGACCTGGTAAGCATTGGAGCCTGAATGATAAAGTCAGCGAATCGCCAACTTTTCTTCAAATTGCTTAAAGTTCAAAAAGGAGGTGCAAACGCACCTCCCGACCTACTGAAAAGCCCCGGCCACCTGGTCGGGGCTTTTGTTTATAACGAAGTAGGCTAAACAATGCCCCAGCAACTGCCGGTATCTCATTATTGATTTAAAAAACCAGCCACTGGGTCCGCAGCGCGAATATCATCGGGTCCAGGCCATCATATTCACTATTTGGCCGATTAACATCCAGTACCTTGATGGCGTTGAACATCACGCGGAATTTATCATTCAGATACCAATTGAAACCAAGCGAAAGATTGCTTTCGCTGCCACCCACAATGTCCTTGTCTGTCAGGTCGGTATAACTGGCGCGAAATGCTATTTCAAATGCCCCTAGGCCGCCTTTCCCAATGGGTGAGTTAGGAATGACATTGATGAAGGTGCCTGAACCCTTGTCATAGTTGCGCGAGTCGTTGGTGAGGAAATGACTGAGGTGAAAATACACCCCCCAGAATTCAAGCGTATCAGCGTTGTCACGGGTAACACGCGAAGCCAGTAATTCGCTTTGCCATGAAAATCGCCCGGCGATCTGGCTGGCTTCCAGGCCTGCGCGCACCACGGCCTTGCCATCCATAATGCTACCCGTATCAACATAAAACACATCCGAGGTCGCGACTTCCGGTCGGGACCGCAATTGAACGGTGGCGGTACTTTTCAGGAACCGGTAGGAAAGGGACGCTCCCAGGTGAATGTTCTTGTGCTCGTGAAAATTGATGGGTGAGTAAACGTACCTGCCAACCAGGGCCTGGCCAATCTCCGAGACACCCTGCTGGCGAGGGTTGTAGAACACCCAACTGGCGTTGAAAATTTGTCTGGACGTTCGTTTCAGGAAATCGACCCCGGCGTTCTTGTTTTCAGACAGGGCCGCAACCGGTAATGCATTTTCCATGAATGTAACGGCTGATGAGGTCGTACCTGCCTCCAGGCTGAATGGTGGGTCCTGAACTCCCGCAGTCAGAATCGCCGCTTTCCAACCGGTATAAACAAGGTAACTGTCACCGGCCTGCAATTCACCGTGGTTGTAGTTACCACTCAGTTTGACCTGGAAATTTTTGCCGAATGCCCTACTGAGCTTGAGTTCGGCTTTTCGCAGTGTTAAGTCAGCACCCGCCGGTTCGTTGCCAAGTGGCGCATCCACATACACCTTGGTGCCCCAGCGGATGTGAGAATAGGGCGTTTCTTTTTCCTGGAACATGGAGCGAACAGAGTCAGAAATGACGCTGTTCAATTCATCTTCCGTCTCAGTATCAGCCGTATCCGCGGGCAGTTGGCCATCACTCTCTGAAGTTTCATGGTCTGCAACTGTTTCCTGGGCAAACAAACAATTGCTTGAAGCCAGGAAAGCAAGTGAGACTGCGAATAAGACGGAATACAGTGATAAACGCCATAATCCTCCAGTGCGGAAATATGGAAAACCCGTCATCGCAGGGCTGGGTTCACCCGTCGCCCCGGGTTTTTCCGGGTCATGAGCGTCATGCCAAACGCTGAATCTGGTTATCCATGACTTCAGGCCATCTGCACCCCTAGGGAGTTGCGAGGTCCGTTAACAGTTGCTGGTATTCCGGATCAGCCTGCAACAGGTCTTTCGCACTTTTTATCAGGGCCTCTACTTGCTCCTCCGTCAGGCTGAACGAAGTGGGAACCTTGTCCAAAAAATACCTCAACTGGGGATCTGCAACCTGTTTGAACCCCACCTCGATGAAATAGGTTTTTACTTCGTGCTCCGGTGTCGATATCTTTGCCGACCAGGCATTAAGGTTGTTTCTGGCCTGATCAACGGTAGCTGCGTTATAGCGATGCAATTGGATATCGGTCATTGCATTCATGGAAGCAAGCATGGATGGTTCCTTGGCGCTCTTGTTCATTTCCGATAGCTTCTCGGTGGATGCATTGACTGATATGAACACGACATTGCTCGGAATTTTTCTATGGTGCTTATTGATCATCTGCTCGGGTCCGCCCGATACGGTCACGACATCGGTTATGGCGCGCAACCCCATGTTATCGGTGATGCCGCCATCGACAAAATGAATAAACTCGCGATCCTGCTTGTCCTTGTATGAGTCCAGCCCTTCCAACAATTCAGACAACTCATCGTTGTTCTTTGCCATCTCAACCGCCTGGGGTCCGGGCTGAAATTCAGGGCAGCCTGAATAGTTTTGCAGCACTATTGGGTTAAATACCACCGGCACTGCTGAAGATGCGGTTACGGCCCAGGCCACAGGGTACTCACGAACATCTGAACACAGCAGGTTGAAGTAATCCTGGATAAATGACCATCGAACACCGTAGGCCAGATCAGAGGCATTGATGATGACCATGGGGCGACCGGGCTGCATCATGTCGGCGAAGGTTGCATCGTGAAACAGTATCTTGTTGTAGTACTCTGCTGCCCGCTCGGTTCGCCCTTTACGGCCGAACCAGTGGATCGGGTTCAGAACGCTCCGGGTGAGTGCGCCCTGAACATTTTTAAGCAGGAACTCATTTTCAAAATCGTCAAAAATTCGGTCCCCGTAAAGACCGTAGTAGGCTGAAGTGAAGCTCCCTCCGGATACCGAGGTGATGTGAGTTACCTCGTCAAGCAACCGCCCTTGTTGACCATCGACGGTAATGGCTGTGTCGCGCAATTCCTCGAGTACGCCATAAGCCATGGCCGCCGCACGCGTTCCGCCACCGGAGAAACCCAGGATAAAAATAAAATCTGCAGCTTCCTCGGACTGTGCCCAGGTGTTAACTGAATATGGTTTTCCTTCGTCAGTTGCAGTGGTGGGCTTGTTATGAATAACACCATAGGACGAACAGCCGCTCATTACGAGTAATGCGAGGCAACTCAATAGCAGGCGGCCCCTGGTAGCTGTACTCCTGGCGATGCGCTCTGTTTTTCCGGTCAATCGATTTG
>Ga0316197_10002470_pt1 | contig 13234 bp, 11 predicted proteins | sample OudBiesiAoxic_MG_FD_204939 | JGI IMG/M metagenome (GOLD analysis project Ga0316197, IMG submission 204939) | Coastal sediment microbial communities from Oude Bieten Haven, Netherlands - site A oxic | ecosystem: Environmental > Aquatic > Marine > Coastal > Sediment | place: Netherlands...
GACGTCACCGTCGCCCGAGTCCCGCGGGGCGCCTCGACGTCGAACCCGAGTACTGGGACGGGGCGCAGTGGACGCATGATGCCGGCGCCGCCGTCGCGGTGATCCCGATCGAGGGCAGGGCGGTCAACCCCACGCAGGTCGCCGTCCTCGACGACCGCTTCATCGCCGTCACCAAGGTGGACGACTGGTGGGGCAGCGACATCCACCTCGACGTCGCCCCGACCCCGCTCGGTCCGTGGACGACCTACGACACCGTGAGGGTCGAGGCCCGGTGCGCCGAGTGCAACACCTACTTCGCCTCGATCGTGCCATTCGGCGCGACCGAGGCGACGTTCACGATCGCGGTCTCGAACAACCATTGGTTCGGCGACGTCATGGAGCACTACCGGCCGAGCGTGCTCGAGGTACCGATTCCGAGCTGACGGGCTCCGCCCCGGCCACGATCGATCGTCAGGCGCCGACGTGCACCTCGTGGACCGTGTGCAACCCTTCGAGCCCCTTCAGCTCGACCGCCTCGCCGTCGCCGAACTCGAGACCTTGGTGCCCGGTGGCGATCTCACGAACGGTCGCGCTGACGAGGATCTGACCACCAACAGCCAGGTTGGCGATCCGCGCCGCCTTGATCACGTGACGTCCGAACAAGTCTCCCGACGGGTCGGCGATGGCCTCTCCCGTGTGCATGCCGATCCGAACCCGAATGGCCCGATCGGGGTCGGCGGCCGAGTGTTCCGCGAGGCGTTGCTGCGCTGCCACGGCGAACACCAGCGCCCGCCGCACGCTCGTGAACGCGAGCATGAACCCGTCACCCTGCGCCTTGACCTCGCGCCCACCGGCACGGGCCAGCTCCTCGCGAAACACCCGATTGTGTGCTTCGAGCAGGTCGAACCACGCAGCGTCACCCATCCCGGCCACTCGTTCGGTGTGAGCTTCGATGTCGGAGAACAAGATGGTCATCGTGTCGGATTCGACGTGCGCCGGACCCGGGTCGGCCGTGACCAGGTCGGCGACGACGTCGATCGACGTCCGGCGGAGGTCAGCCTCTGCGCCTCCGACCGCCGACGTGGTCACCACCGTCCGTCGACCCTCGTCACCCGCGGCTGGCGCACTCGCCATGGCGCGCACGACCGTTTCGCCGAGCACGAGTGTCTGGCCCGGGTGCAGTGCAGTCGGACCGTCGACCCGCACTCCGTCGATGAACGTTCCATTCGTCGAGCCCAGGTCGGTGACGACGACCGCACCATCGCGACCGCTGAGCTCCAAGTGGCGCCGCGACACCTGGGCATCCGCCAAGACGAGGCCGTCGCACTCGCGGCCGATCACGAGCGGATCGCGCAGCATGAGATACAGCGCCTGTCGACCGGGTTGGAGCACGACCACGATCGGTTCCATTCTCGATGACTACCACACTCGGTCGGAGGTTCCGATCAGGCTCGGTCGACGCTCGAGGTGCTGGTGAACACCTCGGTCTCGACGGGGCCGCCGTCCCAGGCAGGTCGGATCCGCTGGAGTCGTTCGGCGGTCAGGAACTCCTTGCGCAGACCGGTCGGCATGACTTCGTACGGCGACATCTGGGATCGGTGGAGCCGGATGGCCTCCTCCCTCCGCTCGAGCAGGTCGGTCGTGTCGATGACGGTGGTGATCTTCTCCGCCGGCGTGCCGAGATCGCTCAGACCCAGGTGCTGACTGTCGGGCTGTTGCTCGGTCAGCGCATCGACCCACTTGCGCATCAACTCCTGGGGCAGGCAGTGCAGGTACACGCGGTCCGCACTCCAGTTGGCGCCGTCGACGGCAGCCAGGACCGCATCTCGGATGTGGGCATGGTCGCGGTGGCCGTCGCTGGCGTCCAGCGTGACGACGACGGTCGGTTCGACCTCGTCGATCAGTGCCGCGATCCGATCGGCGACGGCGTCCAGAGGAGCCGCGACCAATGCGGTGCTCTGAGGCTCGCCCTCCATGCCCGAGTCGGCCCAGTCGAACAACTCGACCCGCTCGACGCCCAGGTGTTCGGCAGCTGCGTGCAGCTCCTGCTCGCGCACCTCGGCCATGTCGGCATCATCGAGCCCGCGACCCGGCGCGGGCGAACCTGCCTCACCGCGAGTCGCACAGGCGACCGTCGTGTCGACACCGAGCTCCGCGGCATGCGCCAGCAGCGAGCCGCAGCCGAACGTCTCGTCGTCGGGGTGCGCCACGACGACCAACAATCGATCCTTCACAACTCTCCTCTCATCCTGCTGACCCTCGACGGGGCGGACGGTTCGACGGGACGCGATCGCGGGTACCGTCGATGCCATGAGCGACCACGTGATCCGCATCACCTATTGCGTCCCTTGAGACTATTCCGGCCGCGCCGTGAGCGCGGCGAACGACCTGCTGGCGAACTACCAGCACGTGATCGACACCCTGACCCTCGACACCGGCACCAAGGGTGTCTTCGACGTCGAGGTCGACGGCGAGATGCTGTACTCGAAGCGCGCCACCGGCCGCCACGCCGAGCCCGGCGAGGTGCTCTCGCTGTTCCGCGAGCGGTACGGGGCGGGCGTCACCCCCTACGGCGAATAGCGATTACATCGCGGGTCTGACCCCTGGTGTAATCAGGACATGCTGACGAGGTCGAGCCAGTCGGTGGAGAAGTAGTCGACGTCGCCGTCGGGCATCAGCAGCACCTTGGTCGGGTCGAGTTCACGGACGAAGTCCTCGTCGTGGCTCACCAGGATGATCGCCCCGGGCCAGTCGACCAGCGCATCGGCGACCGCCTGGCGTGACGGCGGATCGAGGTTGTTCGTCGGCTCGTCGAGCAGCAGCAGGTTGTTGCGTCCGACCATCAGCATGGCGAGCGCGAGCTTGGTCTTCTCGCCACCCGAGAGGGTGCCGGAATCCTGGAACACCTTGTCGCCGGACAGCCCGAACATCCCGAGCAGCCCGCGCAGCTGTGTCTCGCCGAGGTTCATCCCCTCGGGCACGGCGTCGCGGATGTTGGTGAGCAGCGACTCGTCGGTGCGCAGGTTGTCGTGTTCCTGCGCGTAGTACCCGGCGTGCACCTGGTACCCGAACTCGAAGTCGCCCAGGTCGGCGGTCGTCTCCCCTGCGAGGATGCGCAGCAGGCTGGTCTTGCCGGCGCCGTTGAGGCCGAGCACGAGCAGCCGCTCGCCCCGACCGAGGTCGAAGTCGATGTCCTCGAAGATCGTCGGCCCGCCGTAGGCCTTGCACAGCCCGGATGCCCTGATCACCGTCTCGCCGCACTTCGGTGGGTCGGGGAAGCGGACGGTCATCGTCTTCGTCGACTGCGGGCCGCGTACGCGCTGGTCCTCCAGCCGGGCGATCCGCTTCTCGACGCTGTGGGCCATCGCCGCCTTGGTCGCCTTGGCGCCGAAGCGATCGACGACGGTCTGCAGGCGGTCGATCTCCTTGGCCTGCATCGCGGCCTTCTTGGCGAGCCGCGCCTCGTCCTCGGCACGGGCGCGCTGGTACTGGCTGTAGGTGCCGCGGTACTCGACGATCTCGCCGACGTCGGTCTCGGTCGCACGGTCGAGGTGCAGCACGCGGGTGATCGACTCGTCGAGCAGTTCGAGGTCGTGGCTGATGACGAGCAATGCACCCTTGTACTGGCGCAGGAACCCGAGCAACCAGGTCTTCGCGTCGACGTCGAGGTGGTTGGTCGGCTCGTCGAGACACAGCACGTCCGAGCCGGCGAACAGGATGCGGGCGAGCTCGACCCGGCGTCGCTCACCACCGGACAGCGTGCTGATCGGCTGGTCGAGGCGGGCATCGGGGATCCCGAGCCCTGCGGCCATCGCGCGGGCCTCGCTCTCGGCGGCGTACCCGCCGGTGGTGCGGAAGGCCTCCTCGGCGTTGACGTATCGGCCGACGTTGCGCTCGTCGGGGTTCTCCTCCATCGCGATGCGCAGCTTCTCGATACGGGTCATCTCGTCGTCGATGCCCCGACCCGACAGCACGTGGGTGACGCAGCTGCGCCCATCGAGCGCCGTGTCGATCTTCGGATCCTGCGGGAGATAGCCGAAGCCACCCTTGCGGACGACCTTGCCCGACTTCGGCTCGTTGGCGCCGCCGAGCACCTTGAACAGGCTGGTCTTGCCGGCACCGTTGCGCCCGACGATGCCCACCTTGTCGCGGGGCATGACGGTGAAACTGGCGGAGTCGACGAGGAGTCGACCCCCCACTTCCACCGAGATCGCCTGGGCCTGGAGCACCCGTCCAGGCTAGAGGTCGCTCAGCAGATCAGGGTTGGGTTCCGGAGTCGGGCGGCTCGACCGGGGGTGCCGGCGGGGTCGTCGGCTGCGGCGCCGGCAGCGGCGCCGGCGTCGTGACCGGAACCGTCGTCGGCGCGGTGGTGACCACCCCGCCGCCGTCGCCACCGGTCGTGGTCGTGGTGACCGAGCCGCCGCCCGAGTCCGCGATCGTGGTCGTGGTCGCCGGTCGCGTGGTGGTCGTGACCGTCCGGGAGCTCGACGAGCGCGACGAACTCCCGACGCTGGAACCGCCCCCGCTCCCACTGCCGGTGCCGGAGTCGTCACGGAACACCGAGCGCAGGCAATCGCCTTCGCCGATCGAGACCGGGCCGAGCGCACCGGCGACCGCCTGGGCGAGCACTTCGCGGCCGAGCTCGGTGGGATGCAGCCGGTCGCTGCTCAGCACGCCCGGCTCCTGCGCGATCTGCTCCCAGTCGAGCAGGGTCACGTTGTCGTACTCCTCGGCGAACTGGCGGATGACGTCGTTGACGGCGGCGTAGTTCGAGCGGTACTCGGTGACGGTGAACAACACCGTCGGACGAGGTGCGAGGCGATCGAGGATCTCCTCCAGCTCCGCGGCATAGGCGAACGGATCGCCACGGTAGTTGCTCCCGAGGAAGACGACAGCGGTGTGCCAGTCGGTTTCCGGGGTCGGGTCGTCGTCGAGCACCCGATCGAGCACCTGGTTGCCGAAGTCGATGAAGCGGCTCGGCTCGGCCTCGACGGCGACCTGCCAACCGAGCGGCACCAACTCGTCGCACATCTGACGGCCGTAGCGCGACGACGTCGACGCGATGATCGAGTCGCCGATGATCAGGACCCGGTTGCCGGGCGCGACCTCGCCGATCAGGTCCGCCGGACTCCCGTCGGCGTTGACCGGCGCCGGCACGAACACACGCTGCTGGCGCCCCGCAGGCACCGTGTCGGGCAACACCCCCACCCCTGCGACCGTCTGGACCGGGGCAGCGGTGACGTCGACCGACTCGTCGGCAGCCGAACCGCACGCCCCCGCCGTCACGGCGAGCGCGATGAGCGCAGTGAGCGGGGCGCGACGGATCATCGCCCCCATTGAAGCGCGCGTCCGGGCATTCGTGACGTCGCCCCGGCGTCAGGAACCGCGTGAGCGCAGCTCATCGCGGATCTCGATCAGCAGATCGACCTCCGACGGAGCCGCATCGTCGTCGTCTGGTGCCTTCATCGCGTTGTAGGCCCTGACGATCAGGAAGCACACGAAGGCCACGATCAGGAACGTGACGAGCGCGGTGATCACGGTGCCGACGAACAACTCGGCATCGCCGACGTCGATCGTGATCGAGTCGAAGCTCGGCTGGCCGAAGATCCCGGCGATCAACTGCATGATCAGGCCGTCGACGATGGCGTTGACCACCGGCACGAAGAACAGCGTGAGCGTGAACGCAACGGCCAGTTCGACCAGGTTGCCGCGGTTGACGAATTCCTTGAACTCGGTGATGAAGTCTTTCATGAGGTCCCCTTCGGTCGGCGTCGAGCCACTCGTCTATCACAACTTCGAGACCTGACCGCCGGAACCGACCGGCTGTTCTCAGCGGGCGGTCCAGCCGCCGTCGACGATGATGCTCTGGCCGGTGAGGAACGTGCTCGCCGGTGACGTCAGCAACAACAGGGCGCCGTCGAGTTCTCGCAGTTCCCCCATGCGGGGAATCGGCGAGTTGGCGGCGATGAACTGCTGGCTGCCCGGGTCGCTCTCCATGCCGTCGGTCATCTCCGACGGGAACCACCCGGGGCAGAGCGCATTGACCCGGACGCCCTTGCGCGCCCACTGCAGCGCCATCTCCCGGGTGAGGTTCACCACGGCGCCCTTGCTCGCGCAGTACGCCGCCTGCTTGACCGGCGTCGAGCCGACGTGGCCCAGCATCGAGGCGACGTTCACGATCGACCCGCCGCCCGCCTCGATCATCGCCGGCGCCGCCAACTTCGAGAGGTGCCACAACGCGGTGACGTTGATCTCCATCGTCGACCGGAAGTCGTCCAGCGCCTCGTCCTGGATGGCGACGCTGGTGCCCACGCCGGCGTTGTTGACGAGTACGTCGAGCCGCCCCACCCGGTCGATCACCTCGCCGACGAGGCGTTCGCGTTCGCCGGCCTCGCCGACGTCGGCCGTGATCGCGACCGCGCCCGGCAGTCCGGCAGCGAGTTGTTCCAGGCGGTCCGTTCGCCGCGCCGTGACGACCACGGTGGCACCGACGGCGTGCAGCACCCGGGCGAAGTGCGCGCCGAGACCGGACGACGCACCGGTGACGACCGCGACGCAGCCGTCGAGTCGGAACTGATCGAGGGGGTTGGCGATCGACATGCGGGCGACGATACGCAGCGCTGACCACCGTCACCGGATCGCCTCGCTCGCCCCACGATCGTCAAGGTTTCGTCAACTCGCGCCGCGCGATCACGTGTCGAACGTGGCGGTCACATGACAACTCGTTGTCGAGGTCTCGACCACCCGAGACACGCGGCTCCGCGTCGGCCATCATCGAGTCCGTGGAACTCTCCCGTCGCACCTGGAACGCCGCCGTGAAGCTCGCCGCGATCATCTCGATCGCCGGCGCACTGCTCGTCGTGACGCTCCACCCGACTGGCAGCGTTCCTCAAGCCGCCATCGTGCTTCCGGTCATCGTGATCGCATTCACGGCGAGCTGGATCCAGACCGGCCGGGTGCGACGCCAGATGGCGATCCCCGTCCGACACCGCCACGCCTGAGTCGGCGCCGGCGCCGGCCCGGCTGGCTGTCGCCGTCGCGACCTGTGCCACGATCGCGTGATGGACGATGCCATGAAGGTGCGGATCGGTTTCGGGCTGGGGACGTCGACCGATCTCCACGGCCCGTCCTTCGGCACGGTCGTCGACACGCTCGAGGAGCTCGACTTCGACTCGCTGTGGCTGTCGGAGCGCATCAGCGGGCCCGCCCCCGACCCGACGGTGGCGATGGCGTTCGGGGCGGGACGGACCACGAAGCTCAAGTTCGGGATGTCGGTCATGGTGCTGCCGGGTCGCAACCCGGTGGTCCTGGCGAAGGAACTCGCCACGCTGGCCACGATGTCGGGCGGTCGCCTGTTGCCGGCGTTCGGCCTCGGTGCGGTCGACCCGGTCGAACAGCAGGCATTCGGCGTCGAACGCACGGAACGAGCGAAGCGATTCGACGAGATGTTGGCGGTGATGCGCAAGTGCTGGACGGGACAACCGTTCAGCCACCACGGCCAGTGGTACGACTACGACGAGGTCACCGTCCTGCCGGCACCCGAGCGGATGGACGTGTGGCTCGGCGGGATCGCTCCGTCGGAGCTGCGCCGCGTCGGACGCGTCGCCGACGGGTGGCTGCCGTCGTTCGTGACCCCCGACGATGCTGCCGCCGGGCGTGAGACGATCGAGGCGGTCTGCGCCGAACACGACCGCGAGATCGAAGACGACCACTACGGCGTCCTGATCCCGTACTCGTTCGGCCCGATTCCCGAGCGGCTGCAGCGCCTGCTCGCCAAGCGCCGACCCGACCTGAGCGATCCGAAGGAACTGGTTCCCGGCTCCTGGGACGAGTTGGTGGCCATGATCGGACGATTCGTGGCTGTTGGCACCTCGAAGTTCGTGGTCCTGCCGCTGGCGGAACCGGACGGGGCCGATGGCTGGATACGCCACCTCCACGAGGCGGCCGACATCCTGCTGCCGCTCGAAGTCGGTTGAGGGTGGCCGAGCGACAACCGCCGACGCTCGGGAACCGAGCGGGCCGCTGTGACGTCCAACACACATGAAGCGTGAACGGCTCATCCCACTGGCGCTCGCGAGCGCCCTCCTCGCCGTGGCCGCTTGCAGCAGCGACGCCCCGACCGATCCGTCGGAGGCGGCTCCGGAGACCACGACGGCCGTGCCCTCGACGGTGCCCGGCTCCGACCCCCCGCCCACCACGGCGCCGGGAACGACCATCCCCCGACCGCAGGGTTTCGCCGGGCGTCTCGAGTTCTTCGGTGATTGCCCGGCGCTGCTCGACTACATGAAGACCGAAGCGACGGAGCGGGTCACGCCGTGGGGTCTCGGCGACGGCCGGTTCTACGCCGAGGGCGATCTCGCGGCGACCGACGATGCCGGCGCCGTCGAGGAGGCAGCTCCGACCGCGCCGGTGGCGGGCGAGGACTACTCGGGCACCAACACCCAGGAGGCGGGCGTCGACGAGGGCGACATCGTCGAGACCGACGGACGCCACGTGTACGTCGCGAACACCGACGGCCTGCGGATCGTGGCGGTCGCCGACGCGGAGGTCGTGGCGGAGCCCGACCTGCCCGAGGGTTCGCACCAGCTCCTGCTCGACGGGCCCCGACTCGTGGTGATCACGTCGAGTTGGTCGGGGTCCCCCGACACGATCGTGTCGCTCTACGACGTCGCCGACCCGGCGAACCCGTCGCTGCTGCGTCGCTCCCATCTCGAGGGGTCCGTCGTCGCGACCCGAGGGATCGACGCGGTTGCCCGACTCGTGATCTCGACCTCCTTCGACCAGCGTCTGCCGTTCGTGCAGCCCAACCAGTTCGGTCTCGACGAGGAGTCGGCGCTGGAACGCAACAAGGCCATCATCGCCGACTCGACGATCGACGACTGGCTGCCGCGCTGGTTCGACGAGGCCGGTGACGGCGGCTTCGGCCCGATGCAGCCGGTCCTGCCGTGCGAGGTCGTCGCCGCACCGGGGCAGTTCTCCGGGCTCGGCCTGACGTGGATCGCCTCGATCGACGTGCTCGGCGACGGCACCCCGGTCGGTTCCGCCGGCGTCGTGTCGACCGGCGACACCGTGTATGCCTCCACCGACAACCTCTACATCGCCACCCAGAACTGGGACTGGTGGTGGGGTGGCCCCGTACCGCTGCCGGTCGACATCGATGCGACGGCCCCGACGGCCACCGACGACGAAGCGATCGTCGAGCCGGGTCCGCCACCGACGCTGATCCACCAGTTCACCCTCGACGCCGGCACGGGCGCGACCTACGTCGCCTCGGGCGAGGTCGATGGGCGCCTCCTCAACCAGTTCGCGATGAGCGAGTACGAGGGCGACCTGCGGGTGGCGACGACGACCGACGACTGGGGCCGCTTCGGAGAGCAGAGCGAGTCGACGGTGTACGTGCTGCGCCCGAACGGCACCGACCTCGAGGAGATCTCGTCGGTCACCGGGCTCGGCAAGGGCGAGCAGATCCACTCGGTGCGCTTCATCGGCGACGTCGGCTACGTCGTCACGTTCCGCCAGATCGACCCGCTGTACGTCCTCGACCTCTCCGACCCGGCGAACCCGGTGCTCGACGGCGAGCTGAAGATCCCTGGCTACTCGGCCTACCTGCATCCGGTCGGCGAGGGGCTCCTGCTCGGCGTCGGCCAGGACGCGACCGATGAGGGCCGAACGACCGGCACGCAACTGAGCCTGTTCGACGTCGGCGATCCGACGAACCCGCAGCGCATCTCGACACTCGCGATCGGCGGGCAGAGCGAGGTCGAGTGGGACCACAGGGCGTTCCTGTTCTGGGAGCCGGACGGCACGATCGTGTTGCCGGTGTCGCCGGGCTGGGGCGACTGCCCTCCCGGTGTCGACTGCCTCGCCAAGGAGATCACGGGAGCCGGCGGTGGGGTCGTCGTGGCCGAGCTGAGCGGACGCGAGCTCGTCGCCCGCGGAACGATCAGCCACGGCCCGAGCGATCCTCGGGGCTGTTGGAATCCCCTGCAGCGTTCGATCGTGATCGACGACGAGTTGGTCACGGTCGGCCTCGACCAGATGAAGTTCTCCGACCGCCTCAGCCTCGAACCCCGAGACACCGTCACGTGGGGCGACCCCGAGCAGTACGGCTGCTCCTGGTACTGGGAAGGCTGATTACATCAGGGGTCAGACCCGCGATGTAATCGTCACGGTTCGACGAGCGATCCGCCGGCGGACTCCCGCAGCTCCGTCCGTTCGAACGAGGCCACCGGGGCCTTCACCACCCGGTAGGTGCTGCCGCTCGGTTGCTGCGTGATCGACAGCTGCAGGTCGTCGTCGGCGTCGAACTCCTGGAACATCGGCTGGAGCTGACCCCAGTTGACGAGCACCGAGCCGTCGTCGGCGCGGCGGGCGCTGCCGAGCGCGCCGCTGGTCTGCCCACCGGGGTTGCGGATCTCGCGGACCATCGTGGCGGTCATCGCGTCCTCGTCGATCTCGTAGGTGACGAAGCGCGCGGTCTCGCCCACCCTGGCGGTCCGGTTGTCGTGGAGGGTCAGCAGGAGCGTGCCGTCAACATCGTGGAGCCGGGCGTCGTGCGGGCGACGCGGCCCACCCCACGGGTCACCGATGACCTCGAGGCGATTGTCACCGGAGGGATGCTTGGGCCCGTCGGGGTTCTGGACGTAGTCGAGAGCGTCGGGGTCACTGGGGAGCGACCCGAGGATCCACTCGACGTCGCCGGTGCCCCGGTCGATGCGGAACGCGGCGTCGAGGTGGCGCGCCGACAGCACGTAGTCGCCGTCGTCGAGACGCTGGAACGAGTTGACGTGGATCAGGTCGATCTCGCCGCCGTACCGGTCGGTCCACCGGCTGAAGCGATTGGGGAAGGTCGTCTCGGCGAGATCGAAGTGATCGACCGAGTCCCACTCCCAGACCGTGTTGCCCTGGCCGTTGAGTTCGACGATCGAGCTGTCGACCACCGAGTCGTCCACGTGCCCGCCCCACGGAACCGAGGTGGTGTCGACGTCGTCGCGGAAGGGATAGCTGACGATCGTCCACCCGCCGGTGGCGGGTCCGGGGAGATACTCGTGATGATCGACAGGCAGGGTGACGGGATCGCTGGTGCCGTGCTCGGCCACCAGGGTCCCGTCGAGGTCGTGGATCCAGTGGCTGAGGTCGTCGTCGGTCGTGCCGAAGAACGCTCCGAGCGGCGACGACACGAGCGTGCCGTCGTCGAGGCGCTGCAGGTTGATCAGCTGCCGGCTCGACCGCTTGTACCAGACCGGGGCTCCGCGTTCGTCGAGAATCACGTTGAAGTACGCCGGCGTGGGCGTGCTGCTGTTGAGCGTGGTGAGATACCAGCCCGGTGTCGGTGACCCGGGGCGTTCGACTCGCAGACGGGGGAAGTCCGCCGGCAGGCACCGGAACCAGTACTCCGCGACCTCCGAACCACGCCGCACCACGATCGGCACCACCGCCTCGGACGCGACCGAGACCCTGACCGTACCGGCCTCGACGGCGACGCCGCGAACGGTTGCGGTCGCCCCGATCGCCAGGCCGAGTTGCAGATCCAACAGATTCGTGCCCGGCCCGCACTGGATCGCGTAGTCGGGGTCGTCTGCCCCGAACTCGGGGTAGACGACCGCCGAACCGAACGACAGGCGCGTGAGCAAGGATCCGTCGGGAACCGACATGACCCCGAACAGGTCGATCACGACGTCGACGCGCTGGGTGGAGAACACGCAGACCGTGCCCGATGGGGACAACTTGACGTTCACGAGGTTCGTTGCCTCGGCTCCCACTCCGAAGTTGACCGACGACGTCGCCGTGACCTCGCCACCGCACGGGAACACCCGGATGTTGCCGGGGGCGACACCGTTGGTCGCCACGACGTTGAGTGCGACCGCGGTCGCCTCCTCCGCTTCCGGACGACCCGCGAGAGGCTCGAGGATCCGGGTCTCGCCGCCGCCGAGCGGTGTCGTCCACCCGCCGGTGCCGTCACGGCTGTCGATCAACCGGTCGCCCGGCAACGGCCGCAACGCAGGTGCCGGGCCGAACCCCGCAGGTGCGTAGTAGCCGGTGACGTCGATGACGAAGTGGGTGTCCATCAGGGAGCGGACGCAGAGCCGGCCGGTGTCGGCGCCCGAGCGACCCAGGCCCACGATCGCCGCAACCGCACGATCCTCTGCCTCGATGACGTTGAGATTCGATGCGAGCGGCGGTGGCTCACCGCACGGATACACCACCAGCCAACCCGGGCTCACCGCGTCGGTTGCGGTGAAGTTGATCACCGCGGCGGTCGCTCCCGCTGGCACGAAGGTCGGGGAGATCGGCACGCTGCGGACGGCGCCACCGGTGAGGCGGACGCCGCCCCCATCGACGCGCGAGTCGTAGGCGCGCGCCGGGGTGATCGCCGTGAACCGATCGGTGCCGGGCCCCCACCAGCCTGCGAGGTCGACCACCACGTCGGCCGAGTGGTTGCTGTAGATGCAGATCCGGCGGGACGAATCCATCATCGCCACGACGAGGTTCGGGGTCGGGATCCCGGCGCGGGCGTTCACGTTCGATGTCGGCGGTCGCCCCGAGGCGCAGGGAAACACGGTGAAGAACCCGCGGCCCGGCGCCACCGCCGTGACCGACAGTGCCACCGCCTGTGCGTCGGCGGGCACGGTCGTCGACGGTGGAGTGAACTCGAGCGTGCAACCGGCATCGATCGCCGATTGGACCCCGCCGGTTCCGTCACGCGTGTCGATCAGACGGAGTGGATTGATCGCCCGGTAGCTGTCGAGTGCCGGGATGCCCGCGGGCTCGGTGGCCGGCTGCTCCTGGCACGAGATCGATGCCGACGCGGCCTCGACGGGCTCGGCGTGGGGCGCCTCGACCGCGAGCACGATCGCACTCACTGCGGTCGCCCCGACGACGAGTCGAAGGGCCCAGCTGTTCATCGCGCAGAATCTACCGACCGCCACCGGCGAGCTGGTCGCGGCACGGCCGACGACTCACCCGGTGCGCCAACGACGCGTCGTCGTCAGGACCGCTTCTGGATGTTGGCCCACTCGTCGCGGAGGCCGACGGTGCGGTGGAACAGCAACGGTTCGGCGGGATCGGCAGCGAAGTACCCGAGCCGTTCGAACTGCACCACCTGGCCGGGCTCGACGTCGGCGAGGGCGGGCTCGACCTTGGCGCCGGTCAGCAGTTCCCGCGAATTCGGATTCAGGTCGTCGAGCGCGTCGCCCGTCGCCTCGCCCGGCACCTCGGCGCTGAACAGGCGGTCGTAGAGGGCCACGGTGGCGTC
>Ga0316197_10002471_pt1 | contig 13226 bp, 10 predicted proteins | sample OudBiesiAoxic_MG_FD_204939 | JGI IMG/M metagenome (GOLD analysis project Ga0316197, IMG submission 204939) | Coastal sediment microbial communities from Oude Bieten Haven, Netherlands - site A oxic | ecosystem: Environmental > Aquatic > Marine > Coastal > Sediment | place: Netherlands...
CCGGACGAGGCGAAGTGGTGGGACCGCGTCCACGGCGAGCTTCCTCATGTTCGAGAGGTCGTCAGGCTCGCGACCGAACGCGCGGACGTCAAGCTCCTCGACAGGGTGATGTCGCCGATGGCGGTCGCGGTGTCGATGCTGGGATTCGTCACGCCGGGGGATTGGGCAATCGACGCGTTTCGACGGCTCGAACTCGCTCCGGTCGATGCTCCAGGGGTGGCCGCTGCTGCAGCAGCCCACTTCGCGCATCTCGATCGGATCGAGGAGTGTGATGCGATCCTCGACTCGCTCCAGGCGTCGGTCGACGACCCGTGGATGCAAGCCGTCGTCTACTGCGTCCGCTTGTTCAGGGATCCGAGCGGTGAGCAGTGGGGTCCGCTGCTGAAGGCTGCGGCCGAGGACTGTGGTGACCCGGCGCTGCTCGTCCTCGGAAAGTTCCGCGCTCGCGACCCCGATGGCGTCGAGGCCGCCGACGAGTACGGGAACCCGACGTTGCGCGTCTACGCCCGACAGATGCGGTCCGCAATGATGGCCGACCCGCTCAGCGACGAGGCGCGGCAGAACAAGGAGGAGCTGTATCGCATCGCCCTCGCCTCCAACAATCAGCACACGATCGCCGAGGGTCAGATGTTCATGGCGCTCCAGCACTGCTTCGACGGCGACGCGCATCGAGCGGGACCACTCGCCGCCGAGATGATCGAACGGATGGTCCGGGTCCGATCACCCCACTGGGTGTGGCACGGGGTGGAGGTGATCGGTGTGATGCTCGCCATGCTCCGCATGGAGCCGTACACCTCCGAGCGGTTGTGGGCGGCGGTCAGTTCCGCCGGACGCCCGCCGTTCGCCCGGCTGACCCGCAACCCCGAACTCCCGGCCTGGGTCGCGTCCCAGCTGAGCGACGACCAGCGCCGGCAGGCCATCGACGATGGCGCCGCCCTCACGATGGACGTCGCAGCCATCGAGGCGCGTAAGGCCGCGGAGCGGATGGCCGCCGGCTGATCGACCCACTCAGACCCGGCGGGCGCCGATCATTGCGCCGGCCAGGACAGCGGTCTCGGTCCCGCGATTGTGCCATCGGTGACGCGTGCCGTTCTGGATCACGACATCCCCGGCGGAGAGCGTGACCTCTGCGCCGTCGTCGAGTTCGAGGACGACCTGCCCGGAGAGCACGAAGTCGAAGTCGGTCGTGTCGGTCGTGTGCATCCCCGGGTCGTCGAACTCCATGTGCGCCATCATCCCGGGCAGCTTCGCCTCGACTTCCTCCACGGCGCTCTCGACATCCTCGGGGAAGTCGTCGGACCCGTCGGGCGGAATCGTGAACATGATGAACCGGAACCCACCGGTGGGAGGCAGGTAGGTGGTTGCCACGGGTGCCGTTCCGGAGTCGGGGTACGTCTGTGGGTCGTCGGAGCCCCACAGGCGGTGGAACTCGGTGCCCGGCATCATCGACAGCGTGATCGGGGTGACGGGGGCATCACTGGCCACGACGGCCTTGCCGTGGTCGTCGTGGCCGGTGACGACGAGTCGAACGTCCATCGTGGTGTCTCGTTTCCGTGCGTGGTGGTTGGTCGTGGATCACCAGTTGTAGTGCCCGGACCGGGCGCGACGAGACACGCAGCCGGACGACGATCACGACGTCGCCCGGCTGCGGGCCTGTGCGAAGAGTCGCCCGGTGGTCAGCGCTCGAATCGATAGACCGAGTTGACGCCATCGTCGGAGACGTAGATCGCTCCGTCGGGGCCGATGGCGACGTCGGACAACATGCCGGTCGGCAGGAAGCCCTCGACGACAGGATCCGAGAAGTCGAGGCCGGTGATCACGGGTGAGATCTCGCCGGTCGCCAGGTCGATCGCGACCACCCGCTGCTCGCCGGTCTCGACGACGAGCAGCCGGTCGCCGTCGACGGCCATTCCCTCTGGCTGCGCCAGACCGGCCGCAAGGACCTGGGAGCCGGTCTCGTCGACCGCCCAGATGTCACCCGTCGCCCAATCGCCCACGTAGAGGGTGGTGCCGTCGGTCGCCAAGCCGAACGGAATCGCCAGGTCACCGATCAACACGTCGGTCAGATCGTTGGCGTTGACAACGTTGCCGCCACCGGCTTGCGCCGCCACGAGGCGGTCGCCGTACCTGATTGCGTTGACCGGGAAGACGACATCGCGAACGTCCTCGAGGACCTCGCCGGTCGCCGGGTCGAGCACCTGCACCGATCCCGAGAAGGCGTTTGTGATGATCAGGTTGTCGCCGTCGGCCGACACGCTTCCGGCCCCGGCGAATGCCTCGCCGGGCGCAGCGAAGCGATCGTAGAACGACGTCGCAGGGTTGGTCAGGTCGGTCTCGTCGAATCCACGCATCGCGAAGAAATCGCCGACCCAGACCGAGCCGTCGGGGCTGATCGCGACGCCGCCCGGAAGCCCGAATCCGGCCTCGCCGAGCACGGTGAATTCATCGCCGTCGATGCGGTGGACCTGGTTGTCGCTGCCGGCGATGACGAAGATGCGGTCGTCGGCATCGATGGCGATGTTGTCGATCGTGGCATCGATCCGGAGGAGTTGCTCGGTTTCCCCCGTTGCAGAGTCGAGCTTGGACACCGTGCCCCCGGCGAGGTCCACCACGTGTGGTTCGCCGGCGGAGTTGAACTTCACCGCCGATGGGACGCCGACGTCCGAGGCGATCACTTCGGGGGCGATCACGTCGGCGTCGACGTCGATACGCACCACCTCGCCGGTGAAGAAAGACGGTGCATACAGCAGTCCGTCGGGACCGAAGTCGAAGGCATTGAGCCCGGCGAGTGTCTCGTCGAGCGGGATCGGATCGGCGACGAGCATCGGGTCGAGTTCGTAGAGCCCGTCGCCGAGGAAGATGCGAGCGACGAAGAGCCGACCGTCGTCAGACATCGTGATCGGGTTCACACCGGGTCCGACGAATTGCGTCGTCGTCGTGCCGTCTGGCGAGAGCATCCCGACGTTCCCCGCCAGGAGGTCGGTCCAGTAGACGGTGCCGTCATCCGCGATGAACACGTCGTCGGGGCCGTTGACGCCCTGGTCGGGGCCGAGTCGATCGAGGATCTCCCCGGTCTCGGGGTCGTGGATCGTGATCTCGGTCCCACCGACGCTGGCGACGTAGAGGTTGCCGTCGACCGGCGAGATGCTGGTCCCGTTCATCGAGTTGGTGGCCGCCGGGGCGCCCACGAGGGTGGCCAGCGAGACGTCGAACGGCTCCGTCGGCGGCGGAGCCTCGGTGGTGGTCGTCTCTGCGACCGTGGCTGCCACCTCCCCCGCCGTCGTGGTCGGGGCGTCAGTGCTGTCGGGTTGTTCCGTGGTGTCCGCGGGTGCGGACACCTCAGAGGCCGCTGCGGTGTCGAGCGGCTCGTCGGTCGTCGACGACGCGTCGTCGTCGCTCGAACAGGCGGCGACGATCAGCGCAACGACGATCAATGGTGCAAGTCGTCGTGCGGTTCGACCGGACGACGTCCGTCTGGGCCCGGCTGTGCCGATTCGGGTGGTCATTTGCGTGTCGTTCGTGTTCACGTCGCTCGCCTTTCGATGGGTCATGCGTTTGTTGTTCGTGCAGCCTCAGCCCTCGCGCTTACGGCTGGCTTACAGCGTCACAACAACACCGCACACCGAGTGTCAGTCGGGCCGGGCATGGCAGGGGGCGACGGCAGGTTGGCGCGTTCGACGTGGGACACCCCCGACCGCATCGTTGAGCTGTCCGCCGAGGTCACCCGACCGCTCACCCGCGCCGAGCTGCCCGCCGCATTCGCCGACCTGCTGGCCGACCCGTCGAGGGCGGTGCGAGACCGACCCGCTCCGCATCACGGCCCGACTGCTGTGCCCGATATTCGCGGCAGCGCGACGGCTTTGGACCCGTCCGGGATCCGGCAGTTCTTCGCACTGCGGTCTGCGCATAACGCGCGATCGAATCCGCGAGCCGTCCGGATGCGAGGAGGCATCGTGGCCGCACACAACGCCGACGATCTCGGGCCACCCGTTCCGAGCGCGCTGGGCGCGAAGCGCGAACACGATGGGAACACCACTCGAACAGACGCCTGCTTACGGGAGCAGACGAGTACGTCCCGTGAGCCCGCCGATTAGGCCGTCTACCAGGACGGACGCGAACCAGCGCCCACCGTCGAGCATGACCCTCGCTCGACTCAGAACCCGAAGGTCACAGGTTCGAATCCTGCCCCCGCCACCAATTGAGTAGCCCTGGTAGATCGCAAGATCTGCCAGGGCTTCTTTCGTTCGTCATCAGGGCAACCAGCCGATGCTGCGGGTCGTCGACCATCGGGCCCACGATCGGAGTGCCCCGATCGACTCGTGTGCTCTCGGTGTCACACGTGCCCGTCACACGTCAACCGAGCCGCCACCGAGTCGCCCCTGCGAGATCTGCGCTTGACACGCGTTTGTTTGTTAGGTTAACTAACAGACGTGCCCGATCTTCGTTCGTCACCTGGTGTCGCCCCGCGACGGGTCGACCAGGGGCTCGCACCCCAGCGCATCGGGCCCAGTGAGGCGCGCAGCCACCATCGCACCCTCGTGCTGCAGGCGCTGTACCGCGATCGCGGGCGCTCCCGTGCGGATCTCGCTCGCGAACTCGGCCTGAGCCGCGTCACGATTTCGGAGGTCGTGGCCGATCTGCTCGAGGAGGATCTCGTCGTCGAACTCGGCACCCGCGCCGACTCGCGGCCGGGCAAGCCGGCGACGATGCTCGATGTCAACCGGCAGGGTCACAGCGTCATCGGCGTCGACCTGTCGAGCAGCGGCTCGTTCGTCGGTGTGGTCACCGATCTCGACGGAGTAGTCGTCGCCCGTGCCGAGGTGGACATTCCGCCGGCGTCGGGCGATGCCGCAGTGCGCGCCGTCGAAACGCTGCTGCAGGACCTCGTCGCGCTCGCTCCCCGTCCGGTGCTCGGTGCCGGCGTCGGCACACCCGGCATCGTGGACGACCGGGGCGTGGTGGTGTCGGCCCCGAATCTCGGCTGGCGCGATGTGCCCCTCCAGGAACGCCTCTCCGCCGCCTGCGGCCTGCCCGTCGCCGTCGCCAACGACGCGAACGCTGCGCTCGTCGGCGAGCACTCGTTCGGCCAGGGTCGCCCCGACACGATCCTGGTTCGCATCGGCCGCGGCGTCGGGTCCGGCCTGATGATCGACGGCCGCGTCGTCGGTGGCGGGCGGCACGCCGCAGGCGAGATCGGACACGTCGTCGTCGGCACCGACGAGGGTGAACCGTGTGCGTGTGGCAACCGCGGTTGTCTGGAGACGTGGCTCGCGATGCCGCGGATCGATGCCCACCTCGCCGAGCCGGGCGCGGACCCGGATGCAGTCCTGGCCGAGGCGGGTCGCCGTCTGGGGATCGTGCTCGCGCCCATCGTCAGTGCACTCAACCTCGCCGAGGTGGTGCTCGCGGGGCCGAACGCCGACATCTCGGCGCCGCTGCTCGCCGCCGTCGAATCCACCGTGCGCGATCGCACCCTCGCCGACACCCACGGCGACCTGCGACTGCGAATGACCGAGCTCGGGCGCGACCTCGTCGTGCTCGGCGCCGTTGTGCTGGTCCTCCGTGGCCAGCTGGGGGTCGCCTGACCCGTTCCGTCCGACGCCGACTCGGCTGCGGACACCTACCCAGAAAGAAAAGGAAGCATCATGAGAAAAGTGATCCCGGCAGTGGTCGCTGTGACCGCACTCGGCCTCGCGGCGTGCGGCTCGGACGACTCCGGCAGCGCCGATTCCGAGACGAGCGGCACGACGAACGAGACAACGGACGGCGGCGAGTCGTCGGCCGAGGGTGAGAACATCACGCTCTGGCTGGCCGGCACCGACACGCCCGAGGTGGCCCTCGACTACCTCACCGAGACCTACGCCGACACGACCGGCGGTGCACTGTCGATCGAACAGATCGGCTGGAGTGATCTCATCCCGTCACTGACCGCCTCGCTGCCCGACTCTTCGTCGACACCCGACGTGTTCGAGACCGGCAACACGCAGACGGCCACGTTCAGTGCGGTCGGCGCCTACAGCGACCTCACCCCGTACTACGACGAGCTCGGCGGTGACTCGCTCCTGCAGGGCTTCGTCGAGGCCGGCTCGATCGGTGAGACCGTCTACTCGCTGCCGTACTACTTCGGGTCGCGTTTCGCCTGGTACCGCCAGGATCTCTACGAGTCGGCCGGCGTGTCCCAGCCGACCACCCTCCAGGAGTTCACCGAAGTGAACGCCACGCTGAAGAGCGCAGGCTCGGGTGCCTACATCCCAGGTCAGGACTGGCGCAGCGGCATCGCCTGGATCTTCGCCAACGGCGGTGACCTCGCGACGTACGACGGCAGCGAGTGGGCTGCAGACCTGTCATCGCCGGAGTCGATCGCCGGCATGGAGATGTGGCAGGAGCTGTTCACAACGGCGTCCGTCGCCGGCGCGACCGACACCGACGCAACCGCCTACCAGGCGATCAACGACGACTTCCTCCCCGACGCTGCCGTCGGCACCACTCTCGCCCCGAACTGGGCGTACTGGAGCCTCGGCGACATCTCGGAGAACGAAGACGGTGAGGCCGTTGCGACCTGGAACCCCGAGACGTTCGGTGCCTACGCGCTTCCAGGTGTCGACGGTGGCATCGCGCCGGTGTTCGCCGGCGGCTCGAACATCGGGATCTCGGCTGCATCCGAGCATCAGGAGTCGGCACTCGAGCTGATGAAGATCATCTTCTCGGACGGCTACCAGACGCTCTTGGCCGAGAACGGTCTGGGCCCGGCCAACACCGACTTCGGTTCGGTCTACGTCGACTCGGCGGCCGACTCGACGATCGCCCAGATCTCGCTCGACACGGCAGCCGCCGCGAAGCTGACCCCGGCCGCTCCCGGCTGGACGTCGGTCGAGGAGCAGCAGTTGCTCGAGCAGTACTTCCAGGCGGTCGCCGAAGGCGGCGACGTGGCGTCGCTCGCCGCCGACTACGACGACAAGATCAACGCCGTCATCAACGGCTGATCCTTCGGGGTCGTGCGGGCGGGGACTCCGCCTTCCTGCCCGCACGACCCCGTCGACTGTGCGAACCCCGATCATCACGACCGGCGGTTCGCGGAAAGGTCCGACATGTCGATAGTCACACCGCCCGAGCTCGACTCCGACCTCCACGAGCCGGCGCCCGAACCGGGCTCGACGAAACCGCCACGGACGCGAGCGCGTTCGCGGAGACTTCCGTACTGGCTGACCCTGCCAGCGGTCGCTGCGCTGGTGGTCGGCCTCGCTTACCCGCTGGGCTGGCAGATCGTCAACTCGATGCGCGAGTTCGGGCTGGCGCAGCAGTTCGGCGCCGACGCCCCGTGGATCTGGTTCGCCAACTACACGGCGCTGCTCGGCGACACGTTCTTCTGGACCGTCGTCGTCCGGTCGCTCGTGTTCATGGCCGCGACGGCCCTTGCGACGATGACGCTCGGCATTGTTCTCGCGCTGCTGATGAAGGCTGCGCCGACGTGGTCGCGTCTCGTGTTGCAGACCGCGCTGCTCCTGGCGTGGGCGATGCCGATCGTCGCCCAGATGACGGTGTTCAGCTGGCTGATCGACACGCGCAACGGCGTACTCAACTACCTGCTGAGCCTGCTCCCCGGTGTTGACATGATCGGACACAACTGGCTCGAGGAACCGCTCAGCTTCTTCTTCGTCGCATCGGCGATCATCACCTGGGCATCGGTGCCGTTCGTCGCCATCTCGGTGTACGCCGCGCTGACCCAGGTCAGCGACGAAGTCCTCGAAGCCGCCCAACTCGATGGCGCCAACGCACGGCAGAAGTTGATCTACATCATCATGCCGATCATCCGCCCAGTGCTGATCATTCTCCTGCTGCTGCAGTTCATCTGGGACCTGCGGGTCTACGCCCAGATCCAACTCCTGCAGGACTTCGGCCCGAAGGGCGACGACTACGACCTGCTCGGCACGTACATCTATGGCCTCGGTATCGGCCAGGGACAGTTCGGTCTGGCCGCTGCGGCGGCCATGATCGTGCTGTTGATCACGCTCGCTGTCAGCGGGTTCTACGTGCGTGAGCTGCTGCGAGAGGATGCACGCTGATGTCCCGTACGTTCAAGCGCTCACTCGCCGCGGTCGCCACGATCGTCGTCGCGATCATCTGGGCGTTCCCCGTCTACTGGATGATCAACTCCTCGTTCCTGACCCCGCTCACCATCAGCGGTCTCACGCCGACGTTCGTGCCCTTCGGCGGGACGTTGCAGAACTACCGAGACGTCACGACGGAGACGCCGTTCTTCGAGGCGCTCACCATGTCGATGATGGTGGTCGCCGTGGCGCTGGTCGTCTGCCTGGCGTTCGCGACCTTGGCGGCGCTCGCCATCTCGCGGTTCCGGTTCAAGGGTCGCAAGACCTTCGTCCTCACCGTGATCCTCGTCCAGATGCTGCCCGCCGAGGCAATGTTCATCGCCCAGTTCCAGATGATCTCCCGGCTGGGTCTGCTCAACTCGCTGGCCGGCGTCTCGATCATCTACGTCGCCATGGTCGTGCCGTTCACGATCTGGATGCTGCGTGGCTTCGTGGCCGGCGTTCCGATCGAACTCGAAGAGGCTGCGATGGTCGACGGCTGCACCCGCACCCAGGCGTTCCGACGGATCACGTTCCCGCTGATCGCTCCCGGGCTCGTCGCGTCGGGGGTGTTCGCCTTCATCCAGGTGTGGAACGAGTTCGCGCTCGCGTCGGTGCTCCTGACCGACGACGAGGTCCAAACGCTCCCGCTGTGGCTGCGCGACATCGCACAACAGTCGAACCTCGGGGCCCCCGAGTGGGGGCAGATCATGGCCGGTTCCGTGCTCGTCGCCGTCCCGGTCATCATCTTCTTCGTGATCGTGCAGGGGCGGATGGCGCAGGGTCTCGTCGGCGGCGCGGTGAAGGGATGACCGAGCGCATGCCGAACGACCGGCGCACGTCGGCGCTCGGCGTCCTGATGCCGGGCTTCGTCGGGACGGACCTGCCCGGCTGGGTCCACGCGCTGCTGCGCCAGGGCCTCGGCGGTGTCTGCCTCTTCGGTCACAACGTCGACAATCCGGAACAGGTCGCTGCGTTGACCGCCGCGATCTGCGCTGCGAACCCTCTCGCCGTGGTGGCGATCGACGAAGAGGGTGGCGATGTCTCGCGGCTGCATCAACGCGATGGCTCACCGTTTCCCGGCAACGCCGTGTTGGGGCGCATCGACGACGTCGAGGCGACACGCGCCGTCGGGCACGCGGTCGGTACCCAGTTGGCCGACGTCGGGATTCACCTCACGCTCGCACCCGACGTCGATGTCAACTCCAACCCCGACAATCCCGTGATCGGCGTCAGGAGTTTCGGTGCCGACCCGGTCGCCGTCGCCGCCCACACCGCAGCATGGACCGACGGCGTGCAGTCCGCAGGAGTCGCGGCATGCGCCAAGCACTTCCCCGGCCACGGCGACACCTCGGCCGACTCGCACGTCTCCGAACCAGTCGTGACGGCAGACGCGACCACGCTTGCCGATCGCGAACTCGTTCCCTTCCGGGCCGCGATCGCCGCAGGGACCCGCGCGATCATGACATCGCACATTCGCGTACCTGCGCTCGATCCCGAAGCCGTGGCCACGTTCTCGTCCGCCGTCCTCGAGGGGTTGCTCCGCGACGAGATGGGGTTCGACGGTCTGATCGTCACCGACGCACTCGACATGGTCGGGGCGTCCGGAACGATCGGGATGCCTGCCGCCGCCGTGGCCGCTGTCGCCGCCGGAGCCGACCTCCTCTGCCTCGGCGCTGACAACTCCGAGCCCGAGGTCCAGGCGCTCGTGGATGCGCTGGTGAGCGCCGAGCTCTCCGGTGAACTGCCACCGTCGCGTCTCGACGACGCCGCCGAGCGCTGTCGTGCGTTCGTCGGGTGCGCTGTCGAGCGGCAACAGGCCGGATCCGAACATCGCCTGTCGACCGGTGGGGCCGTCGTCGACAGGCGACGCATCGCAGCGTCGTTCACCCTCTCCGAGCGCGCTGAGAAGCTGCTCGCCGCGTCGGCTTCGTCGATTCGCTGGGTTCGGATCGATCCCGAGCCCAACATTGCGGTCGGTCGGACCCCACTCGGTCCGTTCTTCGACGGTGGCGCCACGCCCTCGCTGGTCGTGCCGCTCGACGATCGTGACGCGGCGGCTCGCGATGCCACGGAGCCCGACGTCCTCACCATCGTCGTCGGCCGAGAACTGCACCGCGACGCCGGCGCCCTCGCGGCAGCCGTGACCATCGCCGAATCGTGCACTGCGCTCATCGTCGACCTCGGCTTCGTCGACCCTGACCTCGTCGACTCCGGCCTCGTCGACATTGCCACGTTCGGTGCGTCCCGGCTCGTCGGCGAGGCGCTGCTCGAGCTGGTCGAGGGGTTCGCATGAGGATCGGCATCGACATCGGCGGCACGAAGATCGAATCCGTGGCGATCGACGACGACCTCGCCGTCCTCGCTACATCGCGCACACCGGTACGTCCGGGCCCGGAGGGCATCACCACCGGAGCGATCGAGGCGGTCGACGACCTCACGCGCACGGCGGCCTGCCCGGTCGACTCGATTGGCATCGGCGTACCGGGCGCGATCCGTCGCGGCGTCGTCCAGCACGCACGGAACATCTCCATCGAGTCGCTCGACCTCGAAACCGCCGTCGCAGCGGCGACGGGCGTCCCCGTGCGGGTCGCCAACGACGTCAACGCGGCGGCGCTCGGAGCCTGGAGACTGTGCGGCGGAGGCTCGTCGGCGTTCGCGTACCTCAACCTCGGCACGGGCATGGCCGCGGGATTGGTGCTCGACGGTCACCTCTGGGAGGGCGCACGGGGACTGGCCGGCGAGATCGGCTACGTCTCCGTCGACCCTCACGGGCCCGATCACGCCGAGGGCGTCGCCGGGTCGCTGGAGGCGTACGCGTCGGGATCCGGCGTCATTGCCCAGTGGGGGGTCGACGGGGCGACCGCCGTCGATGTGTTCACCGCCGCCGCGGCCGGCGACCCTCGTGCTGCGGCGATCCGTGACGGGGTGTTCTTCGGCGCCGCGAGCGCGGTCCGGCTGCTCGCGCTGGCCTACGACGCCGACTCGGTCGTGGTCGGCGGCGGCCTGACCGGTCTGGGACAGGAGCTGTACGACGGCATGGCCGCGTACTTCGAGGCCTGGTCGGAGGCGTCACCGTTCATCGCCACGCTCGAGCTGGGTCGGATCACTCGCTTGTTGTACGACGAGCGACCCGTTCATGCCATCGGCGCAGCGATCATCGGGGGGAGCCATGGCTGAGGTCGTCATCGTCGAGAGCCCGGAGGCCGGTGGGAATCTCGTCGCCCGGCACATCGCGGCGCAGGTCCGGGCAACTCCGGAGTTCACGCTCGGCGTCGCGACCGGCTCGACACCGTTGCCGGTGTACGCCGCGCTGGAGCGTGAGCGGGCAGCCGGTCTCGACTTCTCCGGTGTCACGGCATTCGCACTCGACGAGTACGTCGGGCTGCCCCGGGACCATCCGGAGAGCTACTACAGCGTCATCCGGCGCGAGGTGACCGAGCCGCTCGGGCTCGACTCTGCCCGCGTGCACGTGCCGGACGGCGACGAGGCGATGATCGCAACGGCGGGGGAGCGTTACGAAGCAGCGCTGGCCGCGCACGGCGGCGTGGATCTCCAACTGCTCGGGATCGGCACCGACGGCCACGTGGGCTTCAACGAGCCCGGTTCGTCGCTTGCGTCGTCGACTCGCATCAAGACCCTCACGGCGCAGACACGAGCCGACAACGCACGGTTCTTCGACACCGCCGGACAGGTTCCCACCCACTGCATCACGCAGGGGATCGGCACGATCCTGCGGGCCGGCCACCTGGTGCTGCTGGCGTTCGGGGCCCGCAAGGCCGATGCCGTGGCGTGTGCGGTCGAGGGGCCCGTCACCGCATCGGTGCCCGGCTCGTGCATCCAGCTGCACGAGCACGTCACCGTCGTGATCGACGAGCCGGCGGCGGAACGACTCGAGAACACGGACTACTACCGCTGGGTCTACACCCACAAGCCGGCGTGGCAGGGCCTCTGACGATGCCGTCGCTCCTGGTGCACTCAGGCACGCTCGTCGATGCGCGAGGCGAGCGTCCCGGCTGGGTCGTCGTGTCCGATGGCCGGATCGCCGCGGTGGGATCGCCACACGAGCGCGCTCCCGAAGCGGAGCGGTCGTTCGACGCCAGCGGCCACTACGTGACCCCCGGCTTCGTCGACATCCACGTCAATGGCGCCGGCGGCAGCAACTTCGAGGACGGCGTCGACGAGGCGCTCCAAGCGCTCGCGGCGATGCGCGCTCACGGCACGACGCGGACCGTCGCGTCGTACGTCACGGCGTCCATTCCGCGTCTGATGGAGTCGGTGCGCGAAGCACAACGCGTGATGGATCTGGATCCAAGCCTCGTCGGGGTCCACCTCGAAGGGCCGTTCCTCGCTCCCGGCCGCCGGGGCGCCCACGACGGCACATTGCTCTGTCAACCCGATCGCGCGTCGGTCGATCGTCTGCTGGAGGTCGCTCCGGGCGTGCTGCGCAAGGTCACCATTGCGCCGGAGCTGCCCGGGGCGATGGACGCCATCACGCGCTTCGTCGACGCAGGCGTGCGCGTGGCGGTCGGACACACCGATTGCGACTACGGCACGGCGCGGGAGGCATTCGACCGCGGCGCATCGCTGGTGACGCACGCATTCAACGCAATGGCACCGATCGAGGGACGCGCACCAGGTGTCCTCGGGGCAGCGATCGGGGCCCGACATGTGATCATCGAGGTGATCGCCGACGGCATCCACGTCCACCCGGCGTCGATTGCGCTCCTGTTCGCTGCGGCGCCGGGCCGGGTCGCCCTGGTCACCGACGCGATCGCCGCCGCCGCGGCGCCCGACGGGCGCTATCTGCTCGGTGGTCTCGACGTCGACGTCGCCAGCGGCCGTGCGGTGGTCGCCGGAACCGACACGCTCGCCGGGTCAACACTCACTCCGGACCGCGCGCTCCGTGTCGCCGTCAACGAGTGCGGTATCGCGCTCCACGACGCGATCGCCGCGTTCACGCACACGCCGGCGAGCGCGATCGGAGAACGTGCCCCGGCGCTGCTCGTCGAGGGAGCGGCTGGTGCACTCGCAGTACTCGACGACGAGTTGTACGTGTCCGAGGTGCTGTTCGGCTGACGAGCGCACGAGGCAACGCCGTGATTGGGGGTCCGCAACCCGTCGGGCGCAGCAGCGAGA
>Ga0316197_10002473_pt1 | contig 13221 bp, 17 predicted proteins | sample OudBiesiAoxic_MG_FD_204939 | JGI IMG/M metagenome (GOLD analysis project Ga0316197, IMG submission 204939) | Coastal sediment microbial communities from Oude Bieten Haven, Netherlands - site A oxic | ecosystem: Environmental > Aquatic > Marine > Coastal > Sediment | place: Netherlands...
TCGCCATTCGTTCGCTCTCCCGCCGAAGACCTTCGACGAGACCGCCAAGCCCTTTACGCAACTGCTTGTCGGTGGTTCCCTTTGCCAGACGGCCCAGGCGGTTGAGGGTGTACGAGTAGTGCAGGGTCAGCTCTGTCCCGTCGCCGTTGGGAGTGATGACGAAGTCTGCGACGCTGTCGGAGATCGGCAGTTTGAACGTCTCATAGATGTCTACCGTCAGACGTTCGTTCGGTACGTACCGCTCGATGCGTTCGTTGACTGCGCCGAATGGCTTGAAATCGCAGTGCCGGGTTGTGCCTTCGCTCACCGGACCAGACGAGGTCAGCGCCGAATTCGCAACACCGGGGTTCCACCTCTGGATGTCTCCGAAGTCGTCGAGAACCGCCCACACCGTTTGCACGGGGGCACCGATCTGGCGAGTGATAGTGAACGCAGGCATTCGGAGTTCTTTCTTGTTGATGAGTGCTCAACCCTACGCGGGGCTTCCGGATTCCGGGGATCAGGATCAACACTGTCAGTGGACGGCGCGCACGGCCATCAGCGCTGCAAGAAACGTGGTCGGTTCGATGACAAGGAGGCGCAGGTCCGGGTTCTTGCGCGTCAGCACCAATCAGATGAGCCCGGCGGCGGTTGCCGCACCGATTTGAACGGCGACACCGGCGTCGGTTGAGGGCAGGACAAGATCGATCACGGAACATGGAACACAGGGACGGCCGCGAACATGCCGCGACAGGGGGAGGGTGTTCGTAATAGCCTGTGGACCATGCGTGCACTTCAGAAGCTCGTCCCCGGTCCAGGCTTCACGATGGTCGACGTGCCGATCCCGGAGCTACTACCCGATGAAGTGCTCATCGAGGTACGGGCAACCTCGATCTGCGGTACCGATCTGCACATCTACGAATGGAACCCGTGGGCTGCCGACCACGTCGTTCCTCCGATAACGGTTGGGCATGAGCTGACCGGTGTGGTGGTGGACCGTGGTGCGCACGTCACCGAGCCCAAGATCGGCCAACTCGTCTCAGTGGAATCTCACGTGATCTGCAACTCGTGTGCCTGGTGTCGCACCGGCCAGGGCCACCTCTGTCCGAACGCGATGATCCTCGGCGTGCATCGCGACGGTGCCTACGCCGAGTTCGTTGCAGTGCCGGCTCAGAATGCCTGGCCGGATCCGCCCGACATGCCGCTATCCATCGCATCACTCCAGGAGAACTTCGGCAACGCTGTGCACACGGCGACGATCCCCAACATCGCGGGGCGCAAGGTGCTGGTCACGGGGTCCGGGCCGGTTGGTGTGATGACCATGGCGGTGGCCAAGGCGCTCGGGGCCCGGGCGGTATATGCCACGGATGTGTCCGACTACCGGCTCGATCTTGCGGCCACGATGGGGGCGGATGTGACGCTGAACCCCTTGCGCGACGACGTGACGGCCCGGATCTCAGAGATGACGGACGGTGAGGGTGTGGACGTGCTCCTCGAGATGTCCGGCGCCTCTTCGGCCCTGGAGGCGGGGTTTGCAGCCCTGAAGCCCGGAGGAGAGGCGGCGTTGCTCGGCCTGACGTCGGAGGCGTTCCCGTTCGATCTCGACGACAACATCATCTTCAAGGGCGCAACCGTGTACGGCGTGTTCGGGCGGCGTCTCTGGCAGACCTGGCTCGAGATGCGCGGCCTCATCCGCTCGGGGGCGGTTGATCTTGCTCCCGTGGTCACGCACCGATTCGCGCTCGACGACTTCACCGCGGCGTTCGAACTCATGCAGTCCGGAGAATGTGGCAAGGTTGTCATGTTCCCGGATCCCGCATATGCAGACGGACCGCTGAGCTGATGGAGGCACGATGACCGACAAGACGGCGTTCATCCGAGACGAGGTACAGGCGCTCAAGGACCAGGGCCTGTACAACACGATCCGCACCGTCGAAGGCCCGCAGGGTGCTCACCTGACCGTCAATGGCCGCGGGGTCCTCAACTTCTGTTCGAACAACTACCTCGGTCTCGCCAACGATCCACGCCTCGTTGCGGCGGCGTCGGCGGCGCTCGAGCGCTACGGCGTCGGGCCTGGGGCGGTCCGAACCATCGCCGGCACGATGACGATCCATGATGAGCTCGAAGAGGCCCTCGCGCGGTTCAAAGGGGTCGACGCCACCATCTCGTTCCAGTCGGGATTTGCCGCCAACCTCGCCGTGATTCCTGCGCTCGTCGGTGACGGCGACGTCATCATCTCCGACGCGCTGAACCACGCGTCGATTGTCGACGGCGTACGCCTGTCAAAGGCGGCACGGAAGATCTACGGGCACAACGACGTGGAGGAGTTGCGCGAGCGCCTGGCCGAGGCCCGCGCCGAAGGGGCGAACCGGATTCTCGTGATCACCGATGGTGTGTTCTCGATGGACGGTGATCTCGCACCACTCGACCGGATCGTCGATGCGGCCGACGAATACGACGCGATGGTGATGGTCGACGACGCTCACGGTGAAGGGGTTGTCGGGCGCGGGGGCCGAGGCATCGTGCACCACTTCGGTCTGCACGGCCGGGTCGACGTTGAGGTCGGGACCATGTCAAAGGCGTTCGGTGCCGTGGGCGGGTACGTCGCCGGATCGACCGAGCTGATCGAGTGGCTTCGCCAGCGAGGGCGACCGTTCCTGTTCTCGTCTGCCGTTCCCCCACCGGACGTGGCGGCATGTCTTGCCGCTGTAGAGATCCTCGACGCCTCAACGGAGCTCGTCGATCGGCTCTGGTCGAATGCCGTCGCGTTCAAGTCAATGATGACCGCAGCCGGCTTCGATATCGGGTCGAGCGAGACACCTATCACGCCGGTCATGCTCGGTGACGAACACCTGGCTCGAGAGTTCTCTCGCAGACTGCTCGAGGAGCAGGCAGTGTTTGCCCAAGCGATCTCGTTCCCGACCGTTGCCAGGGGGAAGGCGCGCATCCGGGTCATGATCTCGGCCGCGCACACGGAAGATGACCTCCGTGAAGGAGCAGCGGCGTTTGTTGCCGTTGGACGGGAGCTCGATGTCGTTACCTGACCTAACCCGCCACGGGACGCGGCGACTCCGGCAGATCTGGTTCCTCTTTGTGATTCCTGTGCTCGCTGTGATCGTCATTGTTGTGGTCTCGGCGCCGGAGGCGACGAGTAGCAGCAGTGCACTATTCGGCGTGGTAGCGGGTCTGGTCGCTGTGATCGACTTCGGCTCCGTGTTCTGGATGCGCAACGTCGGAGCAGAGGCGATCCTCGAAGCGGAATCGAACACTGAGATTCGCGATGCCTACCTGCGCAGGATGACCCTCGCCTGTGCGTTCGCGACCGTCCCACCGCTCCTCGCCTTTGCGTTCGCAATCGTGGTCGGCACGACGACGGTCTTCTTCGTCATCGCCGCAGCCTCGGTTGCCCTGCTCGTGTTCGCGGGACCTCGAGCCGGCGACATCGCCCGACTTGATGATCGGATGGTCGACGCTGGCCGTCCCTTCCGAGTTGCCGCCGCTCTTGACATCTAGGGCGACCGCGGTGTTGAGGGGGAGGATTCGGCGCCTCGTTCGCTAGATTCGTGTTTCTCGGGGGATAATCCACTATGGCTGAAACAACCCAGGAACCGAACGGCAAGCCGGCCCCTTGGGGGAAACTCGCGCTCAGGGCGCTGTTCCTCCTCGTCGGTGGCCTCTCGCTGTACTTCTTCCTCCCGACGCTCCTCAACCTTTTCGAGGTCGCTCCCCAACTCGAGAACGTGAAATGGCGCTGGTTCTTCCTCATGGGTGCGCTGATGACCGGCGCCTTCGCCTCTCAGTGGGCCCTCACGCGAATCGCCGCTCCCGGTATCTCCTGGTTCGTCGCTTCGACATCGCAGCTGACCTCGAACGCCGCCGTGAAGGTGATCCCCGGCGGAGTGGTTGCGGGCGGTGCGTTCTACTTCCAGATGCTCGCAGTCTCCGGTGTGCCGATGGGTACGGCCCTTGCCGCGCTCGCCGCCATCGGGATCCTCTCGAACCTCGTACTGCTCGCCCTCCCGGCGGTTGCGGTGGTGATCGCCCTGGTCTCCGCCCCGATCCCCGACGGCATGCTGCCTGTGGCGATCGCAGGGACGATCTTGTTCATAGCGATGTTCACTGTGACGGTGATCGTCGTGCGATTCGACCGCCCCATCTATTGGATCGGGTGGGTTGTGCAGCGTGTCGTTGCGTGGGCGGCGCGAGTCTTCAAGAAGGATTGGTCGCTGACCACCGGCGACATCATTGAGCGCCGGGACGAGGTGGTTTCGTCGCTCGGGAAACGCTGGCACAAGGCGCTCGGTGTGGCCGTCGCGAACTGGCTGCTCGACTACGCGACACTCGTGGTCGCGCTGATTGCCGTCGGCGCAGAACCGCGACCGAGCCTCGTCCTCCTCGCGTTCGCCGGGGCGGCCGTGCTCGGCATGATCCCGATCACGCCTGGCGGTCTCGGTTTCGTCGAGGCCGGTCTCACCGGCATGCTCACCATCGCCGGCATCCCGGCCGGCGACGCCCTGCTTGCCACCCTCGCCTACCGGCTGTTCCAGTTCTGGCTCCCAATCCCGGTGGGATTTGTCGCCTACTTCCTGTTCCGACGCAAGTACGGGAAACCGTCGGAGTTGCCGGCGGTGTCGTAGGTGTCATCCCTGTCGTGGGACGGCGCAGGCTTGGACCGTGACACCTTCTTCCCCGATCCCGATTGCGCCGAGGATGCGGGGTTCGTAGTGGTCGACCACGACGACACATACTGCTGTCCCGTCGGTCGACGCGCTGACCGTCCGCCCAGCTCGCGATCGTGCGGAGAGCGACGCGGCTTCGGCCGCAGAGATCGCCGACGCTGGATCAAGGACGACCGCCCCTCCGTACGCGGCGTCCGCTTCCAGCTGAGCTGCACCCGCCTCGGCGCCGGTATCTGCTGCAAAGGCGGCCTCCCGATATGTCGCTGCCAGCAGCGCGGTGTCGAGGGCCAGGCCGAGCAGCACGAAGCCGACGAAGAATAGGGCACCCAGGTAGGGAAGCATTGAACCGCGTTCGTTCATGGCCGGCTCCGATACGGGCTGTACGTGGCGGTTGCTCGCCCGGTGACCGTGTGACGGACCGGGCTGCTCCCCGGTCCGACGAGCGGCACGTCGATCCGGACCTCGACGGAGAGCTCCGACCCATTGTCGACGGTCACGACCACGGCGTCGGGTGACAGGCCTTCGGCGATCCGGTTCGCATCCTCCGGCCCGCCGTATCTCGCGCCGTGCTGGGCCGCGTAGGACGCAACCTCCGCTGCTTCGGACGCCGTCGTCGCGATGCGACCGAGTGTGATCAGCGTCTGCGCCATCACGAGGACGAATACGAACCCGATGGCGAGCGTCCCGATCAGGGCTGCACCCCGCTCGCCGCTCATGGCGGGACCACCATCGGTGCCGTCGCTGTTGCGTGGAGCGTGATCGGAATCAGGTCGGGGCCGGGCGGCGACCATTGGATGGATGCGCTGGCTGTCACGGCAGTCGCCTCGGCATCGAGTGAGGTGGTCACACCGGCCGCTCCAGGAACAACGCGAGTGAGTTCTTCGGCGAGGCGCGCACGCTCAACTCCGAGATCCGCACCCGGCCGGCCGGCGCGTCGCGCGGCCGCTGTCACAGCGGTCTGTGCCGTGTCGCGTGCGACCACGACAAATGCCACCTGGGTCACGATGGCGATGAGGAGGAAGACCGCCGCCGTCGCAACGAGCGACTCCACGACCGTTGATCCCCGAGCTAGCTGAAGAAGCCCGTCATCTGCGACACGATGCTCGTCCACACATCGGCCGTTGCGCTTCGAACTGCGGGCAACAGGAATGCGATGACGAGCACCGCGATCGTCGCTAGACCCAACCACTCCACGGTGGTCGAACCTCGTTCTTCGTTCCACATGTTCACCCCCTTTCTCACGGACCGCCGGCCAGGCTGCGGAGTCCGGCGAGCGTTGGATAGAGCAGGAAGAGCAGCGTCACGGGGACCATCAAGGCGAGGACCGGCCCGTAGGTCGCGAGCGCTCGGCGTCCGCCCTCCGCGGTGAGGTCCCTGGCCAGGGCGGCGCGGTAATCGGCGCCGAGCTCTCCGAGGGCGTCGGAGAGACGCCCGCCGGTGTCGTGGGCGTGGGCCAGAAGTGTGTAGAGGCGGCCGGCTTCCGGGTCGGCAGTGCGCCGGACGTTGCGTTGAAGGGCCTCGGCGATGCCTCGGCCGGAGGCAACTTCGTCGAGTGCAACCGTGAGCTCGTCGGAGGCGACACCCGACGACTGTTCGGAGAAGCGCTGAACTGCGGTGGCGACCGACTCGCCGGCGATGATGTGGAGCGAGATGGCATCGGTCACCACCGGGAGTTCGAACCGCAAGCGGCGGGCCCGTCTCTCGCGTTTGGTCGAGAGCCACATGCCAAAGATCAGCCAGCCTGTTGCCGCGCCGAGGGCGGCGAGGGGCACCACCGATCGACCGGGTCCCTCCACGAACAGGTCTCCCTGAGCGACGAGGATCCCGACGATCGCCCCTGCCGCTGCCGCCGCTGAGCGACGGAGAAGGAGTTCGCTGCGGGACCACTCCAACCCGGCATTGGCCACTGGTTGCTCCTCGAGTGGCTCTACGTCCGAGTCGTCATGGCGAGGCTCCGGACGGAGGTAGCGACCGATCCGGTCGCTGAGACCGGCAGACGGACGGCTGGTAGCGATCAGGAGAATCCCGACCGCGACCATGCCTGCGACCAGGACGCTCATTGCATCACCCGCGGGGCCTGTGAGAGCCGAGCCGACCGACGTGCGGCGACGAACCCGAGAGTGGTGAGGGCGAACCCGATGGCGATGATCACTGAGCCCGTCGCGGTTCGATATGCAGCGGCAGCCTGTGGGTTGGTTGAGATTGTCAGGGCAAGGAGGGCCCACGGAGCGGTGAGTGCCACCGCCGCCGTCATGCGCTGCTCCGTCAGCGCCGCGGTATGGGCCCTGCGGAGCCGGAGTTCGTCGGCGATCGAGTTGCCGAGCGACGAGATCACCACGCCGACTCGATGTCCTCCCGACTGCTGTGCGAACACGAGGGTTGTGAGTACGCGATCGGACGTTGGGTCGTCGAGTTGTATTCGGAGCCGTTCGAGGGCGGGGACAAATCCATCTCCGAATACGACCGACTCCTCGACGGGTCGCGCTGTCGACGAGAGTGGCTCGGGGACTCGGCGGGCCGCCGCGATGAAGGCGTCCGGCAATGTGGCTCCCGCGGAGATCCTGCCGTTCATCAGGGCGAGGAAGTCGGGCCATGCCTCTGCAACCGCTTCTCGCTTTCGCCGTCGCCGAGCAGCGTCGATCGCGACGGGGATTGCAGCGACGAGGAGGCCGATGGCGATGGCCGCTGCGGGCACCGCGAGGAGACCGAGGGCGAAGACGCCGGCGGCGACGCCGGCTGCAACGGCCGCAGGTATGACCCACGGGGACGGGAGTTCGGGTTTCGGGATCCGAACGGTTGGCGTCCACCCCGAAACGACGATCCATGCGGCGGCACCGGCCATCACGGCTGCAATGCCTCTCACAGTGCCCAACCTCCCGACTCCAGGCGCGGATCGTCCGTGGTGCTGCCGGTCCAATGGAGGCCGGTTGGTCCCATCTCGAACAGGGGCTGGAGCGTGAACACCTCACCCGACAGCTGACCGGGCACGTACGCGATTTCGTCGACCGCTCGAGTTCGTCCGGTCCGGCGCAAGAACACGACGAGGTCAACGACCGCAGCGACCGTCCGACGCACGAACGGAATGGCGACGTTCTGACCGGCCAGCACGCTGTAGGAGACGAGCTTTTCCAGGGCATCACGGGCCGAGTTGGCGTGGAGTGTCGCCACACCGGAACATCCGGCGTTCAACGCCATCAGCATGTCGAGCGCCTCAGGGCCGCGGACCTCGCCGACCACGATCCGGTCGGGGCGCTGACGGAGCGCCTCCCGAACCAGGTCGCGCAGGGTGATCTCGGCGCCGCCGTCGAGGCCGGCCTCTCGCGTCTGCATTTGCGTCATGTCCGGCAAGTCCGCGTCGATCTCGAATACCTCTTCGCACGTGACGACCCGCCGGTCGGGTGGAACTTCGCGGAGGAGGCAGTTCACCAGCGTCGTCTTGCCTGCTCCCGGTGCGCCGGCGACGATAACGGAGAGGTCTTGGCGCATCGCTTGACGGAGCAACTCCGCCGACGCGGGAGTCAGTGTTTCCCGTTCGACCAGCTCGTTGAGTCCGGTTGCGGTGACGACGAATTTCCTGATCTGGATGTTGAGGCGATCGGGGTGCGTCACCGGCGGCCCCGTGATGTGAACTCGCGAACCGTCGGAGAGTTGAGCCGAGACAATGGGGGAGGAGAGATCGAGGCGCCGGCCGGTGCCGGCGAGAAGCTGGTCGGCGAAGCGCCGGAGTGTTGCCGTGTCGGCAATGATCGGGACGAGCTCCTTGATGCCGTTCCTCACGACGAAGGTGCGGTGGCCACCGATGACGATGATCTCCTCGACGGTCGGATCACCGAGGAGATCTCCCAGGAATCCGAGCCGCTGAGGCGCACCGGTGAGGGTCATAGGCTCTCCCCGATCCGTGCGAGCGGCTTGCGGATGCGGGCGTCGGGTCTCTTGGCGGCCAGTGACGCGGCTCTGATCGACGGGCGATCGGGGATCACGGCCGACGGCTCGATCCCGGTCCACTCCTGTGCTGCGGTGATCACGTCTCCGTTGCTGCGCGGTGCCGCTCGATTCAGGACGAGGGTTGGCGGAGGTCCCGACCAGGTGGCGACAAGATGCGCCGCACGTACAACACCGACGGCACTGGCGTCGGCCACGAGCACGGCGGTGTCGGACCGCTTGAGGATCGGGTGGTCGGGTTCGCAGGTTCCGAGGTCGACGATCACCCGCTCGAACGTCACTGTGGCCGCATCAACGAGGTCCTCGACCATTGCTGTACGGAGCGGTGCCTCCCCGATTCGGTGGGAGCCGGTGATCACGGAGACCGGTCCGATCTGTTGCACCGCGTCGGGTGCGATCACTCCCGAAGCCCTCACCTCGTCCGCGGCGTCGGTGATGTCGGGACGCGGCGGGAGGCCGAGCCTGATCGCGATCGACGGCGCGTCGATGTCGAGGTCGACGAGCAGCGTTGATCCGCTGCGGCTTGACTCCCAGGCAAGCCCGAGCGCCACCTCGGTTGTTCCCGGTGCACCCCTCGGACCGACGACTGCCGTCACGGAGCCCGTTCCTTCGCGGTCGAGGGACCCGGAGAGCGGTGAGATGAATCGGATCGCGGTCACGATCGTTCTCACGTCGGCCGTGTCGGGGAGGATCTCGTCAACTCCGGCTCCGCGGAGCATGGAGGCGGCGGGTCCGTCTTCCTGGGGGTGAATGCCGAGCACACCGAGGCCGGCTCGTTGCCACAGCCCGATCTGGACAGGCGTTACCCATGAAACTTCACCGCCGGCGACCACAACATCGATATCCGCTGCGTGCTCTTCGATTTCGTGTGGCTGGAACGCCCGGAGAACGATCAGAACCTCGGCTGTCTCCCTCGCGTAGGCAACGAGGCCCGGTTCCCAATCCCGGGCGGACAGCACCGTGGCGACGCGGACGCTCATCCGCCGACTCTGACGAGGTCGAGGTCGCCTCCGTTCATGGCTGCCGTCAGCGTCGCGGCGAGTTCGTCGTCGACGGCAAGGAGGAGTTGAACGTGGTTGCCGCCCACGGACGAGTCTGAGACGGTGGCGTCGACGACGTAAACCGAGGATGCGATCAGCCGGGTCTCTGTCGGCGCACCCAGCGGTGAGGTTGATGCGTAGATATCGACGGTGTCGCCCCGATCAAGCCGACCAAGCACGGCGTGTGCTTCGTCGATTTCGAGAGCGAGAAGGTTGGGCGCCGTCTGTACTTCCGGGGGGCGCATGAGGCTTGGAAGGAGCGGTTCGCCTGCGGCGAGCGGCGCGACGAGAACCCAGTCCGATAGATCGCCGGGAGAGTCGCCGGTGACCATCCCCGTTGCATCGGTGGTGTGCCGAACCGTGAGGTCGAGTTCAGATATTGGTGTTGCGGCCGGCAGGTCGGAGCCGGCGACGAGGATGGGGATAGTCGGCGCGGGCCGGGTCATCCACAGCACGAGGAGGGCAGCGGCCGCGGCGAGCCCGATGCCGATCAGCGTCCGTGTGTCCGGCCGGGGGATGCTGATGTCACGCACTCGGACGTTGACTGCCATCAGCGGGCCTCCACCGTCACGATGTGGGCGATCGAGATAAACCGCTCGATGTCACCGTCGACGACCACCACGTGGTCGACACCTACTGCATCGACGATCCCGCGGTGGAGGTGGCCGTCGGCGGTGGTGATCACAACGTTCTCGGTGCGGTCCTCTGAATCGAGGAGACGGTCTCGAAGTGTGCGGCGCCTTCGTGCTGCGGCGCGGGCAGCGGTCTGTTCCGCGTCGAGCGTGTCGTCGAGACGATTGCGGAGGGAGCGGCCGAGCCGAACCAGATCAGGATGCCCCATCGGATCCATACCCCGTTCCCCCTTCCCACGGTACGGTCGGTCTAAGCCTGGTATCTAAGTACCACGAGACACGGGTGCGTTTCAAGTAGGTCGGTCTGACAATGTTTCGCGCCTCAGCATCGAGATTCGCGATGTGGCGAGTGCGCGAGCCGAGCCACGTTCAAGCTCACGCTTCTCAATGAGCCCGCGGCCACCTCCGGCCGGGCTACTGCGTGGTTGATGGGAGCCGGCTCGGGTGTCTCGGGTCCGGTCCTACTGCCTGCTACCTCCTCCCGCTCGGACCACGCGAACCGATCGAACGTCCGCCCGCCGACCCTCCGTAGACTCTCCCTATGCCCACCGACCCGATCCCCATTCCTGATCCGTCGCCTGAGCGGCGGGTGTTCACGAACCGCACACTGAACATGCGCTCGATCAAGGCGATCGGGTACGACATGGATTACACGCTCACGCAGTATCACGCCGAGGCGTGGGAGGAACGCGCCTTCGCTCATGCCCGTGACCGACTCGCCGCGCTCGGGTGGCCGGTTGAGCATCTCGAGTTCGATGCATCGGTCGTGAGCCGCGGCCTCGTGATGGATCTGGACCTCGGCAACCTGGTCAAAGCAACCCGGTTTGGGTGGGTGATTCGCGCGATGCACGGTACGCGGTTCCTCGACTACCAGGAGCTTCGCCGCACCTATTCGGGAACCCTCGTCGACCTGAGCGACGAGCGGTACGTGTTTCTCAACACGCTCTTCTCACTCTCCGAAGCGAGCCTGTTCGCACAGGGAGTCGACCTCCTCGACGCCGGGAAGCTGCCGAGTGGTGTCGGCTACAACGAGCTGTTCGGTGCGGTGCGTGCCGCCGTGGACGGCTCACACCGGGACGGGGTGCTGAAGGCCGATGTGCTCGCCGACCCGGAGCGGTTCATTTCACTCGACGGCGACATCGTGGCCAGTCTGCTTGATCAGCAGCATGCGGGAAAACGCCTGATGCTGATCACCAACTCGGAGTGGTCGTTTGCCAACGCGATGATGACCTACACCTTCGATCCCTACTTGCCGTCCGGACAGACGTGGCGGGATCTGTTCGGAACGGTGATCGTGTCGGCAGCGAAGCCGGAATTCTTCACCTCCTCGAACTCCCTGTACAAGGTCGTCGACGAGGAGAGCGGACTACTCCAGCCGCACTTCGGCTCGATCGAGAAGGGCGGCATCTTCTACGGAGGCAACGCCCGCCTGGTTGAAGAGTTCCTCGGGCTGTCGGGAGACCAGATCCTCTACGTCGGTGACCACCTCTATGGCGATGTGCACTTCTCGAAGGCGCTGCTTCGGTGGAGGACCGCGCTCATCTTGCAGGAACTCGAGTCGGAGATTCGGGCCCTGGAAGGATTCCTCCCGGGCCAACGGCGGCTCGGTGAGTTGATGGAGCAGAAGGAGCAACTCGAGGCACGCCTCAGTGCACTGCGCCTGGCCGCCCTTCGATCTCGGAGTGGTCACTCGGTGCCGATGATCGACGTGCCGGACTCTGCCACCGCCATCGCCGACACGAGGGAGGAACTCCTCGCCCTCGACGACGAGATCGCGCCGCTCGCCATCGAAGCGGGACACCTCCGCAACCCCGCATGGGGGCTCATGATGCGCGCCGGAGCCGACAAGAGTCTGCTGGCGCGTCAGGTCGAGAGATACGCCGACATCTACACGTCACGCGTCTCGAACTTGCTCTACCCCGGCCCGTACGCGATGTTCAGGATCGGCCGCCTCGACCTCCCGCACGACCCACATCCGCCGCACGAGGCCCACGACCCAACAGCCGGCCTCTAGATCAGGTCGATCCCGTCGTCCTCCAAATCGGCGTCGTCAACGACCATGTCGAACCGGTCCATGCACTCGGCGCAGCGGTAGGGGACGATGTCGCCGGCCATCGGCGGGTCGTCCGGCGGGAACCCGGTCAACAGGTGCGCGGTTCCTCCGCATTCGACACAGACAATCGTCTCAGCGAGCGGACTCATGGGTACTCCTCACTTGACGGTCACAACCGTGCAATCGGCAGAATGGGCGACTTTGTGCGAGATGCTTCCGAGGAAGAACCCCGAAAAGTCGCTAAGGCCCCGTCGGCCCATAACGATGACATCGGCTCCGATGGCATCGGCCGTGTCGCAGATCGCCTGGGCCGGCGAACCGAGCTCAACGACCGCGGTGACGTTCTGAACACCGAGGCGAGCGGCCTGCTCGGCGGCGTTTGTCACAATCTTGTCTCCCGCCTCTTGAAGGACCGAACGGGACTCTGCGTAGAGGCCCTCGAGCTCTGCGTACGCACCGAGCGCCAGCGGGACCGTCGACGCATACGACACGACGTTGAGAACCGTCATTTCCGCGTCGTATTTGAGGGCGAGATCGCAGGCGAACGCCAAGGCCCGGTCGCCATGAGTAGATCCGTCAACCGCAACCAGGATGTGAGAAACCATCCGACACCTCCTTGGCACCCAGTGTCGCGCACGATGGTCGGGGTGACCAGGGGCATCTCGCAATACGGCCCCGGCTGGTACGATCCGAGGGCCATCGACCCCTGCGGGAGAGCGACGAAGGTCGCGCCGACGGAGCAACCACCCCGGGAAACTTGCAGGCACACGGACCGTGGGGCGAGGCACCTCTGGAGAGCAGGGTGACGGCCCTCACCGAAGGGGAAAGCCGCTGAGGCGGTGAATCTCTCAGGTCGTGCGACAGACGGGGCGCAGGCCCGACCGCGCGCCGATCGA
>Ga0316197_10002474_pt1 | contig 13220 bp, 12 predicted proteins | sample OudBiesiAoxic_MG_FD_204939 | JGI IMG/M metagenome (GOLD analysis project Ga0316197, IMG submission 204939) | Coastal sediment microbial communities from Oude Bieten Haven, Netherlands - site A oxic | ecosystem: Environmental > Aquatic > Marine > Coastal > Sediment | place: Netherlands...
GAACCTCATGTGGTTTGTTTTTAATGAAATAGGCGACTATGAATCATTTCGCGAAGGAGTCGCATGCTCACAAGTTATTTCCTCGTGTTGTCGGCCCGAAGGGCCCTGGAAAGCTCAGGATGACAAAGTCACCGAATGGATTTCGGGGCGCTGACATCGAGGTCTTTTTCGGAGGCGCTCACCGAGATCGTGGTCACGGTTTGCCGGTCGCCGCCGGGTGCTCTGAAGCGGATGCTATACCCGCCGTCGAGATAACGGCCAAACCGGTCCGCTGCGCTTTCGAGCTGGGCCCTCCCCTGCACCAGAAAAAGACTCCCGCCCGAAACATCAGTCAGCTTTTTCAGGCTTTTTCGGGTTCGGTTGTTGAACCTTTGGTCCCACAGGGCAATGACAAGGACCGGCACCCCGGCCGCACCGGCGGCATCAGTTGCCTGCTGCCACTCCTCCTTGGAAGGCTCGTTCCGACCGTCGGTCAGCAGGACAAGAAATGTTCGGCCGCGTCGACCTTCGAATTGTTCGAGGGCAGCAATGACGAGTTGAGAGACGTTTTCCGTTTCTTGGGTCAAGATCACTCCACCTGGAGCATCCATATCAGCACCCCAGGCGCCGACACCATCAGAGGTCGCCACAAAGAGCTGTCCTCTATCGCCACCGGCACGTTCCACGATTGGCGACAACGATCCTCGCATACCGGACCAGTCTTCGACCTCATCTGGTGCCACGTCCATCGCGAGTCCGAGAAGGAGCGGCGCGCGCTCGGCACCTCCCAATTTCTCTATCGGAATCCGCGATCCACCGACCCGCAGTTGGATATCTCCAGCTTCAAGGTCCATCGCCGGCTCCCTGCCTCGGGTAACGATCATCGAGAACTCGCGGGTATCCGAATCAGCACTCCCCCACTCCTCGTACCGTGCGGTTAGGTCGGCCGACACCGTGACCGGCGCCGGCGCTGGTTCCGCCTGCTGACGAGGGGAGATTGCCTCGGGCTCAGCGGCCTGCGGATCCGACCGAAGCGGTTCGACGAGCGGCTTCTCTTCAACCACCTCGGGTTCGATCACTGGTGGAGTCACCGGTTGCTCTAGTTCGGGTTCGGGCTCGGGCACGGGCTCGATTCTTTTAGTGGGCAGTTCCGCAACGGTGGATGCGCCGGCTGCGGCCACGGCTGTATCGGTCGCCTCCTCCGTTTCGGTCGGCGCCGGGGTCATCGGTTCCGGTTTCGAGGGTACGGGCACTGGTATGGGCTCGGGAACGGGATCCGGAGCAGCCGGTTGCCTTTTTTCGGACTCGGGCGTAGGCATGGGCACGGGCGCAGGGTCGGGTTCGGGCTCGGGTTCGGGATCCGCGACGGGAAGGGGCGCACCTTCGGGAGAAAGATCGGGGATCCGAACGGTGCCGACCCAGAGACCGGTGTCCTCTTTACTCGGGTCCTCGATCCCAACACTCAGATGGTGTTCTCCCGGCGGCCACTCGACCACGACGCGAGCGCTCCCGTCATCCTCGAGCCGTACCGCCCTCATCGGGCTTCCCGAGCTCACCTTTCCGCCGTCCAGCTCAATCCGAAGGATGGCGTTCGATCCGATCCGAAGTCGGTCTTCCGGTGAGACCTGGACGACAACCGTAACTTCGGTTGCATCGCCAACCTGTCGAATAGGCTCGACCTCGACCCTCATCGCAACCGGCGCGGTGGCGGCAACGCTCAACGCACTGGCCAGCAATGAACCCAGCACCCACGATTTCTTTGTACTCACGGATGACTCCCGCTGCGATTGTCGCACGGCTCTGCCCGTGCGAGGCATTCAGCTTTTCGAGCGCAATGCGAACAACGCCCCTTGCGGGTCGACGCATTGGGCGATCAGATCACCACCCGGAACCTCCATCGGACCGTTCAACACCTGGCCACCCAACTCCGTGACCTTCGCAACCGACGAGTTGACGTCGCCGACCGACACGTAGTAGAGCCACATCGGCGGTCCGGGCATTTCCTCCGGCATGTTGAACATGCCACCAAGAGGCGTTCCGCCCTGTCCATAGATCTGGTAAATGCCGCCTGGGCCCATGTCCATCGCTTCCTGGGGCTCCCAGCCGAAGAGATCCGAGTAAAAGGAAAAGCCGCCCTTATAATCTGAAGTCGCGAGTTCATTCCACGAAAACGTCCCGACCTCAGTATCAGTGGTCGAGTCCTGGTTCTCCGGATTGGCGGACCTGTAAACTGCGAATGCCGCTCCCTGGGGATCAGCCAGGACCGCAAACGCACCGGCACCCGGGACCTCGGTGGCTTCATGGAGAACAGACCCGCCGGCCTCTTTGACCTTCAAAACCGTCTCCTCGATGTCGTCCACCGACACGTACGCCATCCAGTGCGGCGGCGCTCCGGCCGCGCAAACTTCCTCGGGCATCTCCATCACTCCGCCCAGGGGCGTCCCCTCGTTGGTCCACATCGCATAGGGCTGGTCGCCCCCCTCGTATTCTTGAGTGCCCCAGCCAATCAACTGGCCGTAGAAATCCCGGGCGGCTTTCGGATCATCAGTCATCAGGTCGTACCAGATAAAACGTCCATGTTTTTTACTCTGCATCGGTGAATCCTCTCAGGTTTTTGAATTTCCGTATCAATTTCGAAGCACACGGATTCAAGTTTCAAGCGCCTTGCATCTGGATCAACACAGGGGCTCAGATTTTCATTCTCAGAGAGGATTCGCCGTCAGTTGTCTTCGAGGAAATACTGGACGGTCGTCACCACCCTGACCTTTTTGAATTCTGGTGAAAAACGGTCGCGGTCATTGATGGAGAAGTAACCTTGCTGCGCGTTGCGTATCCCGCCTACGCGACTCCCTGAATCCTCGGCAAACTGCTGCGCGGCGCGGCGGGCATCTTTCGTCGCCTCTTGAATCATCTCGGGTTTGATCTCATCGAGCGAGGTGAAGAGGTACTCGGTCGTGTTTTCATAGCTGCGGATCAGGGCGACACCCTGTTTCACCAGCTCACCCGTGCGCTCCATGGCCGCACGCACCACGTCGATTCGCGATGACCTGACGGTCACTGTCGACTCCGCCACGTAGCGCTCCATCCGCGCCTGCCTCATCATGCCTTGAGCCTGACGATCGTCGACACGAGGGACTGTGAGGCCGATTTCGGCATCGTCAAATTCGCCTGCAAGAAACGCCCTGATCTTCGCCGCACCGTCGTCGGTTCGCGTCTGGAGGGTGCTGAGGTCGTCGGCCGTCACGGTGTAGGTAATAGGCCAAATCACGAGATTCGCGGCCACTTCTCGTTCGGCCAGGCCTTTGACAGTGACAAACCTGTCGGCCGAACGAGCGCGGAGCAGTCCGTTGCCAATGAAGAAACCTCCGACAGCAAGTCCAAATGCAACCAGTGTCCCGGCCACTACGACGTTTCGCTCATTCATGAAATCCCCCACGCAAAAATTGACTTCGCCGCTTCGCATATCCATCTTCTCATTCCCCCGTTTGAAGCGAACCGGCTAGAATGCTCACCGGACCCCAGAATAATTGGAGGCACCTCATGCGCCACACCTCGGCACTCGTGCTGGTTTTCCTTCTATTTGGCTTCGGATGCGGAAACACCGACGAGCCCACCGCACCGGCACCGACCGGGGTGGATACCGACCCAGATGACGCTTCGATCCTGATGCGGCCTTTCTCCGCCGACGAGATCCGCGACGAGTGGATACCGGGATTCCAGATACTGATGCAACGAACCTATCCGGAGCGAATCCAAATGGAACGTTGGACGGTTGTATCTGCCGATGATGAGGGGGTCGAGATCGAGTACGCCACGATCCTCGACGATGGTTCGCTCGAAGGAGAACCAACTATCGCCCGTTCCGGTTGGGAAGAGCTCCGCGACCACGCATCATTTCCAGCCGCGCACGCGACCCGCGACTGGGTCAGTCGGGAAACCGCCCTCGGCGATTTCGAGGGCTGGCTCTACCGGGTGGCCGAACCCGGCGCCGCCGTGGTCAACGAGTTCTTCTTCGTTCCGGGGCTGCCCGGAGCGCCCGTACAGATGCGTGTCCTCGAAGGTGACGAAACGGTCTTTGAGCTCGAACAGACTGACCGGCTGCGGCCTGACGCTGATTGAATGTCCCCCTGAAGAAATCGGAGGTGTCGTGAGTTCCTTTTCAGTACGTTTGTACATCATAGTGGCACTCGTTCTCGCGCTGGCCGCTCCCGTCGCAGCCGAGGATACGGCAATAGAAGATCCGAAACTCGTCCTCGTCCTGTCGGGTGGTGGCGCTCGCGGCATCGCCCACATCGGCGTTATCAGGGTCCTCGAAGAGCTGCATATCGCCCCCGATCTGATCGTCGGGACCAGCATGGGATCGATCATCGGCGGGCTCTACGCCGCCGGCTGGTCACCCGACGAGATGGAGGAGATCGTCCGCACCATCGACTGGGACAACATTTTTACCGATCACGTGGACCGCAAAGACAGGCCGTTCCGGCGCAAACAAGACGATCGGCCGGTACTGATCAAGGGCCGGCTCGGCTTCGACGGATTGAAACCGGTGGTGCCTTCCGGTGTCATCAGCGGCCAACGACTCGAGCTCGCGCTGCGGATCATCGAGGCGCTCTCCCCGGCCGATGCCGACTTCGATCAGCTGCCGATCCCCTACCGCGCGGTCGCCGCGGACATCGCGACCGGTGAAACAGTGGTGATTTCCTCCGGGAGCCTGGCGACCGCGATGCGGGCCAGCATGTCGGTGCCGGGGGCCCTGCCGCCGGTGAATATTGGCGATCACGAGCTGGTGGATGGCGGCATCGCCGCCAATCTGCCAGTCGGCATCGCCCAGGATCTCGGCGCGCACCGAATCATCGCCGTCGACATCTCGAGCCCACTCCTCGAAGAGGATGACGAGCAATTCGAGTCCTTCATGAGTGTCTTTACCCACCTCAACAGCCTGCTCACGGTCCGCAACCGCGACCGCGATGCGGCGCTTCTCCAGCCCGATGATGTGCTGATCGTGCCCGACCTCGGCGACATTTCGTTTGTCAGCTTCGATCGCGCGCAGGATGCGGTGGCAATCGGAGAGGAGGCCGCACGGCTGCAGATCGATGAGCTGCGGAGCTTCAGTGCCAAAACCAAACGTTGGAACGAGTTCGACAACCGAACGCGGGCACAGGGTCTGACTCCCATCGAGATCGACCGGATTCGACTCGAGAACACCAGCAAAGTCGACAATCGCCTTGTTCGCAAAGCCCTCACCATCCAGCCGCCGGAGACCCTTGATTGGAAATCGCTCGGCTTCGATCTCCTGGAGCTTTACAACACCCGCTATTTCGGGGTTATTGGCTTCCACCTCGAAGAGATTGAAAAGGATGTCCACGAACTCGTCGTCGAGACGCCGGAGCCAACACACGGGCGCGGCTCGCTGCAGTTCGGCATTGGCTTTCTCGACGATTTCGACGGTGGCTCCACGTATCACCTCCAAGTCCGTCATCAGTACCTTCCCGCAAACCGCCGCGGCGGTGAGTGGGAAACCACCGTCCAGATTGGCACGGCAGCCGGTGCCAGCACCGAGTTCTACCAGCCCCTCGACTGGAACATGAACTGGTTTGTCGAACCGTCGCTCACCTACGAACGTGGCACCCAGGAGATCTGGCTTGACGGAAATGCAATCGCCGACTACTCATTCACCACGGCCTCTGCTCGAATCGCGGCAGGGCGGGTCCTGGGGCGCTGGGGAGAGCTCCGCGTATCCGCTTTCACCGGAACGAACCGGGGAACAGTTCGCATCGGTTTGCCAGAGTTCGGGTCCGCGGAAGAGGATCGCGCCGGCGGCGAAGTCCGTTTTCGGATCGATACCGAAGACTCCGTCGTATTTCCCCGTTCCGGCGCCGACGTGGACGTCGTGTATTCCGTGTCATCCGAAGCGCTCGGTGCCGACGCCCAATTCGAGCGGATCTGGGGCAAGGCATCGTACGCCTGGAGCTTTGGCAAAAACACCGTCGTTCCCGCGATCGAGTACGGCGACAATCTGGACTCCCCGGAGAGCTTCTTCAGCCTCTATTTCCTGGGTGGATTGGGCCGTCTCTCCGGCCTCGGATACAACGAATTGTTCGGTGAGAAGATCGCTCTCGCCAAGCTCGTCGCCTATCGCAGCCTGCTCCGTTTCGAAGCTGCCGGTTTGCAGGTCAAGATCTACGCCGGTTTCAGCCTCGAGGCCGGAAATGCCTACTACGTCGGACAGGATGTTTCGTGGGGCTCGATGCTCAAGGGCGGCAGCGTCTTTATCGGCGGCGACACCTTCATCGGGCCGATCATCTTCGCCTACGGCCGCACCGAGGGGCATCGCGACCGGTTCTACTTTGCGATCGGGGATAGGTTCTAGCGCATGCATACGCCCACCCGGACACAGGATGCAGGATGCAGGATGCAGGGAACAGGGCCCATCCGCCCACCCACCCTCTACCAGGAAGGTCTGCATTTGTGGTGCGGGCGTCTCGCCCGCACGGATCGCGCTGACTGACAACGTGCGGCCGGGACGGCCGCACCACAACATCGCACCAGTTCTTTTGGTGTAGGCGTCTGCACGTCTCCCCTGCTCTTCTGCCCGGCAGCTTCACTTGCCGAGGACGAAACGGAGCGCCTTGCGAAGCTCCGTCGAAGTCCTGCGATGGAAGGTAAACCCAGTACCGGAAACCACTTGGAGATCGACCTCGTAGCCGGCCGCCGGCGCGGGGGCGTCGATTTCCGGGATACAGCCCCCGGCCATCGAGATCACTCCGATGAAGACCTCCGGATTTCCAGCGATGCGGTTTCGCTTCGACTTTCTTCTCCGCTCTGGTCCTTGTATCCGTTGCGGTTCCAGGCGGGTCAGCGGATAATGCACCCGCCACGGAGGCTTGATGACCAACCACCAGATTCCCAACATCATTGAGACGCGTCAACTCCCATGATCGAGGCATTCGCCTCCGCGTTTTCGGGTACGCTTTCTGCAATCTCGGTCATTTTTCTGGTCGTTCTGGTCTCAGTCTTCATGGCCCGGCGAGGCCTGATCACGCAGACCCAGATCGGCGGTCTTTCAGCCGCCACCGTCAATCTCTTCCTGCCCTGTCTGATCTTCGCCAAAGTCGTCGAACATTTCCAACCTTCATCCCAACCCGGATGGTGGGCGCTGCCGCTCGCAGGGATCGTGATCGCGCTGGTCGGTACCGGGCTCGGGGCGCTCGCATTCGTCCGCCAACTTCCCGACAAGCGGGATATGCTCCCTTTGGCCGGCATGCAGAACGCCGGCTACCTTGTTCTTCCGGTCGGGATGGCCCTCTACCCCGATCGATTCGACACCTTTGCGGTATATGTCTTCCTCTTCATCCTCGGATTCAACCCGATCCTGTGGAGCCTCGGCAAGATCCTCGTAACCGGGAATAGCGGTCAGAAACCAAAGTTACGCGACCTGCTCACGCCACCATTGGTAGCGAATCTGATCGGCATCGGGGCGGCCGTTAGTGGAGCTGGACGCCTCCTGCCGACGCCGGTACTTGACGCGGTCGAGCTGGTCGGCACCGCCGCCGTGCCTGTCGCCACAGTCGTGCTCGGAGCGGTGCTCGGTGGGATCTCGGTTCGTTTTCGATCCCACCTCGGAGATGCGGCGCGGGCTATGGCCGTAAAGTTTTTCGCCCTTCCGCTGATCGTGGTCCTGGTGCTCCTCGCGGTGCGACTCCATGCCACGAACCCCCTTCTGGCAGAGTTTTTCGTCATTGAGGCTGCTTCCGCACCGGCGGTCGGACTGGTTCTCCAGGTTCGAACCTACGGCGGCAACGAGCAGCGAGTCGGAACCGTGATGTTCATGTCCTACGTCGCGTGCACCCTGGCTTTGCCTGCCTGGGTCGCCATCTGGAGATTGTTGGTTCAGTAAGGGCCAAAGCGCTTCGTGTAGGCTCTCTCTTACAGCAACAACTTTGGAACCGCAAAGACGCAAAGACCACACAGAGGATTTCTTGAAGTCGTTCTTGGCGATGATCTTGGCGCTCTTTGCGTCTTTGCGGTTCCAACGCCATGGCGGTCAGCCAAGAATGACACGAAGAGAATGTACGTTGAATTCCCCCGAGGCGGCGGTCAGTCCGCCCCGGGGGATGTTCAGTTGATTACGGCAGCTCACCTGCGCTTGTGGGTTGGACGAGTAGATCGGTTGCCACCACAGGTGACGCATCGGCGATGATTGGCGTAGAGAGCAAATCTGCTTCCGTAGATGTCTCGAGCTCCGCGGTCACAGTTGCCGGCACCGGCTCGGACCAACCGAAAGTGTCACGCAGCTCCCTCAGCTTGCCTTGAATAGCGCCGACGTTCCTGGGTCCCATCCGTAGGAAGTGCTTTTGAGCGCCTGTGAGATTTTCGAACCGGTCCTCGGCATAGGCATAGACGATGGCCCGCTGTTCAACCTCCACCTGACCGGATGAGGTGGTCACCTCGAGGAGGTGATCCACTGCTTCGCACAAGCGGGTGTCGAAATCTTCATTCGCCCATCCGATCTCCTTGTAGATGGCCTCCAAGCGCGGCCGGAACTGTTTGTAGAGCTCGATGGCTTTGTCGGAATCGAGGGAAGTGAAGACATCGGTCACGACATCGTACCGACGGTAGGTGCCTGACGCGATGACCAGCCGGTCCTCATCTTCGCGAACAACGAATGGCCGTGAGGGCCTCAGAAACTCAATTTCGTCGGACGGGCTGTAGCCGCCGGCCATCGCGTCCACAGCGCGGACAAAACGACGCAGGAGCCGGTCGTTGACCAGATACGAGGCGAGCGCCGGGTGCGTCGAAAGACGCCCGGCGGCAGCCCGAAAGAGCCCGTCATCACCCTCGTCGGAGAATCCGGCCTCGACAACCTGGGAAGCAACCGCGAGGGAGGCCACCGGTGTCGGATTCGATCGTTGCGGAACCGTCACGGCAGCACGCTGCGGAGCCTCGACGGTGATGCCGGATCCGAGCCATATCAGTGCCGCGACCAGGGCCACGGCGGAAACAATACACGCGCCCACCACTGCAAAGATTCGATCATCCTTTTGCATGGGGACCTCCTTTCGCATACCAATGTGGAGGTGCGTTGCGCCCTCGTAAGGGCGGGAATGGGGCATTGTTCAGGACAATCGTGGCGGAAGAAAGGCTTCCAGCGATCATCTTTCAGCGCAGCTTCCCTTGAAAACCAGTGCTCCTCGATATCGTGTCGAGATGAACCGTGAATGGTCCAAATTCAACAACCGCTATTCGATAGAGATCGGTTGTTGACGGGTCCTTCAGGGCCCGCCAACAGGGCGATTACTGGACTGAGAAGCTGACTGTCACCAGGTAATAAACAGCAACCGGTTCACCCTCGAGGGTCGCCGGCTTGAATCGCCAGGACGACACCGCATCCACCGCAGCTTCGGTGAGACCCGAGGGGAGTCCCTTGAGAACCCTGACGTCGGTAACATTGCCGAGCGTATCGATGATCGTCTGAAGAATCACAACCCCCTGCACCCGGGCGTGACGCGCTTCTTCAGGATAGTGGGGGTCTGGAGCGTGGATCCGGACCGGAGCCAGCACGTTCCCGGCAATCTGCATTGGGCCAATGGCCGGCCCAACCGGTCCCTCGGGAATGACCACGGAATCACCTATTTCCGGGAAGTCGAGTTCGGACACTTCAACAGCCTGGTCATCTCGCAACAAAGGTTCAGGATCGTCAGGGGTCGCATCGGGCACCGGTACCTTCCGCGCCTTGGGCTTGGTTACTGTCCTCCGCATCTGTGGTTTCGGCGGCTTTTGGAAGCTGACCGCCTGCAGTCGGTACACCTTCGGCGTACTGCCGATCTTGAGGATCCTCTCTTCATAGTAGGACGGAAATACAATGAAAAAGAGGACAACGTGGAAAACGACAGCGGCCGCAATACCGAAGCGAACGGCACGACGGGCCCTCGGTGCCTCTTCCTCTTCCAGACGCAGAACAGCCGGGTCGAGCGCGTTGTACGGTCGACTCCATCGGCGTTCCCTCGCCTGTGCCAGTCTACTTTCGCCTATCCGCATGATCGTGTTTGGCCATTCCTGAGTCGGATTGGGCTCTGCAACATCCTACGTGCAAATACCCATTCCGGTTACGTGTCGGTATCGTTGCCGTCCTCGGTGGTCGACAGCCCTTTGATGAAGGGCGCGTTCGGAAGAGGAAACCATCGTAGCCGCTCTAATTCTTCCGCCAGGACCGCAGTTTCCACCTCGCCACCGTATTCCGTCTCCGCTTTGGCAACAATTCCCCGGGCGTCTTCAAGGTGTCGAGCGAGGGCGCTCTCCGGTTCAGTCAACTTGCGGCTCCGGTACTCGAGTTCACCCGAATCGAAGCTCAGGTCGTCGAGACCGAGTCCACGGCCGATCTGATGGTCGCGGTGTCTCCAGAGACCCGAATCGACCGAGAACCTGTAGTACGGCAGAAGCTTCCAACCGGACTCCGCCACCAGGTGGACGGCTTCGAGAATGTAGTCGAAGACCGCTTCGGATATGAAATAGTTGAAATTGACCCTCACCCACCCCGGCTTGATGCCTTCGCAACCGCTGTTGATGGCGTCCCGGAAACGGGTCGAGTGATCCATATCGATGCCCAGCAACCGGTGGCCGTAAGGCCCGGCGCACGAACACCCGCCCCTCGCCTGAATTCCAAAGAGATCGTTGAGCAGAGCCACGACGTAGTTGTGGTGCAGGAATCTGCCATCATCTTCGATCAGGAAGGACACAATAGACAACCGCGTGGCTTCTCTGTTGCCGAGGACCCGGATACGAGGGTTGGCCGACCAGGACTCGATGGCACGCGTGACAAACGAGTGTTCCAACTCCTCAATCGCGTCCTCTCCAACCGCCGTTTTGAGTTTGACCACGAGGCCGGCCCGGATCGACTCGATGATCGCCGGAGTCCCACCCTCTTCTCGTATGGTTGGATCAGCGATGTAGCTGTGGTCATCAGCGCTGACGTACGTAACGGTTCCACCACCCGGAACCGTCGGTACGCGGTTGGTGACCAGCCGCCTTTTCACCATCAAGACGCCCGGAGTCCCCGGCCCGCCCACGAACTTGTGAGGAGAGAGGAAGATCGCGTCCTTGGCGGCGAGTGGGTCGCTGCCCTCCCCCGAAGGATTCATTGCAATCCTCACATAGGGTGCAGCGGCCGCAAAGTCCCAGAAGGCGAGAGCGTCGTGCCGGTGGAGAAGGGCCGTCAGGGAATCGGTATTGGAGACGATCCCAGTGACGTTGGAGGCGGCCGAAAAACTACCGATTTTCAACGGGCGATCCTGGTACGCAATCAGTTCGCGTTCGAGGTGGGCCTCATCGATGCGACCATCCGGGTCCTCATCAATGACCACCACATTTGCGATGGTCTCGCGCCAGGGAATCTCATTCGAATGGTGCTCGTAAGGCCCGATGAAAACCACCGGCCGCTCGTTTGCCGGAATCAAAGAACTCAGGCCGTAACGGTCGTCGAGATCGGCGGGCAGACGGAGGTTGAGGATCTCGATCAGCTTGTTCACCGCGCCGGTAGCCCCCGAGCCGCAAAAAATCACGACGTCGTCTTCGGTGCCATGCAGAGCGTCGAGGATTGTCCGTCGCGCATCCTCCCGAAAGCGTGTCGTCTGCAACCCGGTTATGGACGTTTCGGTGTGCGTGTTGGCATAGAGCGGCATCACCTCATCGCGAATGAAATCCTCGATGAAGTCGACAGAGCGACCCGACGCGGTGTAGTCGGCGTACGTCACCCGTCGCACCCCAAATGGGCCTTCGACGGCGCGGTCATCGCCGATGATCCCGCTGCGAATTCTCTCTACCAGGCGTTTCACCCGCTCTTTCAATAGAGGCTCCTTCCAGACCCGGGCACGTTCGTGCAGGCGATGATACTCGATGTTTCCGAAACCAGTCGGATACAATAGTTGACAAGGTGAGATTCGGAAATCACGACGAGTGATCGAAAGGAGATCCGATGATGTCCCAGGCTGACAGCGGAGCAAATGGTAAAGCCAGCAGACCGACGTTCAGGAGACGCCAATACCTCATCGATAGGCGCCGGCAGCTCGCCGCCACCGTAAGGGTCGCCGGATTGGTCCTGGCCCTCTTGGTCATACTCAACGCTGTCCTCGCTTGGCAGAGCTACGATGCCACCCAGAAAATGATGATCGCGAGTCCGGAATTCGGTGAACAGATGCGAGCGAATGATATGCGTAACATTGCGATCAGAGCTGCAATCTCGCTCATCATTCTGGCTATGGTTGTAGTGCGATCAATCATGTTCACTCACCGGACCGCTGGAGCCGTTTACAAGGTGTCCCAATGTCTCGAGCAGGTTGGTGAATTCAACTTCGATACCTTCCTGCGTCTGCGACGCGACGATAACCTCCGGGCGCTCGAGGATCCTTTCAACAAGATGGTGGCAAACCTCCGCGAACGAGCCCTCGACGACTCTCAGGCAATGAAGAAACTGGCCGACGAAATAGAAGAACACGGGAACCCGGTGGATGCGGAAATCTTACGGCGAATTGCCGATTCGACTCCAAAGACGTCAAAGTAGACGCGAGCCGTCGAGAAAAACTGGCCGGCTTATTCTTTTTCTTTGGGAGGAAAGTTCTTGAGGAGCTTCTTGAGCGTCTTCTGAATCTGCTTCCCGGACGGGTTGACGCTCCGGACTTCTCTCTCGAGGACCCCCGTCCACATCAGCTTGTGGGTGCGGGCGTCGATGATGTCCAACACCAGGGTACCCTGCTTGTATGAACGGACCTCGGTATAGCCATAATTGAAGCCCGGCCAATAGCTATAACCCCAGGGTGAATACGGAGCATAGGAGACGTGGTTGATCTGGAGCTCGTCCGTGGCCCCGAAATAGAATGTGAGCAGGAAATCAGTCTGCGGTGGTGCCGGAGCAGGGTCGAAGCCTTTTTCGGCTAAAACCTCCTCGGTGACCCGGTGGAGGCGCACTCTGAGATGATCCGGAAGCTGGGTCTCGATGGAGTTGTCACGTTCGAGGAAAGCGTAAGTCGAATAGCCCGAAAAATCCAATGCATGATCGTAGTCGAAAGTCACCTTGGCCCACGCATAGCCGGCCGCCATCCCGACCAGGCACATGCACATCACGATGTAACGGACTTTGAGCTTCACATCAATCTCCTTTGCGGAACCATAGGGTAGCAGAGGAGCATCGCAGAATTAGGAATTAGGAATTAGGAATTAGGAATTAGGAATTAGGAATGAGGAATGAG
>Ga0316197_10002475_pt1 | contig 13220 bp, 10 predicted proteins | sample OudBiesiAoxic_MG_FD_204939 | JGI IMG/M metagenome (GOLD analysis project Ga0316197, IMG submission 204939) | Coastal sediment microbial communities from Oude Bieten Haven, Netherlands - site A oxic | ecosystem: Environmental > Aquatic > Marine > Coastal > Sediment | place: Netherlands...
GATCGTCTCCATCACCACGCCCTGCCCGGCGAAAGCCGCATCGCCATGGATCAGTATCGGCACAACCCGATCACCTTCGCTATCACCATTACGCTGCTGGCGGGCGCGTACCGAACCTTCCACGACAGGGTTAACAATCTCCAGATGAGAGGGATTAAATGCGAGAGTGACGTGCACCAGTTCCTTTTCGGTTTGCAGATCGGATGAAAAACCCTGGTGATATTTCACATCACCCGAACCGTTCGAGCTTTTCCCCGCCTCGCCTTCAAATTCCTGGAACAGTTCAGCGGCCGTTTTACCGACGATATTTATCAGCACATTCAATCGCCCGCGATGCGCCATGCCAATCACGACTTCCTTGACACCATGGGTCCCGCCGCGCTGGATCAGCTCATCGAGCAAAGCGATGAGACTATCTCCGCCTTCCAGTGAAAACCGCTTCTGTCCAACGTAACGTGTATGAAGATACCGTTCGAGCCCCTCTGCGGCTGTCAACCGCCATAGAATTCGCCGCTTCGCCTGCCGGCTAAACGCCGCTTGGCCGCCGACGTGTTCAAGACGCTGCTGAATCCAGCGCTTTTCGGCAGTCTCGGTTATGTGCATATATTCGCTGCCGGTGCTTCCACAATAAATGGCGCGCAAATGTTGCAGAATTTCACGCAGTGGCGCCCTTTCTGTCACTGCCAGGGAACCGGTATCAAAAACAGTATCCAGATCGGCGTCACTCAATCCATGGTGTTGCAGATCCAGTTCCGGCAACTCAGGCGGTGTACGCAGATTCAGCGGATCGATCTGAGCGATCTGATGCCCCCGAAAACGGTAGGCATTTATCAGCTGCAGGACCCGAACCTGTTTTTCTTCGTGCCCCCGGCTACCCGGTACACTGGTCGCAGCCTGTCGCTGAACCACAGCTTGCCGGGTAATGGCACGAAATGTCTGGCGGATGGCTGAATGCATGGGTTCGGTGTCAGCGCCGTTAATGCTGGGGAGGTCTTCGAAGAATGTACGCCACTGGCTGGAAAGACGATTCGGATCGGCGAGAAACTGCTCATACAGATCTTCCAGGTAAGCGGCGTTATGACCCGCAAGCTGCGAGTCGGCCCAGAATTCGTGCAGGCCTTTCAGTTTGAAAATATCGTCCATCCCTACTCGCTTTTTGACAATCCGATTCAGAGGCAGCCAGTGCCCCAAACATACGCAATTGTTACGCCAACTCCTATAGTTAGCTGCAGTTTCTTACCTTAAGGCTTAGACCATAGAAGCGGGCTGTGCAAGTGAGGGAGCCACGCCAGCTGAAGGCTGGTCCAATATGCCTCAAATTTGACGCTCTCTGGCGTTTTGACAAGTAAAAAGCCGAAATTTCGTCACAAAATATCGGCAAAGCCTACGTGTCGGGTTCGTTCAGCCTCGCCGCCACCAAGGTCGAGCCGCAGAACCGTCTTGGAAACGCCGGGGTTTTCGGAGCCAAAGCCGAAATCGAAAGCATCGTCACCCGGGTCAACTCAAGCGGAGAATTTGAAATTGGCGACATCCTGGTCAGGACCACACCCTCGACGCTTTTCCTGTTCGGCACCCCGGACAACATCGTGGTGGGAGCACGGCTCGAGGTCGAAGGCTTCATCGACAGCAGCGGTGTGCTTCAGGCGAGCAAGGTCAAGTTTGAGGATAATGACGCCCGCGTCCAGGCTAACGTTGAGGATGTAAATCCCGCAGACGGAACGGTCACGCTCCTCGGCGTCCCGGTAACCATCACCGGCGAGACTGACCTGGAAGACAAGCGTGACGACGTTTCACCGTTCTCACTGAGCGACATTCAGGGTGGCGATTACCTGGAGATCCGCGGCTTCATCGGCGCCAATGGTGCAGTCGTCGCGACCGAACTGAGACGTGACGACAATGACAGCAAGGTGGAAATACGCGCCCCCGCGAGTCAGAAAGATCCGGTGGCGGGGACTGTGACTGTTCTCGGCATCACTGTAAACACCAGCGGCAGCACGCAGTTCAGAGGCTTCGATGATCAGCCGATATCAGCCAGTCAGTTCTTCGATGCGATCGTTGAGGGACTCACCGTGGTACAAGCCAAGTGGGATCCGTTCACCGATGTCAGTGCGCCGGCCAGGGAAGTGGAACTGGAGGATTAAACTGCCGGGGAACGGGCCGGGCGGCCTCGGATCGGGCCGCCCGGCAGTAGAACGTATCGGTTGCAAGCAGGAATTATCAGGGATCATAGGAGGTAAAGGTGATGCGTACTACAGGAATAGTGCTAGTCCTAATGCTGGCTGGAAGCCCGGCGCTCTGTGCGGAATACAGGGGGTCTCATGCCGCCGGCCATGAAAAGCAACAGTCGCGGTGGCTGACCATCGACGCAGACATGTCCCCCTCCGAGTACCGCAGGGCGTATCGCCGGAATCAAGCTCTGGTGGTTGATTTCATGGAATTTCATTCAAAACGTGCATTGGCGTCAACCGGTATTTCCGAGCAGGCCATCGGTGTTGTCGGTACAGCGGCGCTTTTACCGGTTCGTGATACACGCTTCCACCTGAACAGCAGCAAGACTATGGCTGTGGAGTTCCAGGATGCCATGGGTGGAGACCGGACCTTGTTGCTGGAATTCAAGAAGAAGTGGTAGTAACGGAATGAAAGAGTTCGATACGATTCCACCCGCCTTGATGGCAGCGTTCTCGCAGTTGCTGCGGCCACTGGTGCGCATGTTCCTGCACTTCAATATCACCTATCCTGTTCTCTCCAACCTGTTGAAATCGATTTACGTCGACGTCGCCGAGCACGAGCTCCCTATCTCCGGAAAGCAGCAGAGCGACAGCCGAATCACGTTTCTGACCGGCATTCACCGCAAGGATGTGCGGCGACGCAGACAGCAGCCGGACGAAACCGCAGCTGATCCAACAAGCGCCACACTGGGCGCACAACTGGTGGCACGCTGGACCAGTCTGCCGGAATTTCTGGACCATGACGGACACCCGCAACCGCTCCCGCGCCTCAGCCAGGATAGCGCAGAGCCCAGCTTTGAAGCACTGGTGCAGACACAGAGCAAGGATATCCGTGCCCGGGTGGTGCTCGACGAGTGGCTGCGCCTGGGTGTGGTCCATGTTGATGAGCACGACCAGGTGCGGCTGAACACCGAGGCCTTTGTTCCGGACAGTGGCCTGGACGAAAAGTCCTATTTCATGGGGCGCAATCTGCGCGACCACATTGCCGCCTGCGCCCATAACATCACCCATGCGGGCCCGCCTATGCTGGAACGCAGCGTTTATTACGATTCACTGACCGATGATGACGTCGCTGAGCTGGAAACGGTTTCCAGAGAGATCGGCATGCAGGCGCTGCAGCTTATCAACCGCAAGGCGATGGCACTGCAGCACGTTTCTGATGGCAAACCGAACGCCGTCCGGCGTATGAACTTCGGCCTATACTTTTTCCACGCGTCCGATGGCGCTCCCAATGAAGCGGAGACCGATAATGATGAAGACTCCGCATAGTGGGTGTGCCAGGCAAGCCCAGCGCTTTCTGCCGTCTCAGTTTAATCGCCCCTGGATTCGGCCGCTACGAATGCTCAATAGGGCTGGAGGATCAACCGTGAAAACCTTGTACAAAGTCATTTTATCCACTGTGGCTATGGGAGTGGCCCGGCCGGCAATATCCAGATCGAGGTTCGTGGCTTTGTCGACAGCAGCGGAACAGTGTTCGCGAACGAAGTTCGTGAACGGGGAACAGCCGACCTGACCGACGTGCGCCTGCGCGGCCCTGCGACTGACACTTGTGATCCCTCAACGGGCGATAATGAGCTTGCCATCCTGGATGTTATCGTTGACACCGCTGATCCCGGCACCTCGTTCATCGATACGAGCGGCCAATTGTTGGATAACATCGCGCTCTGCAATCTGGTCAGTACAGGCACCGATGTGCAGGTCGAAAACGGCACGTTCAGCGCTGCTCCTGCACGCATTGATAATGCCGGCAGCATAGAGATCGAGGACTAAACCCCCATTACCCCCTCCCTGGCGGGAGGGGGATTTTTTTGTCAATCGATAGCCTAACGGCGGCTGATGTCCGGGCGCCACGTGTCCCACAGTGTGCAAAAACCCGCCGGACACGCCACGGCATGATATCGGCGCAACTTGGACGCATCGAACTTGCACGCCACCAGCCTCCGCGACTAACCCGTGCTGAGTTTTTTGACCACATAGGAAATACAATGATGGTATCCTGAAAAGAACCTAACGCACTCTGCACACCGGATTTCGGTGCCCGTCACTCCGGCTGGGGAAATCGACGCTGTATCGACTCTCGATGTCAGCCATATTGCCACTGTGGACATGATCGCTAGCGAGGGCGTCGGGGTGGCGGTCATGACGGTGGTGGTGATAATCGTTAAGTCAAATTGCAGACGCGAGCACAGCGCCCTTAACAAACCGACTAACCATTTGTTAATCAGAGACAAACTTATGAAGATACCAGACTGGATTACTCTACCTGCAACTGTCGGGTTTGTACTGATGCTTGCGGCTTGTGATCAGGGAGTCCCTGTGACAGAACAAGCGGTGCGCCCGGTGAGGGCAATCAAGGTGGGTGAGGCCGGCCCCCTGGCGGACCGCTGGTTTCCGGGGCAGGCCCGGGCCCACAACGAGGCTGATCTTTCGTTCCGCGTTTCCGGACCACTGATCGTTCTGCCCAATGACATCGTCGGCAGGGAATTTAAAGCGGGTGAGGCGATCGCCCGTATTGATCCACGCGATTACGAGGTCAAGGTTGCGGATATTGAAGCCCAGCTTGCACGTGCCCGGGCAAGCTCGAAACGCGCGGCATCTGAATACAAACGAGAACTCAATATTTTCAAGCAAGACCCGGGCGCAACCAGTCAGACGGTGGTGGACCGCAAAAGTGCACAACGCGATCAAACCGTCGCAGATGTAAAATCACTGTCGGCTTCCCTGGATGCGGCGCAGGATCAGCTCGACTATACCTACCTGAAGGCACCCTTCGACGGTAAGGTTGTCCAGCAATACGTGCAGAACTTCGAAGACGTGCGGGCAAAGGAGGCCATTGTGCGTCTGCTCGATACCTCGCGCATTGAAATGGTAGTCAACATACCGGAGAACATGATTTCGTATGCACCCTACGTCACCAATATCCGCGTGCAGTTCGATGCCTTCAATGATCACCCAATACCGGCAGTGATCAAGGAAATCGGCGCCGAAGCATCCCGGACCACGCGTACCTACCCGGTCACCCTGCTCATGGAGCAGCCTGAAGATATCAAGATTCTGCCGGGTATGGCAGGCCGGGCGGTAGCAGACCGGGAAAGCGTTGAGGCCGGCAAACAACTCGGCATTGTCATTCCGGTTTCGGCCATCTTCTCACCCGAAGAGAACAATACCAGCTACGTGTGGGTGTTCGACGAGCAGGCTGCGATCGTCAGCCGGCGTGAAGTGGTCACCGCTGAGCTCAGCGATCACGGTGTTCCGGTCGAGGATGGGCTGACGCCCGGGGAATGGGTGATCACCGCCGGGGTGAGTTATCTCGCGGAAGGACAGACAGTCAAACTGCTGGAAGAGTAGGAGATCGCGGATATGAACCTCGCCAAGCTTGCGATCGAGAATCGCGCTGTCACCTACTTTGCCATCTTCCTGATCGTTACCGGCGGCATCGTCAGCTTCTTCAGCCTGGGGCAGCTGGAAGACCCGCAGTTCACCGTCAAGACCGCCGTGGTGACGACGAGCTATCCTGGAGCAAGCCCCGAACAGGTGGAGCTGGAAGTCACCGACCGTATCGAGCTGGCCATCCAGGAGATGCCCGAGATCGACTACCTGGAATCCTGGTCGCGGGCCGGTCTGTCCCTGATCAAGGTCAACATCAAATCAGAATACTGGTCAGACCGCCTGCCGCAGGTGTGGAACAAGCTGCGGGCCAAGGTCCGCGACGTGGAAAGCCAGTTACCTCCCGGCACCGGCCGGCCGGATGTTTCGGACGACTTTGGCGATGTGTTTGGCTTTCAGATTGCCCTCACCGCCGAGGGTTTCAACTACGCCGAGCTGGAGGCGTATGCCAAGTCCGTGAAAAAGGAACTCAGCCTGGTCAAGGGCGTGGCAAGGGTGGACTTGTGGGGTGTCCAGGAGAAGGCCATCTACCTGGACGTAGCCCAGACCCAGCTCGCAGAGCTGGGTATTACCGATGCCAACCTGGAGGCCACGCTCAGCCATCAGAACATGGTGGTGGATGCGGGCAACGTGGATCTGCAGAATCGCCGCATGCGTATCGCGCCCAGCGGGGAATTTACTTCACCCGAGGAGATTGCCGACCTGTCCGTAGTGACCTCCATGGCCGACACCCTGCTTAACCTGGGAGCCTCGGTCAGCGAAGATGCAAGCCTGCGACCTGCAGCCAGCGATGAGATTATACGCATCCGCGATATCGGGGAGGTCAGGGAGGGCTATCTCGATCCGCCCCACTGGCAGATGCGCTTCAACGGCAAACCGGCGCTGGGCATTTCCATCACCAACGTCGCCGGCGCCAACGTGGTGGACGTGGGACGTGCCATCGACCGGGCCATCGACGGGCTCATGGAACGGCTGCCGATCGGTATCGAGCTGCAGCGGGTACACTGGATGTCGGATATTGTCGACAAGGCGGTCAAGGACTTTCTCATCAATTTCGCTGAGGCAGTGCTGATCGTCCTGGTAATCATCGCTTTCACCATGGGTATGCGCATGGGGATGATCATCGGTACCGCCCTCATCGCCACCATCCTGGTGAGCTTCATACTGATGGCCATATTGGACATCGATCTGCAGCGTATGTCGCTGGGGGCACTGGTCATCGCCCTCGGCATGATGGTGGATAATGCCATCGTGGTCGCGGACGGTATGGCCGTGCGCCTGCAGAAAGGCATGGACCGCACCCAGGCCGCCATCGAGTCGGCCCAGGTACCGTCCATGCCCCTGCTTGGCGCTACCATCATCGCGGTAATGGCCTTCTATCCCATCTTTGCCTCCGTGGAGGATGCCGGCGAATATTGCCGAACATTGTTTTCGGTGGTGGCCGTCTCTCTGATCAGTTCCTGGGTCATCTCCATGACGGTCACCCCCATGCAGTGTATCGACATGCTGCCGGAGCCGGACAAGGATGCGGCCGCGGCCGACCCCTATGGCAGCGGCTTCTACCGGATCTACCTGCGGCTGGTTGAGAAGGCCATCCGCTTCCGCTGGTTGACCCTCGGTGTACTGGTGGTGCTGCTCGGGGCGTCTATCGTCGGTTTCGGACAACTCAAGCAGCAGTTCTTTCCTTTTTCCTCCATGACCAAGCTCATGGTCGATGTCTGGTACCCGGAAGGGACCCGTATTCAGGACGTGGCCGCCGGGCTGGAGAGTATAGAACAACACCTGCTCGATGATGAGCGGATCGAGGCGGTAACAAGTTTCATCGGCCAGGGGCCGCCCCGTTTCTATCTGCCGGTGGATCCGGAGGACCCCTATGCCTCCTATGCCCAGCTCATCGCCAACGTACACGACTACCGCGATATCGATGGTTTGCTGGCCGAGTTGACCCCATGGTTCGCCGAACACTACCCGGATGCCGAGATACCCATGCGCAAATACGGGGTGGGTCCCTCCAATACCTGGAAATTCGAGGTGCGCATCAGTGGACCAGCGGAGGCCGACCCTGCCCTGCTGCGCAACTACGCCGAGCAGGGCATGAACATCGTGAAGGCCAGTCCCCTGGCTGCAACAGTGCGCAGCAACTGGCGTGAGCGCAGCGCCAAGGTGGTTCCCGAGTATAACCAGGAGCGCGCGCGCTGGGCCAATGTCACCCGGCCCGACGTAGCCGGCGCCACCAAGCGCGCTTTTGATGGTCTGAACATCGGTCTGTATCGTGAGCAGGATGATCTGATTCCCATCGTGCTGCGTTACAAGGAAGAGGATCGGGCCAACGTCGGCGGCCTCGGCGTACTCCAGGTACAAGGCGGGATGGCGACCCAGACGGTACCCCTGGCGCAGGTCACCGACGGTGTGCCGCTGGACTGGGAAGACCCACTGGTGTGGCGGCGTGACCGGCGGCGCACCATTACCATCCAGTCCAATCCGGTACAGGGCGAAACCCTGCCCAGTCTGCGCAGTAGTGTACTGGAAGAATTTAATCAGCTGGCTGCCAGCCTGCCCAGTGGTTATACCCTGGAGTGGGGGGGCGAGTACGAGGATACGGTGGATGCCCAGGCCTCCCTGGTGCCAGGGGTGGTGCCCGCGGTGGCTGTCATGCTGTTTATCATTGTGCTCCTGTTCAACGCCTTCCGGCCACTGCTGGTCATTGTCTTCACCATCCCCTTTGCCCTCATCGGCATCATTATCGGGCTGCTGCCCACCGGCACGCCGTTTGGTTTTCTGGCCCTGCTCGGGGCCATGAGCCTGGCAGGCATGATGATCAAGAACGCCATTGTGCTGCTTGATCAGGTCAATATCGAGATCGCCGAGGGCAGGAAACCCTATGATGCAGTACTCGCTGCCGCGGCCTCGCGCCTGCGTCCGGTGATACTGGCCGCCGCCACCACCGTACTGGGCGTGGCGCCCCTGTTACAGGATGTGTTCTGGATTGGCATGGCAATTACCATCATGTTTGGCCTCACCTTCGGCACCATGCTCACCATGGTTGTAGTGCCGGTGCTCTACGCCACCCTGAATCGATTGCAGCCACCGTAGCAGGGAATCGAGTCCCCAGCTGATAATAAGGGGGGGCCAAGCTGAAGCATTTCTGCAGTTCTCGGCATCCCGCCGTAACACGCCCCGGCCTTGCATGGAAATGCTCTGTGCACTCCTGGGGTACACTCGCTTCCCTGCCAGTCGGCAATTGCAACATGATCGCGTCCTTGCGATGACACAATGTGTTGTGTACAACTCAATACGGCTGGTGTTACAACCAGAATGACTGCAGTCATTTTGAACAGGAGTACCCTCGACATAATAGTGATTGGTAAGTTTTCCAAACATGGGCATGACGCCCAAGCAAGGCACCGCATTCCGAATTTGTTCTGAATGCGCGAAACACCGTATAGTCTGCACCGCAAGCTGGGCCAGGTGACGGCTCAACCCGCCGGAATCCAACCTCCACGCCCCCGCGGTGCACGCTGCGCATCTCCAAACGCACCGGTCGCCGTCCACTGTAACACTCACATTCGACTTGATGTGCGCTATCATTGAGGTCGGAAGCACCTGCCGATCGTTGCTTTGAGACACGCGGCATAGGCAACGCGTTTCGGCCTATCGCGGCATCGGCGGTATTCAAAGCGTGGATTACTTTCGATGCGCTTCGATTTCCGACAAGTGGGCTTCTTGAAACATCTGCGCTGTATATATGCGGAATAACACGCGCAATGCAGAGGCGGTTCTGGATACCTGTGCGTCACAGGCATCATTCGAACAGACCAGAGTGAATGACATGATGTATTTGTTTATTGTTTGAAAAACCGGATTAATAATCGGAGCACACATTCATGACCAGCTTTCCTGCTTATCTCGCAACTAAAACGAATGAGGGGCAGTCTATTAATAAAACCGAACTGACTGAGAATGATTTAATGGATGGAGATGTCACGGTCAAGGTCGAATATTCCGCGCTTAACTATAAAGACGGACTGGCCATGACGAACAGCGCGCCCATTATTCGTCAGTATCCACTTATTCCGGGAATTGATTTTGCAGGTACTGTTGTTGAATCCACTAATGATGGCTTTAAATCGGGAGATCGAGTGGTCTTAAACGGGTTTGGCGTGGGTGAATCTCACTCCGGCGGTTTCGCAGGTCTGGCCCGGGTAAACAGCGACTGGCTGGTACATTTACCGGACACTATCAGCACACGTCAGGCGATGGCTATCGGTACCGCCGGTTATACCGCCATGTTGTGCATCCTGGCTTTAGAGCAACATGGCATTACCCCCAGTGACGGTCACATACTGGTTACCGGTGCTGCGGGTGGAGTCGGTAGTGTTGCTGTTTCAATACTCAACAAACTGGGTTACCCGGTGACCGCCACCACGGGACGTTTGCAGGAAAGTGATTACCTCAAATTACTGGGCGCCGGCGAAGTCATTGATCGGAAATCATTCGCCGATAAAGCAAAACCTCTTGCGAAAGAATTATGGGCCGGCGCAATCGATGTGGCGGGCGGTAATACGCTGGCTAATGTTCTGAGCCAAATCAGAAGAGGGGGTGCCGTCGCCGCCTGTGGCCTGGCAGAGTCGATGGAGTTGCCCACCAGTGTGGCTCCTTTTATTCTGCGCGGTGTCACACTGTATGGTATTGATTCAGTCATGTGCCCTATGCAGAAACGCCTGACTGCCTGGCAACGACTGGATGCTGATCTGGACAAGGATTTACTGGAATCCTTATCCACTGAAATCAGTTTTGATGATCTGCCGGAAGCCTCATCCGCAATATTAAACGGTCAGATCAGAGGCCGTACCATCGTTAAAATTCCACAACAACTTTTTTAATGCCGGCTATCGATTGTTTTTATAGTAAGCCGAACATTAGGGTCTTTACTGGATCAAGTGGGTAAAATGCCCACCACACAAGAGAATTAACCGCGTCCTTCGCGGTTAGGCTCTACAAGGCCCGAATGACCCACTAGATCACGGGAAGAGCCAAAAGTCTTATTTGCCTAGTACATGACGTATTTCCGGCAACAGTCGCATCACGCATTCTCTCCCCTCCAGCATCGCCTCTTTCGCCCGGTAAAATTCCAGAAGACCGATGTGTGACAGTTTTGGAGTCAGCATGATATCAGGCGGATCGCCCGCCAGCCTGCTGCGTGTTATTCTGTCTTGGGCAATATTGATAGAACCGGCGATTGCATCGAACAGACCGGGGGATGCTGAATACTTATTAACGGCTTTTGAAAACTTATCCAGGATGTTCTCCGTTCCCGGCTCCTGCTCGTTGTTGTTCTGAATGAAATGCTTACCGACAATATCGCCATTCAGGTTAACGGATATCACCGTATCGGCACCTAAGGCACGACAGACGGACACCGGAACCGGATTCACCAGGCCGCCATCTACCAGCCACCTCCCCTGGTCCTGAAATGGTGGGAAAAGACCTGGCAGGGATATGGATGCCCAGACGGCGTCAATCAGCAGCCCACTGGTAAACCATATCTCTCTTCCTGTTTCCAGATCAGTTGCAACAGAGGCAAATTTTGTTGTCGCGTCCTCTATAGACTGTTGTTCACCACAGACGTATTGAAGGAAAAACTCATGCAGCTTTTCAGTATCGACAAAACCGTTTAAGGACAGATTCAGTTCAAAGAATCTGGCAAGCCCTACTTTTGTTAACGAGCAGACCCAGTTTTCCAGGCTCTCAAGATTACCCGAAACGTATGAGGCCCCTACTATTGCACCGATTGAACAGCCACACACGATTTCGGGGTGGATATCCAGCTCCGATAACGCATTGATGACGCCGATATGTGCCCAGCCTCTGGATGCGCCACCACCCAGCGCAAGACCGATACGCGGAGGCCGTCGTACTTTATGCTTCACCTTCTAGTTTCCTTTTTTACCTGGAAAATACCCGATTTTATTCAGGTGACCGTTTAACTATACCATCTGCAAACAACAACACGTCTGCCGGAATTTCGCGTTGCAGGGTGGCGTTGCGTAGTGTCGCTCAATCCACTGAATTGCAATTGCGGGGATTGATGGCATTCTTATGCATGCGGGGCTGGCGGGTGACTGTCAGACATGGCCGGAGCGGGTTATAGAAATAGCAGTTTTGATTCAATGACATAATACAAAAATACCAGGGTATGGCTACCGCACACCTCAGATTCTACGAAGAGCTAAATGATTTTCTGCCGCCTTCGCAGCGCAAGGTGGAATTTGAACACCGCTTTGAGCGGCGCACTTCGATCAAGGACATGATTGAATCACTGGGTGTACCCCACCCCGAGATCGAATTGATCCTGGTGAATGGCCGGTCTGTGGACTTTTCGCATATCGTCGAGGATGGCGACCGAATCAGCGTGTATCCGGTGTTTGAAAGCCTGGATGTTTCGTCGCTGATACGCCTGCGCCCCGCCCCACTGAGGGACCCCCGTTTTGTAATCGACTCGAATCTGGGGCGTCTGGCTCGCTATCTCAGATTACTGGGCCTGGACTGCCTGTACCGGAATGATTTTAACGATGCGACTGTGTCCCGGATCAGTCAGCAACAACACCGCATTGTATTGACCCGTGACCGCCGTCTGCTGCAGCGGAAAATCATCACCCACGGCTTCTATGTCCGGGCTGTCAAGCCAAGGGAGCAGGTTCGGGAAGTGCTGCAACGACTTGACCTGCATGGAATAGTCCGGCCATTTACCCGCTGCACCCGGTGCAATGGACGCTTGAAGGCGGCTTTGAAGGAAACCGTCGACCATCAGCTGGAACCGAAAACCCGACGCTACTACGAGCAGTTTCTGCAATGTGAGCAGTGTGGTCAGGTTTACTGGCAGGGCAGCCATCATGAACGGGCACGTCAGCTGATCCGGGAATTGCTCGGAAAACCTGCCAAGTGATGAAACTTTCCGTATGATACTCCCCCTGACATTCTAGTTGCATTTCAGGGTGGGGAAAAGTGAACAAGGCGGAGGTCACGATTCGCGGTCTGCTGGAGCTGGCCGACGTCGAAATCAATGGCAACAATCCAACCGACATCCAGGTCAATGACACGGCATTTTATCGGCGTGTTTTAAGTGGCGGCCCGCTGGGGCTCGGTGAAGCCTACATGGATGCCTTGTGGGACTGCGAGGCGCTGGATGATTTCATTTACAAGGTGCTGCGTGCCGATCTGGAACACAGTATCTCACCACTGAAACTGCTGCTGCCCGTGCTCTGGGCCAAGCTGGTCAATCTGCAAAGTCCCGGCCGTGCTTTCCGTATCGGTGAACACCACTACGATATTGGCAACGACCTCTACCAGCTCATGCTGGATCAACGCATGGTCTATACCTGCGGTTACTGGAAAGACGCCGATAATCTTGACGACGCCCAGGAAGCCAAACTGGATCTGATTTGCCGAAAAGTGTGCCTGAAGCCCGGCATGCGGGTTCTCGACCTCGGTTGCGGCTGGGGCAGCTTTGCCGGTTTTGCGGCCGAGCATTACGGGGTTGAGGTGGTCGGCGTCACGGTTTCAAAGGAACAGATCGAGTATGGCCAGCAACGCTACAAGGACCTG
>Ga0316197_10002476_pt1 | contig 13218 bp, 10 predicted proteins | sample OudBiesiAoxic_MG_FD_204939 | JGI IMG/M metagenome (GOLD analysis project Ga0316197, IMG submission 204939) | Coastal sediment microbial communities from Oude Bieten Haven, Netherlands - site A oxic | ecosystem: Environmental > Aquatic > Marine > Coastal > Sediment | place: Netherlands...
CTCGAGATCGGCATCCGAAACCACCTGGATCTGGACGAACACGACGAAATCCTGGGTTGCCGGATACGCTTCGAGGATCACGATCGCTGTGGCCGTCCCACCGCAATCAAGCCACACGTCGTACGCCCCGGTGTACACCGTATCCTCGTAGTCACTGCGACCGTCATAGGTGCACGTGCCGGTGAAATCGACCGACTCGAGCAGGTCCGACGGAGCGATCGTTTCGAGGAGTACGTCGGAGGCTCCGAAGAACACCCCTGCTACGTCCCAACTCGTGTAGAAGCCATCGAGATTCGGTGCGGCTGCGATGCCGGGGCCGATTATCTCGCCGCCGATATCCCAACCGCGGCCATCGATGTCGGCCCATATGGTCGGAATCTGCATCACGAGAATGCCGTCGTCGTCGTACACCTCGGTGTACTCGTACGCCGCGCTGGTGGTGTCGACGTCCTCGGCGAGTTCTTCGGCGAACGAGAACGCCAGCGTCAGCTCCTCGTCTCCGTTCAGGGTTCCCTCAAGAACCTCCTCGGTGTCAAGTCGGAGGATCTCGACGGCGAGTGGATCACCAGGTTCATGACTCCTGAGGATGTCGCAGTAGTCCGACATCGTTCCATCGGTGGCGAGATTGATGCCCTCCATACGGGTGATGACATCGCCGCCCTTGATCCCGACATTGGCTGCGGGGGAACCCGACTCGACGGCAGAGACCCAGATCCCTGAAAGATCGTCGTTTGCGAAGGCCTCGCCGTTGACGCCGATTGACGTGACGTCATTGCCGGCGGTCAGGTCGTCGAGGATCTTGGATGCCTCGTCGCGGCTGATTGCGTATCGGATGTCACGATCCTGCCACGACGAGTAGTGGATCCCGACTACCTTGCCGTCTTCGGTGACCAGCGGACCGCCGGAGTTGCCGCCCATCGCGCGTGCGGTGTGCTCGAGGACGGAATCGACCGATGCCCAGTAGGTCTCCCCGTTGGCTTTCTCCTTGGAGATGATGCCTTCGGTCAGCGTGTATTCCGGATCCCCGAGCGGGAATCCTGCCACGTAGATGTCGGTCCCGGTGATGATGTCGCCGTCCCACCATTCGAGGTATGGGAATCCCGCACCGTCGATGTCTATTACAGCGAGATCGGAGCACTCGGACACTCCGACAACCTTCGCGTTCCTAGGTTCATCGTCCCCGTCGACGTAGACCTGCAGAAAAGCGGCGCCCGTGACGACGTGGTTGTTTGTTACCGCGATGCCGCTTGGATCGATGATGAAGCCCGATCCCGAGCCGGCAGCGTTGTCGATCTCCCCATATTCGGGATCGACGAAACTTCCCTCGGCGACGATCCGAACCACCGCACTCTGGACTCCCTTCAACCCGGTGATCGCGCCCGACGGTTCGGCGGCAGCGGTGGTCGTCGTGGCAACGGTCGTCGATGTGGTGGTGCTTTGGACAGCGGCAGTTGTTGTTATGTCGTCGGACGAACTGCCGCACGCGGCGGCGATCAGGCTGAACGTGAAGAGGAGAACGGTCCAGCGTTTGGCGGCGGTGCTCACGGGTGCTCCCTATGTCGCGTGCCATCAAGCTGCCACGCCGAATCCGATCAAGAAAGGGGCGAATGGCCATAGATGGCGAGTCCCCGACCATCAGCGTGCGAGGAGTCGAGTGTCGCAATCAGGGTCGACCTGATTGCGTCGACCACTTCTGAAGAGATTCTCAGGTTGAGCGAAGGGGTTTCGTCGATTGGATCCCTAGCCTCACCAGACAATCATCGACGAAGGAACCTCATGAAGCGCCTGCTGATTCTGCTTGCCGTACTCGCCCTCACTGCTGCCGCGTGCAGCGGTTCGTCGTCGACGGCGGCGACCGTCAACGGAACCGACATCACCACCGGTGACGTCGACGATCTCTTCTACGAACCTGAAGAGGACTTGAGCGACGAGGAGATGGCCGGCTACCTCAGCACGTTGATCCAGTGGACGGCGATCGAGCAAGCGGCCGAGGCCGATCTCGGATTCGAGGCGACACAAGAGGAGATCGACGCCGAGGTCGAGACCGTCTTGTTCGACCAAGGCTACGCGGGAGATCTGGATGGGTTCCTCGAGTCGCAGAACATCTCTGAGGAGGGCTTGGAGCAGTACGCGACCCAGTTGCTCATCGAGGACGCTGTGATCGAATCCGTGACGCCGACGGTGGACATGCCGACCGTCGAAGATGCGCAGGAAGCCATCGACGCCGCACCGCTCGAGTTCACCCAGGTCTGTGCGTCGCACATCCTCGTCGAGACCGAGGCTGAGGCCGACGCCGTGATCGAGCGCCTCGAAGGTGGCGAGGATTTCGCGACCGTCGCCGCTGAGGTGTCGGTCGATACCGGGAGCGGAACTGAAGGCGGTTCGCTGGGATGTGGCGCTGCCGCGACCTACGTACCGGCCTTTGCCGAAGCGACCGTCTCAGCGCCGATCGGTGAGGTCACCGGCCCGGTTGAGACCGAGTTCGGATTCCACGTCATCGTGGTCGAGGAGCGCTCCGTCGCTACCCCTGAGGAAGTCCTGCCGTTCATGGAGGAGCAGGTGATCTTCGCTGCTACCGACACATGGCTGCTCGACGCCGTGCGGACCGCAGAGGTGACGGTCGACGAGCAGTACGGCACGTGGCAGACCGAGCCGACACCGCAGGTCATTCCGCCTGCAGCCTGATCCGGCGGTCGGGTCGGCAGGAGCGGTTCCTAGGCTGACTCCGTGACATCCAGAGACCGGGTTTTCGCGGTGATGGCGGCGAGCTTCGTGTTGCTCGGAATGCCGATTGCGGCGATCGGCGTCGCATGGCCCTCGGCGGCGGAAGAACTGGGGCGCCCGCTTGCCGACCTCGGGCTGATCACGTTCGCATATGGTGCCGGCTACACGCTGTCGACGCTCGCCAACGGCGAACTCACCAGGCGGTTCACGGCGGGTCCGCTGCTCGTCGTCGCCGCGTTCGCTGCCTCTCTGAGCCTGGCAGCGTTCGCCCTGTCGTCGAACTGGGGGCTGTTCCTTGGGGCCGGGTTCATGCTCGGGCTTGCTGGTGGAGTGCTGGATTCGGGGGTGAACGCCTATGTGGCCGTGCATCGGGGCGCTCGAGCGATGGGGATCGTCCACACCGGCTTCGGCCTCGGATCGACGCTCGGTCCGCTGTTCGTAACCGTGCTCCTGGCACTCGGGGTGTCATGGAGGGTCGCGTTCGGGAGCCTTGCCTTCGCCGATCTCCTTCTTGCTATCGCGTTCCTTGCCACGATTAGCGCTGTCGAAGGGAACGTCGGCAGAACCGGCCGTCGGCCGTCGGTAGGCGACAATGGCCTCGTCCTCGCCCTCTCGGTGGCGGTCTTCTTCCTCTACGCGGGGGTGGCCGCCGGAACGGGCGCCTGGACGTTCAGCCTGTTCACTGAGGGCCGGGGCATCAGCGACGGTGTCGCGGGCATGGCGGTGGCGGGCTACTGGGCGGGAATGACCGTCGCGAGGATCGCGCTCGGTGTGTTCGGAGATCGGGTCGACCCGAACCGTGTCTTGACGCTCTCCGGTCTCGCCACCGTTGCCAGCCTCGCCCTCGTGTGGCTCGCGCCGACCCCGTGGCTCGGAATTGTCGGCCTCGTCGTGTCCGGTGTGTCACACGGGGCCGTCTTCCCCCTCGAGGTTCTCCTGACGCCGAGGCGTTTCGGCGCTGCCTTCACGCCGTGGGCCGTCGGCTACGAAATCGCAGGAGCGAACGTCGGTGTTGCGTTGCTCTCCGGCTCGATCGGACTCCTGGTCGGGCGGTTCGGGATCGAGATCGTGGCGCCGGCTCTCGTAGTGCTGGCGGTTCTGTTCTGGGCTGCGATCGAACTGCTCCGCATGCGCTCGACGCAGCCGTCACCGGCCGCGGGCTAGCGACCAGCGGTTCAGACCGTCGCGTCCTGACCCGGCGCAGCCACCGGTTCGCGCACGCCGGCTCGTGGCAAGAACATCGGAATCACGACGATCGCGGTAAGGGCGCTGGTGATCATGGCGACCCACATGATCATCGAGACCTGGGAATGCACCTTGAGCGGCGAGAACCACAGCGCCGTCATGGCCACGGCGATCCCGAGCGCGTTCGCCACGATCGGACGTCCGGCCCGGTCGATCCCGCGGAGGACGTAGCCATCGCCGTTCGGGCGTGCGATGTTGATGGCAGCGATGAAGTGGATCGCGTAGTCGATGCCGACGCCGATCACGATGCTTGAGAGGATGGCCGTAACGAGGTTCAAGTTGATCCCCGACAGGGCCAGGAAGCCCAGCACGGTCGCAATGGTGAGTGCAATCGGGACCAGGGAGACGAGCGTCTCGCGGATGTTGCGGTATGCGATCAGGAGCATCAATGACACCAGCACAAAGGCGACGATGATCGAGGTCATTTGGGCGTTGAGGACCAGGCGTGCGATCTCATCCCACACAATCGGCATCCCGGTGAGGGTGCGGATCTCGGGGGTCTCCTCGGCGAACGCTACCCACGCTTCGAGGTCCGCCGTCGTGAAGTCGGCGGGGAACACCATGAACCGCAGTCCATCGGCGCTGACCATGTCGCCGAGCGGGAAGGAGATCCCGCCGGCGACGAGTTCTCGCATCTCCTCCGGGCTCAGCGCAGTCGCGACATCTGCGGCTGAGAACACCCTCCGGATCCCCGGGAGTTGCTCCAGTTCGCGCGAGACCGCGGTGACCCGGTCGAGTCCGGCGAGTCCCTGTGTCGGTTCGAAGACGAACTCCCCGGCCAGCGGTGTCGCCCCGCCGAATACTTCCTCCGTCTTCGCGAACGCCTCTCGCACCGGGTCACCGTCCTTGAAGAAGAACAGCTGGTCCGAGTCGACGCTGAGCCGCGGGATGAAGATGGCGGCGAACACCACGATCGCTCCACATATGACGATGGCCGGAGTGCGGGTGCGCACGAGGGCCTTGAGCCCCGTAGTCACGCGAGGCCCGAGGATGGCGTTGTTGCCGGTCGTCCTGACCGTGATCCGGCTCAGCAGCGCCGGCAGCGAGAAGAACGAGATCACACCGGCGAAGCAGATGCCGATGGCTGCGAACAGGCCGAGCTGTCGGATGGGGGAGACGCTGGTCGCCAGGAGGGAGAGGAATCCGGCAGCGGTGCTGACCGTCGTCAGGATCATCGGCACGCCGACCTCGGACAGGGCGGCGCGAACCCGTCCAACGGAGTCGGACTGCTGCGCCGATTCCTGGAAGTGGGTCACGAAGTGGAGACCATCAGCGGACCCCATGACGATCACGAAGATCGGCACCAGCAGGGTGACGATGTCGACCTTCAGGCCGAGGCCGAAGATCAATCCGAACGTCCAGAGGGCGCCAATGCCCGCCGGCAGGAGCGACAGGGCGCTCAGCCGGAGGTCGCCGATCGTGAGGTAGAAGACGCCGATCAAGAGTGCGATCACGAGCGGTGGGATGATCAGGAGGAACCACGACATGATGTCGAGCACGGTCGCAAAGATGACGGGGTTGCCCGATAGGGTGATCTCGACGCCGTCCGGCGGGGCGACGTCGGCAAGGCTTCGTGCCAGGGCAACGGCGTCGTCGGCCGGCATGACCAGCATCAACGTGTTTTGGCCGCTGTCGTCGAGGAGCAGGCTGGCAACCGGGCTCTCGTCGATGAGTGCCACGACCATTGCGTCGGGGGCTGCGGCGATGTCGGATGCCGTGATCGGCGCTCCGGTGATCGGGTTCTCATCCGGGATGATGGTCGCGACGCTCTCAACACCTTCGACTCCGAGGATCTTGTCGCGGAGTTCTACGAGGGTGACCAGACCCTCCTTCGAGCGGAACGTCTCGCCCTCGGGAAGGGTGACAACGACATTGATCGGATCTGCCGAGCTGTACTTGTCCTGCAGGGCGACGAACGACTCGCCGGCCTCGCTCCCGGTAAGGGCAAACGAACTGATGTCGGCGTTGAATTGCATCCGGAACAGCATCGCTACAGCGATGAGGCTGACGACTGCGGTCGCCGCCAAGATCGGACGACTGTGGCTGACGATGACGCGAGCGATGCGGTCCATAGGCCCATCGTAGAGTCGTCAGATCGGGACCAGTCCCATCGGCCGTCGTTCGGTCAGCCGCCGAACCGTGCGGCGAACTCGGCGAAGATGTCCCGGCACTGTTCGTCGGCAGCGATGAAATCGGGATCCTCCGCATCGAACGGAAGCTCTCCGTCGCGCATGATCGATGTGATGTCGATGCTGTCCGGGATGTTCTCGATGCCCTGCTCGCGCATGCAGGAGGCATACTCGAGGAACGTGTCGTTGAACTCGGAACTTTCGAAGTCGACGAGTCCGAGCACCACACCCTCGATGAGGTCTCGGCACGCTTCTCCGGCCTCGAACATAGCGTCCTGGTCGATCGACTCGGGATCCGCGAAGTCGAAGCGCGGGTAGCCGTCCGCATCAACGACGGGATCTGGGAAATCCATGCCCTGATCGCGCATGCAGGAGGCGAACTCGATGAGCGCTTCCTCATCTGACAACGGTTCGGTGGTGTCGGTGGCTGCTACTTCTTCGGATTCGCTGAGGGATGCCACATCCGCCGCGTCGTCACCGCCACCGCACGCGGCGAGGGCAAGGGCGAGGATGGAGATGAGGATGGCGATTCTTCGCATGATGAACCCCTCAGGTTGCTCACCACCAAGGTACCGCGCCGTCCGGATAGTGGAACGACCAGCACAGCAGCAGAGCCCCCGGAGGGCGCTTGGTTCCTGATTCCCTCAATGGGTGCGGGTCTACGGACCCGATGTTCTGCGCCGCAGGGACTCTGCTGTCTACGTCCCATCGTCGCGCCCGGTCGTCGGCGTGTCCAGGGCTATTCGACGGCTGGTCCCGCAGCGAACGTCATCAGCATCTCATGCTCGCCGTCCGCATTGACCGACCCGGTCTCTTCGAAGCCGCAGGAACGGTAGAGATCTCTGGCGACCGTGTTGACGGATTCATAGGTGATTGCGACCGCCGTGGCCCCGCATCGCGCGGCGCGGCGTGCGGCCGCGGAAAGAGCCGCCCGACCGACTCCTCTCCTCTGGTGGCCACGATCCACCAGGAGATCCCAGATGAGATACGGACGGCGGGGGGCCTCGTCCTCGAGGAGTTGGCCCATCATGAACCCAACGAGATCGCCGTCGGTGAAGACTCCGAGCGGTTCGGACCCGGGGAAGTGGTGCATCGACTCGAGCGAGGAGGCCACCGGTGCGACGAGGCCCCGCTGTTCGGGGGCGACAGCTAGACGCCGTGCAGCGCTGTGTTCGTGTTCGCCGAGGGGTCGTACGATCGTGTCCATGGCCACATGGTATGTGAGGGCGAGGGCAGGAGACGCCGGCGGTAGGCTCTCAGCACGGTTCGAGAGGAGCGATTGGTGGAGGACTGGATCGCGCGAGAGGGCTACCCCGGCCGGGGCGGCGTCACGTACCTGGCCCGGTATCGGACATACAACTTTGCGATCTACTCCCGGCACGCCACCGCGGTTCGTCTTCAGCTCTACCAGAAGAGCGATGTCGAGGTGCCGTCGTTCACCTACGACTTCGACTCGGTGACGAACAAGACCGGCCGAATCTGGCACTGCGTGATCCCTGAGGATGTCGTCACCGCCGCGACGTACTACTCGTACTCCGTCGACGGCCCGTTCGACCCCGCCAACGGCTTCCGATTCAATCGGAACAAGGTGCTGCTCGATCCCTACGCCAAAGCGGTCTACTTCCCACCGAACTTCGATCGGGAAGCGGCGCGTGGTCCGGGATCGAACGCAGGACGGGCGCCGCTTGGGGTGCTCCGCTGCGGCGAGTCCGCCAGCCGCCACGAGACGGACCGGCACCCGAAGATGCACGGACACGATCTAGTCATCTACGAGGCCCACGTCCGTGGCTTCACCCGCGACCGGTCGTCGGGCGTAGCGGCCGACCTGCGCGGAACCTACGCGGGCTTCGCCGAAAAGATTCCGTACCTCAAAGAACTCGGGGTGACGGCGGTCGAGCTCATGCCGGTCTTCCAAGCCGATCCGCAAGAAGGATCGATCTGGGGATACATGACGCTCGGATTCTTCGCGTTGCACGGCCAGTACGCACGGTCAGCCGAGGTGGGGGAGCAACTCGACGAATTCCACAACCTCGTCGCGGCCCTGCACGCTGCGGACATCGAGGTCATCCTTGATGTGGTGTTCAACCACACCACCGAAGGCGACCACAACGGTCCGACCTATTCGCAGCGAGGTATCGACAACACCACCTACTACCTGCTTGAAGAGGATCGGCGGTTCTACCGTAACGACGCCGGCACCGGGAACGTCATTCGGGCGGACAACCGCTTCGTCCGCACGTTCATCATGGACAGCTTGCGCTATTGGGTGAACGAGATGCACGTCGACGGGTTCCGCTTTGACCTCGCCTCGATCTTCACGCGGAGGGCCGACGGATCGGTCGACCTCGGCGATCCACCCATCATCTCGGCGATCCGGGCCGATCCGACGCTACGCGATGTACGGCTGATCGCCGAAGCGTGGGATCTCGGTAGCTACCAACTCGGTCGAGCATTCCCCGGCGCGTACTGGACGCAGTGGAATGGGGCGTTCCGTGACGACATTCGGGGATTCGTACGTGGCGACGAGGGGATGGTCCCCGCGGTGATGCGACGTCTCTACGGGAGCGACGATCTGTTCCCGGACACACTCCCGGACTCGTACCGGCCCTATCAGGGCGTCAACTTCGTCACGGCCCACGATGGATTCTCGCTGTACGACCTCGTCTCCTACGACCGGAAGCACAACGAGGCGAACGGTCACAACAACACCGACGGGTCCGACCACAACCTGTCGTCGAACCACGGTTGGGAGGGCGATGTCGACGCGCCCGATGAGGTCGTTGCCGTCCGGCGGCGCCAGGCAAAGAACTTCGCTGCGATTCTGTTGCTGTCCAACGGCGTTCCCATGTTCCGCATGGGTGACGAATTCCTCGCCACTCAGGGTGGCAACAACAATCCATACAACCAGGACAACGAGATCAGCTGGCTCGATTGGGGCCGCCTCGGTGAGTTCGCCGACGTGCACCGGTTCTTCCGACTGATGATCGCGTTCCGGACAGCGCATCCGTCGATCGGGAGAAGCACGTACTGGCGCGATGATGTCACGTGGTACGGCACGGACGGGCCGCCCGATCTCGGCGACGATTCCCACAGCATCGCGTATCTGTTGCAGGGCGCCTCGGAGAGCGATGACGACCTGTTCGTGATGAGCAATGAGTGGACCGAACCGCTGATCTTCACCGTCCCCGACGGATCAACAGGGGAGTGGAGGCGTGTGATCGATACCAGCCTCGAGTCCCCAGACGACATCGCCGAAGACCTCCGAGGGGTGGCATTCGATGCCGCGTCCTACGCCGTCAAACCGCGATCCCTCGTAGTCCTCCTCCGCCCCTCAACCTGAAGTCCCGAAGCTTCCCAACTGCATTGCTCCCAATAGGCGGGTCGTTCCCAACTGGTAGCTCCTCGGCGACGGGCGACGGGCGACGGGCGACGGGCGACGGGCGACCAGCTACCTATTCCTCTTCGAGGATGCTCTGGATCAGATCGTCGACCGCGCGGCTTGCGACCGTCTCGCCGTAGCGCTCGTCGAGCAGCGCTCGCATCTTCGCCAGGATCTGCTCTCGCTCCTGATCTTCGCTCTTGGTCGAGGCGGGGATGGCCTCGGTACCGTCCACCCACGGTTTCGAATCCGAAGCCCATGGGATGAGAATCAGCCACGACCAGACGGTATTGCGGCCCGACACGGAGATCTTTCTGATGACGCCGGCGCACGAGTAGGGCAGCGGTGTCCAGCCCATCGTGCGGATGAGATCACGGCCGTCGGGGATCGCGTTGGGGTCGGGCATCGGTCCTCGTTTCGTGGTGAAGGCGGACACGCTACCCCCACCGCGACTGTTCCGGAACCGATCCTGAACGCGGATGGCGGGGTGACACTGGTCACCCCGCCGAATCCGGAGAGTTCACACCTAGCCGGTTCAGACTCGCCGTCCGCTCCCCCCGTTCCCGGGAATCCCAGGTCCGTGCGGCTTCGAGTGCAGACAACTGGGCTGCGGCTCTCGCTCGGAGCCATGATCCTGGATGCCGAGCGCTGCGGCTATCGGGGTTCTCCCTGATACCCGCTCTCGTCGTCGGCGCGTATGAACCCCGTCTCGTACGCAATCCGCGAAAGCGCATGGCGGCTGGCGACGCCGAGCTTGTCGAAGATGTGGCGCATGTGGGTCTCGAGCGTCTTCACGGAGATCTCCATGCGCGCGGCCGTCTCTCGATAGGTGTAGCCACGAGCAATGAGGTTGACCACGTCGTGTTCTCGCGGCGTGAGCTTCTCGATCCCGGCCACTTCGACGATGTCCTCATCGATATCGAGCAAGAACCCGGCGACGTCGGCCGAGACCGGGCGTTGATCGGTGGCCGTGGCGTAGACGAGGTCCGGAAGGTCGGGACCGAACGTGGACTTGGTCACATAGCCATCGACGCCCGCTTGGAGCAGTCGCAGGACGTCGTGTCGCTCGGCGGAGACGGTGAAGGCCAAGAAGCGGATGGATGGTGTGGTCTTCCGGACCTGCTCGACGACATAGGTACCTCCGCCTCCGGGGAGTCGCACATCGAGCAACACGACGTCCGGGTTCCGGTCGGGGATCATCTCGGCTGCGTCGATGGCGTTGTCCGCCTCGCCGACAATGTCGAACCGCCCTTCGAGATAGTGTCGGGCACCAGCGCGAGCAACGTCGTGGTCATCGACGAGGAACACGCGCAGTCGTTCGCTCACGAGAAACTCCCCGAAGTGATCTCAACTTCGGTCCCCTGACTCGGCACGCTTGCGATCTGGAACGTACCCCCTGAGTCGGTCATTCGTTGGCGCAGGGAATGCCGGATGCCGCGGCCCTCTTCGACTGTGGTTGGGTCGAAGCCGATCCCGCGGTCACGAACGAAGACATGGACACGATCGCTCTCGATCTCCGAGTAGAGGTTCACGATCGGCGCCTTCGAGTGACGGGCTGCGTTCGTCAGTGCCTCCCTGGTTGCTTCAACGGCAGCCACAATCGGAGGGGTGAGCGGCACATCGTCGCGGATCACGGTTCGAATCTCGACGTTGTACAGATCCTCGATCTCGTCGCGCACCGCCAGGATGGCGGCTTCGAACCCTTGCGGTCCGGGATGGCGATACCGGCTGATCATTCGGTCGATCGCACGCTCTTCACTCCGAACGAGATAGCGGACCCGGTCGGGATCGTCGGCGTCGGTGCGCACGACCTGCAGCGTCTGGAGCACCGAGTCGTGGAGTTCGTTCGCGAGCTCGAGGCGCTCCGCTTCGAGTGCCCGCGCCGTGCGTTCTTGTTCGAGTGCGCTCTCGGCGGCGCGTCTCTGGGCGTCGTTGCGTCGCAGCGTGTCGATCGTCCACCCGAAGATCACGGCGTACACCAGGAACACGAAGGCACCGGTGGTGGCCACGAGCGAGCGGTCGGTGAGAATGAACCCGAAGATCTGGTCAGCGGCGAGCACCATCGAGGCGGCAATGGCCAGACGCATGCCGCCGGCATACGCCGCGACCGCGAGCCACGAGATCGGATACCCGCCGTGGAAGAGGTCGCCAGCGCCTGCGACGAACGAGGCGCTTGCCACGAAGAGGGCGATGGCTCCGTCGAGCGCGACGAATTGCCATGTTCGCATGATGCTCGGAGTGCGAGCAGCTCGGACGGTGATGACGGTCCAGATTGCGGCAGCGAGTTCCGCTGCGGCGACCACCACACGATCGGCGTCGGGGTCGGTGAACCAGGTGACGAGTACCAGAAGTGTCATCCACGCAAACCCAAGAATCCGCACATACAGGACGACCTGAACAAGCGTCCGCTCGATCTCGGGTACCGGTTGGTGCTCCGCTGCTCGCATGTTCACGGGGCAACGCTACCGCCTCGCTCCCTTGCCTGGCGAAGCGCAGGCACCTGTTCGGCTACCGAACGACGTCTTGAAGGCGTGGCGACTCAGGCGGTGGCGAGTTCGTCGACGAGTGGGGCGTAGGTATCGAGGCGAGCCAGCACCTCTTCCGACGACTTCGAAGGAATGCCTAGAACGGCCCGGGTCACCCCTGCATCTGCGAGTTGTCTCAGATCGTCGACGTTCGCCGGTGCGCCGAACACGCCGAGGCTCAATTCGGATGGATCCCGCCCGGCGGCCTGCGCAGCCTCGTGCAACGCAGCGATGTTCGCGGCGAACTCGTGGCGCCCTGCGATCGGCATCCATCCGTCGCAGAACTCGGCGATGTCGGCGAATGTCTTTGGGCCTGCACTGCCACCGAGGACGATCGGAGGGTGCGGTCGCTGCACCGGCTTCGGCCACGACCACGACGGGTTGAGCTGCAGGTACTCGCCGTCGAACGATGCTTCATCCTGCGTCCAGATCTCCTTCATCAGGAGGACCTTCTCGCGCATCAGAGCCCGGCGTTCGAGATAGGCCACCCCGTGATCGGCCATCTCCTCCTTGTTCCATCCGTATCCGATGCCGAAGACGACCCGACCCTTGGAGACCACGTCGAGGGATGCGACCTGTTTGGCAAGCCAGATCGGGTCTCGTTGGGCAACGAGCGTGATACCGGTACCGAGCAGGAGCGTCTCGGTGGTTGCGGCTATCGCTGCGAGCGCGACGAACTGGTCGTGCGTCCGCCAGTAGTACTCCGGAAGGGGCGGGGCGTCGGCGACACCGCCCCACGGCGTCGCTCGAGAGGTTGGGATGTGACTGTGTTCGGGGAGCCAAAGGGATTCGAACCCGCGCTCCTCAACGGCTCGCCCGAGCGGGACGGGCTGGAGCGTGGTGTCGGTTGCGAAGATGGAGACGCCGATATGCATGTGGGTGAGGGTAGCCGTTGGCGCTCATCAGGCCGGGCCCGCGTCGAGCCGGCAGCGACAAGGCGGTACGATCGTCGCCATGAGCACCAGCACGCGACCTCTCGCCGTCGGCGTCCAACTCCCGGAGATCGAGCGACCGGTCAGGTGGCCGGAGATCCGGGACATGACCCTCACGATCGAGGGCCTCGGCTTCGATTCGATCTGGGCAGGTGACCATCTGCTGTACGAGAAGCCGGAGGGTCCGGTCGGCCCCTGGGAGGCATGGTCGCTTCTGGCGGCCGTAGCCGCGATCACAGACCGTGTCCAGATCGGTCCGCTCGTTGCAGCCACGAGTTTCCACA
>Ga0316197_10002477_pt1 | contig 13216 bp, 14 predicted proteins | sample OudBiesiAoxic_MG_FD_204939 | JGI IMG/M metagenome (GOLD analysis project Ga0316197, IMG submission 204939) | Coastal sediment microbial communities from Oude Bieten Haven, Netherlands - site A oxic | ecosystem: Environmental > Aquatic > Marine > Coastal > Sediment | place: Netherlands...
TACGCTGGCGTCTCGAAGCAGCGCGCAGCGGTGTGCCGTTCGCACAGATCGTTCTGCGCCACACGGTGCGCTTCGCGGTGCAAGAGGCATTTCTGATCGCCCGCGATACCGGCCTGGTGCTGGCGCATGCGCATCGCGACGAGAACCTCGTACTGGATGAAGATGCCGTAGCCGCAATGCTGAGCGCTATCCAGTCCTTTATCCAGGACTCTCTCGGTATGAGTTCTGACGATCCGTTGCGAAGTGCCGAGCTGGGTGATCGCACCATGTGGGTCATCAATGGCCCGGAAGCGATTTTGGCCTGTATTATCAGTGGCACACCACCACGCGACTTGCGTGACGAGTTAATGGCATTGTTGGAATCCATGCATGCACGCTACGGTGAGCGCTTCGACGAGACCGGTGACGATCTTGCTGATGATATCGGCCTCCGTGTGCTGATGCAGCAATCGCTGCGTGAGGAGTTGGATGATCAACAAAATTCGGTAAAGCGAAGTAAAGCACCCATTTACTGGTCGCTGGTGATCGCAGCACTCATTGCCCTGGCGGGCTGGAAAACCTGGCAGGAAGGTCAGAAGCGTCAATTTGAATCCCGGGTGGTTGAGCTTCTCCGAAGTCAACCCGGCTACGTGATTTCATCCAGCCACCGACACAATGGCATATTACTCATCGATGGTTTACGCGACCCTGCCACACCCGGCCCCGAAACCATACTCATGACGCAGGGACTTTCACAGCAGGGACTTGAGTTCCGGTTCAAACCTTTCATGTCGCTTGAGCCGGAGCTGGCGCTGCAGGCTATTCGCTCCTCCCTGGGAGCGGGAGACCTGATCGGTCTCGAACTGAAAAACCAAACACTCTTGGTAACCGGTGTGCTTCAAGGTGACCAGGAACAGAGACTCTCAAGACTGGCTGGCGCCCATCCGCTGATCAATACGGTAGACCTGTCCGGTACGGTACTGAATGCGGAAGATGCGGTACGTCTTGCCCGTTTACAGCTCGAAGCGCCGGATACCGTTGAGTTAACGCCAGTCGATGGGCGCATCATGGTTTCCGGAAATGCAGATATCGCCTGGTACCTCGAAAAATCTGAAGTGCCAGATCAATTCGGTGGCTGGGAAGTCGATTTCGAACCCTTACTTTTAGAATTACAAACCCTTCTGCTTGATGATGCTGAAGAGTTGAATGAATCTGCTTTCTTCTTTACCAGGCTGGACCGTCTGACCACAGATTCCACGGCAGACCTCAATGCATTTGCACAGCAGTTGTCCGGTCTGTTAAAGAATGCCGGCAGGTTGGGGATAGAGCTAACCATCACGTTGATTGGCCATGTCGATGGAACCGGAACAGCTGAGCAGAATGCACGTATGTCACGCAAGCGTGCAAATGTGGTGCAGGACAGACTCATCCGCGCCGGTATCGACCCGGGTAAACTCCTGACTGAAAATCCGACATGGAACAGCGGTAGTGAGAACCTGGCTGAACGTCGTGTTACAGCGCTCATTTTAGTGGGAAATCTGCCATGAAAAGTGCCAAGGTGTGTATGGTTGGCGCTTTCGGTGTGGGCAAAACCAGCCTGGTTCGGCGCTTTGTTCACCAGCAGTTTGATGAACGCTACCACACCACTCTCGGCGTCAAAATTGATACGCGTATCGTTGACACCAGCAAGGAACCGGTGAAGTTAGTGCTATGGGATATGGAAGGTGCTGATCCTTTCGAGGTAGATAAGCGTCCCTTGGCACGCATCCGGAGCTACATGAAGGGAGCGCATGGGCTCATTCTGGTAGCGGACGGAACCCGTCCTGCAACCGTCAAAACTGCCTTGGGTCTGTATCATGATTTCTGCCGGGAGCACCGGGTCGTACCCGCGATCATGCTGGCTAACAAGGCGGACTTAACAGCCGAATGGCGCTTTGACGACTCCGTGATGCCGGATGCACTCAGGCTTTACCATACCAGTGCTCTCAACGGTCAAAATATCGAAGAGGCCTTCACGGCACTTGGCGAATCATTGTCTGCCTTATGAAGAGAGTCAGTCGCCGAGCCGCACACTATATCCGCGACGAACTACTCAAACGCGAGCGTTTCATCGTGATCGCGCTGAATTCCGGGCACAAGATTGTTTCCGTTAACCGGTCGGATCCTGATTGGAACTTGCCCGGTCTGATTCGTGGTTCAGTTTTACCCGATTCTTTGGTCTCACTGCTTGACGCGGCGAGCGATGCATCAGAACCGACGGTATTTCCCTATGTCGAACTGAATGACTTCTTTGTTGATATACATGTACTTGGCGACAGGGAGTCTGCTGATCTCGTCATACACGATGTCTCGACAGATCACCACAATGAGCAAATACTCCAGCAACGTGCGCATGAAAATAGCCTGTTGTCGGAGCAACGTGCAGCACTCAATTCGGAACTCACAGAACTGAACCAGGAATTGTTTTTGCGAAGACGCCAGGCTGAAAAAGCGAGTGCCGCCAAGAGTCGTTTTATTGCTTCAATGTCACACGAGTTCCGGTCTCCCATTGCTTCCATCATGGGTTATGCAGATCTGTTGCAAACCGAATTGCCGGATTCAAACAACCCACAGGCACTGCAGCGAGCATCGTGGCATTTGCTGACACTGGTGGAAAACCTGCTCGAGCAGGCGCGCGAAGGCAAAGAGAATATAAGTCTCAACCCGACCCGATTCAGTCTCGACCGACTGGCAGGTGACATAGAGGCTTTGTTCAGACCGCAATCAACAACCAAAGGCCTCGCTTTTGAGGTGAAATCGTCACCCGTCGGAATCGAGGTCGAATGTGACGAACTACGTCTTAGGCAAATTCTGATCAACCTGGTCAGTAATGCTTTGCGTTATACGCGACAGGGCCTGGTCAGTGTTCATTTTATACATCGTGATGACAACCTTTACATTCGCGTGCGTGACTCGGGCAGGGGTATCGCAGCCGGGGATATAGACCGTATTTTCGAAGCATTCACCCGCGTCGGTGAAGACACTACTTCCGGTGCCGGCCTGGGACTCACAATTTCACGCCAACTGATTAATCGCATGGGTGGGCATCTCAAAGTCGAAAGTGAACCGGATGTCGGTAGTGAGTTCCGCGTGGTCATCCCCTGCCCATCTACACAGGCCAAACCTGGCGAAATGCCTTCATTGTCCGGAACGGTGCTTTGGGTGGATGATGACCCGGATATCCTCTCCCTTTACCAGGTGATTCTCGAGAACTGGGGTTTGCGGGTGATAACCGCGAGCAGCGTCGCCCAGGCCAGGGACCTTTTCAACAGCAATGATTGCCCGCTTGTCGTAACGGATATCCATTTGATGGATGGCAACGGAGTTGAACTGTTCAGTCATCTCAAGGTGCAACGGCCTGATATCATGGGCATTGTCATTTCCGGTTCGGGTGTTGTCGATCTGACTGAGGAGGTTGCAGGAGAAGGAATCCGCACATTCTTACAAAAACCAATTGACGCGGAAGTGCTCTATAAAGAGATTGCCGCAGCATTTGCCGGAGATCAACCTGAGCATACTTTCTGAACAAGCCCATCAACTGATTGCCAAACAACGCCAGCGCTATATCAAAAGCATGCCTGACAAGCGTGAGGTGGTCTTCTACTGCAAGGCGCAAATCAGCGCTGCGGTGCGAAGTGGAGAACCGGATTTATGCGATAAACTCTTTCAGCAGATTCACCGCCTGGCGGGGTCTGCCGGCAGCTATGGATTTGAGGATATGGGACGGGCAGCCTCGGTCGTTGATCGTTACCTGATGGCCAAGTCACTCCAGCCTGACGATTTACCCGAATTGGAATCTCTGCTACAGAAACTGCTTGACGAGATTGACAAAATTATTGTCAATCATGGTTGACGCCTACCATCCCCAGGGTTTCTGAATGGTGCCTGCAACGAGCGAAGGTCGTCTGAATGTCCTGGCGGTTGGTTTACCACGAGTACCGGGAGACGCCGACCCGGATAAACCTTTCCGGCTGTTGGGGCGTGACAGTTTCCGGACTGGATGAGAAGGTGTTATCCCGTCTTTTTTCACGCCCCCCACAAAACGGGATTGAAAAAACCGCACAGTCAAAAACCCGATTCCAAGCGCCACTAAAAATAGTCCTGCATATACTTCCATTATCATCTCCTGCTCAAGGTCATGGCTGGCCATGCCGATCACGTTATTTAAGCTACTGGAGACTGGGCAGTCACGTGCGCGCTGAGTCACATGACCGCTCTTCCCTGTCTGAATGCCTCTAGTTCCATCAATGGGTCGAACTGCCAGGCTTCGCGTTCCCTGGCGATTAATTAGTCCTTTCCAACGCTATGGGGGGAGGTCGCGCAAACCAATAATTCATTCATTGGATGGAAAGGACTGACTTGTAAATTAACAGTTGTTTTAAAAATATTCTGTTACAGGATGTTAAATTTAAAGTATGCGTCAACTTGACGCAGGGGCAATGAAGGAGTATAAAATGCGCAACCATCCTGTTGGGGCTTGCCAAATAACTATAACGAATGACAAAACCAATAATAGAACACAGGAATGTAAGCGGCTTCGGCCGCTTTTTCTTTTCTGAGGAACCCCTGACCCAATCATGTATCACCCCAACCTTCCCAAGTGGCAACTGATAGCGATACCGGCCGTAAGCATCATTCTGGGTGTTTTCTATTTCGGTAAGTACTTCGTGGCCCATGAATTGATCCTCGCCAAAAAGCAGTTGGCTGTCCTGAAGCAGGACCTGCAAACCACACAAGGCCTGCTTGCTCAAGAGCGGTCCCGTTCAAGTGTGGCAGAGGCGGAGGTCGATATTGTCCGGCGTGCCAATAACCTGTTGCGCTCATCCGAACGCGAACGCCAGGATGAAATTGCCGGCTTACAGGCTGACCTGGATTTTTACCGCCGTCTTGGGGGTGCCAACGGCTCACAAGCCCCACTAAGCGTACACTACATCGAGATATTGCCTACGCAGTCGCCACGGGTGTACCGGATCATTCTCAGTCTTACGCAAAACCTTCGGTGGGCCAAGAACATTTCGGGTCAAGTCCAGTTGGGTATGGAGGGTATTCGCGATGGTGTCGCTGAACACCTCTCGAATGAACAGCTGCTGGCTGAATCCGCCGGGCCTTTGAGTTTTCAGTTTAAACACTTCCAGCAACTGGAGTCCCTTATAACACTGCCAGAAGGGTATACTCCCAGCCGGCTTACGGTACTTCTCAAGTCAAACAGCCTGAGAACGCCGGTTGAGCAATCCATGGAATGGCAAAATCTTATCAATAAGAAGACAATCGACCCGCCGGCAGATGAAATGCCACTGTCGCACCGTAATGTGAAGCATCCCAGTCTGATTGAAAAAACCAGTTCGAACCGCCATAGTTAAGGCACACAAGGACGAATAGAAACCAAATGCAAAACCAGATACCAACAGGCCTGATCAAGTTTACAGATGCCGCCGCACGAAAAGTGATGGAACTGATAATGGAAGAGCACAACCCGGAGCTCAAGTTGCGTGTGTATATCTCCGGTGGCGGGTGTTCAGGCTTTCAATATGGCTTCACATTTGATGAAGACTCCACTGAAGACGATATCGCAATAACCAATGAAGGGGTCACTCTTCTTGTCGACCCTTTGAGCTTTCAGTACCTGATGGGTGCCGAGGTGGATTACAGCGAAAATTTGCAAGGCGCGCAGTTTGTGATCCGCAATCCAAATGCCGCAACTACCTGTGGTTGTGGCTCTTCTTTTTCAGTCTAAGTCTTATGACTGCGTCCGCAACGGACCATCTGGCGCGCTCCAGGCGTAACCGGTTTACCGCAGTTCGTCTCAATCGTGAAACCGAGTTACGTGATGACGCACAGTGGGTGACCAAAACACTCAACAGTCCCAATACGCGCCTGGTACCACTCTGGCGTAGCCGTAGCCTGCTGGAGCGTAACGCGCTGGGTACCACTGCCATCTACCTGTCTAAAACCGAACTCACCGAACCCGACCGTATCCAGCCACCTACGCTGCTGGGCAACGATGGTGAGCGCGAATACTTTGCCGTATCTGTCACCGATGCGCAGAAAGATGACATCCTTGCAAAGCACCCGAATGTGCAATTTACGGATTTGCGCAGGGCTTCTATTGATATGGCCGCCAAGCACGCCGGGATTCTTGCCTATGCCAAGGCACTGCACTATTGGCAGTACCGTCATGCATTTTGCGGCTTATGCGGTGATCCCAACCTGCTGCGCTCGGCCGGTCACCGCATGGTTTGCAGCAACGAGGAGTGCGCGCGTGAAACCTTCCCGCGAATCGATCCGGCCATCATCGTCCTGGTAACACACAAGGATCACTGTCTGCTTGGGCGAAATGCCAAGTGGCGTGCGAAGCATTTCTCTACGTTGGCTGGCTTCGTGGAGCCGGGTGAGAGCCTTGAAGATGCCGTGGTTCGCGAGGTATACGAAGAAGTCCAGCTACAACTGGAAGATATCCGCTACGTCTCATCACAGCCCTGGCCGTTTCCTGCATCCGCGATGTGCGGATTCTACGCAGAGGCTGTTGACCGCAATAGCGGTACCAGCGAAGAGGTCGATGACGCACGCTGGTTCACCGTGGAATCCCTAACGCAGGCAATCATCTCTGACGAAGTCCGTCTCTCACCACCGGTTTCGATTGCATTCCGACTGTTGGCCGACTGGTTCCGGAAGAATGGTGGCGGATGCCTGGAAGATCTTGTTCGCCGGCACCGGCAATGAACGTTCGCGTATCAACCTGTTAGAATAACCTTAATCCTATGGATTACTTTAAATCGCAATATCATGTTTAATAAGGGCACCGGTCAATGACCATTATCTCGATACTGATAGCATTTACACTTTGCCATTTTGTGCGTGAGTTGCGTCATCTGCGCCGTTTTGAATGGGTTACCGCGTTTACAAACATGGGTAACAAAAAATTTAAAAAAGTACCTGGCTGGTCAGGCCCTCTTGGCTTCCTGGTCATTATTGGCTTACCTCTTTCCGCCGCGTATTTTGCTAACCATCTTTTGTCTTCAACCTTGGGGCAGTTAGGCGAATTCATACTTGCCATAGCCGTTCTTATTTACACTTTTGGTCCCCGCGATCTGGATATTGACGTACGCAAGGTCATTACCGCCGGAGATGATGAGCAACAAAAAGAGGCCATGGAAGCGTTACTGGGCGGACCCGTACCCGAGGACCAGTCCACTTGTCAGAATGCCGCAATAAATGCCGTGTTCCTGAAAGCATTAAAACGATGGTTCGGTATTATTTTCTGGTTTGCTGTTCTTGGCATCTATGGTGCTCTACTCTACCGCCTGGCTGTCTGGCTCGCTGGCGAAAACTCCACGCTTGACGATGAGCAAAAGGAACTGTTCACACGATTGTGCAAGATCATGGAGTGGCCGGTTGCCCAGTTAATGACTCTTTCACTGGCTGTCGCCACAAATTTTGACTCCGTTTTTCGTGCATGGAAGACATACCATGATGAACGGGGTCATGGCTTGTTTGAAGGTAATAACGAGTTCATGCTGACCAGTGCACGTTGTATTGTAAAATCCGGTAATGCAGAAAATGATGGTTACGCCGATCAGCTACAGGGTCCGATGGCAACGATCAAATTGTCGATGGATCTGGTCTGGCGATCACTGGGTGTCTGGGCAACTGTGCTGGCAGTCTTATTACTGGTGAATGTGATTTCATGATCAATCACCCGGCCCGGGTCAGTATTGGCCGGCTTTTACTTAACATCTTTTTTTTTTGCGGACTGGCTATTTCGCAATCGTCCATTGCTTCCATCACTTTGTCGCAGGCCAATGGCGATAGCCTCACCCTCCCCGGTCCCGCCGGGCGCATCATTACCCTGGCGCCAAATCTCGCTGAACTTGTCTTTGCCGCCGGTGCCGGCGGGAGTCTGAAAGCAGTTGTTGAGTACAGTAATTTCCCGGAGCAGGTTGCGCAAATCCCCCGTGTGGGTGACGCATTCCGAATTGATCTGGAGCGCATTATTCAACTAAACCCTGACCTGGTAATTGCCTGGAAATCAGGGAACCCTCAAACCGCTTTACAAAAATTACAACAGCTGGGAATCAGTGTCTGGCAAGTTGAAATAACAAGACCGGAACAAATTGCCGACATCGTGGAACAAATTTCCGACGCTGCGGGTACCCGGAGTACTGGCGAAGCGGTTGCCTTGCAACTACGTGACAGGCTTGCTCGCCTGAAAAAGCAAAATGCAGACAAAATTCCGGTGAGTTTTTTTTACCAGATTGCACCCCGCCCTTTATACACCGTCAACAGCCAACACATTATTAGCCGTAGCCTGGCTATTTGTGGTGGCAACAATGTCTTTTCGGACCTGCCGGCACTTGCGCCACAGATTAGTCGTGAATCGGTCATTATTGCGAACCCGCAGGTCATGATAGCCCCGGAAACGGCAGGCGATCCACCTGCATTGCTTATCTGGCAGGACTGGCCCCAATTACAGGCAATACAAAACGACAATATGGTATATCTGCCAGCAGACGAAATCAGCCAGGCAACACCGCGTTTACTGGACAGCATCGAATTAGCCTGTAAGAATCTTGATCAAGTGCGCGGTGTACTCAACCAGATGGAACAACAATGACAACAAATATCGTTACATCCCCCATTGGAGTCATGACAGTACTGATTGCAGTCGTATCATTCTGGTTCTGGCTAGAGCGTCGTACCCGTTGGAAAATATTTGAGTTCCTGCCGCCGCTGGTATTTATCTATGCTTCACCGGTATTGCTATCGAACTTCGGTGTGATCCCCTATGAAAGTGCCGCCTATGATTTTCTTCGTCACTACGGCCTGCCAATTTTTATCGTTCTGATGCTGATCAAAGTGGATGTCGTTAGCGCTGTTCGAATCATGGGTAAAGGTGTATTCGTGATGTTACTCGGCAGTGTTGGCGTGGTGTTTGGAGGCGTCATGGCATACAAGCTGGGACAGACACTGTCTTTCGGCAACTACTTTCCATTGGCGCAGGATAGCTGGCGGGCATTTGGAACGCTGGCAGGCAGCTGGATCGGTGGAACCGGTAACATGACAGCGGCTTACGCGGGGCTGGAGGGCACCCCTGCGGATCTGACCATGGCCGCAGCCGCCGATCAGATGGTCTACCTGATCTGGTTACCCATATTACTGGGTAGCAAATCATTTGCCGACAGGTTCAATCGCTGGGCAAGGGTGCCACCCGGCCGATTGGAAGCAATGGAGACAGCTGCAGCGAATTTCAAAAGTGTCGAAAGTCCGCCCACCATGACAAGCTTACTTTATCTCGGTTTGCTTGCCGTTGGCTTCACATGGATATCCCTGGGTTTATCAGAAATTTTGCCACCCATAGTGGTAGGCGGTGCCACGGTCATAACCGCAGGAACCTGGTTGATACTGCTCGTTACTACAATGGCCCTGCTCGCTTCCGTTACACCGGCCCGTAAGTTACCGGCAGCACAACCAATTGCCATGGCCATCATATATATTTACGTCGCAAGAGTGGGTGCCACCATGGACCTGAGTGTCGTGGACTGGGATAAAATGATCGGCTTTATCGCCATGGCTTATGTCTGGATCTTTATCCACGGGCTTTTCATACTTACCGGAGCGTGGATTTTCCGTGTTGATATACACACAGTTGCTATAGCTTCAGCAGCCAATATCGGTGGTGCAGCATCCGCTCCGATCGTGGCCGCACACCACCGCGAAACCCTTGTACCAGCTTCCATCTTGATGGCTTTGATCGGTTACGCCCTCGGAAACTACCTGGCCATTCTGACCGGGCGCATCGGCCAATTGATAGGAGGCTGATTTCAATCGCATCAACCTGGCAAAAGCGGGTACGCCCGCTTTGCCTGATGCAAGCACAGACATCGAATGTTCGTTTGACTCAATGATCGACAGGCTTAAAAAACAGACCCCAGTCCCCCACCATTCAATTGCCATTGAGAATAATTCAGGACCCAGACAAACACCAGCCACGCCGCCAATGGCATCATCAGGCTGGCAGCTTCCGTCCTGATTGGCCTGAATGTCCGGATAACAATCACCACCACCGGAATCCACAAGCTGACAATGGCCAATGACCAACCTATACGGTTTAGTCCAAAAAACATCCATGACCAAACGATGCTTAGCAGTAACTGAAAAACCCACCAACCCAGGGGAACACGTGCAAGCCCTCTCATAGCATCCCAGACCATCCATGCAGATACAGCCATCAATACATATAAAACAGCCCAGACCGAGGTCATGACAACCGGGGACGGAGTCCAGCTGGGAGTGAACAGTACGAAATACCAGTCACCACCAACAAACTGTCCACTCACCGCCGTTGCGATGATTACCAATACCAAAAAAAAAGCCAATGACACTAGCCTGTGCATGTTCCACCCGTCCCGCTCATTCAATAGCCAATGCTACCTTATACACGCATTATTGACCAAGATAGATGAAACAATACGATGCATTGACAATGCCTATGGAAAGCATCATAAAAAACAATTTTACCCAATAGCAAAACAGGTCTATGCTGTAATATCCACCCATCCCGATTACTCATGAATCAATGGAGGACGATAATATGTCACTGAAAGGCAGTAAGACTGAGCAGAACTTGAAAGATGCATTTGCCGGTGAATCCCAGGCAAACAGACGTTATCTTTACTTCGCACAAAAGGCGGATATCGAAGGTTACAACGATGTAGCGACCGTATTTCGTTCAACCGCAGAAGGTGAAACCGGACACGCACATGGTCACCTTGAATATCTTGAAGAAACGGGAGACCCGGCAACCGGTTTACCGATAGGAACGACCTCGAATAACCTCAAAGCAGCCATCGCCGGCGAAACCCATGAATACACCGACATGTATCCGGGTATGGCTAGTTCGGCACGTGAAGAAGGCTTTGACGAAATTGCTGACTGGTTTGAAACATTGGGTAAAGCGGAAAGGTCCCATGCCAACCGTTTCCAGAAAGCCCTGGACGAACTGGACTAATCACGAGCGGTTAAACCGCCCCATTTTTTTACTACAAAAAGGGGCGCTTTTGCGCCCTTTTTTTATCTTGACCAGTTAAGGATCCTTTGTTGCCCGGAGACAACAGCCATGAGTAAGACACCGCCACGTGAAGGTAGCCTGGAAGCGCCGACCCGTCACCCGTTAAAGTGGCAGGATACGGAGTTTTATAACGAAACTGAATTGCTCGAAGAACTGGAGCGGGTCTATGACATATGCCATGGCTGCCGGCGATGTGTGTCCCTATGCGATGCATTCCCAACCCTGTTCGATCTGGTTGATGAATCAGAAACATTCGAGGTCGATGGTGTAGCAAAAAAGGACTACTGGAAAGTGGTCGACGAATGCTACCTCTGCGACCTGTGCTACCAGGTTAAATGCCCCTATGTGCCACCACATGAATGGAACATCGATTTCCCTCACCTGATGCTGCGTGCCAAGACAATACAGTTTAAAAAGGGTGAGCGTAAAACCAGTCACAAACTGATCAGCAGCACAGACTTATCAGGAAAAATATCGAGTATCCCGGTCATCAATCAAACCGTGAACGCCGCCAAAAATAGTCCAACCATGCGAAAAATGGCCTCCAAATTGCTGGATGTTCACCCTCAGGCGCATCTTCCGGACTTCCACAGGAAAACCCTGCGGAGGCGCCTCAAAAACCATCAACCCATGGGTAAGCAAGTTATGGCCGCTGGTCCAACCCGTGGTCGCGCGGCCCTGTTTGCAACCTGTTATTGCAATTTTAACGAGCCGGGAATAGGTGAAGACCTGGTTGCCGTGTTTGAACATAACGGCATACCGGTCAGGTTGACTGAAAAGGAGTCCTGCTGTGGCATGCCCAAACTGGAACAGGGCGATCTTGAAAAGGTTAACAAACTGCGCAAGAAAAATATCCCGCAACTGATCAAGCTGATCGACGAAGGCTGGGATATCGTGGCTGCTGTGCCTTCCTGCGTTTTGATGTTCAAGCAGGAACTACCCTTGATGTTTCCGGACGATGAAGACATATTAAAGGTCAAGCGTCATATTTTTGACCCGTTTGAATACCTACTGCACCGTCATAAAGCCGAATTACTGAACACGGACTTTACAACGCCACTGGGCACGGTGGCATGGCATGTTCCATGTCATCAAAGGGTTCAAAACATCGGTCCAAAGACGAAGCAGGTGCTGTCACTGGTGCCGGACACGGAAATCAATGCCATTGAACGTTGTTCGGGTCATGACGGTACCTACGGTGTGCGAAATGATACCTGGGCCAAGTCACAGAAAATTGCGCGTCCGGTCATCAACCGCGCAAAGAAAATGGAAGCCGATTACCTGGTATCCGACTGCCCGATGGCAGCAACGCAAATTGCCGATGGCCTCGATCTTAAAAATCCTGAAACCAATCCTTTGACACTATTAAGAAAAGCCTACGGAATATAATTATGGTGGCACAATTACAACGTTCAGACCTGATGAGCCTGGAGCAGTACTCACAGCAGCGCAGAGATTTTCGAAGCAAGGTAATCGCTCACAAAAAACACAGACGCGTGGGTATCGGCCCGCACCTTTTCCTGTATTTTGAAGACCGTTTGACGATTCAATACCAGGTGCAGGAAATGCTGCGAATCGAGAAGATATTCGAATCAGACGGGATCGAAGAAGAGCTCGACGCCTATAACCCCCTGATCCCTAATGGTCAGAACCTGAAAGCAACCGCAATGCTCGAATACCAGGATGTCGATGAGCGCAAACAGCAACTTGCTTTGCTGAGAGGTATCGAGGACATGGTGTGGATACAAGTAGACGGTTTTGACCCCGTCTATGCTATTTCCAATGAAGACCTTGAGCGTAGCAATGCAGAGAAGACTTCTGCCGTGCACTTTATGCGTTTCGAACTGGAACCGGATATGGTCGCAGCGCTTAGAAGCGGTGCTGCACTCAAGATGGGATCAAGTCACGAGTCCTATCATTTTAGCACTGATGTCGAACAACCAATACTGGATGCCTTGTTGGCTGATTTGGACTGATGTTTCTATTGCGAGAACCCTGCCGCGCTGAGGGTACAAAGCTGTCTCTGTGAATTTCACAGTAGGGGCGCTGGGGTGGGGTGTATTGAGTACCAGGACACGCCGCGCGTACATCCCTGTAGTCTCTTCCTCGACTTCCTGTCTCGTAAGGTCCTGG
>Ga0316197_10002478_pt1 | contig 13212 bp, 9 predicted proteins | sample OudBiesiAoxic_MG_FD_204939 | JGI IMG/M metagenome (GOLD analysis project Ga0316197, IMG submission 204939) | Coastal sediment microbial communities from Oude Bieten Haven, Netherlands - site A oxic | ecosystem: Environmental > Aquatic > Marine > Coastal > Sediment | place: Netherlands...
GTTGGTGACACACATATTGTCAAAGGTCGCCCAACTCGCTCCCGTACCGCTTGTTTCCTCACCGGTATCCGAATCGATATTGGTGATCAGATTTCCGGTTGTTTCAGATGACAGGTAATGTCTCTCAGGGAAGTCTATTCGGCAGGTTTCGTTGATAGCCGCAATAACAGCACGCTCTTCCTCTGAGCTGTCATCAAGGTTAGGGGTTGTATACCTTGTTCCACCGAGGTTCAGATAAGTCAGCTTGGAGTAACGCAAACCACCTTCCAGGCTGTTGATGGCACCCCAGTCAACGTCAAGATCGAAATCAATTCGTGCTGCCTTGTTCTTATTGGTGCGGTCAACATCGGAATCGATACGTGCACGGTATTCATCGGAGAACAGGGTGAAGTCAGTTACGTCAAAATCCTCAAACACATACTGTGGGATTTCGGTGGCATCAAGGTCCCATGACACACCCGGCCGGTAACCACCCGGTGTGTTGTTTCCATAAATATCCTGGTTATCAGACTGGAGCCGCACCGACACCTGTTTCTCTGTACGTTCAGTTTTTGAGTAGGATATGTCACCCGACATAGTGAGACGATCATTCACGGAATAAACCATGTTCAATCCGCCACCTATATATTTCTCCACCTGGCCCCAGGTTTCGCTGCTGGACTCGACTGCTGATGTACTCTGCCAGTTCCTCACTGCACCCTTATCGGTGGTCACGAGAGTAGGCCCTGTAAGACCCGCTGTCGCCCGCTTTGAGTTCGCGAGAATCAGGTCATGCCTTAACTCGTCTCTTTGGCGTTTTGAATATTCGATATCCAGGTTGATATCCCAGTCATCATTCGGCTGCCACTGTAAGGCGCCAAAGGCTGCATCACGCTGATCATCCGTATCATTTTGCCGGTAACCGCGCTGGGATGATGCAAAGCCGAAGGCTTGTCCATCGCTGTATGCCTTTCCGGTTTCCGGATTGATCGCGGTGTTGTAACCCTGGTTACTGGAACCACCAATCTGGTCTTCACAATCGCCGCTGGATTCTCTGAAAAAGCCTTCATTGGTCACATCGGGCTCATTGATACAGGCATAAATTGAGGTGCCTTGCGGGCTTGAGCCGCGAATCTCCTGTTCTGGCTGAGAGATATCGCTATGCTGATAACCGAGAGACAAACCAACCGTGCCACCATTCGCAGTTTCCCACTGATCGACATAACTCAAGGTTCCACGCCAACCCCAATCACCCGATAACTGGGCGTCAATATTCTGTTGGTCCGGATTGTAGTTACCCTTTATATCGAATTGGAAACGACGCTTGCCATAATCTAAGGGCCTGAGTGTCTCAAGTGCGATAACACCGGCAACACCGCCTTCGATCAATGTTGCATCCTGGGTTTTATACACAACAAGTTTGTTCATCAATTCTGATGGAAACTGTGAGAAGTTGACCGAGCGGTCACCACTACCATTGGTCGCTTCGCGGCCATTAAAGGTCGTAGCACTCAAAAATGGCCCCAGACCACGAATAGAGACTTCTGTTGCACCACCGTTCTCACGGTGAGAGGCCACACCCGTCAGGGACTCAAGTGCTTCACCAATGGAAAGCGCCGGTAGTTCACCGATATCTGAAGCGGACAAACCATCAACGACCATAACGTTATCGCGCTTGATTGAAATAGCATCCTTAATGAGCTGACGCGTACCCGTGACAATTACTTCCTCAAGCATGGAATCGTCATCGTCATTGTCATTGTCAATGACACCTTCTTCCGTTGTGCCTTGAGGTGCATTTGCCTGATCCTGCGCGAGGACCTGGGGTACGGCAAACACGGACAAACACATTGCAGCCAATGCGACGCGTATGCCTGTTGTTAGTGGGTGAGCGTTCCCAAGAAGCTCGGTTGTATCGTTCTTAATCATTGGTTTCACCTGCATTTTTAGCGGTTTCGATGGAGTGAATAAAGATCACTTTCCCTACGTGCCGTTTAACTTGTGGTAATTATGTATGGCCTAAACGAAGCCAGGAAAAATTTTGGACGTAGGCATCTTAACCAATTAATAACATTTTGGTCAATAGATTCTTAACCAATTTTTCACATTATCTTTCAGGATATTGGTTAACCAATTCAAACTCCCTGAAGTTACAGTCTGATTGAGAGTGATTCCTTTATTCACGCCATCACCGATGAAGCAATACTAATTACATATATATCATATTGTTACGATATTTTTAGAACTGGCAGATAGAGCATATATCCAATTTGTACATTTGTGGTAATATAATCTGTAACATATTGACGGTGATTTCATAAGGAACCGAACCAATGGCTGATAAACCCAGGCTGTATAAAAACGTACTGGACAAGATGTTGGATCTTATCGATTCCGGCGAATTTCCGGCAGGCGGCCGGCTGCCCCCCGAACGCGAACTCGCCGAGCGATTTAATGTCAGCAGGCCGACCATCCGCGAGGCGATTATCGCGCTGGAAGTACTCGACCGGGTTCAGGTCAAGACCGGATCCGGTATCTACGTGCTGGAACACCAATCAAGCAGTGGAACCGGAATCGATAGCATCAGTCCCTGGGAGTTAACCGAATCAAGGGCACTGATTGAAGGCGAAGCGGCTGCACTTGCCGCCAGCCATATCACCGATGAAGAACTGAAACATCTGGAAGACTCCTTATATGAGATGGCCCAGGAAAATGACGCGGGTGAACTGGCTGCGGGTGATGCAGACCGAAAGTTCCACCGTATCATCGCACAGGCCACCCGCAACGCCATGCTCGTGGCTGTTATCGAGCACATGTGGCATGTCAGGAATCATGCCCCGCTGGTCTCCCGTGCTTATAGGGCCATCTGCGAGCAGGATGGAGCAAAGCGGGTTGAGGAGCACCGCCAAATATTCCAGGCACTTTCCAAGCGGGATCCAAAAGCCGCCCGCGCTGCGATGCATCAGCATTTTGCCCTCATCTTGAATAAACTGATTGCGACCACCGAGGCTGAACAGGTCGAACAGGCGCGCAGAGAGGCACAGGAAGTCCGCAAGCGGTTTTCTCTTGACCACCTGGTAACGTAAACTGGCAGACGCTGGCACTACGTTTCAAAGGTGGCTGAAAAGAGATCCTTCACTGATGGTGATGATCAAATGACGATGGGGTTACATCATGGGTACTTATATTCCATTTCTTGTCTGGTTGATCAGTGCGGTCATTTGCGACTTGATAGCCAGAAAGAGAAATGTGAAAGTGACAACGCCAAGAACACTTCTGGTGGTCTTTCTCGGCCCTTTCGCCATCCCGTTGGTTTTCTTTTTCAAACCTGAGCCCAATACGGGCTTGTGAAGAAACTGAACTGATCATCAAGGCCGGTCACGAAGTGGGCAACCACTCTTACACCCACCAGAGAATGATGCTCAAGAGCAATGCCTTTGTTTCTTCAGAGCTGATGAAAACCGAAGGTGCCCTACGTAAGGCAGGCGCCAAAGGACCCATCCATTTCAGACCACCCTACGGTAAGAAGCTAGTGGTATTACCGTATTATCTGTGGAAAAACGACATCCTGAGTGTAACCTGGGATGTAGAGCCTGAATCTTATGGTCAAACCGGTAAAGATAGTTTGAAAATCTCTGAACATGTCATTAACAACATCAAACCAGGCTCTATCGTCCTGCTTCATGTCATGTTCAAATCCAGAACACCTTCGATGAATGCAGTCCCGGATATCATTCAGGGACTAAAGGCCAAAGGCTATCGGTTCGTGACCGTCTCAGAACTTCTGGAGTATCGTGAAAGTTCGTAAAACTCTCACATTGCTACTAGCGACTGTTTTTTCAGCTTGCCCCGTTATCGCCGCAGAGTATCAGATTGATTTCGAACTGTCTGATCCGACGAAGGGTTTTGAACATGTCTACTTTTCACGGTGGCAATACATCAGGCTGGGGGCCAGTAAATGACAGTTACATCTGGATTGACGATATTGAAATATCATCCAATCCCCTGCCCTTCGATAAGCCAGGTACGCAAAATCAGGAACTCTTTGTCACCTGTAGTGAAAACATGGTTCTGCGACCTAACCCCCGGTCAGCAATGGCAACATCAGCGAAGCAGTTCCGAGTAGCAGAAAGAACCCGCACATGTCCGTGATGGTGGTCAGGATAGGACCGGAAGCGACCGCCGGATCAACGTTTAGGGATTTGAGAATGACCGGCACAGTACCACCGATAGAAACTGCCAGTATCGTATTGATGGCCAGCGCCAGGCCAACCACCAGGCCGAGCCAGCCATTGCCCTGCCATATCCAGGCCACCAGTGCCACCAGCAGACCAAGAGCGGCTCCGTTAATCATTCCAACCACGACTTCCTTTCGCCAGACATAAAACAAATCCGACCGCCTGATAATACCCAGTGACAATTCGCGCATACTGACGGCAACCGCCTGGTTGCCCGAGCAACCACTCATGTCGGAGACAATGGGCAAAAACACTGCAAGGATAATTACTGCACTAAGTACATCCTGAAACTGGGCGATGACGCTCGCAGCTATGATATTCAGCACGATATTCACTGACAGCCATGACAGACGCCGGCGTGAACGCAGGCTGGTGGGCATGGAACGCAACTCCTCACCACCTACAATACCCTGAGATTTGAGGTGATCGGCGTCGGCACGCTCGGCCACTGCATCGTAAACCGCCCGTCGCCGGACCACTCCCAACATGCGGTTCTTGTCATCAACCACTGGCACGGCTGAAAGGTTGTTATCGTCGAAGAAGTCTTCCAGTTCATCCAGGTTGGTCTTATCCTGGACCGAGACTGCAGGATTAAGAATATCAGCCAGACGGGCACCGGGTTGGGCAACGATAATATCCCGAATACGGGCGACCCCCAATAACACCCCACTACGACCGGTCACATAGATATAGAGCACGTGATTCAACTCATACTCTTCTTCACGTTCCGCAAGATCACTTAGCACAGAAGAGGCACGGTACGTTTTCGGGAAACTGAAATATTCCTTCATCATCAGCCCGCCCGCGACATCATCGTCATAGTCCATTAACTGGCGGGCCTCGATGACATCGGCGTCATCCATATGACTCAAAATATCTTCGAGTTCTTCGGCGTCCAACTCCGACAGCACATCAGCCTGTTCATCACTGGACATTTCGCTGACGATGGATGCAGCCACCTCGGGGCTCAATTCCCCTAGCAGATCACCCGCCGGTTCATCGGGGATGAATTCAAAAACATCAGCCGCCGATTCCGGCGTCAGTTTTGCAAGAATCTGCTGTTGCTCAACAGCATCAAGACGCATCAACGCCCGCAGGCTTTCTTCACCACTTAGTGCAGAAAGGTATTCATTGAGCCCGATCGAGTTATCCTGGGCCAGGTGATCACGTAAGACTTCCCAACTCTCTCTTTGTTTAACTTGCATTGATTACACCTCAAGACGCTGAATATCGATTTGATGGATTCAACACTTATCATAACTGACGCTGACAGCTTCGGAGTGCCATTTAACCGGGGCAACAGGACAGGAAAGATATTTGCTATGATGACTACAGACAAAGCCCCGGAGCAATTTCATCACCCTGACACTGTTAATTATTGGCTTAATACTGCTGCTTTCAGGCGGGTTCGGTATGGTTCGTGGTGCATCCGGTCTTGCGGAAGGTTACGGTGTCCCGCCACTTGTTATTGGCCTGACTGTGGTCGCTTTTGGAACCAGTGCGCCGGAGTTAGTTGTTAACGTGATTGGTGGCCTGCGTGGTGAAACAGCCCTGGCATTCGGCAATATCATGGGCTCGAATCTGGCTAATATCGGCCTGGTTCTGGGTGCGTCAGCGCTCATCACACCCATCGCCCTCGAGGGTAAGGTCATACGCAGGGAGCTTCCGTTATTGCTGCTGGCGACGGCAGTTTTATTCATTATGACGCTCGACCACCCGCTTCGAATGTTGAGCCCGGTGCTGGATCGATCCGATGGCGTTGTGATGCTTTTGCTCTTCGGTATATTTATTTACATCACGGTTTCGGACCTGTTGGGTCAACAGCAGGATCCATTGCTCACCAGGATTGAAGATCTGCCATTCCTTTCGCATTTGGAGAAAAGAACTAATTGGCTTTTGGTGGTTGTCGGCATCACTGCCCTGGCGATTGGCGGTGAACTCACGATAACAAACGGTTCGGCCCTGGCAGAATCACTGGGCGTCTCACCTGTGATCATAGGTATGCTGGTGGTTGCAATAGGTACGAGCCTACCGGAACTGACCACCTCAATATTCGCAGCACTTAAAGGCGATGCTGATCTGTGTGTCGGTAACATTATTGGTTCAAATATTTTCAATTCAATGTTCGTGCTACCTATAAGCGCCATGATTCACCCGCTACCGGTACCGGCGGGAGGTAGCATTGATATATTTGCCACTTTGCTCTTTAGCGTGGCGTTAATACCGGTTTTCATTGCAGGAAATACAATCATGAGCCGTCAGATCGGAGGGTTATTCCTGATTGTCTATGCCGGTTATATGCTGGTCAGAGTTAATTTCAGCCTAGGCTAAAGGGGTACACAGAGGAAATATGTCACTGTCTTTCTTCAGGATCAAATCAACCCATACCCATTGTGTATCAGATGTGGCAGCGTTTTTCGAACATAGCGATTAACTTATCCTCATCACCGGCCTTTTCGAAAAATTTCCCCAGGTAATCGATCCGGTTTTTCTTCTCTTTTTCTGTCAACACGGGCAGGCTGGCTATGATATCCAGCACCCCGGCCTCCTTCGAAGAAATGTCCTTTAGTGCTTCACGCAAAATTTCTGTACCGGTGCAAAAACCACGGTATAAACGCTGTGAAACCTTGGTGATTTTCAGTGAGGGATCGGGTTTTGCATAACGGGCGCTTACAAGGCCTGCAAGATCGAAGTCATATGGCACGGGGAATATTTTGGGGTCAATCTTAACGAGTTTGATATTGTGACAGCAGTACTCGTCACTATCTGCTTTGACAAATGACCAGTCCGTGTTCGCAATGAGATACTCGAAAACATAGACCAGCGCTGCCTGCTTTTCATCCAGCCTTTTTAGTGACACAGCTGGAATTTCAGACAGAGTGCCATTCACCCGTGAAACCAGTTGCTCCAGTGGCTCGATCAGATAACCATAGCTTTCTCTAAACGCTTCATCGAGACGACCATCGGTGTCTGTATAGGTCAGGTGAACAAGCCGGACACGATAACTGACATCAGAAAATAATGAGAAAATCCGATACGCCGCGTATTCTTCCAACACATCATTCTCGTACCGGTCGCCTTTCTTGCACCGTGTGACGAGCTTCAACTTGCCCTGTCCCGCGAACGGGGTTCCGACCGTATTTGCTTCCATGAAATTGAATCTCAGCGGAGGAAAATCGCAAAGCCGCATTCGACTATTACCCCTGGCCCTGACCTCTAAATCAAGTTCAGCTTGACCGATGAGCAAGCGGAATGGCCACTCCTTGCGCTCCTCTTTATTATCAATCAGTGACCACAAAGGGCCAGTCAACTCTATCTCCAGTGGCGATTGATCTTCGAAAATCGATGCGATACACAGCGGAGAAACCAGCCCCGACACAAGCCAGACCAACACCGTTGTCCATAGGTGCTTCATCGTTTCATCACAAACGGCCGGGATAATGACATGTGTGTGTCATTCACTTCACTAACCGACTGTGCTTAAGTACTCAAGCCCACCCGTTACAGTGGCAAGCTGTGCATTGATACAATCTTCATCGTCCACCTGCGGGCTGTCAGGGTAGACCTCGGTAGTGGTAACGAAATTGGCATCGGTGAACCCCATGCAAAGACCGAGCTTCCGTGCCGCATAGTTGATCACACCCCACTGCTGAAGCGTCTCGCCAATGATTTTTCCATCAGAATCGGGTGATGCAATATGCGTTACTTTTTCGACAGATTTGATGATGGCAGCCTGGAAATCCGGCGCGGGTTTTTCAGTATCACCCACCGTGTAAAAACCATCCGGGATGTGCCAGTTTTCATGCTTGAGCGCATCACGTGCGGCAAGCGCCGGCCTGAACTCTGTATTATCAGTTTCCGTGGTTTCATGCAGGTCAATATGCATTACAGGATCTACGTGTTGTGAGCTCAAGTACTGCATCAATGCGGCAGCTTCTTCAGATGGGCTATCGGCATAAAACGACCGGTTCGGGTCGATGGCAACGGGGTTCCAGCGGTTGATTGTCTCATAACCCCAGGGGCTCACACAGGGCGCGACCAGGATGTTGAACTTCGAAGCGTAACCGAGCGCCTTGGTTTCCAGAAAACGAATCGCCCCCTGGACACCACTGGTTTCATAACCATGAACACCACCGGTGACAAGAATGCTCGCCCTGGCAGAACTCCACTGACGGGTTTTGACGAGATAAAGTGGATATCGATCGGATGAACAGGACAAAGCGCCATATTGAGTAATATCAAAACGGTCTTCTAGTGCTTCAAGCTTTACACGCACTTCTTCCTTATAAGAGCGCCGAATACGCTGCTCTGCCAGCCAGGCAGCTTTTTCATCCGCACCCCATTTTTTACCCGGAACACCGATGTGGTACGTTTGTTTTTCATTCATATGCTTACCTTGAACATCCCGGTGAGACTGTAATCACTCACACTTCCAGGGCCTCATGTTAGCCTAACATGCTGGTCCTGTATAACAGCTGGGCGTGGTCACGAGCGGACTGATAAAAAAATGCTCGACGTTTTATTTTCCAAGCGTGTTCTGATTGAATAATGCCTGAATTGCCTGGGGCTTGAGGTCTAGCCGTGGTGCTCCAGAAAGACCTTTCCACCATGGCCGCGCTGGAATGTTCTGTATAGAGTCGGAATCATAAACAGGGTAAGCACACTGGCAACGCCCAGACCGGCAACAATTGAAGAAGCAACAGGACCCCAGACCAGAGATTTACCACCCAGGCCTACGGCCAGGGAAAACAAGCCTGCGATAGTGGTCGTAGTCGTCATCAAAATGGGGATAACACGACGCCTCGCGGCATAAATGGTGGCGTGCAAGGGCCGCATCCCTGAACGAATACGTGCATTGGCGGCATCAATCAACACGATGGCGCTGTTTACCGCAATACCGGTCAATGCGATAACACCATAAAGTGTATAAAGACTGAGCGGGTTCCCTGTAAGTAACAGGCCAAAAATGACACCCGTAAATGCCATCGGGATGGTCGCCAGGATCAACATGGGTTGAAAGTAGCTGCGAAACTGTGCGGCGATAATCAGGTAGATCAAACCCAGGCCGAGCAGAAACAGACCCAGCATCGCATCCAGGCTTTCCTGGATATCATCGAGCTCACCGGACTGGTCGATATCGGAATTGGGAAACTCGGCGCTGATTTTTTTCCATTCCTCACGAACGGAATTGTTGGCCAGAACCGTATCTGTGACATCCACGTCAATATCTGCCTCGACGGTGATCGCGCGCCGGTAATTGTGATGATTGATTACACCACGTCCCTGGCTGACACGGGTTTTTGCAAGTGCGCCAAATGTCGTTGATCCACCACCGGGCAGGGCTATCGGGTCATTCAAAACCGAGCTGATGTCCTGCCGGGCCCGGTCGAGGCCGCGTACTCTCAATTCAACCTTCTCACCCCGGTCACGCATAAAGGCGACCACCTCACCATCAAGATGGAGGCGTAACAGACGCGCCACCTGGCCGGGTGTTAAACCTGCGCTACGGATGGCCTTGTAATCCAGATCCAGCACCAATTCCTGTCTACCAGGGACATCGTTATCAACCACATCCTTGGTGCCAGGAATATTTTTGACGATATTGATCATTGCATCACTGGCGGCACGCAATTCATCAAAATCATCAGAACGGACTTTGACACTGACCGGCTTGGCTGCCGGTGGCCCGCCTGAGAGCTCCTGAAATGAAACCAGACCATCAACCGGCAACTTCGAGAGGGGCTCGCGCAAGGAGTCAACGATTTCACTCACCCTGCGTGAATCACCTGTGGCGGGGGCCAGTGATACCTGCACCTGGCCGTACTGATCACCATACAAGCGCTCTGCGTCGGTAAATTTGATACCCGCATTGACAGTCACTGCCCTGATTTCCCCGGGCAGGAAGAATTTCAAGGCCTCCTGCTCAACCAATACCGTTTGACGCAGGGTTTCTTCCAGGGGCGCTTCCGACGGCATATCCAGGTTGACGTAAAACAACCTCATCGGGTCTGCCGTAAAGAAGTTCATCTGGATCAAGCCCATGGAAACAACACCAATAGCCAACACAAATGCCAGGCTGCCCGCGGTAAGAAACCGGATCGGCCGACGCATCACGTAACACAGCATTTTTGTATATTTCAGTCGAATCAAATGGGTCCAGCGGGTACGCCGGTCACGCTGCGAAGTGGTCGAGGCATTGTGTCCTGGCTTATGCTTCCTACTGAAGGAAATGACATGTGAGGGCAATATCCAGAAGGCTTCAATCAGGCTGATTGCGAGACCGACCGTTACCACGAATGGGATGACAAACATGAACTTGCCCACAATACCCGGCAACAGCATCAGCGGCAGAAAAGCCGCCATGGTGGTTGATACGGCAGATGTGACTGGCCTTCCGACCTCTTTCAAAGCATCGATGGCGGCGTCCAGTCCATTCATACCGCGTTGCATACGATAGTACATGGATTCGACCACCACGACGGCGTCATCCACCAGCATACCCAGCACAATAACAATACCCAGCAAAACAGATACATTCAGGGTATTTCCACTGAATTTGAGCACCCATAAGGTACCGGCGATAGAAAATATGATGCCCAGTGTGACCATGGCTGCAATACGCAAGCCCAGGAACAGCCAGCACATCACCAACACGAGGCCCAAACCGAGTATGGCATTGGTTTGCATAATGGTAAGTGCGGAGCGTGTCTGCGAAGTCTGGTCATCCGCGAGTACCAGGTTGATACCCGAACCTTCAAGCTGGAGGTTCTTTTGGGCAATATAGCCGCTGACCCGTTCGACAAGATCGATGGTATTGCTATAAGGAACTTTGATCACGGAAAGCGCAACGGCGGCCTGACCACCAAAGGAAACCAATTGCGTCGCTTCTTCACGGCCACGCTTGATTTCAGCCACCTCGTTCAGTGCGATTTTACTATTGGGCCTGGATAGAGGTGCCACTTGAAAAGACGCCAGCTCTTCGGGGTCAGTGGTAGTACCCTCAACCCGCACCAGCCATTCACTTCCGGCTACACGGGTTTTACCAGCGGAGGTATCAGCAAACCCCTGCCGCAGACTGTCAGCAATGTCGGTGGCAACCAGGCCACGTGCAGCCAGTTCCCTTGGCAGGAACTCGACGTGCATTTCAGGGTCTTGCAAGCCGATGGAAACAATGGCATCAACACCGCTGATGCGCTCCAGGTCCTCTTTGACGATCCTTGCCTGTTGTCGTAACTGCTCATCATCGGCCTGACCTTCGACCACGACCATGGCCGTTGGAAAACCGCTCGAGGTGGTGACCTCAAGAATGTAGGGGTCAGTCGCGTCTTCGGGCAGTTCGTCGTTGGCCTTATTCTGTACCTCACGACGCACATCGTTGATTCGTTTGTCGAAGAGTGTTTCTGAGATATCCCTGAAACGTATCAGGATACTGGAAGAACTCTCACGGGTGGTGCTGATCACCCAGCGGATGTCCTGGACATTTCTAATGGCATCTTCGAGTGGACCGGTGACCAGTTCTTCAACATCCTCAGCTGAGGCGCCCGGCAAGACCGTAGTCACCATCACCCAGTTAAAATTGATTTCCGGATCCTGCTCGCGTGGCAATTCATAATAAGACATTGCACCCATTACCAGCACAACGGTAAACAGGATATTGACCAGCGGATGATTGGTTAGCAGGCTTTTAAACATGGTTTTTAGTCGAGGTACAATCTATTGCTGCACGGTCACTGACACCCCATCCTGCAAACGCTCACGACCCAGGGTGATAACACGGGTTGTGGCCGGTAGATCAACTGATACGGGGCGTCCTTCCTGGGCACCGGGTAAAGGTTCAAACCTGGCCGTACCTGATTCAAGCAAAAACACGCCAAGCACCCCATTGCGGCGACTGATCAGGTTGGATGGCAGCATGCCCTCGCCAACGCGCCATACCAGTTCACCACTGCGCCCCACCGCCGGGGCATTCCCGGAAAAAGCGAACCTCGCCTGGCGGGTTCTGCCCTGGCTATCAATAACCGGTGACAACCTCAGTAACTCGACGGGCCAACTCTGACCACGCGATTCAAAACGGTTCACATTTGAAATTCTGATCTCATCGGCCTGACCATCCGGAATTTCAGCATTCAGTTCAAACTCATCGACCTGGGTCACGGCAATCAACGGGTCGCCATTTCTGACGAAATTACCCACCTGGGCCATGCGTTTCCCGACCACTCCATCAAAGGGTGCAAGCAGGCTGCATTTCTCAAGATTTCTGCGGGCCATTGAAACAGCCACCTCATTGGCCTGTATCTGAGCGTTGAAAACCATCACATCGGTTTCACGCTCAAGTAGTTCATCAGCTGAAATATACTGGCTGTCACCCAGGGTTCGAGCGCGCTTTAGCTTTGCATTTGCCTGGCTCAACCGGGCTCGGCTTGATGCAAGGTTCGCCTCGGCCTGCTTTAAATTGAGTTGATAATCAACCGGGTTAAGCTCAAGGAGAAGATCACCCTTTTTGACCGCTTGCCCGACATCCGCATGCACGGAAAGCACAACGGAAGAAACCTCGGAGGCAATGGTTGAGTCATTTAACGCACGCACTTCTGCGGGCGCCCTGCGTTCATAATCAACCAGGACTTCATTCAAGCCCTGGGTGCGAACACTGACGCCCCCTTGCGCCAAAAGTAGTGCTGGCATTAATAGACCGATGAGTAAGATCCAGATGACACGCATATACGATTTTCCCTTCCCCACTGAGATCCAGCCAGGTTGATGCTTGAATTCAGCTATTGAGCCAACAGTATATATGGTACTTGCTTGAAATTTATAAATTGAAGTAAAAGAAAAAAGGGGCCGGATACAATTAAGTAGTGCCTCTCCCCTTTTTAAGCGTTCTTTATGTCATGACAGATTGATTAGCCAGGTTCGAATTTCCACACACTGTTTTCGGAGACAGATATGGAACCAGGTTAGCCTGCTGGCGGAACTTACCTGGGATCACTGTCGCTTG
>Ga0316197_10002479_pt1 | contig 13212 bp, 10 predicted proteins | sample OudBiesiAoxic_MG_FD_204939 | JGI IMG/M metagenome (GOLD analysis project Ga0316197, IMG submission 204939) | Coastal sediment microbial communities from Oude Bieten Haven, Netherlands - site A oxic | ecosystem: Environmental > Aquatic > Marine > Coastal > Sediment | place: Netherlands...
ATATAAGGCTACTAGCCGAATAACTTTGTTCATCATTTAATAAAACCATAATATTACAGTATAAAAGTTTTAAAAATCTACTAAATAAATTGTGATGAAAAACTTCGACTCGAGTAAAAGACTCATTTCTTTAGATATGCTGCGCGGATTAACCATAGCCCTCATGATCGTTGTTAATGATCCTGGCTCATGGCAACATCTTTATTGGCCTCTGGCCCACGCCAAATGGGACGGAATAACGATCACCGATTTTGTGTTTCCTTTCTTTATTTTTATCGTAGGGGTCTCGATAGTTTTATCTTCCTCCAAACAGCTGGATGCCGGTGCCGACAAGAAAAAAATGAGAAAAAAAATCTGGATCCGGTCTTTTAAAATATTCGGTTTAGGAATCCTCCTTAACCTCCGACCTCATGTTAGTTTTATTGACTTAGAATCTTTTACTATTTTACAGCGAATTCCATTGATATTAGAGCGTTTTTCTGAAATTGACATCATGAAATTAAGAATACCAGGTGTCTTGCAGCGAATTGCAATTGTATATCTTGTATGCGCTCATATAGGTCTTTCAACAGGCTGGAAAGGTCAGGTCAAAATCGCAGTATCCCTTTTGATAGGTTATTGGTTAGCCATGCTGTTAATTCCCGTACCTGGTGTTGGAGCGGGAGTATTAGAACCGGGCCAAAATTTAGCCGCTTATATTGATGAATTATTGATTCCCTTAAGGTTGTATCAAGTTACATGGGATCCTGAAGGCTTGTTAAGCACACTTCCAGCTATAGCTACAGGGCTAACCGGTATGCTTGCGGGTCAGTTACTAAAACAAGATATGGACATAGAAAAAAAGTTAAATTATTTGTTTTTTATAGGTTTTCTATGCGTCCTCGGAGGATATGCATGGGACCTTAGTTTCCCCTTCAACAAAAGCCTTTGGAGTAGTTCTTTTGTTCTATTTACATCTGGCTGGGCTTTCATGTCATTTGCTGCCTGTATCCTTATTGTTGATGTTCATGGTTATCAAAAGGTTGCCAGGTTCGGTGTCATTTATGGCAGTAATGCAATAACTATATATGTTTTGGCCGGTGTGCTTCCGATAATTTTAAATAGTCTTTTCGGGGCGAAATACTATTTCTTTAATGGACTGGTAGACATAGGAATGGCGCCTAAACTAGCCTCCGCCTTATGGGCTTTTACTTATATGCTAATCTGTTTTATTCCTGCCTATATTTTGTATAAGAAAAAGATTTTTATCAAGGTTTAGATTTCAATGTTTAATTTGATTTCAGAAGGCAAAGGCATTTAAAATTTTCCCGCTGATTCGCTTGTAATCTGTTCATAAATTCGTAACTTATTAGGGTTGTATAGCTCATTAGTTTTCATTTATAAAACCCTTCATTATGAATCCAATAAACCTATTACTCATCATCCTTTTTGTCTTTTTCCTATCGGGTATCAGAATCGTTTATGAATACAAAAGAGCCGTTAAATTCAGGTTTGGGAAGTTTGTTTCTTTACTGAGTCCCGGGTTCAGATGGATCATTCCCGTGGTAGATAAAATTCAGCTCGTTGATATTCGGGTGATCACCATAAACATTCAAAAACAAGAAGTCATGACTCAGGATAATGTCCCATGCCACATCAATGGCGTCTTATTTTTTAAGATTGAGGATGCCACAAAAGCTGTTCTGGAAGTGGAGGATTTTGTTTTTGCCATTTCTCAGATGGCTCAGGCCACACTTCGCGATGTATGTGGTAAGGTTGAATTGGACACCATTTTATCAGAAAGAGAAGAGATTGGGAGAAACATCAAAAATATTGTGGAACAGGAAACTGAAATCTGGGGAATTTCTATTCAGGATGTCAAGATCAAGGATATTGAATTGCCGGAAAATATGAAAAGAACCATGGCTAATCAGGCGGAAGCTGAGCGCTCTCGCAGGGCACGGATAATTCTCGCAGAAGCTGAGATGCAGGCAGCAGACAAGCTTCTGGAAGCTGGAAAGATCATTGATCAATCACCATCAGCTATTAAGCTTAGACTGTATCAAACCTTGTCCAATATCGCCAGCGAAAAGAATTCCACCATCTTATTTCCATTTCCTGAAGAGGTATTGACCCGAAAGAAATAGTTTTTTGGTATGATACAGAGCTATAAAAGAAATCCAAAACTGCAGGATCAATACCACACAATTTTAATTGGCTCAGGCATGGGATGCCTGTCCGCTGCAGCGATATTGGCTAAAGAAGGCCATAGCGTGCTCATCCTTGAACAACATTACACTGCAGGCGGATTTACACATGTCTTTAAACGAAAAGGTTTCGAATGGGACGTGGGCATTCACTATATAGGTGACATGCAGCGGCCCAATAGCGCCATGAAAAAGCTGTTCGATTATGTAACCGATGGCAATCTCAAATGGGCCGACATGGGAGACGTTTATGACCGCATCATCATCGGAAAAAATTCGTACGACCTGGTCAAGGGTTTGCAAAACTTTAAAAGCAAACTGATTGCGTACTTCCCTGAGGAAAGAGAAGCCATTTTAACATACATAGATCTTGTTTTCAAAGCCAACAGAACGGCAAGCAAGTTTTACATGAATAAGGCGTTGCCCCCATTTTTAGGAAAATTATTATACGGCTGGATGAGCAAGCCTTTCTTTAAGTATGCCGACAGAACTACCTATGAGGTCATCAGTGACTTGACACAGAATCAGGAATTGATCAAGGTACTCTGCGGTCAGTATGGTGATTACGGTCTCACGCCGAAGGAAAGCAGCTTTTTTATGCACGCCACTGTCGTCAAGCATTATTTTGGCGGGGGGAGTTTTCCTGTTGGCGGATCTTCCCGGATCGTGGGAACGGTTGATCCGATTATAGAGGAAGCCGGAGGAAGCATATTGATCAAAGCTGAGGTTGATAAGGTCCTTATTGATAACAATGTGGCGGTTGGGGTAAGAATGAAAGATGGAGGGGTCTTTAAAGCCTCTCATGTGATAAGCGGAGCAGGCATCATTACTACTTATGAAAAACTTTTACCAAAGGAGATCGTTAATAAGTATCACTTAAAAACACAATTACAAAAAGTAAAACCCTCAGTGTCACATGCCTGTTTATATATTGGCCTGCAAGGAACTCCTGAAGAACTGAATCTTCCAAAAACAAACCTATGGATCTATCCGGCAGAGGGAGATCATGATGTATGCGTTAAAAAATATCTGGAAGATATGAATGAGGAGTTTCCCGTAATTTATGTTTCCTTTCCCTCATCAAAAGATCCGGATTGGTCAAACAGGTATCCCGGCAGAAGCACCATTGATATCATAACCTTAGTGCCTTATGATGTTTTTGCTGAATGGGACGGAACCAAATGGATGAAAAGAGGTGAAGGATACGATGAAATAAAAGAAAATATTTCTCAAAGACTATTGAAAAAACTTTTTGAACAATTGCCACAGGTAAAGGGTAAAATTGTGCATTATGAACTCGGTAGTCCATTGAGTACGAAGCATTTTATGAATTACAGCAGAGGGGAGATTTACGGCCTGGATCATAGCCCGGACAGATTCAGACAAAAATTCCTTATACCTCGTACGCCGATAAAGAACTTCTATTTAACTGGTCAGGATATCGTTACCGCCGGTGTTGGAGGTGCGCTTTTTTCCGGTCTCCTTACGGCATCCGCCATGACTGGAAAGAATCTTATGAAAAAAATTATGAAAGGTTAAATTGCGAGCACCTCGAAGGTGTAGGTTTCACCTTCGAGGTGCTCGCAATCAGATGTTTGAGAATCTATTTCACTCTCTTTTCCAGATCCGTCCTGTGAATCTGTAGTAATCTTTCCAAGGGTTGCCCATTTCTAAATGACTGCACCCTCAGGCTTAAATCTCCTGCAGGAATCTCAAAGGGTCCCTCATATTTTTTTCCGTATTCAATCGGGTAAGTATTATTAATGGTATAGTACATTTCAATGTCCGGAAACGGCGTCTTCATTTCGCACATCAACTTTCTGCCTTCATTATACACTCTTATGGCAGGTTCATAAATTGTTTTTGCAATACTCAGACCCTGCGCATCAAATCTTTTAAAATGCGCTTCGGTTCTGGACAAGAAATTCTCATAGTTTTTATTCTTGTTGGTACTCCAAAAAGATTCTGACAAGGCCATGCCTCTGGGATAGGTCATATAAAAAGCGAAAGGTAAAGTTGGTATGGCTTCGGTCCATAAATTACCCTGACCTCCTAATATTAGTTTGGGATCAATGTCCACAAAAAGATTTGGGTTTGGCATCGGGTCAAAACTATAGGCCTTTTCAAGAGACAGATCACTATATATTTTGTTTTCAACGCTGTAATCTCCCTGGGTATAATCCAAATAGGTAAACATTGTAGGCGTCATCACAACTTCATGACCGCTTCTGGCGGCATCGATACCACCGTTCATACCTCTCCAGCTCATCACCGCGGCGCCTTTGGCTAGCCCGCCTTCAGCTATCTCATCCCATCCTATCATTTTTTTCCCTTTAGAGCTGATGATCTTTTCCATCCTTTTCACAAAATAACTCTGTAATTCGTCTCCATTCTTAATGCCGTTTTTAGCCATAAAGGCCTGAACCTTTTCATCTTTCTCCCAATAACCATGATAACATTCATCTCCTCCCATATGGATGTAATCCCCAGGAAACAAAGCAGCAATTTCTCCAAAAATCATATCTAAAAAAGCATAAACGCCTTCATCAGCAGGATTCAGGGTGTTTTCAATCAACATGGTAAAAGTGCCATCGCCATGCCATTCTGCAAACTTAGCTCCCGGATTGACAAATTTGAATTCTTTTTTTGTCGATAACTGAGGATAGGCGGCCAAGAGTGCCATACTGTGGCCAGGCACATCAATTTCAGGAACTATGGTAATATTTCTTTCAGCAGCATATGCAATTACTTCTTTGACCTGCTCCTGGGTATAAAACCCTCCATAGGTAGATTTTTCAGATTTTTTCGGGCTGGCTCGAAAGGCACCAAATTTGCCATGTCTTTCAACTCTCCATGCCCCAACCTCCGTTAATTTCGGAAAGGTTTTGATCTCAATTCTCCAGCCCTCATCATCTGTAAGGTGCCAATGAAAAACATTGAATTTATAAGCTGCCATCTGATCGAGATAGGCTTTGATTTCGTCTACAGTAAAGAAATGACGGCTTACATCCAGCATCAGACCTCGCCATCCAAACCTGGGAGCATCTTGTATAATACAAGTCTGAATGCGAACAGGAAGTAATTCACCATCAGCCGAGACGGCTCTTTTTACCGGAAACAATTGCTTAAGGGTTTGTAACCCGTTGAAAGTTCCTGCAGTTGAATTTGCCAAAAGCAATATGCCATCGGGTTCTATAATCAAGTTATACCCCTCAACACCCAAAGTATCCTCCGCGGTTTCGTTTAGGCCAATTTTTAATGTCTTTACTGCTGAGCTGTCAACGCTTGAGGCACCCAGTTCAATCCCTATTTTTTTAAATTCAGGTGCAATTAAGTCCATCTGATGCTTCAAATCTTCACCTGGCGATAATAGTTGTAGTTCAAGGTGATCATTTATAATCAGTTCACCTTCAGATGCCTCATATGATCTTGGCGTAGGAATAATTTGATGTTGTGCCTCAGCCAAAGCTGATGTTAAAAGCGTCAATGACAAGAGTATAAGTGTAATTTTCTTCATGTGTATAATAATTCGAAGTTATGTATTTAAGAAAGTGGAAAAATACTTGAAATCAGCAAATTAAACTAGTCTTTAAACCAAAAAAATACAGGTAAAATGGTTTACCTGTATTTTCAATCTAATCTAAACTATAACCTAATTAACTTATTCTTAGTTTTCTTCAAAATTCACACGAATGATCCGGAATGCATATGAAAGCCCGTGACCCATCCGATATAAATTTATTGCGTTTTATATTTTTCGTGTGACCAAGACACAAGATTAGGCATTTTTATTATTGTGTACAAATGACACTCTTATTTTTTTATATATTTGACGCATGGATGCCGATGATTTTTTTGAAAAATTTATTTTTGATACAAGCAACTTCGTCCCAGGTCTTTCAGTTGATTGCGTAGCGATTGGGTTTGAGGATAATAAACTAAAGGTACTTGTGCTGAAATGGAAGGCTGGAGACGATCTATGGGCGCTGCCCGGAGGGTTAGTTTTTAAAAACGAGGATTTAAACAATGCGGCTATCAGGGTTCTAAATGAAAGGACCGGTATCAATCTTCCTTTTTTGGAACAATTTCAGACTTTTGGAGAGGTTAACAGGCGCGATGCCAAGACACTTAATCAAAACCTCAAATCAGTTGGAATTCAAGGTGAAATACTGGATTGGTTCAGTCAGCGTTTTGTCTCAACTGGCTACGTTTCATTAGTGGATATCCAAAAATGCAAGCTTCAACCTGATTTTTCCAGTGAAGCCATCAAATGGGCCGCTCTTGATGAGATTCCATGCCTTATCTTTGATCACAATAACATCGTTAAAAAGGCTTTGGAATATATTAGAAATCAGATCCATTATTTGCCTATCGGCATTACTTTGTTACCTGAAAAATTCACAATGAAGCAACTGCAATATCTGTACCAGGCCATTCTTCAGAAAGAATTAGATCGCGGCAATTTCCAAAGAAAAATGCTTAAGCTGGGTATTTTTATTCGGCATGAAAAACAATTAGAAGGAAAGGCCAATAAAGCCCCTTACCTCTATTCTATTGACAAAGAAAAGTATGAGCAATTGCTTGAAAAAGGCTATGGATTTGCCTCCTGACAGAAATTTCTCCGATTTTACTCCTTGCTACCACAAAATTAGTTTACTGAAAAAGTATCCGTCAGCAACATCGACTGATCTGATGAAGCGCCTATATAAAGTTCATATTCCATTGCTTCTATCTTCCATGTCTTGGCTTCAGGATCATACCAGGCAAGATCTTCACTACTGACTTCGAAATCTACGATTTTCGTTTCCCCCGGCGCAAGGCCTATCTTATCAAAACCACGCAATAATTTAACGGGACGATCAATTTTTGAATTCCTAAATCCAATATAAAGCTGAACGACCGCTTCTCCAAAAACATCACCTGCATTCCTAATATTTACGCTTGCTTTCAGTGCGCCGGTTTTATCTATCTGAGGGGTTGATACGTTCAAACTATCATAGACAAATGAAGTATAGCTAAGACCATATCCGAAAGGATAGGCAACTTCAATATTCTTTTTGTCAAACAAGGTATACCCGTGATAATAGCCATAATTTATTTTAAGCGTATAAGGATTGAAATAGGGATAGTCTGAATCGTTTCTTGCGATTGAAAATGGCAATTTTCCGCTGGGATTAACTTTTCCGTATAAAATATGAGCAAGGGCAGTTCCTCCTTCCATTCCATTATACCAGGCAAACAAAATGGCAGGTACTTTATCCTCCCATGAATTCATATTAATGGCGCTACCGCCGATATAAACGACGACTACATTTTTATTTGTTTTGGAAACCGCCTGAATTAGTGCTTCGTCCATAGCTATTAAACTCAGACTTTCTCGGTCACCTCCCGTTCCTCTTTTTCCAATTAATCTTCCGGCTTCAGCCGATTTTTCCATGTCATCATTATAATTAACATACTCTCCCTCATCTTTAAAAGTATATCCAACTACCACAATCACCTGATCTGCTGCTCCAGCTTTTTCTGCCGCCAGGTTAACATCAGATCCATCATACAATTCCACTTGATTCTGTGAAGATTGATTGAATGCCTTAATGCCCTCAAAAGGCGTCACAATGTGTAAGGAAGTTGAATTGCTGCTGGCATGATCTCCTGTATTTTCAGCATTTGCCAGTCTGCCCAGGACTAAAACTTTTTTCCCGTCATTTTCCTTGAAGGGAAGGAGTCCATTATTTTTGATCAGGACCATACTTTTCTCAGCAGCTTCCTTTGCTAATGCTACGTGGCTCTCACTGGCGATCAAATCTTTCGTGTACTTTTCCTGATCGCCCGAGAAAGCGTATTTTAAACGGGTCTTCAGCGAACGGACAACTATTTTATCAATATCCGCTTCAGTGATCTCCCCCTTTTGAATACCTTCGTTTAAAGCGTCATAGGAATAAGCTTGCTGAACCGGCATTTCCACGTCTAAACCTGCTTTTACGCTCGCGACTCCATCATAAGTTCCCTCGAACCAATCAGAAGTAATAAAGCCTTGAAAACCCCATTCTTCCCTGAGTATATCATTGAGTAAATATTTGCTATTGGCCGCATATTCACCCAACACTTTGTTATAGGCACTCATGATTGAGGCAGGCTTACCAACCTGTATGGTTTTCTTGAAATGAGGTAAGTATACTTCCCTTAAAGTTCTTTCATCCAGCTGCACATCAACAACAAATCTTGAATTATCAAGACTGTTTAAAGCGAAATGCTTTGGGCAGGCCATCACATTCTGGCTTTCTATCCCCTTGACGGCTGCCACACCAAACTCGCCCAACAAATAGGGATCTTCTCCATAGGTTTCCTGTGCTCTTCCCCAGGCCGGGTGACGTAACAGGTTTATGCAAGGGGTCGCGGCATAATTGGCTTTGTTTGCACGCATTTCTGTTGCAATTACTTCATTGACTCTTTCCTCAAGATTCACGTCCCAACTTGCAGCTCTGGCCATACCAACAGGAAAAGTGGTTACACCAAAGACATCCTGATCCATTACACGAGCTCCTCTGGGTCCATCTGACAATACCCATGGTGGGATGTGAAGTCTTTTATTTCCGCCTACATAAATATGAGGAAATCTGTCCTTCAATAAAAAATTGATTCCCAATTTTCCTATTTGCCACATTTTCTCACCATACATTTGGTCTATCTTCTCCTCAAGGGTCATTTGCCCAACCAGATCAACCGCAATTCTTTCAAAATCCGCTTCTGTTTTCGGGTCACCAAAATAGGCCTTATCTCCCTGCAGGTCATACATCTTATAATGCACGCTTTTGTAATAAACACCTCCTGCCAACAAAACAAGCAACAACAATATCACACCTAAAACCTTTAAAATCTTGATTAAAACAATCTTCATCATTTTTATTGTGTTATTATGACACAATATTACGCGTTTATTGTGAAATAGCAATGCAAAACCTGTAGAAATATGTAATGAAAGGGTTAAAAAAGTATGACTTATAAGAATTTTTCCATGATATAATCATCCATAACGTAGCCATTTCCAATATCCTGAACTACTTCCCCTATATGCTGAAAGCCGGCATTTTCATAAGCCTTGATCGAATTCGCATTATTTCGGTTGACCGTAAGGCCAATTTTTTGACAAAAATTCTTTTTTGCCTCAGTCTCGATAAACTGAAAAGCCTTTTTTCCGATACCATGCCCCCGAAACCCCTTTAAGATATAAATCTTACTCAGAAATAATTCTTGATCTCTCTTTATAAAGGAAAGATATCCAACCGGAATGTCGGCCTCTAGAATTAAAAAATACTGATAAGCATTTTTAATTTGTTCCGACATACTTGAAACCGACTGAAACTTATCCAGCATATAGATCACCTGTTCAACCCCGATAATGGGCGTATAATGTTCATGCCAGATGATGTTGGCCATCTGTTCAATTTGAAGTAATTCCCGATTTGATTCAGCAGCTTTAAAGTGTATCATAAGCTCATTTAAAAGGGCTCCAAGATAATAAAACCCTCATAAATGTTTATATCATCACTTCACTGATTTGAAGCATGGGTTCAATGTTTGTATAATTAGGTACATCGCCCATAATTTTCTCGGCATTGGGTCCAAAAGAATTTTGAAATGATTCCATGGTTTCGAAATACAAATTTCCCATAGCCATAAAGGCGGGCGGTGCTCCTGGTGCTCCTCCCCCTAAACCATTTTCGACCGAGGCCCCGATCACCGAATTTCCCAGCAAACCTGCGACCATTGGCACATGTTTATTACAATAATAATCCATGTCAAATGTTTTACCTTCTCCATAGGGATACAATACACTCACTTTAATACTACCTTTTTTCATTTTTAAGCGTTTTAGTTTCGTAAATTCTAAGGTACAACTAATTCGTGAATATCCGGTTTTAACAAACAAACTAGGAACAGTTAAAATAATTATTTAGCCGTCCAACCTCCATCTATTAGCATAATATCCCCTGTGATCAGGGATGCAGCTTCTGAAGCCAGAAAAATTACAGCCCCTGCTACTTCCATGGGCTTTCCAACCCTTCCTAATGGAATTCTATCTACTACGCTTTTTCTAAAAGCTGGGTTTTTCAACCAAGGTTCTGTACCGGGAGTCTCAATAAAAGTGGGGGCTACAGCATTCACATTTATGTTATACTTGGCCCATTCAGAGGCGAGGTTCTTGGTTAAATGATTTATTCCAGCCTTGGTCATACAATAAACAGATTCATTATCAAGGGCAACAAAACCAGCTTGTGAGCTCATATTAATGATTCTGCCAGAACCCTGTTTAATCATCTTTTTCCCAACCGCCTGAGCCGTAAAAAAACTGCCTTTCAAATTTAAGTTCAGGGTCAGGTCAAAATCGGCTTCAGTCACTTCTTCTGCAGGGTTACTGGGTGCGACGCCAACATTGTTCAACAAAATATCAATTTTCCCAAACTTTTCAGCAAGTAATTCAACAGCGTCCTTGATTTGCTGAAGGTTTGAAACATCCATCTGTAATCTAATAACCTTTCTTCCTAAAGCTTTAATTTCTTTCTCAACATCTTCTGCACTTTCAACATCTCTTAATCCAAGGCCAATATCGGCTCCGGCATGAGCCAGAGCTAACGCACAAGCTCTTCCAAGCCCACGTGCCGCTCCCGTAATCAGGGCTACTTTACCTGTAAGATCAAAACTGGGGAATTGTTGTTCGGTTGTTTTCATAAAATAATTTCAAAAAGATGAACTCAAATTTACCATTCTTAATTAAATAAATCTCTGAAATTGACACTTTAGTACAAGAAAAGGGGGCAGGATTCGGATGCTGAATTTTTCTAAAAAGAGTAAAACAAATTAATTTGCGCTCTCGCTCTTTTTAGTAATTTTGCAGCTCAAAAAAAAAGACGATGATCTCAGTTGATAATTTAGCAGTAGAATTTAGTGGCACAACCCTGTTTAGTGATGTATCCTTTGTGATTAATCCGACTGATAAAATTGCATTAATGGGTAAAAATGGTGCCGGAAAATCTACCCTTATGAAAATTGTGGCGGGCGTAAAAAAGGCAACCCGCGGTCACGTAAGGGCCCCGAAAGAAGCGGTGATTGCCTATCTTCCACAACATTTGCTCACTGAGGATAACTGTACGGTTTTTGAGGAAGCAGCCAAGGCCTTTCAGCAGGTTTTTTCAATGCAAAAGGAAATGGAATCACTCAACAAGGAACTAGAGACCAGAACTGATTATGAGAGCGAAGCCTATATGTCTATCATTGAAAAGGTTTCGGACCTGGGAGAGAAATTCTACGCTTTGGAAGATGTCAATTACGATGCGGAAGTTGAAAAAGCCTTAAAAGGCCTGGGATTTAAACAAGACGATTTTAACCGACAAACCAAAGCGTTTAGCGGTGGATGGCGCATGAGAATTGAGCTGGCTAAAATCTTATTGCAAAAACCTGATTTGATCCTGCTGGACGAGCCGACAAATCATATCGATATTGAATCTGTAATCTGGTTGGAAGATTTTTTGGTCAATAAAGCAAACGCCGTTATGGTTATTTCCCATGACAGGGCCTTTATAGACAATATCACCAATCGAACCATAGAAGTTACTATGGGCCGTATTTACGATTATAAAGCTAATTATTCGCATTATCTGCAATTGCGTGAAGATCGCAGGGCACATCAGATTAAAGCCCACCAGGAGCAGCAAAAATTCATCGCTGACAACATGGCTTTTATCGAGCGCTTTAAAGGGACCTATTCCAAAACCAATCAGGTTTCTTCAAGAGAGCGCATGCTTGAAAAATTACAAATCATAGAAATCGATGAAGTTGACAATTCTTCATTAAAACTTCGATTTCCTCCCGCTCCACGATCAGGTGATTACCCCGTTACTGCAAAAGACGTATCAAAATCTTATGATGATAAGGTAGTCTTCAAGGGCGCAAATATGTCTATTTCAAGGGGTGAAAAAGTGTCCTTTGTTGGACGTAACGGAGAAGGAAAATCTACCATGATCAAAGCGATAATGGGGGAAATTGGAGTGGATGGCACATGCCAACTCGGTCATAATGTCAAGGTCGGCTATTTTGCCCAAAACCAGGCATCCCTGCTTGATGAGAATTTGACCGTCTTTCAAACGGTTGATGAGGTGGCAAAAGGTGAAATACGCACTCAAATAAAGAACATTCTGGGCAGGTTTATGTTCAGAGGTGATGACATCGACAAAAAAGTCAGCATATTATCCGGTGGAGAAAAAACAAGGCTGGCCATGGTAAAATTGCTCCTGGAACCAGTGAATCTGCTGATTCTTGATGAGCCCACTAATCATTTGGATCTAAAATCCAAAGATGTTCTAAAAGAAGCTTTGTCGACCTTTGACGGGACACTGATTCTGGTTTCTCATGACAGGGATTTCCTCCAGGGATTATCTCAAAAAGTATTTGAATTTAAGGACCAACGGGTGATAGAGCATTTCGAAACCATCGATGACTTTCTGGAACGGAACAGAATTAAGAGCATTGCGGATATTAATTTAACCCAATGATTTGAGTTTTAAAAAAACAATAAGCCCTTTAATCCTTTGACAGCGCAGACTATTGTTTCCTGGTACATTGAATAGCGTAGACCATAGGGATCTTATTATCGAGATGGGCTATTCTGTATTTTTTAGCCTGGGTTTCTATGGTATGATTAAAACAGTTATATGGTGAATAATCAAACTCATCCAGTGAATCAATGATAAGGTCATTTTTAATCAGACTGTTTACCACTTCACTCATGCTGTGGTTCCATGTCACATTTTCCTGACGGATATTTGCCTTTCGATCTGCATAGGTTCCTTCCTCAGTTTCTATAATTGCATCCGCCTTAAAGTAATTATATGCTATTTTCTCAAAATCATCATCAAACATCCACACGACAGGGTGAAATTCCACGAAAACAAATTTTCCTCCTGGTTTTAAAAATCTGGATACTATTTTCGCCCATTTATCCAGATCAGGTAACCAACCAATGGTTCCG
>Ga0316197_10002481_pt1 | contig 13207 bp, 13 predicted proteins | sample OudBiesiAoxic_MG_FD_204939 | JGI IMG/M metagenome (GOLD analysis project Ga0316197, IMG submission 204939) | Coastal sediment microbial communities from Oude Bieten Haven, Netherlands - site A oxic | ecosystem: Environmental > Aquatic > Marine > Coastal > Sediment | place: Netherlands...
CTACATTGTGTGCTACACGACCGTCCGGGACCGGTACGCCGTAACCGCGCAGCAGTTCCTTGGTCTGGTACTCGTGAATATTCAAAAGACTTCTCCGGTTTATAGGCTGTTAACAGCTGTTATTTACGGGCCGCAAGGGATTTCTCGATCTGGGCGGACTTGGCCACCATCACTTCTGCCTGGCGAATGGAGGCTGCATCAATCAGGCGACCGTCCAGTGACACGGCACCCTTGCCTTCGGCCGCGGCTTCCTCCATGGCGATGAGGATGCGGCGCGCACGATCCACTTCGGCGGCCGGCGGGGTAAACATCTCGTTGGCCAGTGCAATCTGGGACGGGTGGATGGCCCACTTACCCTCGACACCGAGTGCGGCAACACTGTGGGAGACCGCCTTGTAACCATCCGGATCATTGAAATCACCAAACGGGCCATCGATCGGGCGCAAGCCGTAGGCACGGCAGGCAACCACCATGCGTGAAATAGCGAAATGCCACTGGTCGCCCCAGTGCCGCTCCCGCCGGCCCTCGCTGTCGGGGTGGGTCAGAATATAGTAATCGGTGTTGGCACCGCCCATGTTGGTGGTACGGGCCTGTGTCGAGGCCGCGTAGTCGGCAACGCCGAACACCATGGCCTCCATGCGCTCCGGGCAGGTCTGTGCAATGCTTTCAACATTGGCCATACCCATTGCGGTCTCAATCAGTACATGAAGATTGATCTGTTCGATGCCCCTGGCCGCCTCGATCTGCTCCAGCATGGTAGAGACGAACAGAATATCCGAGGGAGAACCCACCTTGGGTATCAGGAGGGTATCGAGTTTGTCACCGGCCTGTTCGACCACGTCAACAATATCGCGGTAGCAGTAATGGGTATCCAGCCCGTTAATCCGGACGGAAACACTGCAGTTCGACCAGTCCAGGTCATTCAACGCCTCAATCACGTTTTTCCGGGCCTGTGCCTTGTCATCCGGTGCGACGGCGTCCTCAAGATCCAGAAAGACCATATCAGCACCGGCCGTGGGCGCCTTTTCAAGCATGCGGACGTTACTTCCGGGAACAGCCAGTTCACTGCGGTGCAGGCGATTTCGTAGAGCCATGATGTACCTCTGGTTAGAATGATCAAATGCCGGGCACCCGGTCGTTCTGTAACGACCCGGTCAGGGCGCCGTCGGGACCAAGCCGGTGCAAACAAGGCCGCGTAATATACAAGGTTAAGGCGCGTATTGGAATGTGGCGTCATGCCATATACCGCCATAATCGCGCGAACACGCCCGTGGACTCACACCTGATATAGACTATTATTAAATATAATAACAATATGTTACTCATTATATATAATGTTAATTATAGATATTGCGCTTATCGGCAGGACTTTTTCACTCAGGTCTTACATCACCTCGACCCTTCTATATAATCAGCGTCCCGGAAGAACAACCCGGCATAACCCGAATCACATCGGCAAATAGCAGCAAGCAACTCCAGGAGGCACTGCATGAACGTTTTACACGGACTGTGTTTCGCATTACTGCTGGCCGCACCGCTTGCCCACGGCAGCAGCCGGGACCCCGGCAAGGTGATTGCCGGCTGGGTCGAGAAAATCAGCCTCGTCGAGCAGCCGCTGGTGCTCAAGGCGAAACTGGATACCGGCGCCAAGACCTCATCCATCCATGCCATCAATATCGAGCCCTTCATGCGAGAGGGTGAACGCTGGGTGAAGTTCGACCTGCTGCTGGATGACATTGATGACAAGCAGCACACCCTGCACATGGAGAGACCCAAAGTGCGGCGTGTACGCATAAAGGACCACGATGGTGTAGACGACCGGCGTGCCGTTATTGAACTGGAAATCTGTTTTGACGGGCGAAAACACGTTACAGAATTTACCCTCGCGGATCGCTCGGAATATATATACGATGTGCTGCTGGGTCGTGAGTTCCTGCAAGGCATCGTGGTCGTCGACCCTGACAGTACATTCCTTACACAGGCACATTGCCCGACACCATGATCATGGTACGCAGCAACACATGAACACGACGTTTAACGCTAAAGGCTGGGCACTGGCGCTGATACTGCTTGGCTTGACGATCACCGCTTACAAGGCCTATGAACTGGGTCTGCCACTGACGCCCGAGCAGAACGCCGAGGTCTGGACCGTGCAGGCGCAGGTGTCATTCGAGGGGACGGGAAAACCGGCGAAACTGTCGCTGTACATTCCTGAAAACACACCGGGCTTCATGCTGCTGGACGAGGACTTCATCTCCAGTCGCTACGGACTCACTATTGCAAAAACACATGAAAACCGCAGGGCCGACTGGGCCATACGCCGCGCGAAAGGTATGCAAACACTGTATTACCGGATATCAGTGGCGCGATCAAATCTGAACGTTGACTGGGACTCAAAACCCGACTTCCCGGAGGCGCCTGATTACGAGGAGCCCTACGCCTCCGCAATAAAGGCCATTATCGATGATGTGCGCGAAGAGTCCGCCGACGTGGAGTCGTATACCCTGGAACTGCTCAAGCAACTCAACTCGAGTGCGCCAAATGAAAACGTGGAACTGATCCGCGACAAGGCAACCGGTATCGGTCAGTGGACAGACGAAATCATCAACGTGTTGAAAGGTGTGCGTATCCCGGCACGCACAATCTGGGGGATCGACATCGTCGACTCGGCAAATAACGCCATATTGCGTCCCTTGCTGCAGGTGCACAATGGTGACAACTGGCTGACCTTTAATCCCGAGACCGGCAGCGAGGGCATCCCGGCCAGCTTTCTTGTCTGGAAGGTCGGCAGCAGGGATATTTCGTCGCTTGAAGGCGGCAATGACCTTGGTATCAATTTCTCGCTGACCCGTACCTATACCGAACTCATCGACGTTGCCCGCCAGGGTGCCGCGAAACGGGATTCCTTCTTCTCCGAATTTTCGCTGCTGTCACTACCGGTACAGAACCAGAACGTTTACCAGTTGCTGCTGATGCTGCCGCTGGGTGCCTTGCTGGTGGTCTTCCTGCGCACCCTCATCGGGCTAAAGACATTCGGCACTTTCATGCCGATCCTGATTGCCATGGCCTTCCGCGAGACGCAGCTATTCTGGGGCGTCATCATGTTCAGCCTGATCGTTTCCATTGGCCTGATGATTCGCTTTTACCTTGAGAAGCTGTATCTGTTACTGATTCCCCGACTGGCCTCGGTACTCGTTATCGTCGTGATTCTCATGTTGCTGATCAGCCTGATAACCAACCAGCTCGGCATCGAACGCCTGTTGTCCATCTCGCTGTTTCCGATGGTGATCCTCGCCATGACCATTGAGCGCATGTCGATCATCTGGGAGGAGAATGGTGCAAGGGAAGCCATGCTGCAGGGCCTTGGCAGCCTGTTCGTCGCCTGTCTTGGCTACGTGGTCATGGTCAACGAGAACCTGATGTATCTCATCTTTGTCTTCCCGGAACTGTTGCTGGTGGTTCTGGGTCTATGCCTGTGGATGGGTAATTATACCGGTTACCGGCTGACGGAACTGGTACGCTTTAGAGGCATGCTGGACAAGGAAGCAAAATGAGATTCTTTGCATTACCCGGTGAATTGCAGAAACGCGGCGTACTGGGCATGAACAAGCGCAACGCAGATTACGTCATGCGCTACAATCCGCGCAGGCTCTATCCACTGGTTGACAACAAGCTTGAAACCAAGAGGCTGGCACTGGAAGATGGTATCGCGGTACCCGAACTCTACGGTGTCGTGGCCATCGAGCATCAGATACAGGAAATTGCAAGCACCCTTACCGACTACCAGGCGCTGGTAATCAAACCGGCACACGGCAGCGGCGGCAGCGGCATCCTGGTCCTCGACGGCCGCATGGGCAAATTTTTCCGCAAGGCGAATGGCAGTCTGCTCACAATCGAGGCCATACAACACCATACGTCAAATATTCTCAGCGGCATGTACAGTCTCGGCGGTATCCCTGACAAGGCCATTCTCGAATACCGCGTGGATTTCGACCCGATGTTTGAACACATCAGTTACCAGGGTGTCCCTGACATCAGAATCATTGTCTTTAGAGGAATCCCGACAGCCGCCATGATGCGGCTACCTACCCGAGACTCGGATGGCAAGGCCAACCTGCACCAGGGTGCAGTTGGACTCGGTATTAATATTGCGAACGGTGAAACGACCAATGCCGTACACCATAATCAGCTCGTGGAGCGACATCCCGATACCGGTCACGAAATCAGCGGAATTACAATCCCTCACTGGGACAACATCATGCGGCTCGCGATGCAATGTGCGGACACGGTTGGCCTGGGTTACCTGGGTGTCGATATCGTAATTGACCGTAAACTCGGGCCACTGATGCTGGAACTGAATGCGCGACCCGGGCTCAGTATCCAGATTGCCTGCGGTCAGGGCCTGCTGATCAATCTTCAAAAGGTTGAAAAGCACAGTCATTTGCCAACCAATATCGATGCGCGACTGGAATTAGCTAAAGGTCTCCACCTATCAGAGGATATAATGAAGGTAATCAACTGATAGACGTGTTTAATATTTTATGAGATCAAGCAACCGTCGCAACGGACTGTCCAGTACAGGTGGCCTGTTATTCATCCTGCTCACGACATGGAACGCGTCAGTCACCGGGCTGCCGCTGGAACCTCCCGCAAGTGATGCACAGCCACCGCAGGCAGACAGCCTGAATGAGACAGAACTGGCAGAACTGACCGAGCCGGTAATCGCTCCAAGCCTCGACCTGAAACAGGTGGCCCCGTTGCCACTACCCTTGCAACCGGTCGAAGCGTTTGCCGAAGATGCAGCAGCGACCGATAGTGGTGAGGCGGCGAATACCGAAACCGCAGCCGACCAGTCCGCTGACGGCGATAAACTGATCATCCTCGGCTCGGAAGTTGCACCGGGTACGGCAACGCGCCTGGCATGGTCTACCGATGGCAACATCGCCGGCCTGACCACGCCGACGCCGGTCATGGTGATCAGGGGCAAAAAACCCGGTAAAACCATGTGCATGACCGCGGCCGTTCACGGCGATGAACTGAATGGTATCGAAATCGTGCGTCGGGTGATGTATGACATCGAACCTGAAAACCTGACAGGCAATATTATTGGTATACCGATTGTCAACCTGCAGGGCTTCCAGAGAGGAAGCCGTTACCTACCCGATCGTCGTGACCTGAATCGCTTCTTCCCGGGCGAGGCCGATGGCAGCCTCGCATCACGCATAGCCCACTCGCTGTTTAATGAAGTCATCGTCCTCTGTGATTTCCTGATTGACATGCATACAGGGTCGCTGCGACGCACCAACATGCCGCAGTTGCGTGCCGACATGCGAAATGAGGATGTCGCGGAGCTCACCGAGGGTTTCGGCAAGATCGCCGTGATACACAGTATCGGCAGTCCCGGCATGTTGCGCTTCGCAGCCGTTGCCAGCGGCATCCCCGCCACCACGCTGGAAGTCGGTGAATCCCTGCGCATCCAGGAAGACCAGATAGAAAAAGGCGTTAGCAGCGTTAACCGGCTACTGCAACGCGAAGGCATGTACTCGCGCCTTTTCTCATGGGGCGACCCCGAACCCGTTTACTATAAATCCAGCTGGATAAGGGCGGAACGCGGCGGGATCCTGTTCAGCAAGAGAGAGGTCGGCGACATGATAGAGGTCGACGATGTGCTTGGCGCCATTACCGATCCGATCACCAACGAAACCAGTAATATTCTGGCAACGGTCAGCGGCCGTATCATCGGCATGGCCGTCGACCAGTTTGTCATGCCCGGCTACGGCTGTTATCACATCGGGATCGAGGCATCCGAAGAAGTCCTGGCCGAGCAGGGGCCCATTACAGACAACGAAAGCGATGTTGAATAACCCGCGCGCCCGCTGACTAACAGCCACCCTGCAGGCGCGGAGAAATCTCAAGGGAGCATTACAGGACGCCAGGGGCACGGAGTTAACCCGCAGCTGGAGGATGTACCAGCGCTACACGAAATTCACGAAGAGCTATAATTAATCGTATGAACGACAGATATCAATACGACGTACTCACATTGAGAGACTAAACCATGCGCCAGAACACCAGGTTATTGATTATCAGCGTCTTTTTGTCCGCCTTGTTGCCTGTGACGGCGTCGGGTTACGGTTTTTATGATGCCCCAGGTGAAAGACATTATCCTGCCTATGCAGGATCAATGGGAGGCCATCACTTTTCCGGCTCGTTTCGATTACAAACAGGTATGACCGGGGACAGCTATTTCGTACGGGCCTATATCAAAGGATTAGCGCCCGAAGACATCCAGGTTTATCTGCGACGTAACCGCCTGGTGTTGCAAGTTGCGCAAAGTGACCAGCATGGTCTACGTGACCCCGGCGCCCGCAGCAGTTCACAATGGCAGATGCGTGTCCGCAAACAACTGCGACTCCCCTACGATGCCGATGTGACCGGTATGACGACAAGCACAGACAACGGCATCCTGGAAATCTTCATACCGAGAAGAAGTCAGTACTTGCCAGTCGATCCCTTACTGGTACGGTAACATTCAAATCCTGAAGGCCGTGCAATAACTGTTCTCTCAAGCACATGCGAGAAGTGCCTGGAGTTAGTGCCGGGAATGATGCACCTCGACAATGGTGTGAACGATGCCCAGATCCTTCGGGATGAGGCCTTTGTAGTACTCCGGTGGCCTGGGTGAGTCACTCACCACAGTCAAGGTAGCTGAATAGATACCGGGTCCGATGGACCAGATATGCAGATCGGCGATCCGGTTTTCATCAACATTCTCGATGGCCGCGCGCGTTTGTTCCAGCATGACAGCCGGGGCCTGATGGTCCAGCAGAATACTGCTGGTATCGCGCATCAACCCCAGCGACCAGCGTGCCACCAGAATGGCACCGACGATACCCATCACCGGGTCCATCCAGTTCAGGCCGAGGTACTTTCCCATGAGCAGGGCAAAGATTGCCAGCACCGAGGTCAGTGCGTCTGCCAGCACATGCAGATAGGCTGCGCGGAGGTTGTGATCCGTATGCCCATGATCGTGGTGGTGTTGATCATCATGGTGGTCATGATCATGGTCGTGATGACCACCTAACACGAGCATGCTGGCGCCATTAACAATCAAGCCCAGAACGGCAACCACGATGGCTTGATTGAAGCCAATCTCGACGGGGTTAAATAATCGATTGACACTCTCCCCTGCCATCAGGAGTGCAAACAGCGCAAGCAGGACAGCGCTGGTGTAGCCGGCGAAGGCATTGACCTTGCCCGTTCCAAAACAGAAACGCGAATCGGCAGCGCAACGGCGCGTGTAGATATAGGCAATGGTTGCGATACTGAGGGCAGCGGCATGCGACCCCATGTGCAAGCCATCTGCCAGCAGCGCCATGGAGCCATAGGCGAGCCCCGTCGCGATCTCGACAACCATCATGGTTGCAGTGATGGCGATCACCCACAGGGTGCGACGCTCACCGGGCCTGACCTTGTCCTGGCCGAAGATATGGTCGTGCTGCCAGTGAGGCGTGGTTTTAGGCTGCATTTAATCTCACATCAGGCTTGCAAAGCACTGCTGCTCTCTACCCGAAAATGTCCAGCGTCAGCAAGTCATGCAGGGACTCTGTGGTGTTTCGGCAACCCGGATGATCAGGCAATCATCAGAAGCTGGCAGATATGTAGGCAACCGGTCCCTTGTAATCCAGATCGTATTTGTCCTTTCTGCTCGATTTATCAATCGTCAGGTCCATGTCGACATAGTTGTAACCGACACCCACACCAAAGTGATCGGTCAGGCGGTATTCAAGATTGGCTGCGAGCGTCACGAGCTTGCCGCTGTAGTCATTGTAATCCAGGCCAAACCAGCCAACGCCGCCCTCCAGGGACAACTTCGGTGTAATGGCATAGGCGCCATAACCGAGAATATTGGGCAATGGAGCCGTCAGGTCAATTGAGTCTGACTGGACACTGCCACTCACATTGTTGATGCCACCACTGACCTTGAGTTTCGTATCGAAATTCACGACGTGCACACCGGCACCGATACCAAGTTCGGCACGCTCGTTCTTCAGGAAAGAATAGCCGACCTGGGCGATATAAAAGTCCGTATTAAATTTCGTATCGACTGCCAGAAAACCCGAGGCATCGATGTCCCCGAAGTCCAGCTCATCGAAATTCCGGTTGATCTTGCTGTCAGTATCCAGCGCGAAATAGTTGAAGGTCAGGCGCCAGCGCTCTGCGAAACGCCAGCGCGCACCGACATAGAGGTTTGTTTCTGAGTCATCAACGCCCAGGTCGCCGGTACTGATCTTGTCCGTGGGCTCGCCATCGCGCGTGGAACTGAAGTTACCGTCAGCCTTCAGCCAGGTGGCCCCAAGCCTGAAAGTGAATTTGTCATCCAGCATCGAGTTAAGAGAGCTACCGGCAGCAAAGACCGAGCCCGAAAGAATACTTGCAAACAGTAATGCGAGTAGTCGAAATGTCATCATACAATCCTTTGATAGTGACCGTCACCTGCGGGCCGGATACGTGGATTCTACCGGGTTAGACAGAAAAAAGAACCGTCTTCCAGCTGTCTACCTGCTCTGGCGCGCTTGAAAGAGGCGATACCTCTCCACTACCCGCTTACCAATTTCGCCAAGGTTCCAGCGCACACCGATAGTAAATACGTTACCCAATGCTTCTCCGTTAGTCAGGTGACCACCATCAAACTTCGCATTTGCATAGATCATGTTTTGAAAACCATCGTGTGAATAACGCAGGCCAATCACGCTATACTTGATTTCATAATCCCCGCTGAGCGGATCACTGTCCGGGCGCAGGTAGTTCCAGCCACCCGTCAACCATATCTTTTCACGTAACTGGTACTGGCCATAAACCTCCCAGCCCCAGCCATCAAAGTACGTGCCCTGGTCGGTGGTATCCTGGTTCAGCAACCGCGACACCACGGTGCCCAGATACCATTTCTCACCAAACTGGCGGGTTCCCACCAGCATGGCCTGGGCATTGCCATCGAGTCCGGCATCGCGGATAGCGGGGTTATCAAGATCATTAATCTCGGCGATGTTATAGGCAATGCCGAGTGCGAGGTCAGGCCTGATCTGGTGAATGGCACTCAAGCCGACGGCCGTGCCGTAATGTTCACCATCGACAAGTGGTATGGGTTCACCGTGCTGTACCTGCAGGTTCAGATTAAACGGTTTTATGCCAATGATTTCGGGTAATTTACCGAGATGCAGGCGTGTCTGCACGACACCCTGTGCCCTGCCCGTACCGGTGGCACCGCCGTCCGTACCCGCATTGTAGGTTCCGGACGCGTCCCCGCCGGTACCGGCAAAGCGGTCAGTAAAACCGGCCACCTTGTAATAGGTTGACCAGCTCTTGCCATATGTCAGAAAATAGCCGGGCGCTTCGAAGCCGACATATAACAGGCGCTTGAAGAAACTGTTGCCCGCCTCGCCTTCCGGCGCGCTATCCTTACTGTCGAGCAGGACATCCAGCTCACTCAGAAGATTGAAGCCCAGCTCGGCGCGTCCGAAGACCTTCAGCTTGGGTAACAACTGGTAATGTGCATCGGCACCAAACCGCGATCCGCCGTCTGACAGTGCATAATCACTACCGTCGACACTGCGAAATCGCAAGCGGTAGTTTCCATAGAGGCTGAAATCATATTTTTTGATTGCAGGCTTTTCGGGAGCCTCCAGGGTTTTGACCTCCTGCTCGGTCATGGGGTCCTCGCTGGCGCCTGCCTCACGATTGACCGCCTCCTGCGTGGCGGCTATTTCATCCTCCGTGGCCTCATCCTTACCCGCAGCCGTGGGCTGATCAACTGCAGGAGGCACACCTGAAGCATCGGCGGGACTTGCGGCATGCAGTGGCCACGTTGACAGACTCAGCGCCAGGCTGATGAGGAAAACTTTCATGGCTGTGCGTTCATTGCAGGCTCATCACCATGTACCGGTGCAGGATACCGGCATCTATAAACGGCTCTCCACTCTCTACAAAGCCGAATCGCGCATAGAACGGTACCGCGCTGATTTGCGCATGCAGGAAGACACGGGTATGGCCGCGCTCGCTGGCATATTCCATTAACGCTGCCAGCATCGCCGCACCGACACCCTGCCCGCGGCAGTCTTTCATCACGGCCATTCTGCCGATGTGACCATCCGGCTTGATTCTGCCTGCACCGACAGGCCGTCCCTTCGTATCGGTCACCAGTACATGGTGACAGTGCGGATCATGCGCGTCCAGCTCGAGTGCTTCAGGGACCTGCTGCTCGACCACGAACACCTGGCAGCGAACATCAGTCAGCGACTGTTTAAAGTCCTGCCAGCTGCCCTCTGTCAGGTGAAACGATGAATTCATTCCGATTCACACCCACCGCAGTCGTCAGTCCCGTTCCTCAATCCATGCCATCTGGATGGCCTCGAGTATACGCTCGCCGCAATGTTCGGGATCATCGTCAAATTCATCAAGCGCCATGACCCAGTTGCGCAGGTCGACAAAGTTCACATGAATGGGGTCTGCATCAGGATGCGTCTCATCAAGCTCAATGGCAATATCGAGGGTATCAGTCCATTTCAGGGCCATGCTCTACTCCTGGTGGCTAGTGATTTTCGCTGACCATATTAATGGTGTATTTAGGAATTTCCACCACCAGGTCCTCGTCCGCGACAAGGGTCTGGCAACTCAGGCGCGAGTCCGGGTCCAGGCCCCACGCCTTGTCGAGCAGGTCGTCCTCATCTTCATCAGACTCGTTCAGCGAATCGGCACCCTCGCGGATATAGACGTGGCAGGTGGTACAGGCACAGGACTTTTCACAGGCATGCTCGATCTCGATGCCGCTTTTTAATGCCGCATCACAGATACTGACGCCGGGTTCAGCCTCAACAACGGCGCCGTCCGGGCAGATTTCTTCATGTGGCAGAAAAATTATTTGTGGCATAACGGCTTTCTCGATAGTTTTGTAAAGTAGAGCGTTGCCTGTCCCCTCCCTCCGGGAGAGCATATAAAACAGGCTTTATTCATGGCGAATTGAATTCATCCACCTTGTGCCCGGCCATGGCCTTGCGAATACTGCTGTTCATGCGCCGTTCCACATAAGTACTGCTGGCTTTTTCAACCGCCTCGATAGCCCGCTTGATGGCACGGTAATCATTACCCTGACGCTGTTCGTCCAGCTGTTTTGCCGCCTCGTCAATGGCCTTGCGCTCTGCTTCCTGGAGCAACTCCTCACCATCAGCGGTCAGCGCGGAATGCAGTGCCTCGAGCACCCGGTCCGCCTCGACCTGCTCCTCGCGCAGGCGACGCGCATCCCGGTCAGCGGCGGCAGTTTCCATGGATTCCCTGAGCATGGTCTCTATGGCCCTGTCGCTCAGACCATAGGACGGCTTGACCTCGATACTGCTGGTCACGCCCTGTGTCTGTTCTTCAGCGGTTACGTTCAGCAGACCGTCGGCATCAACCTGAAAGGTGACCTTGATGCGGGCGCCACCGGCCACCATCGGCGGGATATCCCGTAATTCAAACCTTGCCAGTGAACGGCAATCCTCTACCAGCTCACGCTCCCCCTGTACCACGTGAACGGACATCGCGGTCTGGCCATCCTTGAAAGTGGTAAATTCCTGGGCGCGCGCCGTCGGAATGGTGGTATTGCGGTGGATAATCTTTTCCGTCAACCCGCCCATGGTTTCAATCCCCAGTGACAGCGGTATCACATCGAGCAACAACATTTCATCATCAGGCTTGTTGCCCGCCAGGATGTCCGCCTGAATGGCGGCACCGACAGCGACCACCTTGTCTGGATCGATATCAACCATGGGCTCCGCATCAAAAAAGGCAGCCACGCGTTCGCGCACCAGCGGTACGCGCGTCGAACCGCCGACCATCACAACCGACTGAACATCCCTCGCACGTATACCGGCATCACGCAATGCACGTCGGCAGGGGCCCAGCGTCTTGTCAACGAGCGGAGCTATCAATGCATCGAACTGTTCGCGCGACAACTCACCGCTCCAGCCGGCATGATCGTCGCGTATCAGCTCAATCGGGGTTGATTGTCGGCCAGACAGGGCTTCCTTGGCGGCTCGCGCGGTCTGCATCAGGCGGCGCATGTCCACGTGACCCGCATCAGTACCCATACCGGACTGCTGCATAATCCAGTCAGCAATAAGGCGGTCCACATCATCACCGCCAAGTGCGGTATCGCCCGCGGTGGCCATCACTTCAAAGACACCCTTGTTGAGGCGCAGGATGGAAATATCGAAGGTTCCGCCACCCAGGTCATAGATGGCGATGATGCCTTCCGACCCCTTGTCGAGCCCATAGGCAACCGCGGCGGCCGTCGGTTCGTTAAGCAGGCGCAGGATATTCAGCCCCGCCAGCCGCCCGGCATCCCTGGTCGCCTGCCGCTGCGCATCATCGAAATAGGCCGGGACCGTCACCACGACACCATTCAACTCGCCGCCAAGGGTCTCCTCGGCGCGCGTCTTCAATATGCGCAGGATTTCCGCCGAAATCTCAACCGGGCTGACGTCACCCGCCGCGGTATGCAACAGGGGCATACCACTCGATCCCGGCACAAATTCATAGGGCAGATATTCGCCGATACGTTTTACATCCTCGACACCGCGACCCATCAGGCGTTTCACCGAGGCAATGGTATTCAGCGGGTCTTCGGTGGCCGCAGCCAGTGCCTCATGACCCACAACCACGGTGCCATCGGCTCGATAGCGGACCACGGAGGGCAACAGGTGACGGCCCTGCAGGTCCGGCAAGGTTTCAGCCACACCGCTGCGGACACTGGCAACCAGCGAGTTGGTCGTCCCCAGGTCGATGCCTGCCGCCAGCTGATGCTGGTGGGGCGCGGTGGATTCACCGGGTTCAGATATCTGTAAAAGTGCCATTGCGAATTTGCTCTAACTACCTACTAATACCCCCTCTCCCGGAGGGAGAGGGGATGCTCTGTATGGGCGGTGAAGCCTGAATTTTATACTGCGCTCGTTGTTAACCCAATCATTGCAAAAAGTCCTATTGTAGGAACGGCGTCGCCTACACGGATGTAGGTGAGGGGCGCGAGCAGGACGCGAAAGCTTCTCGCCGCGATTCGCGCCGGGGACGGCGCTCCTGCAGCACTGCTCCAGGGCCTCACTGGCGGTGAACTCCAGGATCAAAATAAAATATTCATTTCATCCCGTAAATCATGTGGCGAAACCAGCTTTCAAGC
>Ga0316197_10002482_pt1 | contig 13202 bp, 10 predicted proteins | sample OudBiesiAoxic_MG_FD_204939 | JGI IMG/M metagenome (GOLD analysis project Ga0316197, IMG submission 204939) | Coastal sediment microbial communities from Oude Bieten Haven, Netherlands - site A oxic | ecosystem: Environmental > Aquatic > Marine > Coastal > Sediment | place: Netherlands...
CTCTCGAAGTCGAAGCCGCTATCCGGCAGGAGTCCGTTGAGCAGGTGGCGCATCGCCCCATCGTCGGTCGAGGCATCGATCACCTGTGGGCCGGGTATATAGAGTTGTCCAACCGTGGTTGCGATCGCCTCGTGGACGGCGAGGTCATTCTCAGTGGCGCCGACTTCCAGATTCTGGATCTGCGGGAATTCTTCGCCAGGAAGGGGCGGCAGAGCTGCCCCCAGGATGCCCGCGCCGTGCAGTCCGCCACCGGGGACGAAGGTCGCCGCGGCGCTGATCAAGCGATAGCGCCGCTTCCTCTCGGGGATGGCGTTTGGGTCCGGCCCAACGCGGCAGCCCGAGCCGTAGAGGATGAGCGATTGGTAGAGGGCCAACTGTGATCCTGCGGGATTGATCAAGCTATCCTCGATTACCATCTGCCCAGGCCCGTGCTGGTTCGAGGAGAGCGGGAAGTGGCTGAAGTAACTGCCGGCATCGAAGCCCAGCGTGGTGCTGAGGCCGTCGGGCGTCAGCGTGAGCTCAGTCGCCGCGTTCGCCTTCAGAGCATAGAGATAGGCATCATTGCTATCGGGATTCTCAGGCCCTTTTTCCATCTTCCACTGGGCGTAGATTTCCTCCCTCACGAACTCGGTTGCGGGATTGGACAATGTCAGGCCAGTCGGGCCGAAGGCCCACGCGTCCGGCTCGAAGGCAACCGCATAGCAATCGCTGACAAACTGGATCCCGGCTGCGAGAGGATTTCCCGTCGAGCCGACCATGGTCAGAAACTCATCCAGCGCCACCACCGCCGCGCCGCCGTCGAAGATAGGATTCAAAGTCCCTGGATCTATGGCGCGCCACCCCACCCCGTCCGGGAGCGGGATCATCAGGCCGCCGGCGACAATTCCGGTCCTGGACATTTCGATTCGGTTGACGCTGACGTCGTTCCAGACCCCCCAATCGACCGCGCTGCCGTCGGCCTGTACGCTCACCCGGTCTGCCGTGACACTCAGATCGCCGCTCGTGTTGTTCCGCGAGACGGTGATCGCCTGGGGGATGCCGATAGCAACCCGCGCCTGGAAGTGGATTCCCGAACTATCGATCACCCCGTCGGCCACTTTCAACGGCCAGGTGCCGATGAACGGTGGTCCCGGCTGCTCGAGCAGCTCCAGCAGGGTCGTGGCGATCGGGCCGAAGTTCAGGACGCCGCTGGTGTGGAAAAGCCGGTCGACGATCGTGTCGGTATCATCGACCGCCGCCCCTCCCGGATCGACCGGATCGTCGTCGTGACTCACTTCGATCTGCATGTGATGATCCAGCGTGCCATCCAGGATCGCAGGCGGATCGAATGCGAGCGCTTCGCTGTGGATCTGGGCGTAGGGCGATGCCACCGCATAGGTGAACGAAAATTTCTGTTCATCGACCAGCGGCCCGGCGCCGTCGCTGCCTTCGGTAAGCCTTAGGCGATAGGTTACCGCAACATCCACGGTCCGGCCCAGCGCTGCAGGCCGCTGGACAAGAACGCCCGTGTTGACCACCAGTTTCTGCCGCTGCGGGTTGGATTCGATGAGGTAGGGGACCTCGTAAGAAGCATCCAATCCGGATAGGCTGACCTGGAGCGGTGCCGCCACCGAACTCCCAATCCCGCCAAGCAAAACCACCCCGGCCGCCAAGATTTCCAACAGTCTTGACACACCCAACTGGACAAAGTGCGATTTGATCATCGTTTCCTCTCCTCAGTGCACGCTCCGCATTGCACCAGACCGAGTTCGATAAGACAATCAAATTGCTCGGCTATTTTTCATCACCGCATCGTATCTGTGCCGATCTCTCCTGCGCCACCGCATCTTGTCTTCTCAGGTTCCACAGGTTTCTAAGGCTCAACTGCCAAGAGCACCACGACAACGCGGCCGGACACAAGCGCCACCTCCGGATCGCGTTCCTACGCCAGGATCTCTTTCAGCACGTGGCCATGGACGTCGGTGAGGCGCCGCTCGATGCCGTTGTGGTAGAAGCTGAGCCGCTCGTGGTCGAGCCCGAGGATGTGTAGGATCGTGGCGTAGAAATCGTAGACGCTGGTGACGTTCTCGACCGCCTCGTAGCTGAACTCGTCGGTGGAACCATAAGTGAACGGTGCCTTGACCCCGGCGCCGGCGAGCCAGGTCGTAAAGCCGGACGGGTTGTGGTCGCGCCCGCTCGCGCCCTTCTGGAACGTCGGCATACGACCGAACTCGCTGGCGAAGACGACCAGCGTATCCTGTAGGAGCCCGCGCGCTTTCATATCCCGCAGCAGCGCAGCTGTCGGCTGGTCCAAGACCGGCCCGTGGACCCCGTATTGCTTTTCTAGGGCCTTGTGGCCGTCCTAGTTGCTGACCCCCTCGCCGCCTGTCTAGTAGGCACCGTTGAAGAGCTGCACGAAGCGCACGCCCTTCTCGATCAAGCGCCGCGCGAGGATGCAGTTGCGCCCATAGGCGGCGCGCAGGTCTTTGATCCTGCTGCCGCTCTCGTCGGTGCAGTACTCCCGCAGGATGTGGGCGGGCTCGCTGCTGAAGTCGGTGACCTTGGGGATGCTCATCTGCATCTTCGCGGCGAGCTGGTAGCTGGCGATGCGCGCCGCGAGCTCGGTGCCGCCGGGGACGCGGTCGAGGTGGCGCAGGTTCTGGCGCTCCAAGAAAGCGCGCGTGGCATTGTCGGAACTCTTGGTGATATTGTTTGGAATCGAAAGGTTGCGCACTGGCTTGGCGGCATTGAAATCGGTGCCCTGGAAGGCTGCAGGGATGAACCCCGGGCCCCAGCAGTTGACGCTCGACTGCGGAGTCCCGCGCACGTCGGGGATGGCTACGTAGGCCGGCAGGTCCTCCGCCTCGCTGCCGAGGGCATAGGTCATCCACGCGCCTGCGCTGGGGAAGCCGTCGAGCGTGAACCCGGTGCACATGAAGCTCTCGCCCGGACCGTGGGTGTTGGTCTTGCCGGTCATCGCGTGCAGGAAGCACATGTCGTCGGCCAGCGCGCCGATCTTCGGCACCAGTTCGGAGATCATCTTGCCGGATTGGCCGCGCGGTTTGAAATCCCATGGGCTCTTCGTGAGGTTGCCCTGTTCACCCTGGAAGGTCACCAATTTCTCGCCGCCCGGCATCGGCTTGCCGTGGTGTCTGATGAGCTCGGGCTTGTAGTCGAAGGTGTCGACCTGGCTGATCGCGCCGGAGCAAAAGATCATCAGGACCTTTCTAGCGTGCGGCTTGAAGTGGGCGGGGCGGGGAGCATTCGGATTCGATGCATCGATCTCCTGACGGATCGGCGTCTTGCCGGCGGCGCTTTCGCGGGTGTGCTCATCGGCACCCAGCAGGCCGTCGCGGGCGAGCAGCGATGCGAGGGCGACCGAGCCGAACCCGCTCGCGGTGTGCGAGAGGAATTGGCGCCGGTCGAGGAAGTGGTTCTGCGGAATCATTGGCTCGGTATTGGAGGGTAGGAGAATTGGTGACGGGCGAGCCAGCGGGAGCAGATTGGACTAGAAGATGAACAGGAGTTCGTTGGTGTTGAGCATGGCGCGGCAGAAGGCCTCGATGCCCTGATCGGCGATGAAGTCTGTCGAGTCTCCGATCTCGTCCTCAGTCGCATGGCGCCCATAGAGCAGTTCGAATGCCCGCGCCACGCCATCCGGACCCTCGCCGATGCGCCCGGCGAGCTCGTCCGCCTGCTGGATGATGAACGGGCTGTTGAACAGGTTGAGCGCCTGCAACGGTGTCGTCGATCGGCTGGGTTTCGGGATCACCTGGTTGCCGTCCGGGTAGTCGAAGGCACCGAACACCGCGTCCTGCTCCTGGCGGATCTTGAACATGTAGACCATGCGGCGCCACTCCGCCGGACCGGTGGTCTCCTTGGGGCTGTAGTGCACGACGTTCTCGCGATCGACATCGAGCAGGTAGAATCCTGGCCCGCCAGTGTTCTCGAGATCCAGGGTGCCACAGACCGTGAGGATCGAATCGCGGATTGCTTCGGCCTCGAGGCGACGCGGTGGGAAGCGCCACAGGTAGAGCGCCCCGGAATCGATCTGCGCCGCCCCAGCGCGGGGCTGGCTAGATTGCTGGAATGTCTGCGACGTCAGCATCAGCCGCAGCAGTTCCTTCGACGACCAACCGTTCTGCATGAACTCGACCGCCAGCCAGTCGAGCAGCTCCGGGTGGGTCGGACTAGTGCCGTTGGCGCCGAAGTCGCTCGGCGTGTCGACGATCCCGGTGCCGAAGACGAACTGCCACAGGCGGTTCGCCATGACGCGCGCCGTCAGCGGGTTGTCCTCGCTGGCGATCCAGTCGGCGACCTTGACTCGGCGCTGCTGTTCGGCCTCATCGAGACCCATCCCGAGCGAGCCTATCACCTCAAGGGCATCTGGAGCCACCTCCTCGCGCTCAGCCATCGGGTCGCCCCGGTAGAGGCGGTGGGTCTTGGCCGGTTGCGAGAAATTGGCGATCCACGCGGTGTCGCCGGTTTCGATCGCGGAGAGCCGTGCGCGCTTGCTCGCCATCCCATCGATTAGTTCGCGCGCCGATTCTGACGCGGCGGGATCCAGTTTCGCCACGAACGCGTTGGGATCCACTTGCCCCCCGAGCGCCGAGCGGTCGTCGGATCCGCAGACGGCCTACCAGTTCGACCCATCGAGCGAGGATTCGATGACGTAGTCGGTCGCGATGCGATCGGCGAAGCCGCCATTGCGGTCGCGTGCCCATTCGATGCGCTCGATGCGCTTCGGCACCCCGAACTCGAGCTGCGCCCAGCCGCTGACCTGATCACAGATCCAGCTGTGTTGGTTGCCGACCTCGCCGTCATTGAGGTGCTCGAGCTTGTGGATCGGGTAGCCCGACAAGCTGCCAGAGGCGGTCGGCACAGCACCAAGCGCAACGTTGGCCCCCGCGTCGTCGAAGACCATGAACTCGTCGATGCACGGCTGCGACCCGTTCGTCTGGCAGATCGTGATACGCACGAATTTCGCCTCGGTTGTGGGGAAGTTCTCGACGTTTAAGGTCGCGTTTACCGGCGGCCTCAAGTCCGGCGCAGGTTCATCAGAATTGGCTGCGGCGATCTTCTTTAAATTTTCGAGCGCCGCCCCGCTGGATGCCAGATCCATGCGCAGCTTCGCGGCCTCCTGTTTCATCTCTTCGGTGGCAGGCTTCTGCATCGCCCGGTCCCCGTAGCCAACCCCGGCGAATACCGCCTGGAAGGCGTAGTAGTCCTTCTGGGAGATCGGGTCGAATTTGTGATTATGGCACCTCGCGCAACCGCGGTTCAAAGCGAGGAATGTCGTGCCGGTGGTGTTGACCATGTCGGCGAGCTCGTCCTGTCTCTGCATCAATGTCAGGTTGATATCTGGGCTCTTGACGATGTCGTACGGGCCGGCGACCAGGAAGCCAGTCCCGACATCAGCGCCGAACGCATCCCCGGCGATCTGCTCCCGGATGAACTGCACGTAGGGTTTGTCGCCGTTGAACGAATCGATCACGTAGTCGCGGAAGTGGTAGGCGTTGGGGCGCTCGCGATTGGTCTCGAAGCCATTGCTCTCCGCGAAGCGGACGATGTCGAGCCACCTGCGCCCGATGCGCTCGCCGTAGCGGGGGCTTGCGAGCGCTCGATCGACCAGCGCTGCCCAGGCCTCGTCGTCGGGCCTGTCGTCAGCAATGAACTTTGTTACCTCGGCCGGGCTCGGCGGCATCCCGTGGAGCACGAGATAGAGGCGGCGGGCATGTCCCCGCCCTCGTCGATCCACCTGCGCAGGGTGTCCACCTGAGCCTCGCTGAGCGGGTCGCCTTTGCCGTCGGGCGGCATCGCGTCATCGGAATTGAGGCGCGACACGAGCTTGATCACGTGGCTCTCGGCACTCTTGCCGACGAGGAATACCGGTTCGCCGGAATCACCACCCTTGCGGATCATGGCGGGCGAATCGAGACGCAGCTTCCCCTTCTGATTCTCTTCGCCGTGGCACTTGTAACAGTTGTCGGCGAAAATCGGCTTCACCTGCTTGTCGAAATCGATCTCAGCACGCGCTGGAGCGATCGCGAGCGCGCCCAGGCAGATGGTCAAAAGGAAGAGGAAGCTTTTCATGATGGGTCAGGTATTGACGTCCCACGGGGCTGACAAACTAACGCGTAGTCGGCCATGTCTCGGTGGGCCTGGATCGTTGTCTTGGAATGTTAGTAGATCCCGTAGTGGTGACTTTCAGTCGCCAAGATTTACCTGGATGATCGTGGCGACTAAAAGTCACCACTACGAAAACCGCGTCACCCGCGAGGGTGGTATTGCTTGTGCACGCTCTTCAGGCGCTTCTGGTCGACGTGGGTGTAGATCTGCGTCGTCGAGATGTCGGCGTGGCCGAGCAGCTCTTGGATGACGCGCAGGTCGGCGCCGTTGCTCAGGAGGTGGGTGGCGAAACTGTGGCGCATCAGGTGTGGGTAGACGTTGCTGTCCAGGCCGGCCTCCTCGGCGCGCTTCTTGATGATCTGCCAGACGCGCTGGGTCGTGAGCTTGCCACCCCGGATGCTGAGGAAGATCTCGCTGCTGGTCTTCGGCTTGACCAGTCTCGGGCGTTCGCTGCTGAGGTAGTTTTCGATCGCCTCGAGTGCGCTCTTGCCGACCGGGACGACCCTGGTCTTGTTGCCCTTGCCGGTGACGCGGATGAAACCATCCTCCTCGTTGAAATTCTCTAGGCGGGCGTTGACGAGTTCGCTGATACGCAGGCCGCTGGCGTAGAGTAGCTCGATGATCGCGCGGTCGCGCAGCCCGAGCGGTCGCTCGGTCGCGACGGATTCGATGAGGTTCTTCACCTCCTGTTCGTTGAGCGTCTCCGGCAGGTATTTCTCGATCTTCGGGGAGAGCAGTGCGTCGGAGACATCGGTGGGGAGGTGCTTGCGGGCCACCAGGAAGCGGAAGAAAATTTTGATCGCGATGATGATCAGTCGCAGGCTGGACGCGGCGAGGCCGTTCTTCTTGCGCTCGGCCAGGTAGTCGGTGATGTGGCCGAGCTCGATCTGGGTGGTCTCAGTGATCCCGCGGTTCTGCTGCAACCAGTTGGCGAAGGTCTCGAGCGAGTTGCGGGTGGAGAGCTGGTAGTTCTCCGACAGCCCACGCTCGGTGGCCAGGTAGAGGATGAATGAGTCGATCTGGGAGAGCACGGCGTCGCTAGTCTGGAACCCTAGCCGCGATTGACTCCGGGCGCTAGTGTGCCGCTCGTCGGCGGCGGCGGCGCTGCAGGGTGAACGCCGCGGCCAGTGCGAGCAGCCCGAGGGTGTCCGGCTCCGGGATCAAGTTCAAGTTGATGACAGCCAGTCCGCGCTGGAACTGGACACCCGGACCGACGATGTGCACCCCGAGCTCACCGTAGACCCCGTTGGTGCCGTCGACGGGGGCTGAATCCAGGACATCGAAATCGAGCGAGTCGATACTGCCGATCTGGGCGGTGACTGCCTCGACGTACCCGCGGCCATCGAGCAGGGCCCTCGCGTCGGTGTTCAGCGGGTCGTCTGGTAGTGGTAGATAGTAGAAGCTGGTCAGCCCGCTCGCGTTCTCGTTGAGGATCAGTTGGAAATTGAAGGTCGAGAGCTCGCTCCGATTCCAGGTCTGTGAACCGTTCGCCCCGACCAGCGAAAGCGATTCGAACGCGAATTGATACTCTGTCTGCCCTGGCTGGGCCGTGATCGATGGTGTATCCTCCAGCACCAGAATTCCATCGTAGCGAATGGTGCTAGTCGCATCGGGGAACAGGAAGGCCTGGATCTGGTAAGTGGCGGCTGTCGCAGGCACCACACTGCCGATTGCCAAACTGATTCCGACTGCGATCCGCTTCACTGCCCAACCCTATGGTTCGGGGTGCGCGTGTCAATGCCCTTCTCGGAACGCTCTGTGATTACATTGTTAGTGGAAGTCGTGGGAAGTGGAGCTGATGGTGGTGTTGTAGGGGATGGCTTCGACTTCTTGGGTGTAGATGCTGGTGACGTTGTCGGCGATCTGCACCCGGCCTCTGATCTGGAGGAAGCGCTCCTGGCTGATGATGAGGCGCAGGCGTTCGAAGGTTTTGCTGGGGACGAAGGCGTTGGCGATGCCGGTCTCGTCCTCGAGGCTGATGAACATGTGGCCGCTGGCAGTGCTGGGGCGCTGGCGGCAGATGACCAGGCCGCCGATGGTGACGGTCTGGCCGTTGCGCGCCTGCTCCAGGTCGATGGCGCGCCAGGCCATGGGGAGGGCCTGGCGGATGTAGGCCATCGGGTGAGGGCCGGTGCTCAGGTCGAGGCCCTCGTAATCGGCGGCCAGGCGCTCGATGGCTTGCATCTGGGGCAGCGGGGATGCGGTGTAGCCGGACTCTGGCTCGGCGACTTTCTGTGATGGGCTGAAGAGGTCATCCTGCGGGAGCTGTTGCTCGATGTTCCAGAGGGCGTCACGCCGGTGGGCGGCGAGCGAATTCAGGGCGCCGATCTTTGCCAATGTCCGGCGCTCGGTCTTGTTGATTTGGGTGCGGTGGAGGAAGTCGTCGAGCTTGCCCCACGGGGACTTCTGCTTCTCCTCGGCGATGCGCAGGGCGGATCTGCTACTGAGGTGTTTTACCATGCGCAGGCCCAGGCGCAGGGTGGTGTCGTCCTCGACGGTGGTATCGTAGTCGGAGGCGCTGACACAGACCGGGCGGATGCGGATGCCGTGGTGCCTGGCATCGCGCAGCAGCGTGGCCGGGGAGTAGAAGCCCATCGGCTGGTTGTTGAGCAGCGCGGTGTAGAATTCGGCCGGGCGGTGGGCCTTGAGCCAGGAGCTGGCGTAGGCGAGCAGCGCGAAGCTGATGGCGTGGCTCTCGGGGAAGCCGTAGAGGGCGAAGGAGGAGATGGCTTTGACGACCTCCTCCTGGGTGTTGGTGGGGATTTTCATCTTCTCCATGCCGGCGCGGAGTTTCTGCATGACGCGCTGCATCCGCTCGTCGGAGCGTTTGAAGGAGATCGCGCGGCGCAGCTCCTCTGCCTGGGAGCCGGTGAAGCCGGCGATGACCATCGCCATCTGCAGAACCTGCTCCTGGAAGAGTGGGATGCCGAGCGTGCGGCGCAGGATCGGGCGGAACGACTCGTGGATGTAGGTGATCGGCTCGCGGCCGTTGCGGCGGTTGATGTAGGGGTGGACGAGCCCGCCGACGATCGGGCCGGGGCGGATGATCGCGACCTCGACGCAGATGTCGTAGAAGTTGCGTGGTTTCAAGCGCGGCAGGGTCGCCATCTGCGCACGGCTCTCGATCTGGAACACGCCGATGGTGTCGGCCCGCTGGATCATCGCATAGGTCTCCGGGTCGTCCTTGGGGAGCTGGGCGATGTCCACCTCCCGCCCCGGGCGGTCATTGCAAAGTGTTAGTGTATCCTGGATGGCGGCCATCATCCCCAGCCCGAGCAGGTCGACCTTGATGATGCCGAGGTCCTCGCAGTCGTCCTTGTCCCACTGGACAACGGTGCGGCCCGGCATGGAGGCGTTCTCGAGCGGGACGACCGAGTCGAGCCCGCGGTCGCAGATGATCATGCCGCCGGAGTGTTGGCCGAGGTGGCGCGGGAGGCGGCGCACGGCGTTGTAGAGGTGGAGCAGGGCAGGGAGGCGCGGGTGATCTGGGGCGAGGCCAGATTGCTTCAGGCGCCCGGTGAGTTCTTCTTTGGAATCCCCACCGCCGCCGTGACCCCCGTAGAGGTCGGAGAAGCGGCCGAGGATGGTCTCGGGGAAACCGAGCACCTTGCCCATCTCGCGGATGGCGCTCTTGCCGCGGTAGGTGATGACGTTGGCAGTCATGGCCGCGCCACGCGGGGCGAAGCGGCGGTAGACCTCCTGGATGACGGATTCGCGGCGCTCGCCGCTCGGGAGGTCGAGGTCGATGTCGGGCCAGGACTCGCGGCCCTCGCTGAGGAAGCGTTCGAAGAGGAGTTCATAGCCGATCGGGTCGCAGGCGGTGATGCCGAGCGAGTAGCAGACGGCGGAGTTGGCGGCGGAGCCGCGCCCCTGGACGAGGATGCCCTGCTCGCGGGCGAAGTTGACGATGTCCCAGACGATGAGGAAGTAGCCGCAGAAGCCGAGCTTGGTGATGATGCGCAGCTCGTGATCGAGCTGGTCGCGGACTTTCTTGCTGAGTTTCTGACCGTAGCGTTCGCGGGCGCCAGCGTAGGTCTTTTCACGCAGGTGTTCGGCCTCGCAGGGGACGGGGAATCTGGGGAACTGGTAGCCGAGATCCTGGAGGTCGAACTCGAGGCGCTCGGCGAGGTGCCCGCTGTTGTCGATCGCTTCCGGCAGATCGGCGAACAGGGAGGCCATCTGCTGCGGGGATTTGAGAAAGCGTTGGGTGTTGCGGCTTAGGAGCGAGCCGGCCGTATCCAGCAGGGTGTGGTGGCGCAGGCAGGTGAAGGCATCGTAGAGCGGGCGCTCGTGCTGCCGGGCGAAGGTCGTGCCGTTGCTGGCGATGATCGGGAGTTTCTCGGTTCTGGCGAGTTCGAGGAGGCGGCGGTTGGTCCAATCTTCGCCGCGGGCGTAGTGGCGCTGCAGCTCTACGTAGAGATTCGCTTTTCCCAGGATGTCTTTGAGTCTTGTTAGGCTCTGGTGGGCCTGCTCCAGATCACCGTTCTCCAGATGGTGCCGGACTGGTCCTTCCTCATCGCCACTGAGACCGATGAGGCCACCCTGCCCGGCCTCGCTGACGAATTCTTCGAGCTCGGCATAGGTGACCCTGGATTGGTTTTTGGGGGCGCGGAGCTTGGCGCGGGTGAGCATGCGGCAGAGGTTCTGGTAGCCGGCGCGGGTGGCGACCAGGAGCGGGAGGGCGGTGCCGTCCTCGAGCGTGACCTCGGCACCGGTGATGGCGCGGGTGGTCGCGCCCGTGCCGCGTGCCCGGGCAGCCGTGGCGTGCGCGCGCGCGGAGCCGTAGACACCGTCGCGATCAGTGATGGCGATGGCGGGAAGGCCGAGCTCGGCGGCGCGCTGGACGAGCTCCTCGGGCTGGGTGGCACCGCGGTGGAAGCTGAAGGCGCTGCGGGCGTGGAGTTCGGTGAACATTTTTCAGGGGGGGCTTTGGTGGGATGCTTTGAGGTTTTTACAACCGCGAATCTGGCGAATTGGATCTTCTCAAATATTGGATTGTTTTTTGTTAGTAATATTTGTCTGAACTCCAGGGCAACGTTAATCTTCACTCATCATCCCGATTCGGGGAGAAGATCCGATCCGTCTTGCCGAGCCGTTGGTTGAGTCATGGAATCAATTTGTAAGTTAGTGTTAGTAACATCCCTGGAGGTGCCAGGTCTGTTGTTGTTTGTTTGTTAGTAGGTAGGCGCTGCCGTCCCCCAGCTGGATGTCCCATTCTTGGGTCTGCCAGTGGAGATCCTTCTGCCACCAGTCGGTGGAGGTGAGGTAGGGGCCGTGGCAGTGGCTGATGTGGCCGCTCGCGATCTCGGATTGGATGGCTGTGGGGCGGTGCCTGCTCAGGGTGATCTGCGCCTCGAGTGGGGGGCGGAAGCGGCGCAGGGGGAGGCCGATCGTCTTCCTGGCGGGTGGTGGCTGGGCGGTGCTGGCCTGTTCTTTGAATGGGTGCAGGGTGAAGCTGTCCGGGCGGTGGGTGGCGATCGGTTCTGGGGTGCCGGTGCGGCCAGGGCCGAGCAGGGCCTCGAGGCGGGCGAGGGTTTCGGCGAAGCGGTTCGGGTCGCGCAGGCCGCTGACGAATAGGTCGAACTGGTGGCGGCCGGGGCGTGAGGGCTGCGCCTCGATGCCTAGGGCGCTGATGGGGGATTTGGCGACGAAGCTCTCGAGGTGGGTGTGGAGCAGCCCGAGGAGGAGGTCGGCATCGTGGGTCGGTTCCGGGATGCGGAAGAGGTGGCTGTGCTCGGACCTGTTGGTGAATGTTAGGGTGAGCGAGACCTCGGCTGCGACAAGGTAGCTGGCAGCGAGGCGCGCCGAGATCGCCTCCAGCATGCGGCGGATGTAGAACAGCAGGGGGTCGAGCGAGGCGACCTCGTGTTCGAGGTGGGTGGTGGCGGCGAAGGAGCTCGGTGGGCGGTGGAGCCTGAGGAGGCGGCGGTTCCTGCCTGCCGCGTGGTCATAGAGGGTGGCGGCTTCGGGGCCTAGCCGCCCGGTGACTTCGCTGCGCTCGAGGCAGATGAGCTGGCCGAGGGTGTGGATGCCCCACAGGTGCAGGGTCTCGGTGAGTTCCCTGCTGGTGGTGATGCTCTCGATAGGTAGTGGGGTGAGGAACTGCCGGATCTTTCCAGGCTGGTCGGGAATGTGCTGGTGGGTGCCGGCTGGTGCGGTGCGCGCGGCCAGGTTGGCCAGGTCCGGGTTGTCTGCGGTGCCGACGCTGCTGGTGAGCCTGGCGGCGGCGAGCCAGCTGATCGCCTGGTGGGCGAGGCTCTGGGCGCTGAGGAGATTGCCATGCAGGTCGAGGATAGTGGTGCCGGGGGCGGTGGATTCAAAGTCGGCGGTGAAGCTCTCTGCGCAGGCTAGCAGGTCGGCTTGGGCCTCGGTTTCGGCATCGGGGTCGCGATCGAGGAGGAGGAGTTCGGCGCAGCGGGCGAGTCCCTGGGTGGCGGTCATGGAGAGCTCTACCCCCTGCTGGGTTGCTTCGGGGGAGAGTTGGATGATGCGGGCCTTGTTGCGTTCGGATGCGGTGGTGGAGGGTTCGAGGATAGCGATCGGGATCGCGGTGCCTCCGTCCGGGTCGTCGCGGAGGGCGCATTGCAGGTGGAAGGCTGGGAGGTGGATCGAGGCGAACATGGTCGTGGGGAGCGCAGATTTTGGGCATGGGGAGCTGGGCTGGGCTGGGCTGGCTTGGGCTGGCTTGGGCTTTGAATTTTAACCGCGAAGGAGGCGAAGGCTTGGGCTTTGAATTTTTGAACCGCGAATCGGGCGAATCGGGCGAATCGGGCGAATCGGGCGAATCGGGCGAATCGGGCGAATCGGATTTTTAACCGCAGATTGATGATGGATGTTTATAGGTGCGCCTTTGGTGATCTGATGGAGGATTTCTGAATCCGCTAACCGCTAACCGCTAACCGCTAACCGCTAACCGTTATCTCGGCTTGGGTTAAGCGGACTGGCGGAGCGGCTGCCTCTGTCTGCTTGCTTGGGCGGCCTGGTTCTCTTGGAGGTCTTGTCTCCACAGATCTTTCGTCTGTGTCAGTGTTTGTGGGGATCTCAGGTGGAGCCTCTGGTGGGCGCTGGCGATGATTTGGATGGGTGTTAGTGCG
>Ga0316197_10002483_pt1 | contig 13199 bp, 11 predicted proteins | sample OudBiesiAoxic_MG_FD_204939 | JGI IMG/M metagenome (GOLD analysis project Ga0316197, IMG submission 204939) | Coastal sediment microbial communities from Oude Bieten Haven, Netherlands - site A oxic | ecosystem: Environmental > Aquatic > Marine > Coastal > Sediment | place: Netherlands...
CATGGGTAAGCTCTTACAGAACGTGATCGCATCCACTGCACCAAGCGTGGAATGATCACCTTCCCTGCCCTTGGCAATATCATGAAACAGGGCCGCAAGGTAGAGGATTTCAGGATGGTCAATCTGCCGGAAAATATCTGAAGTATGGGGAAATTCAGAACTATATTTTCCGTAGGCAAAGCGGCGCAGGTTTCTCACCACGAACAAAATATGCTGATCCACCGTATACACGTGGAAGAGGTCAAATTGCATGCGCCCGACAATATTGGCAAATTCGGGTATAAAAGCTGCCAGCACACCATAACGGTTCATGCGCTGCAATTGCGTATATACACCACTGGGTTGGCACAGGAGTTCAAAGAAATATTGCCGGGTCTGCGGGTCGGCACTTAGACCTTCATCCATAAGGTGCAGATTGTCACGGATCAGTCGGATTGTTGATGCCCTGACCCCCCTTAGGTGCTCATATTTTGCCAATAGCAAAAACAATTCCATCAAAGCCACCGGCCGGCGAATAAATAAATCGTCATCGGATACTTCAAGAAACCCCTGGGTCACTCTGAAATCTCTACCCAGATCTTCCGACGGAAGATTTTCCTGTGGCAGTAATTCTTCACTGAATAATTGCAACAGCATTTCATTCAGTCGCTCGTTCCGCATGACCGTGCGGTAATAGCGTTGCATGAATCTTTCCACACCCGCATTGGGGTGCTGTGAATCATCAACAGGATAGAAATGCTCGGCGATCTGCCGCTGGAACTCGAATAACAGGCGGTCTTCCCCGCGTCCTGCCAGCAAATGCAGAGCAAAACGAATCTCCCAGAGAAATGTTCGACCGTCTTTTAAATCCTGGAGTTCGGTCTCGGTCAAAAAACCACGCTCCACGAGGGTATGCAAGGACTGGGTATTAAAATGTCTCTTGGCGACCCAGCCAATCATCTGGATATCACGTAAACCACCCGGGCTTTCCTTGATGTTGGGCTCCAGGTTATAGGCGGTGCCATGGAATTGCTCGTGACGTTGGACCTGTTCAGCAAACTTGGCATCAAAGAACTCTGCCGCAGACCAGACCTGGTCAGCAGAAGTTGTTTCCAACATTTCCAGCATCATCTCTTTTCGACCGCTGAGCAAACGACCTTCCATCAGGCTGGTGGCCGTGGCTATATCCTTTTTCGCCTCCGACACACATGCTTCAACGGTCCGCACACTGTGACCCAGATAAAAACCGGCATCCCACAGCAGCGTAACAAAGTCTTCAATTGCAGTGCGCAATGCATCGGTGGGTGGCGACTCAGCTAACAAAATCAATAAATCAACATCGGAATGAGGATGAAGTTCACCACGACCAAAACCGCCGACGGCGAGCAATGAGACGTTTTCACCTGCCGGTATCAGGTTGTTCCAGGCATTCAGGATCAATTGGTCGACCACCCAGGCACGCGCCTTGACCAATTGGTTTACATCTTCCTTGGCGTGGAATTTCTCTTTCAGGCGTTCATCCGCATCACCGAGGGCGCGCTTGAGTGTCCGGATGAGTTGATTGAGGGTCTGCTTTCCAGCCTCGCTGTTCAGTGAGTCAGGGTCCAGACAACCCTCGACTGCCGCAGGTCGGGATAATGGACCCCGTAAACGTATTTTCATTTACTTATCCCGGTAAGCCAATAATTCAGATCACAAAAAAGGGGCTCAAAGCGTATCGCCCGGTAATTGCGTGAGGACATCAACTCCGTCCTCCGTGACCGCCATGGTATGCTCCCACTGCGCAGACAAGCTGCGGTCCTTGCTATGAACGGTCCACCCGTCTGCGAGTAAACGGGTATCCTTTTTCCCAAGGTTAATCATTGGCTCAATGGTAAATACCATGCCCGGAACCAGTAACTCTCCTACCCCAGGGCGACCGTAATGCAGTACTTGCGGGTCTTCGTGGAACACCTTGCCGATACCATGCCCGCAATAATCGCGCACAACCGAACATCCCTGACCCTCGGCATATTTCTGAATAGCATGGCCAATATCACCCAGGCGCAAACCCGGTTTGACCATTTCAATACCGGTGACCATAGCCTGGTGTGCGATCTCACATAGTCGCCGTGAACGCACCGCGGGCTCACCGACCAGGAACATCTTGCTGGTATCCCCGTGCCAGCCATTCTTGATGACCGTAATATCGATATTGATAATATCGCCATTCTTGAGTTTCTTCTCACCCGGAATTCCGTGGCATACGACCTGGTTAACAGAAGTGCAAATTGATTTTGGAAAACCCTTGTAATTAAGGGGTGCGGGAATCGCCTGCTGCTCTTCGGTGATATAGGCATGACAGATATCATCCAGCTCGCCGGTGGTAATCCCGACACGTACATGTTCGCGAATCATCCTGAGAACCTGGCCAGCCAAATGTCCCGCAACCCGCATTTCTTCAATTTCTTCCGGTGTTTTTAAAACTATTCCCATTAAATTTTTTTCCAAACTATACCAAGAGTGATCACGGGCCCGTCCCATTAACCGCCCGATATTGTACCTGCTGGCAGGCGGTTTGTAATAATGTCCCTGAAAGAAATCGATTTTTTGAAGATAGGGACCCTTCAAGCTTCCCCATGACTAATGGAGGTTGAGGGGGATTACCCGATCCCGGATAATGTTCACTGCATCAACAGGCCTTGAGGGAGTTTTAAAGCATGACAAGCTACTTTGGCATCATTGCTCTGTCGGGGGTGTACATGAATAACAGCCTGAGCCTGGTTGAAGAAGGTCGAATCCGAGTCACTCAACAGACGAAAGAACTCTAGAAGGCCAAGCCGCTGGCACATAGCATCAAAAGCCTGTTGACCTTCGCCCGTGAAAAACTGACGGATAGTCCCTCTGCGCGTTTTGATGCTGAAATATTGATGGCGCATGTGTTGGAGTCCAAGCGCTCCTTCCTTTACGCAAACCCGGAACTGGAACTACCCGGCAACCGCTCGGACACATTCAAAAGACTGATCAAACAACGGGCGGCGGGACATCCTGTTGCCTACCTGGTCGAATCAAGTGAGTTCTGGTCTTTGCCATTGAAAGTCAGCCCGGCTGTTCTGATTCCACGACCGGATACTGAGCGACTGGTTGAGGCTGCTCTTTTGAAAATCCCAAAGGATGCAGACTGGCGTATCGCAGACCTCGGCACCGGTAGTGGCGCCATCGCATTAGCCATCGCTTCAGAACGACCTAAATGCGAGGTGCATGCGACAGACATCAGTCCGGCAGCCATCGAGGTCGCACACGAAAATGCTGACCAACTGGGCTTGAACCAAATACACTTTTACTGTGGTTCATGGTGTGAACCTCTGAAGGGGAAGTTTCACTTACTCGTGAGTAACCCGCCATATATTGATGGTGATGATCCACACCTGACACGCGGAGACTTGCTGTTCGAGCCTCAAACTGCATTGACACCAGGGCCTGATGGCTTAAGCGCCATCCGCTTAATCTGCCAACTCTCACAAGACTTGTTGGTTGAAGGCGGTTGGCTGATGTTTGAGCATGGCTGGGAACAGGGCCCTGCCACCCGGCAGATTATGCAGGACGCCGGGTTTTTCAATATTGAAACCCTTCAAGATCTGCAAGGTCATGAACGGGTAACGGTCGGAGAGAACCCATTACGCCGGTTGTGAATTCGGTTTTGGCTTATAACACAAACGCACACCGCAATTAATGCAGCATTGGACTCAGGTCCACCTTTAAATCCTTATCGACTGAAATGAAGTGATTTTTGGGCACAGGAATCCACTCGCCCTTGTTCCTATTCAGTTTTTCTGAAGCGATAAGCACTGCCTCAACGGCGGTTTCACTTGTTACCATTCGACAGATGCCTTCCTCGCATTGAAATCCGGCACCCGTTGAATAATAGAGTGTGCGTGTTTCCTTGTCCGGGTTTGAACTGTAACGTGTTCCGAATATTCTGCGGCCATTGGTGACCATCAGGTTAAAATTCGAAACCTCCTCACCAATTCCGGCTTCCACTTTTAGCTGCTGAATCACGTCAAAGGTCTTTTGAAAGCACTGCCTGATCTGGTCTTCCGTCAGGCGTGGCCCTGACCCTCTCATCTCAACGATATGCTGCATCAACAAGGCGAACACATGCTCAGAATCTGTTTGTCCCTTAATCCACAGGAATATATCGTCGTTTAGCAAAGCCAGCAGTTTTCGCTTGATACGTTGAAACTGGGGAATGCCTCCATTGTGCATCATCAGGAATCGCCCGAAACTAAAGGGGTGTGTATTATCTTCGGTGATAGCCCCTTCTGTCGCCGCCCGGATATGTGCAAAAAGGCAGTCCGTGCGAATCAGCGGCGCATTGTAATGCAGGTTTCTATTACTCCAGGCCGGTGTGATCGCGCGAAAAAGCCCCGGGCGTTCACTGATCGACTGAGCATACCAACCGACACCAAAACCATCTCCATTGAGTATTTCCGGCATTTCGCCAGCATGATAGCTTTGGTGTACCAGCGAATTGGTCGGCTTCAGTAATAACTCATCCGCCATGATGGGTTTACCCAGGTATGCAATAAAGCGGCACATATCAACTATCTCCTTTTACTCGAACACATGAGTATTGCGCTGCCAGAGAGATGAATACGATTTTACCAACAACGATCAAAAGGTGCATAAACTTCAGAGCACGGGCCCGAGCATACCCATCAGGTTGTTCCAGAAGCGGCGAAAAACAGGCCAGGTCTCAATATCACCCTGGCTGACCGGGTTTGACGACGCGAGGTATTGCTCCTGCCGTGTGCGCACGGCTGCGGTGAGTTCCGCGTCAACAAACAGGATGTTGTTTTCGTAATTCAGATCGAAACTGCGTCTGTCCATGTTGGCCGAGCCGATCAGCGTTATATCATCATCGACCGTCATGGATTTGGTATGCAGCAGGCCGCCGACATACTCGTGAATTTTGACGCCGGCTCTTGCAAGTTCGTAATAGTAACTGTGGCTGGCTGCCGCAACCTGCCATGAATCGTTGCGGGCCGGAAAAATGATCGTCGTTTCAACCCCCCGGTGTGCCGCAGCGCACAATGCACCCTGCATTGACTCGTCTGGCACATAATAGGGTGTTGTAATTACGAGTTTTTTGCGGGCTGCATGCATCAGCGTTTCGAACGTTTCGGGCATGGCCGAGTTTCGCACTGTGGGGCCCGTGGCAATCACCTGGGCAGGAAAACCTACACCACCCTCTACCATCGGCGCTTCCAGTATCGAACGAATATCCTCATCAAAGTAAGTCATCCAGTCACCGATAAAAATGTGCTGATTCTGTCGTGCTACCGGGCCCTCAAAACGAATCAGGGCATCCACCCAGGGGGCAAACTTTGGTTTGACCCGGAATTCGGGGTCCGCGCAGTTCTGACTGCCGCAATAGGTGATCCGGTCATCAATGACCACGATCTTACGGTGATTGCGTAGGTCTATCCGGCCGTGGAAAGGACGAAGCAACGGATTCCCGATCGGCAGTGCGACTGCCAGCTTCACACCCGAGTCACGCATATCCTTCCAGTGCCTGGAGCGAATCATGGCATGTGAACCCAGGCCATCAGCAATGGCCCGGCAGGCAACACCACGAAGTGTCGCACGCTTCAACGCTTCAACCACCTTAAGACCGTTGTTGTCCTCCAGCCAGATGTAGAAAATCAGGTGGATGTGATCAACGGCCGCGTCCATGTCTGCGACCATCACATCAATACCCGAATTGGAATCCAACATCAGTTCAGCCGAGTTACCGCCTATCGGCTCAAAGCCATTGACTGACTCACCTTGCCGGAAAAGGGGTATACAACGGTCCGGAATAGATGGTTGGTTCCTCGGGTCATTCTCGAAAGACAATGGCGCAACAGGCGGCAAACTGGCCAGCACGTTTTGAGCCCGTGCAATGCGTTTGCGCCCTATACTGGTTTCCCCCAAAAGAAGGTAGATGAACATTCCCAGACCCGGTAACGTGGCAATCACCGCCACCCACGCGACCCGCGATGCAGGTTCGCGATGGGGTCGCAATATGGCCCGTACCAGTACCGCCAGCCAGACCAGCAATGGCACCAGCACCAACAGGGTATAAACCAGTATTTCCCGAACTTCAAACATCACGTGGATTATAGTCCAGTCAGTTAGCCAGCGTGGCCAATCGACCGGAAACACAGATTGTGACGCGAGGCATTCAGTTTAGCCAATCAAAATATATACCGCATGGCAAATTGTAGCTGGGTAGCCGAACCCTGGCTTCCGTCTTTGTTATTACGTTTACCCCAAAGAAACTCAAGCCCGCCCTGTATGTTTTGCGTTGGGTTGTACATCAGGTTCACCGAAGCTCGCAGGGTGCTATTGTAAGACGTATCTTCCTGAAATTCGTAATTGCTGATATCTACCCAGCTGAAGGTAAAGCTCGACCGCAGAACCCCTGGCCATGTCTTCAGGAATCTCCAGGTCATAGGCCAACGGTGCCTGTAAGACGCGTATCCTGAAAATACCGGCAGCGCACGCAGCTTTCCTTCAGGATCAAATACCGCATCTCCGCCACCAACAGAGCTCAGGTCATTGATGTAATGCCCGATGCCTTCACCGTAGGTCAATTGCCAGAGGATATAGTCATCTTCACCCCAGTGGGAAACAGGCTGACGTCCACTGGTCGTAATACCCCAACCCGTGGTGCTTTTCACCGGTGCAAACTCGTCAGCTGTATCCTCGATGGCTTTCAAGTCTCTGAGAACGAAACCCACGCGATAATTCCAGCCACCCAGCGAGCCCAGCGGCATACGATTCAAACTTGCAACAAGATCGAAGTTTCCTCTTTGACCCTGTCCGTCTGTAATGTCAGTTGCCGGATCTTCGAGCGCCAATTTCAAATTCAAATCTTTACCGAACTGTGGAAACCAACGGACCTGGGAGTGACGAAGCAGGACCTGACCATTGATCCCCTCCACATCAACTTCTTCAGGATTGGCATCGATGTCCATAAACGTGGTCCAGGTTTTGCCAGCCAGTATGGTGTGGTACTGACCAAAAGCGTGACGCAAACGAAAGTCCTCACCGGACCCCTGGAAGTCACCTTCGACAAATGCTCGAATTTCACCCGTTTTGCTTTGTTCCCGATATTCCATGTTGATCCGGGTTTGTTGGGCAGAAACCTGGGTTCCCTCGACTGCGCCGTCTGCGTTTTGGCCATCCGGTGGAATACTGCCGACAATGAAACGGTCGGGAATCAGCATTGGATCAAAGCTGTGAACCACTGACAGGTTCACATAGCCCCCGATTTTCATTGCAGCCGTTGTACCGGGCAGGTACCAGGCACCGGGGAAGTTTTTATCGTATATCGTGTTGGACGGATCATAGAAAGTCTTTTTGGCAATCGCGTCCTGGTCCTGTTCTCTTTGCTCTGCTGTTTGCGGGCCGTCTCCCTGCTGGGTCGCCAGCGCCAGCACCGCTTTTTGCTGCCCGCTTTGGTTTTCACTGGGAAGGGGGGTGTCAGGATCTGCCTTTTGAACCAGGGTGTCGGTAGGGTCTGCATCCGGGTAAACCACATCGGGTATGTCTGTCGTTGGCTGCTCGTCCCCGGAGCCGCCCTGAAGTTGCCTTATCAGCAGGCTCTGTGCTGCCAGTTCCTTGCGCTGCTCATCCAGCTGCTTTTGTTGCTGCTCCAACATGTCCTGCATCTTTTGTACCGTGGCCTGCAGATCCGTGTCCTGGGCAAGCACTGGCTGCCAGGTAACCAAGAGGCAATAAAACAGGGTAAATTTGATTGTTTTACAGCTCATCTGATTTAACCCCGAATATCTCTGCACGCCGTTAAGACCGATACACTAGTCGTGGGATAATATCATTCATCAAGTATGAAATTCCATGACTAGTGCATTAGAAATAACGAACCCTACGGTTCTTTTATGAGTCGCAGATGACTGTCGTCTTCCGGGGAGTCTTCAATCGCTTTTTCCACCAGACCAGCTTCCAGTTGCTTGGCATGACGGGCACCCAGTTTGCTGAGCTTGTCGGTTTGGCCAACCAGGTTACCGGCACCGGTTGTCAACTGGTTGTAGGCGTCATCATATGATTTCCTCGCCTGCTCCAAACGCATTCCAACAGTCTTCAGGTTCTCGGTGAAGCCGACAAATTTGTCGTAAAGCAAGCCGGCCCGGCGGGCTATATCCTGGGCATTGGTATTTTGTTTGTGTACCTGCCAGACGGAAGCTACCGTGCGCACGGTGGCAAGGAAATTGGCCGGTGACAGCAGTGCCACGCGTTGCTGTAATGCGTACTCGGGCAAACCAGGATCACGCTGAAGCGCGACGATCAATGCCGATTCGATCGGCACAAACATAAGTACAAAATCCAGTGCGTTGAGTTCCTCCACATCAGGGTAATTCTTCTTGCCCAGACCCGCGATATGGGCCTTGATCGAACCCACATGCTCGGCCAGCAGGACCTCACGCCGGGCCTCATCATCTTCCGACTGGTAACGTGTCCAGGCGGTTAAGGACACCTTGGAATCAAGAATAATGCTTCGGTTTTCGGGTAGTTTCAGCACGAAATCAGGTTGTAAACGTTCACCGTTTTTACCGGTGGTTGAATACTGCGTGTAGTAATGTTCACCCTTAACCAACCCGGCCAGTTCCATCAGGCGTTCGAGCTGCTGCTCACCCCAATTACCCTGTGCCTTGACATCGCTGGTCAATGCCTTGGTCAGATTTTGGGCTTCTTTATGGAGACGTTCGTTCAGGCCTTCCATTTGCTTGAGCTTTTCCTGTAAGGCGGCATGCTGACGTATATCCTCACGGCTGTTTTTGTCCACCGTTGTGCGGAAGGTCTCAAGATCTTTCGTCAGCGGTTTCAGCAAACCGGATAATTGTTTTTCACTCAGCTCTGCGAATTGGCTGGAGCGCTGATCAAATACCTTTCCCGCCAGTCGATCAAATGACTCGGTCAGGCGTTTTTCCGCATCTTCAAGTGATGCTTTCTCGGCCTGGTGGTGTTGCTGCTGCTCTTCAAGCCGGGTCTGGGTGACCGCCAGTGCACGCTGGATTTCGGTCAACTCAGCTTCGCGAATCTTTAAATCATCAGTAAGCTCGTCATTAATCGGTTGTAACCGTTCAAGTTCCGCTTCAGCACCCCGACGCCGGGCGACCCTTACAGCAGTCACTGTGCCTATAAGCGCCACAAACAAACCCACCATCAGACCGATTACCAGGCTGTTGATATCCAGTTGTGTCATCCATTCATTCATGATGTTCCACATGTTAATTGATTTTCCCTAATTTTCGTCGTCATGCTCTGCCGTCTTCTTGATTTTCTGCCACAGGTCTTCCATCTCTTCCAACTGCATGGTTTCCAGGTATTCATGACCGCCTGCTGACTCTTCCATCGCCCTGAAACGCCGTTCAAATTTGGCGTTGCTACGACGTAGTGCGGTACCGGGGTCAATATCCAGCTGGCGCGCCAGGTTGATAGCAACAAACAGGAGGTCACCCAGTTCGTCTTCCATCGCGTCGCGCTCACCCGACGCCATAGCGCCACGCATTTCAAGCAACTCCTCGTCAAATTTATCTAACACTGGCTCTGGTGACGCCCAGTCAAAACCGGCCTTACGGGCTCGTTTTTGCAATTTCACAGCACGCTGTAACTCGGCCATACCGGCCGGAATGCCATCCATCAGGCTGTGCTCGCCTTTTTGTTTTCTCTCTGCAGTCTTATAGTCTTCCCATACCCTGGTCTGATGTGCTGCGTCTTTGATCTCAAGGTCCGCAAAGACGTGTGGATGACGACGTTGCATCTTGTCGCAAATCGACCGATGTATATCGTCAAAGGTAAAACTGCCCTGCTCGCCGGCCATTTGGGCATGAAAGACCACCTGGAACAACAGGTCACCCAGCTCGTCTTTCAAATCACCCATATCATTTCTGGCGATGGCATCGGCCACCTCGTAAGCCTCTTCAATCGTATACGGGGCGATGCTTGCGAAATCCTGTTTTACATCCCAGGGACAACCGTTTTCGGGGTCTCGTAAGCGTTGCATGATTTCGAGCAGTTGTAACATGAAGTTTCCTCTTTAACGTGTCCTGAGCGTAACACTTACACAGGCACCACCCAGGTCACCTTTTGCAATGGTGATATCGCCATGATACGCACTTACAATTTCCAGCACGATAGCCAGACCCAGGCCATGGCCCTCGACACGCTCATCACCACGCACACCACGCTGCAGCAGCTGCTCCCGCTGGTCTTCGGCAATACCCGGGCCGTTATCATCTACCTGTAAACGGATACCGGCTTGAGGGTCCCCGGCATCTATCGTCTGCGCGGATAATCGAACCTGTCCATTTCCATACTTACAGGCATTGTCGAGCAGATTACCCGCTAACTCCAGAAAATCACGTTGTTCACCAAAAAATGCCAGGTCAGTGTCAATCATGACAGTGATATTTATCAATTCCTGAGAATAGACACGTTTCAAAGACAGTACCAGGCGTTCAAGTTGGGTTTTCACATCCATTGCCGGTGCATTTGCGCTACGTGAGGAAGCAGCGGCCCTTTGTAAACGGGTCGCGATCAAGCGCTGCATATCAGCGACTGCATTTTCAATGGCAACCGTTTTGGCCGAGCCGTCTGATGGCAGGCTGGAGCGAATCACTGACAGGGGTGTTTTGAGACTGTGCGCCAATGAATCAAGCGCGTTCCGGTAGCGTACCTGGTTGGCTTGTTCTGTGTTTAGAAGATGATTGAGATTACGTTGCAGCGGTTCAAGCTCTTTCGGAAAATTACCTTCCAGGCGATTGAGCTTTCCGGACTCAATTCCTGAAATATCCTCGGTTATTCGCTGCAGGGGTCTTAAACCAAGCGCCAGTAATATCAATTGCGCAAGCACCAGTATTACACCCGTCAACCCCAGGCTTTGCCATAACCCTTTACGGAATGCCCGTAACTCCGGCTGGAGTTCCTGCGGGTCTACGAGGATGGTAACGGTAACCGGCAGCAGGCGATCCGGGGGTAACTCCCAGCTCACACCGTATCGGAATGTGTAATAAGAGCCGGTTTCGTCAGCGGCCGGTAAAAATTCTGATTCGCCGGTCTGGATCTGGACCGCCTCCGGCAGACTCATACCCAATGATGAGTCCGAGGCCCAGTGATCTCTGTCACCGCTTACACTGGCGTAAACCCCTGAGCCCGGCTGGCCCAGACGCGGATCGCCGGGGTTTTCATCAAACACTAATGAACCATCAACATCCACCTCGGTTGCTGCCAACACCAGGTAAACAAGCGACTCCATACGCGCCTGCAACCCGGCCTCAGCGCTCCTGTGAAATGCGGCATCCAGTGCAAAACCTACCAATCCCAATGATATGGTCAGCATGAGCACTGCCAGTACGACCAGCCGTGTTCGCAAGGAGATGGGTCTTTGCTGGTTAGCGTTGGTGCTCACTTTGCGGTTTGCAAATGCCTTTTGTCAGGTGGGGGGAGGCGGATTGTTCAGGCGGTAACCCCTGCCCCGTAATGTCTCTATGGGGTTCAACAAACCCTCGGGGTCTATTTTTCTGCGTAACCGTCCAACAAATACTTCGATGACATTGCTATCCCGGTCCGCGTCTTCCTCATAAATATGTTCAGACAACACGGTTTTGGTCACGACTGCATCCGGGTGCATCAGCAAATATTCAAACACCTTGTACTCATAGGTGGTCAAATCAATCTCCTGCTCACCATTGAAAATACGTTGACTGACCAGGTCAATTTTCAACGGTCCATGCTCAATCAGGGGTTGCGCATGACCGGCCGAACGCCTTAACAGGGCGCCGACACGCGCTTTGAGCTCTTCCGGGTGGAACGGTTTGGTCAGGTAGTCATCCGCACCGGCTTCAAGGCCTTCTACCTTATCCTGCCAGTCTGCACGTGCGGTCAAAATAAGAATGGGAAACTGACGTTCCTGTTCACGTAACTTTCGTATCACGTCCAGACCCGGGAGACCCGGCAACCCCAGGTCAATAATTGCCAGGTCAAGTGGATATTCCTGGCCATAAAACAGACCTTCTATGCCATCACCGCTAACATCAACGGCATAACCCGCCCCGCGTAAAACTTCTGCGAGTGAGGTCTGCAAGTCACTATCATCTTCAATAAGTAATATGCGCATGGTGGCCCTTTGCTAACGTTTTTTGCTGTTGCTGTTGTCTTGAATTCGCACGGTTTTAACCACGCCATCGCGTGTCAGCAGTTTGATCTCATGAATACGTCGATCACCCTGCTGCACCGTTCTTGCTGACAATACCTTGGCGTTATTTTGCTGCGCCGCCTGCCTTGCCGCTTCCTCTAACGTAATAGCGAAAGCCGATACCGGCATCAGCAATACCAGCAGTAACAAACACAGTTTTTGTAGCTTTTTTGGTCCCATGGAGGTCCAGTTGTTTCCCGACATAGTTCTGAATATGTGAATTATTCTAACGCAAGCAGGTGAATACCTCCTGAACAATTTCCAAGGGCAAGTGAATTGATCGAACTAGAATATTTCGGCCACCATGCAACGTAAACTTCCGCCGGCCTTTTCTATTTCATCCAACGACGTGCTGTGAATTTCAAAACCCCAGCCCTTCAGGGCCTTGCGGCTTGAATCACGCAAGGCGTCAACCCCGGTTTGGCTCATGAACAGGTCCGTATCCGTCAATGCAATGCAATTGGCGGCGAATGCCTGCTGTTCTTCTGTAGTCAAAACCAGTGTACGGTCGGGAAACGCCCCGGCAATGGTTTCGGGTACGACCGGGTTGGCAAACCCGCCCGGATAGATCACGCAGGCACGGCTGGCGAGTATCATCATGACGACGTTGGTATGGTACTCCTGGGGTCGTAACTGGAAGCTGTATGTCATTTTCAGATCAAACGCCTTGTGCATGGCCTTGAGCCCGGCCCGGTCAACCCGCCCACTCATTCCACAGAAACCGATGCGACGTGCGGAATCAATGATCAATGTACCTGTCAATTCCGCCACCAGGTCACGTTGGCTAAGATCGATTTCCCGGTATCCCCGCGACTTAAAGTAGCCACGTATATCGGATCGTTTGGCCTCTTTTTGCCGGCTTGGACGTAACATACGCCCGACGATAAAGCGGTCGGATGTAGTGGCGAAAACATTGTTTGGGAATACGGCATCGGGCGTTTCGCGTTTACCGGGAAATCGAACCACCTCGATACCCCTG